>Ga0315912_10001464_pt1 | contig 28824 bp, 22 predicted proteins | sample VfabasoilMG_FD_204469 | JGI IMG/M metagenome (GOLD analysis project Ga0315912, IMG submission 204469) | Garden soil microbial communities collected in Santa Monica, California, United States - V. faba soil | ecosystem: Environmental > Terrestrial > Soil > Garden | place: USA: California...
CGCAGCGCCGGTACAGAAGGACCAAACCTCTGCGGCGACAGCAAGCGAGGCAAGCTCGGGTGCAGCGTCCAGCTCAGCGAAAGCGAGCACCTCGACCGAGACTCCGGCGAAGGGCCAGCTCGCTACACGCCTGCCTCGCGGCGAGAGCTTGGTGAGCGCTGGCATTGAAGCTGAAGGGTCAAATTATCGCCGGCCCTTGCGTATGGGGTTTAGCGTGTGGGGCTTCGTTCAAGCCCAATATTCAGCCAACCAAATTTCCGAAGATCAATTGGACGCCGATGGCGAGCCGCTCAATCACGATGGCTTCGACGTCCCGCGCGCGCGGCTGCGCTTGGATCATGGCTGGAAGTATGGGTTTGCGACGCTCGAACTCGAAGCGGGCACCATCGGTGCGCCGGTGCGTTTGCGTCGAGCGGAGGCTTCGCTCCTGTATCGAGGCGCCGTGCCAGACGACAAGACGCCACCGCTCGTCCTGACAGCTGGTATCACCGACATCCCGTTCGCAGCTGAGCTCGGTGAGTCGCAACGGGATCGCCTATTTTTGGAACGCAGTCTGTCGAGCCAAGCCATTTTCCCTTCAAACGCTGACCTTGGCGCCAAACTGTGGGGCGCCTATGGGTTTTTGGACTATTCGGTTGCGCTCATCAACGGCGAGCCTCTCTCAAACAGTGGCTGGCCGCGTGATCCAAACGCCGCCAAGGACGTGACCGGTCGCGTGGGCGCGCAGGCGCGTCTGGGTGACGTGGGTCTGCTCAAGGGCGGCGTGTCCTTTTACGTAGGCAAGGGCTTTAGCCCAGGAACGCCGGCCACCAAAGACACCCTGCAGTGGGTTGATCTCAACAGCAACGGCGTCGTCGATAGCGGAGAAATCCAAGGGCTCACCGGCTCCTCGGCGATCGAGTCTCAGAACTTCAATCGCTACGCTGCTGCGCTGGATCTGGGAACGACCTGGGTCCTGCCCTGGGGGCCGCTGCAAGCGGGTGGTGAGATCTTCGTGGCCTCCAACATGGACCGTGGTTTGATCCCCAACGATCCCATCATCTCGGGCGCGAGCAGCCGACAGTTTGGCGCATCGGCATTCCTACAGCAAGGGATCACGCGTTGGGTATTGCTCGGCGTGCGGGGTGCTTTTTACGACCCCAACTCGAACATCGTAGAACAACGTGCTGGTGAGTTTCACCTCAAGAATCAGCAATTTTGGGAGCTGTCACCGTCCCTTGCGGTGCTCATCGATCGCGCGCGCCTGACCGGGCAGTATGACTTCGTGTTTGATCACCTGGGTCGTGACGCCGCAGGTGTGCCCAGCAACGTCGCCAACAATCGTTGGACCATTCGCTTGCAGGTGGACCTATGAAGCGCCGGTTCATTGGCTCGCTCATTTTGGCCGCAACGGTGAGTTGCGGAGCCGAAGATGGGAAAAGTGGTTTGGACGAACCGTTCAAGGTGGAGAACGCGCAATTCGTTGAGGGCGCCTTGCCGGGTATTTTGGCCGGAGAAACCGTCGACGACGAGAATCTTCCCACCGTGACCTCGCCCAGCGCCGAGGTCGCGGCCATCACCGAGCGCATGGCTGGCATTCGCTTCATCGGTCTTTCGTCTCGCAATGCTGCTTCTGTGGGCGTGCGGTTTGCAGAGTCGGGCAGCGGGTACTACTTGTTCCCCACAGGGTCGATTGACCCGACGGATGACAACGCGCTCACCTGGTCGTTCATCGCCGATCTGCAGCAAGACCTGCCCCCTGGACGGCACGAATTCTTGACTGTGGCCTTTGACGAAGAGGGACACGCGGGACAGCAGGCAACTAGCTCGCTTTGCGTGCGCTCGCTGCGTCCCGACAACGGCAACGCGTGCTTTCCGGCCGTGGCGCCGCCAGCCTTCGTGCTCAGCGTCGAGTGGGACACGCCCGTCGACTTGGATTTGGTGCTGGTGTTGCCTAATGGGCAAGTGGTCGATGCCAAGAACCCTGCGCCGACTTCGCCCGATGATCCGCTGAGCAAGCCGCCCGCACGTTTGGTCTACGACGGCAATGGTGGCTGCACAATTGATGGGCGTCAGCGCGAGGACATCGTATTTGATGAACTGCCCGCGCCTGGTCGCTACCAAGTGTACGTCAACTTGGCTCGCAATTGTGGCGAGCACGCGGTCACCTATCAAGTGTCGCGTCACAGCAGGACTGAGCTGCCCAACGACGAGTACGGTGTTGACTCGCACGACGTGGGCGCTGGCACTCTGATTGCCGATCAGGCCAATGGGGGAACCAAGCGGGGAACCTACGTCGGCACGTTAACTAGCCAATAGTATCACTGTTTACTCATCAATAAGAGTTGTTTGTTTTGTCGCTTGCTTAAACAATTCTGCCAAGAATTACCCCCAAGGAAACCGTCATGATCATTGAAAAACTGATGAAAGTAGCACTGCTAGGCAGCGAATGGGTGCTCTATCTGCTGCTTGGGCTTTCTGTATGGTCGATCGCGACCATGGTCGAGCGGTTTGTCTATTTCTACCGCGTGCGCGGGGAAGCGCAGACGATCCGCGCCGCCATCAACGAGACCTTGCCCGAGGCCTCAGTTGCTGACCTGGCCAAGCGCCTGGATGGAAAGAAGTCCGTGCAGGCCAACGTGGTGCGTTTGGCGCTGCACTGGCTCGGCGCCGGTCCGGAGGCGGTGGATGACGCGGTCTCCTCGGAGTTGTCGCGCTTGCGGTCAGAGTTGGAACGCGGCAGCAACCTGCTCGGCACACTGGGCAACAACGCACCCTTCGTTGGGCTGTTCGGCACGGTGCTGGGTGTGATCATCGCCTTTGATGCCTTGGGCGGCTCCGGGGGCAATCCAGGTGAGATGGGTGGCGTCATGGCGGGCATCGCTGAGGCCCTCGTTGCCACGGGCGTTGGATTGTTCGTCGCGCTTCCTGCGGTGGTGGCCTACAACCTCGTGCAGCGGCGTGTCGCTGAGATTGAGACGGATGTAGATTCGCTCATCAAGCTCATTTCGGCCTATGCCAAGAGCGATCCGCTGGTTTCCCGGCGTGCCCAGGAGTTGCGCGAACAACAGGCCAACGTGGCACACTTGCACGTCTCTGAGCGGAGTGAAGCGGCACGCAGTGGCATCAAAGCCAGGAAAGGACAGGCGGTCTAACCATGGCTTCAGTACAAATGGGGGCGCGTGGGGGGCGCGGTCCAATCGTGGGCATCAACGTGACTCCCTTCGTCGATATTGCGTTGGTGCTGCTCATCATCATGATGGTGTCGTCAACCTACATCGTCTCGCAGACGCTCAAGGTCGAGCTGCCCAAGACCTCCACGTCCGACCAAGGTACGCCGCGCACGGCAGTGGTCACCATCCATGAGGACGGCGCACTGCTCTTCAACGACCAGCCAACCACGGTGGAGAAGCTGAGTGATGCGCTGCGCGCGATGAGAAAGAAAGAAGACATCAGTTTGGTGGTTACCGCAGACAAATCTGCGCAACACGGTCGCGTGGTCGAAGTGATTGATGCGGCCAAGTTGGTCAATGTCACAAAGTTTGCGATCAACGTAGACCGCAGGAAATAAGCCATGAAATGGATCGTTGTGATGGGAAGCGCGGCGGGACACCTAGCTGCAGTGTTGGGCCTCGATCAGCTTTCGCCTCATCACACTGCAAGTGCCCCCACGGCGATCACGGTCGTTGAAGCACCCGCCCCCGCTGAACCGGAAAAGCCACCAGAGCCTGAGCCCGAGCCCGCCGAGGAGGCACCTAGCAAGACTGACGTCGCTCCTGCATCACCACTTTCGCGCAGTGCGGCGCCTGCTGCAGCGCCCAGCGCGCCCACTGCGGACGCGCTACCGGATCTCGGCCTCGAACTGTCTGGAATGGGCAGCGGTGGTCCAGGACTAGCGGTAGCGAGTGGATCGGGTGGCCCTGGCCCGGCCAGAGTGACCACCCGGCGCGTGCTCAGCGCGGCCCCGGCACCACAGCCCCTCGACAAGGCTGACCCGTGTGCAGTCGGACCAGCACCTAAACCTCGCTTGGAAAACTTCCAAAAACCCGCGTATTCCGAGGCAGCCCGCGCAGCTGGTGTTACGGGCAAAGTGCGCGTGAGCATCACGGTGGGCGCCGATGGCAGCATCGAACAAGCCACCATTGTCCAAGGACTGGGCCATGGGCTCGATGAAGCCACGTTGGCCGCGGTACGGTCCGCGTCGTTTGCTGCGGCGGTGCATTGCGGCAGAGCCGTGCGCTCGACCTTCACCATGTCCGTGCGTTTTTCTGCCGAATAGTGCGCGCCAAGTCGCGCGCCCTGCTGAGCCACCTTAGACCTCGTCGCTTTCATCGAACCCCATGAGATTCGTCGTTTCTTTCATTGCCGTGTGCGCGAGCATTGCGGTCCCTACTCCTGCGTTTGCCCAAGTCGATCAGTCGGGGCAACCAGGCGGATCGGCACAGCCGAGCGCGGCACCAAAGGCACCGAACGCTCCTACCGCTTCGCGTCTCACCAAGGCCCCCGAACTCGTTGAGTTCGTGCAGGCACCGTACCCTGACGCGGAACTGGAGTCCGCTCGGAGCGCCGAAGTGGTGCTGAGTATCGCGGTGTCGGCCGAGGGCACAGTGAGCGAAGCCAAAGTGATTGGCTCGGCGAGCGAAGCGTTTGACGCTGCGGCGCTCGAGGCCGTGCTCAGATTTCGCTTTAGTCCGGCCGAGATTGACGGAAAACCGGCACCGGTACGTCTCACTTATCGCTACGTTTTTGAGCCGCCTCCTCCCCCTGTAACGACAGGCGCCCTTTCCGGCGTGCTGCGCAACCAAGCGACGGGTGCACCCATTGTGGGCGCCACAGTCCAGGTGGCAGAGCACGGGGAAGCGCAGACGGATGCACAAGGACGCTTCACTTTTGTCGATCTGCCCCAAGGTCCTGTTCAAGTCACAGTGGTCGTGGACGGACTCGAGGCGCCCCTGAAGACCGAGGAGGAAATCGCCGCGGGGGTTGAGACGGAGACCAGCTACGACGTGACCTTTCCTGCCCCGGTCGTGGAGAGTGAACCCGGTGACGATCTGGAAGTCGTGGTGGTGGCCCCGCCGCGCTTGGATCGTCGCGTGGTGAGTACCAAGATCCAAGCCGATGAAGCGCGCCAACTCCCTGGTACGCAAGGGGACGTGCTCAAGGTGGTCGAGAGCATGCCAGGTGTGGCGCGCTCCAGTGCCGGCTCGGGTGCGGTGGTGGTGTGGGGCGCCGCACCCGCAGATACGCGCACGTACGTGGGCGCAGTGCGCATCCCCGCCTTGTACCATTTTGGTGGACTACGCTCGGTGCTGCACGGCGATCTCATCGCGGATTTGGAGCTGGTACCTGGTGGGTATGGGGCGGCGTACGGTCGGGGCCTCGGCGGTCTCATCCTCGTGGACACAAAAGCGCCTCAAAACAAGGGCCTTCACGGCAGTCTGCAGGCGGATGTCCTCGATGCTTCGGCGGTCGTTTCGGGGCCATTGGGAGAGAAGAACAGCGCTGTGGTGTCCGCGCGCAAGAGCTATGTGGCCGAGCTGGCGTCACTGGTGGTCGATGATTCTGCGGGGCAGTATTTTACGATCCCCAGTTACTACGACGCAGCGCTGCGCTTTCGTCGTGAACTGGGCCAAGGAAAATCGCTCGAAGTAGGCGGGATGCTGTCGTCGGATTTGCAAAACCGCCAGAGCCCAAGCAACAATCCGGCTCTGCGCTCCAGCGAGCGCCGCACCCTTGATTTTCAGCGCGTTGACGTACACTACGAACAGCGCACCGGGGATGGAGAGCGGCTGGGCGTGACTGCTTGGTACGGTCATGACTTGGCGACACGGGAGATGGAGTCCTCGGGCGTCGCACAAGAACAACGCGGAAACTCACACCTGGTAGGCGTGCGCGTCGATCATCAGAGCCGTCTCGCTAGTACGCTGAGTGCACGCGTAGGGTTCGATTTAGAGTTGGTGTCGACTGAAAACCGGCGAAAAGGCTCGCTCACCACGCCCCCGCGCGAGGGAGACCCCTACGTGTTTGGCCGCGCCCCCGCCGATGAGCTTTCGTTCGACACCTGGAACTCCACGGTTGTCAGCACGGCGCCCTACGTGGAATTTGACTATGCACCGCTGGATGACGTGCTCCACGTGATGCCCGGCGTTCGTCTCGATCCGTATGTGCAAACCGTGAGCCGTCTGCGTCCGCCCCAGTCAGGTAGCCCAGATTTGCGCACGTTGGATCTGGACATGGCCGTGGAACCACGGCTCAGCGTCGAATACACGCCGGTCGATGCGCTTTCGCTCCGTGCGGGCGCAGGTTTGTATCGCCAGCCGCCCTTGCCAGATGATTTGTCATCCATCTTTGGCAATCCGCTTTTGGAGCCGAGTCGCGGAGCGCATGTGTTGGTCGGCTTCAAGTACCAAATCATTCGCTTGCTCTCGCTCGATGCCACCGGGTTCTACACACGCGGCTGGGACATCGGTTCACGCAACCCCAGCTCCACGCCCAAGGTTGCTGAAGCGCTCGTGCAAGAGGGGCAGTCCAAGACGATGGGCGCGCAGGTTTCGCTCCGTAAAGAGCTGGGAGATGATCGACTGTACGGATGGTTGGCCTATACCTTGCTGAGGTCGCAGCGTCGTGACGCGGGACACTCCAACTACCGGCTGTCTGATCTGGATCAGACGCACGTCCTGACCGCCATCGCTTCCTACCGTCTCGGACTAGGGTTTGAGTTTGGCATCAGGGCTCGCTTCGCGACGGGCTTTCCGCGCACCCCTGTCAAAGACGCGTACTTCGATACATCGCGCGGTCGTTACGAACCCATCACGGGGGATCGCAACACCATCCGCGTTCCCATGTTCTTTCAACTCGACGCCCGCCTCTCCAAGACGTTCCAGTTCAAGACCTCGAAGCTCGAGGCGTACCTGGATGTGCAAAACGTGACGAATCGCAAGAACGCTGAAGAAATCGCCTATTCTCCCGACTACCAAGAACAGCGGTTCGTGGTGGGGATCCCAATCTTGCCGGTGCTCGGCGCGCGCTGGGAGTTTTGACATGACCTATCTACGACCCCTTCTTCTTCTAAAGACGCGGCGGCAGCGTGCGCTCCTCGCGTGCAGCCTGGGGCTGCCCCTGCTCGGCTGCGTTCCGGATTTCGACGACAACACCAGTCAGATCGAGACGCTCCGTGTACTGGCCATCCACGCCGACCCAGCTGAGCCCGCTCCGGGCGAGGCGGTGCAATTGGTCGCTCTGGTCGCGAGTGATGAGACCGAGAGCCCAACGACCTTGTCGTGGAGCTTGTGCACGGCACGTCGCCCCCCGACCGAGGCTGGTCCGGTGGCGCAAAAATGCTTGACGGATTTCGGCTCTGAATCGGACGCGCTGACGGCGCTGGGCGAGGGCGAGAACGTGGACCTGTCCATTCCCGCGGACAGTTGCCGGCGCTTTGGCCCGCTCCCCCCTCCCGTCGAGGGCAATGAAACGGTATCGGGTCAGCCCGCGGCTCCCGACCAGACGGGGGGATACTATCAACCGGTGGTGGTTGGGTTTTCTGATGAACCCACTGCGCCCACGCTGGGCTCGGTGCGCCTGCTCTGCGGTGGCGCCAATGTTCCCCAAGAGGAGTTGGTCAAGTTCAACAGCGGCTACCGTCCCAATCAAAACCCCGAAGTTGCGGAGGTCACGGCCCAGCTCATCGACGACGAAGGGGGAGAGGGCAAAGAGCTGGATTGGACAGACGGGATTGTCGCCGGCGCAGAGGTTGATTGGACCATCCACTGGGCAGAGTGCCCGGAGCAGGCCGAGTGCGGTGACGGACTGTGCACGGCGGGCGAAAACGCGACGCTGTGCGCGGATGACTGCCGTACCGAGCCGGTCGTAGGCTGCACGGGCGCGGAAACGTATTTGCTGGCCGATCCAGTATCCAAGACCGTCGTTGAGCAGCGCGAAGACATCGAGGTCAGCTGGTACGCCACCGCGGGCACGTTTGATTTGTCGACGACTGACAATGACGACGTCGTGACCAGCTCGACCAATCGTTGGGTAGCACCCACAGAGCCGGGGCAAGTAAAGCTGTGGTTTGTGGTTCGCGACTCACGCCGCGGCACCACGTGGAAAAACCTGACGGTCAATGTCGTCGCCGAGTGAGCTTGGATCAAAGGGGTGCTGAAAGATACCTTTCAGCACCCTGGGGGCCCCTCCGGGAATCGAACCCGGGACAAGACAAATTGGGGATAGTCCTTGTTATCGCCAGATAAAAGGGGCCAAAGATGACCAGAATTTTCTACAACTCCGGTCGCTCAACTCATAGATTGGTATTCAAGCCAGAGCCCGGCGGCTGGGGTGTCAGACGCAGGTACGGCCGGAGTTCGGTGTAGCCGCGGGGAAATCGACGATTGATTTCGGCGGGGTCGCGCAGAGCGGGAACAATCACGACGTCATCACCATTTTGCCAGTCGGCAGGTGTGGCGACTTTGTAATGATCGGTGAGCTGCAACGAGTCAATGACCCGCAATAGTTCAGCGAAATTGCGGCCCGTGCTCGCGGGATAGGTGATGATCGCGCGGATCTTCTTGGCCGGGTCGACGATGAACACCGAACGCACCGTGGCGGTGTCGTCGGCCTCCGGATGGATCATGTCATAGAGCTTGGCGACACGGCGATCAGTATCGGCGACGATGGGGAAGTTGAGCGGGATGCCTTGGGTGACGGCGATGTCGATGGCCCAGTCCAAGTGCGATTCCACGTCGTCCACGCTCAGCGCGAGCAACTTGACGTTGCGCTTGTCGAACTCGTTGCGGATGCTGGAGGCGCGCCCCAGCTCGGTGGTACACACAGGCGTGAAGTCATGTGGGTGGGAAAAGAGCACTCCCCAACCCTGACCAAGAAAATGGTGGAAGCGAATGAGCCCCACGGTGGAGTTTTGTTCAAAGTCCGGGGCGATACTACCCAAATGCAAACTCATGGTCTCATGTCCTTTCGTGCGAACGACGAATGATCGGGCTGTTAGACGGCGGAGCGTGAAGCTGTGTACCGCCGTCTACGCCTTTGCATGAACCAGGCCAGCGCTACCGTAACGATGAACTGTCAGTATTCGGCTGATTTGTGGGTGAACCGGGTGCGTGCTCGTGCGAAGAACCTTGTCCACCAGCATCACCGCCCGTGGCCGATCAAGGACCTGTGCAGATCCTTACTCACGCACGCTGGATGCGCCCCACGTCAGCCAAAGCACGATAGCGATTCCAGTCGATGCCCAGCTTCTTCATCCGCGCTCGCAATGTGTGCGGATTGATGTCCAAGAGCTCTGCCGCACCGCCTTTGCCTTCGATTTGCCCACGCGAAAGCACCAAGGCCTGTTCAATGTGCAGTCCCATCGCTGCGTCCAAGGTCCGAAACGGCTCGGGGTCGCTGCTGGTGGGCGCTGGCTTGGGTCGGTCACTCCCCCCTGCACCGTTGCGAGGACTCACGGTGGCACCCAATGCGGCCTGAATGTCGAGACGCTTGCCGCGGCCTAAAATGGCTGCTCGCTCGATCACCGCGGCGAGCTCACGCACGTTCCCGGGCCACTCGTAACGAAGCAGCGGCGCAAGTTCCTCAGCGCTCAGCTTGAGCTCAGTGGTGCTGAGTCCGAGCCGCTTGCCGGCGTTGCGCGCGAAGTGCCGGGCCAGCTCTGGGATATCTTGTGGCCGGCTGCGCAAGGGGGGAAGCATGATGGGAAACACGCTCAGTCGATACCAAAGGTCCTCGCGGAACGACCCAGCAGTGACCATGTTCTCCAAGCGTCGATGGGTAGCGGCAACGATGCGCACATCCACAGAAATCGTCTGGTGTCCGCCCACACGCTCAAACGTGCCTTCCTGGAGGACACGCAACAAGCGTACCTGGGCAGCGGGTTGAAGTTCACCGATTTCGTCCAGAAACAGAGTGCCCCCGTCGGCGCGTTCGAACCACCCTTTGCGCATGTTGACCGCGCCCGTAAACGCACCGCGCTCATGCCCAAACAATTCTGAGTCGATAAGTTCGCTGGGGATCGCGCCACAGTTGACGCGAACGACTGGGCCCCTGGCGCGCTGAGAGCGCGCGTGAATCGTGCGCGCAATGACCTCTTTGCCAGAACCTGTTTCACCCAGAATGAGCACAGGGACATCGGTGGGTGCGACCTGATCGAGCTGCTCGGACACTCCTTTGAGCCCTCCGCCTTCACCAATCACCAGCTCGCTGATGTCCTGGCGTTCGAGTCGCGAAAGCAGTGCTGAACGATCCGCCTCGAGCGCCTTGCGCAGCTGGCCGAGCTCATGGATGCGGCGCTCGTTCTCCACAGCGGCCTGAAACGGTGCCCGTGTGCGTTCAAGTTGGTCGATGAGCGCTGGGGAGAGATCATCCACTGTGGCCGTGAACGTGGCGTACCAAACCGCTGCTCCTTGCTGGATGATGGGGGCCGCGATGAACGGCACCTTTTCCGTGCCAAGGGCCGCAGCGAGCTCCGATGGGAGATGTGAGCTGTGCTCGGGACGCACGGTGCTCGCCCAACTCATCACGCTGCGCGTTGCGAGTGAATCCAGCTGCCGTCGCTCAGTGAGTCCGTGGGGCAGTTCAATGTCGTCCAAGGTGGCCGACGCTGCGGTCACGACGCGGCCGCTCTCCACGTCCAAGCGGCGGACGACGATGCCGCGTACGGGCACGTTCAACGCCAGGACGTCCAGCACCTGTGTGATGGTGTCGTTCAAGTCGTCTGAGCGCGCGATGACGCGCCAGAGTTCCACTTCCCAATTGGGGTGCGCGTTGGCGTTCATGCGCGACCTCGTACATGAGCGGGCGGAGTGGACGTGAGAGCAACAGGCGTGTTCTCCACGACGGCGTGCACGCAGCGACGACGAAAAAGAACGAAGGGAGACCGGGGAGCATTCATTTGCAGGGAGATGAGCACTATTCGTGCCAGCACCAGACGACCCTGCGTGCGTTCATTTGCGCGTGTTTTTTGCGGGCAAAGCCGGGCGGCTGGTCACAACCAGGAGTGACCGTCCGTGATAGTTGCGCATCCCGCAAATACCACGGGGAAATTCTCGCCAAGGACTCATGCTGCAGATGACCCGTGCTGGGCAGCGCGCGGCGCAAGATGATGACGCGCGACCGGGGAATGCTCAGCCTCCTGTCGCGGGCTGCTGCGCAGTCCCAAGAGTTCCTGACGATACTCCTCGAGTTCGTCCGCCAAGAGGACCACTGGCAACAGGCGCCTCACCAGGACCAAGGGGAGAACAACAGCTACACCAAAAATCCCAACTGCTACCACTGCGACCGTTAACATCTGTTTTTGTTCCTTCTTAAAGGTTCCAGGGAAGGAGTAAGCAAAACTGATGCCGCGCTCGCGCTGCGCAGCTCGTTGAGAGGATTCGCCGTCAATTCCCGGTGCAGCCTGCGATCCGGCTGTGAAAGCAGCGGGTTGCCCTGCTGCCCATCCCCGCGAATACGATCAAGCCCGTGTTCTGACACGGTCAAATCATCGACCCGGAAAACGCTTGGATTCAGTCAGGTTGAAAGCGCGTGGCCGCCGAGGTCAAGGGGGCGTGGAGCCATCAAGGCTGAAACGGCCGCACCGTGTTTCCGTCCAAGGATGTCGTGACGGAGGTCAAGTCCAGCGCAGCGCGCGCCACGGCCGGTTCCTTGGTCGAGGTGCCCAGGTGGATCCATCCCAACATTTGTTCTTCAGGGCCTAACCCCAGCAAACGCGTGAGCGCCTGCCCTCGCGTGAAAGGAACATTTTTCCACACCGCACCGATCTGCAAGGCGTGAGCAGCGAGGACGATGGCGAAACCGGAGCACGAGGCTGAGGCGATCTGCTCCCACAACTCAATTTTGCCTGGTTTGGGAGAGACGATGAGCACGATCAGCACGGGGGAGCGCTGTGCCTTGGCACGCACCCCATCGAGGGCTTGTTCAGTGAGGTGTGGCTTGTGCTCCAGGGCCGCATCCGCGAGCGCGTGACCAAAGGCATCCCGACCTTCGTCGGACACGACGACGAAACGAAACGGTCGCAGCTGACCGTGATCGGGAACGGTGCCCGCCGCGGAAAGAATTAGTTTGATTTGCTCGTGTGAGGGGCCCGGTGGGCCGAGGGTGCTCGCGCTCCTGCGCCCAAGCAGAAAGTTGAGCAGAGGGTTGTCGGTCGGATCAGTGGAAGAAGAAGTGTGGCTCATCGAACTTTGCTTGCTCTGCTATCCGGTCCCAATGATAGGGGCGTTTTTCGTCGCTTGAAAGCGAGGACCCCGTTCACGGTGGCGCGGCTGCGTACCATGAGCTCGAGGGTAGAAAGGACGCGCGCGGCGACCAGGTTGATTCTCGTTAGTTGAGCACGTAAGGATGTGGCTCATGGAGCCTGGGAGTGCCGACATTGATGCACTCGCTGAAGCGGTCACAGCCTGGGCGAAGCCCCACGGCTTATTTGCGGACCTGGATGACCAAGAGCAGCGCACCCGCGCTACCACTATCGCCACGTTTGTGAAGCACTGCTCGCCAACGGTCGCCTCTGCACATGGGACGTGGCTGGCCGCTCAAATCACGGCCATCTTCTTCTACCTGGATGATCTGCCCGTAGGCCACATCGAGGCGGAAGCGGACCGCTTGCTGCGCGTGCTCGATGAGGAGCGTCCCATCGTACCTATCGGTGTTGCCCCTGGTCCAGCTACTGCGCTCCGTGAGTATCTAAGCGCGCTCGAGATATGGGATGGGCTGGGACGCTATCGTGAGCTGTGCCGAGAACTGTTTCAGGCGATGATTGCGGAAGCACGGCGAGCACAAGCGGGACCGTGGTCTTGGGTGGACTTCGAACAGCACCGGCTGGGGGTGATCTTCGTGCGGCAGTACGTATGGTCCTGGCTCATTTCAGAGCAGGTCGAGCTGTCTGACGGCGCACTCAGCGATTGCGAACCGTGCTTTCGCTTGGCAAGCGGCATCGTGGCAGTGGTCAACGACTTGGGGTCGGTGGAACGTGACCGCGCGGCTGGCGGAGTGGATGCGAACTTGATCTTGCTGGTGGAACAGAATGGAATCTCAACACCAGACGCTCTCGACCTGGTCGTGACGAAGCACGAAGCATTAACAAATGCATACTCGGTGATGTTGGATAAACTGCGACAACAAACCCTGACTCCACACGCACACATCGGCGCTATGATAGATTTCGTAGTCCGAGGCAATTTTGCTGCGACGGTCGCACTCTCCCGCGTGCGGTACCCTAAGACGTTGGAAATACTGGAGCGATTGAGCCATTTTTACCGGTCGGCCAACGAATCCAATTGACTTCGTGCACTGTTGCGCGTCGTTCACGCGGCTACATACCTAACAGTGAGATGACACGTTTGGAACATGTTCAGTTGCGTAACCTGGAGCACATGCTGTCTAAAGGGCGGCTTGGGCAACAGGAGCTCGACCTCGATCACGAGGTGAGCGTGGCTCGGCAGCGAGCCACCCGGTACATTTTGAATAGCCGCTTGGATGAGCGGCGCTCAGCGGACGGCAGACTCGTGGGTGTACAATCACGCATAGCCCTGGGACCACGCGGAAAGGACGGCCTGGACCTGACCGAGATCCTGGATGGACTTTTGACCAGCCCCGAGCAGGCCGAGCATGTATTTGCCCAGGACCCGCTGCGCGTTTTGTGGCAAAAAGTGGCCGAAGAGATCCAGAATCGCCTGGGGTTTCCCTTGGAGCCCGAGCTCTTTTCCAACATGCTTTTGGTTGCATTCTTGGGCAAGATACAAGATGCAGGTCTGTCGGCCCTCAATCGCACCTTGCTTTCCAGCTTCGCCCACTCGGACGTGCGCGGGCTCTATCACTTCTTTACTTCTTTGCGGTTTGCGTGTGACGTTGATTGCACTGGCATGGCGGCACGGGCCCGGCTCTTGACCGGGGACATCGATCCCAAAAGCGAGCTTGGCAAGAAGGAGCTGCGGCAGATCACCCAACGCATTTTGGGCAGCGCGGCCGTCGTCGACGTGTCGTCGCAACACAACGAGAGTCATGGGAAGCAGAACGGCGTCCTGCGTCGCCTCGTCTTCAAGGTGTACCTAGACGACCATGAGTTGCAGGGCGCGGCGCTCGACCGAGGACTGAAGAACAATCCCGTGGTGGTCATCAACGGGCTGTTGCCCGTTTTGGCCGAAATTTCTTGGGGCTTGCGCAGCCTGGACGAGGTGATCCCGCTCAAGGAGTACCCCGCGCCCGACGCAGCGGCGCGCACAGGTGAAGCAACCGTGAGGGAAATCATAGCCGCCAACCTGAGCTACGTGATGGGCTATTTCTTGTCAGGCGAGTTTCGCAGCGGTTGTCGATACTACGAGTCCCCCGATGCTTTCTTGTGTTTCTTCTCGGATTTGCTGGTTCACTTTCCGGCCATTCATGAGCTGTTCGACGTGCGCGAGGCCCTGTGCACCGCCATCGAGGAGCGTCGCGAGGTGAAACCCAATGGCGAAGTCGACGACCCGGAGGCTCCGCTCAACCTCGCGCTCCGCGCCATCGCCGCGTCCAACACCGGGATCGACCCCAGTCACGAGTGGGCGCTCCTGGTGGCCGCGCAGGACCCCGATGGTGGCTTTAGCCGTTATTCGCCGCTGTTTGCCCTGGGAACCAAACACGGACACAACTTGTACTTTGGCTCCAAGGAGCAGACGACGGCCTTTGCGCTGCGCGCTCTTTCTCCCCATGATCCTGGGCGCTTGAACGTGGGCGACGGCATGTTCATCCCTGAGCTGGCCTCAACCATCTGGTCCGCGGCGAGCGTGCCCCGCTAGGGTCATTTGGGGCGGCGAGGCGGCCACCAGCTCTCTTGTTCGGGGTCGATCAGGCGATCCACCGAGCGCACCTGGATGCCGAGGTAGAGCCCCAGGGCGCCCGCGGCCATTTTGGCCAAGGGGGTGGCCTGCACCAGGGTGATCATTTGGATGCGGGTTGTGTGCTTTCGAAAGCCGTCTTGCCAAAGCGCGCGGCAATCTTCGTCGAACCCGGTGATGTTTTGCAGATCGGCTACCACCTCGACGGCTGCACCGGGCGACTCCAACATCAGCTCGTGAAAGCGGGCGACGGCAGCGCGCGCCGCCTCGACGTCGTGATAGCCGCGCACCGTGAGCACGATGCACGTCCCGTTGCGATGCAGTTCGGTCCGATCCGCTCCGGGACCGATGACTCCGGATCGAGTTTGCATGGCTCAGCTTATCGACTTGGACTCAGTTGACCAAGGCGGATTGGTGGTTGGTCACTCAGCTTTTTGCCGCGTGGAAGAGGCCACGCGTCTTGATGCGGGCGAGTTCCAACAGGTCGGTCTCCAGGGCCTTCAGGCCGCCTGGCAAACAAGGGCTGGTGCGGTCCGGATCGCGCAGCAGACGTGCCACATGAGCGTACTCGCTGCGGGCGAGCACGGGCTTGCCCATGCTTTCCAAGCAGAGCCCACGGTACAACGCCGCCGGCCACAGCTGATCATCGAGGAGCAGCGCCGCGCGCAGTTCGTTTTGGCTGTGACCAAAGTCCCCGGCCGTGTAGAGCGCAACACCCGTGATCAGGCGCAACATCGGCTCGAGCGGATTGTCCGTGGAATGTTTCATGACCCGATCGGCGATGGCACTGGGAGGATCGGCGCTGAGCAGGGCAGAAGCGGCCGCGGCGATGGCCTCGTTGGATGGTGGGGGGAGCGGAGTCGGTCGCGCAACAGGGAGTGGTGCGGGAGGGGGCGCCCACGCTGCTCGGGGAGGAGAGACGGCGGGTGGGGGAACCGCTGCTTTTGCGGCTGGGTGTCGGGGCGTCTTTTCGTGGCCGGCCCGTGAAAAGAACACACGTCCGTTCAGCAACTGCGAGTGCAGCCCCGGCGGAAGTTGTCCGATCAGTTCTCCCGCACCAAACGCGAGCATACCTCGGGGGTGTAGGCTGTGCGCCAGCCGTTCGGCGCAGGCTAGCCCTGTCTCGGGAGAAAAATAGATGAGGACGTTGCGGCACAAGATCAAGTCCCAGCCATCGTTTACCGCTAGGGCAGGTTCAAGGAGATTGTGTGACCGAAATTCAACAAGACGCTTGATGCGCTCGTCCAAGACCCAGTCGCGCTGTTCTTGAGCAAAGTGCTGCAAATAGGGCTCCGGGAGATCGCGCAGACTGAACCGACTGTAACGACCGCGCCGCGCGAACTGCAACGAGCGCGCACATAGGTCACTACCTACGATGCGTGCTTGATGGCCGGCTTGATGGACCAAGAGGGCAAGCGAATAGGCGTCCTCGCCCGTGGCGCAGGCTGGCACCCAAATACGCAAAGGGTGTCGTGGTTGGTCGAGGTGCGTAAGGGCCTGGCGCACCGCGTCCATCTGCTCGAGATCACGGAAAAACCACGTGTGCGGGACGCTGACGATTTCGATCAGGCGTTCGAGCTCGCTCTGCTCTGCCGATTGCAAGAGCCTCACGTAGTCACTCTTGGCGTGCAAATGGAGCTCCCGCATGCGGTGCTCGACATACGCTTCCAGCGCCGTGAGCAGCCCGCCGCGCGACAGCTCTATCCCCGTCTTTTTTGCCACGTAGGACAGGACGGGATCCACGTGGGTCATACCTTGCCCCCCGCGCGGGTCCACCGCGACACGACCTCCGCAAGCCCACGTGGGGGCAAAGCCGCCTCCGCTGCTCCCCCTTCGAGCGCCGCGCGCGGCATGCCCCAAACTGCGCTGGTCTCTTGGTCTTGCGCTAAGCAATACCCACCCCGATCGCGCAGCATCTTGAGACCATCGGCTCCGTCTCGTCCAATGCCACTGAGCACGATACCTGAAGCGCGGCGACCCGCGTGGCGTGCAAGGGACTCGAAGAGTACGTCGGCTGACGGTCGATGACCGTCGCGGGTGGGGCCATCGATCAAGCCGACCGTGTCCGGACTCACCAACCCGATGTGCGCCTCGCGCCCTGCGATGTACACGGCTCCGGGCTGCACACTCTGTTTTGAGGTCACAACTACCACGGACAGTGTGCTGCGTGCGGCCAAGAATTCGCCAAATACGGCCAAGAAGTTCGCCGGGAGATGTTGGACGACGATGACCGAAGCGTTCAGGGTTCGATCCCAAGCCGCGAGTAGGCTGGCCAGAGCCAGGGGCCCGCCTGCCGAGGAGCCGATGCCGATCACGAGAGAGTGGTTTCCCAGCGGAGGAAAAATGGAAGGTTTGGGGATGCTCTTGGGGCGCTCATTGAGCTTGCCTGCCACGTGTCGCACCACCGGCACCGTGGCAAGCCGACGCACCGTGCTCCGCAATTGGCTTTGGGCGCTGAGGTCCAGCAAGGCGGGCTTCTCCGCGAGATCGAGCGCTCCTTTGCGAATGGCCTCGAACACGATTTGGCGATCCGGTCCCACGCGTTGACTGGTCACCACCAAGATAGGAAGGGGCGTGTTGGCCATCACCTGGACAATGGTCTCGTGGCCGTCGGTGCCTGGCATCTGCAGGTCGACGATCAAGAGATGCGGTCGCGTCTGCTGCACGATCTCCAGAGCATGCTCACCGCTTGCCGCTTCGCCCACGACTTCGATGTCGCCTTCGGCTTGGAGAAAGTGGGCCAGTTGCACGCGACATATGGCCGAATCATCCAGTACGACGACACGAATTTGTTTCATGGTGCTCCAGGGAAATACCGCCCGACCAATTGAATCAGTGAGCCACTTTCAAACTCGCCCTTGGCCACATAGGCGCTAGCACCGAGTGCTGCGGCACGCTGCCGATCTGCGGTCGAGCTCCGCGCGGTGACGAGCACCACCGGCATGGTCTGAGACCGAGCGCGGATCGCCTCCAAAAATTGAAAGCCGTCCATGCGTGGCATTTCGATGTCCGAGATCACCAGGCCGGGTTGAAACTGTTCCAGGGCCTGTAAACCTTGGACCCCATTTTCAGCGCCTCGCGTTTCGTACCCAGCCCCGAGCAACAGTTCGCTGATGAGGTCACGAACGACCACCGAGTCGTCCACGACGAGCACCCGCTTGGCTGCGCGTGGTTCAACAACAGCACCACGTGCCGTCGGCGCGATGTCCGCTTCGAGCGACACCTGCAGGAATCGAGCATCGAGGATGAGCACCAAACGACCGTCGTCCAGTTGGGCACTGGCTGCGAAGCCCGTCTTTGCGCGCAGTGCTGGTGTGGTGGGGCGCCGGAGCAACTCAAAATGCCCCAGCACCTCGGGCACCCAAGTTGCGTGGGGCTCACCAAATATCTGCAGGACGAGCACTCGGGCGGTCCTATCGGCGGCTTCTGGTTGAGCGAGCGCGTCGCCGAGCGAGCGCAAAGGTAGCGCGAGACCGTCTGCGCGGAATGTCTTGGGCAAGGTGCCATCCAAGGCAAAAATGCCGCGCACCAGCTGCGCGGAAATGGCAAACAGCCCCGAGCCCACGCGAAACACGACCAGTTGCTCCTGAGTGAGCGCGGCTGGCAAATGGAGTGAGAAGGTCGTGCCCACGCCCACCCGGCTCGTGACCTCAATGGTACCCTGTGCGCGTTCGACCTGACGCTTGACGACATCCAAGCCCACACCCCGGCCGGCCACCTCATCGGTCGCGTGATGCGTAGAGAAACCAGGCTCGAAGAGCATTTGATACGCACCTAGGTCACCTGGGCGATGTTGGAGACCGCGTTCGTGGGCGCGACCGCGCAAGGCATCGGAGTCGATGCCACGACCGTCGTCGACTACGCGGACGATCACAGAGGACCCCGAGGTCTCCGCCACGAGTTCGATGCGAGCTCGTGCGTCTTTGGGGGGTCGTTCCTCGGTCGGTTCGATGCCATGGACGACCGCGTTGGTGCACAGGTGGAGTAGCGGCTCCCGCAATAGGTCGAGCAAGTCGCGCTCGATGCGCACGCCCTGCGCGCGCACCACGACGTCCACTAGCTTGCCACGCTCCTTGGCCAAGACCCGGATGTGACTGGCCAGGCTGGCCAAGGTGGGCTCAATGGTGGTGAGGCGCAGCCCCAAGCAGAGCAAGAGCGCATCCGAGAGGTGGGTCTTGAGCTCTTCGGCCTCATACCTGGTATCCCGCAGGGTGTGGGCATCCGGCTTTTGGGGCCAGCGGTGAATCTTGGTGACATGGCGTGCAAAGGAGCTGGTGAGCCCTGCCAACGCTTCACACACCTGATCAACCAACCCTGCTTCTATCTGGATCCACCGCTCTTGAGGGTGAACCTTGCCTTTGTCGACAGCGGAGGGACTCGAGTCGCTCATCTGCTCCGCCGTCGGTTCCTGCGCTTGTGCGCCCGTCGCTGCTGCATCGAGCGTCAGGCCAAGTGCTTCACAGGCCGTTTGCAACATGTCGGCCCCCAACTCCTCGGGTGTTTCGCTGGCCAAGGAGATGGAGATGGCGTCCACCGCAGCGCTCAGTATCTCCCAATCAGCACGGTCGGAGAGCACCTGCTCCTCCACGCCGTGTACCAGGGTGGTGAGCAGGCCCAAACCAAGCATGCGGGCCTCCCCTTTGAGGGTGTGCAGTTCGCCCAGGAAGGATCGCCGCAGCTCAGGGGTCAGCTCACGGCGGCATTCATTGAGCAACGCCACCACCCGCTGTGCGCGCTGGGCGAGCGCTGAGCGGTAGCGGCGGAACAGGGCCTGCTGGGCGTCCTGCAAGCTCAGGCTCCCGTCGCGTAGTCGAAGCGTTTGACCAGTTTGGAGAGCTCATCGGCTTGCCGCTTGAGACCTTGCGCGGAGGTGCGGGTCTCTGAAGTGGCCGCCGCGGCCTGGGTGACCACACCGGTCACTTCGCGCACGCTCTGCGAGACCTGTTCGGTACCGGTGCGTTGCTGTTGAGACACGAGCGTGATTTGCCGAGCCGCCTCAGTGGTTTCGCGCGCCAGTCGGCGGCTCTCTTCAGTGGCCATGATGGTAGCCGTGCTCGCCTCCCGAATGTCAACGACCAGCTTCTTGACATCCTCCGTGGACGCAGTCACGCGCACCGCTAGTCGGCGCATCTCTGCAGCTACGAGCGCGAAGCCCTGACCACCCTCACCGGCGCGGCTGGCCTCCAGTGAGCCATTGAGCGCTAACAGGTCACTCTTGTCCGCGATATCGCGGATGGTGTCCAAGAGCTCTGAGATGCGACCGGTATGGGTGGAGAGACTATCGATGCGCTGGACCATGCTATCTGTGGTGACCAGCGTTTGTTCGGCGTTGGCCAATACTCCCGAGACAGACTCAGATACGTGCGCCGCGGAGCGGGAGAGCGAATCCATCGTGTGACTGATCTCGGTCATGGCGCTGGATTGAGAGGTTGCAGCTGCCTCTTGTTCTTGCGACGCCGCCAGGATTTCGGTCGCGGCCGCAGCCAAGTCTACTGAGGTTTGGCGAATCTGACTGACCACCTCTTGGAGGCTGGCTGCCATGCGACGAAATGCGTCCGGCAACTCGCCCTGTCGGTTCATATCGACGTCGAGGTTGCCACGGGCGATGAGATCTGCTCCGCGACTCAGGTCGCGCATCATATCGAGCAGATCATTGAAACGTTCGGTCAACATCCCCACTTCATCGCGGCGAATGACCGGCAATACGCCCATCCTTGTCTGATTTCCTTCTTCGACGACCTCGCGCGCGGAGGCCGCGAGCGCTTCAACGGGCTGGGAGACAGCACGTGACAGGGCCATGGCACAAATGGGGGCCCACGCACCTACGGTGAATGCAAACGCGCCGACGCTCAGTAGAAAGGAATTGCCCGTCGTCACGGCCAGACTGAGGTCTATCTGACCCGCTACGGCGGCCGCAGCACGCACCGCGTTGGCCTGCGCGACGTAGCCCACCGCGACCACCCAGAGCATGGGCGCAAATGCCAGGCACAGGGCCATGCCGGTAATGCGTGAGTGCAAGCTGACCACGCGTCGGCCGAGCATCACGTTGGCCTCGCGCGCGAACACCGAGCACTTTCCCGCATGCTTGGTCGTAAACAGCACGGCCAGTGGGAATACCAATGCGTTTCCGCCTATGGTCACTGCCAAGAGCACGAACACCATGGGCAGGCCCGTGTGAGCGGGCATCTTGAAGTAGTCACCCGGAGCGTAGAGCGCGAGCACATACGCGGCCGCCATGATCATGAACCAGGTCCCATCATAGACCAGGGAAAACCGTATGGGAAAGCGCTGTAAACATTGGTCCGCCTCAACAACGCTAGTGCGACGTTGTTCGTAGTTTTGCGTCTCTACGTAGAGCTCGTACTGGGTGAGCTGAATGTGAGCATAGATGGCGTGTCCCAAGATTTTGAGCGGCGTGAGTGCGGCCAAAAGGCCAGCAAATGCCCAGCTGTGGGCAACCCCCAACAGCCGCACCAGGGCGATGGTCACCAGGCTAACGAACAGCACATCGAGCCCAGCGAATACGAGAATCACCGAATGAGTCAGCTTTTTCATGAGTGGCTCACAAATGAAATGGAGTAGAAACTGTGGGACTAGCGCGAGGGAGAGTTAAGAAACCTCGCGCAAAGCAAGCGAGCGCACGGCCAACAGCAAGGAATACTGCCGAGCCTGAAACCGCACCAAGGCGGAGAAAGCGCTGTGACCAAAGAACGCAGGCGGCAAGGGAATGATATCCTCAGCAGCGACCGCCTGTGCCTCAATTGGTCCACGAACTACCAACCCGACCGAGCGGGGCGTGTCACGCAGTAGCAGCAAGCGCACTGGGGTAAGCACTATCTCGGACCGCAGGCCTAATTGCTCGAGCGAAATGCACTCTCCCTCGAAATGGCTGTCGAAATCTGCCACGCGATCGACCGCAGCGCCCAAAAGAGCGCAGCGGCCTCCTTGAAGGAACAGGTACGTGCTTTCATTTGGGTTGCGGCTGCGCCCCCGATCACGTTGCGGCTCCATCACGCTGCGCCTCCCGAGCCGACTTGAGCTTGTTCGAACGCGCCGTCGCGCTGAGACGAGAGCGCAAGGATGCGACTCACCACCGCGTGCAGATCGATGACGGAGCGAATGGTTTCCCCGTCGTCCACCTCGTGCGTGGCAAATGGTCCTGGGTTGTGTCGCACGGGGAGCAACTGAGCCTGCGTGAGTTCGACGATTTCCGACGCGTCGTCCACCGCCAGCCCGGCCCATTCTCCGGCCGCATGAAAGATGAGCGTGCGCTTACGCTTGCGGGCCGAGTGGCTGGACAAGGATGCCTGCTCCGACCCCGAACTAGCCAAATTTCCCAAGGAAACTAGTGGAATAGCCCTGCCGTTCCACAGGAAGATCCCGTCCAGTTCACCACTTTGGTGCGGAACATCCACACTCTCACACTGGCCGATGACCTCTTGGATGACACGCGCATCAATCAACAGCGCCCGGCCATCCAATTGTACAGCAAGAAACCGTGCGCCTGCCATCACTGGGCCATCCTAACATAGCTTAGGTCAAAATTGACAGGAGTTACTATTTCTTGGGCTGGGCCGTTTTGGAGTCCGCGTCACCAATCACTCACAACTGGAGCGGCTGCGTACTGAGTCATCGTTTTCTCTTCTGACGCATGAGACGGCTTGGGACTTGCACACGGCTTACACTCTATATTTAGACAGATCCCCCTTCATGAAGCGCACAATTCTCGTCATTGACGACAGCGAAGTCGTACTCGGTGTCGCGCAAACAATCCTTGAAGGTGCCGGTTATCACGTCGTCACCCATTCGCGCGCGACAGGGAGTGTGGCGCTCATTCTTCAGCTCAAGCCTGATCTCGTGTTGCTCGACGTCAACATGCCCAGCGTCCGGGGTGACATGGTGGCGCGCATGTCCTCCGCTACGCGACTTGCCACCGATACCATCGTGCTGTTGCATTCAACGCTTGAGGAAGCCGAACTCAAGCGCCTCGCCTCTGAGTGTGGCGCCCACGGGTATCTGCGCAAGACCAACAACCCGCACGCGTTCTTGCGCCAGGTGGGAGGATTCCTGAGCGAGAAGGAATCGGGCCACATGCGCGTCATCGGGAGCAAACCGCTGTCGACCTTGACTGCTCCTGATTCGGAGAGCACTCCGCGCTCGGGTGAACGCAGCAAGGGGACCATGGTTCTCCTCATCAACCGCGACATGGCTGAGATGTCTCAGCTCAGGAAGGTTGTTCAGGATTTGGGCTATCGTCCTGAGTTTGCCTTGTCTGCGCAGCAGGGGATCGAAAAGCTGCACGGCGATACGAGCCCGGTGTTCATCATCGTGAGTTCAGACTTGCCGTCGCCGGGCGCCCGGGCGGTATTTGAAGCAGCCGTGCAACGCGACAGGCTCTTTCGTGAACGTACTGCACTGGTCGCGTCAGTCGGTGCTACGCCCGATTATCCGCCGGGGTTTGCAGGTACGGTGCTGCTACGCCCCGTGCAGAGAAACGCCGTGGAGAAATTGCTGAACCAGGTCAGCGTGCTCGCTGTGGCGGGGGCCAACGAGGGCTAGGCACAGTACAGGGCTAAGGTCCGCCACGAGCGCCATGCGCGCGTCTTTAGGCGACGCGTGTTTTGGGATTGAGGATGAGTTGGGCCACGGTACGAAGAAAAACGGACGCGCTGAGGGGCTTTTGCAAAAAGTTGATCTCCTCGTCAATGATACCTTGGCGCAGCATGGCGTCTTCTGTGTACCCGGACATGAACAAGACGGGCATCTGCGGGAGGCGATGCTTGAGTTCGGCAGCTAGCGCAGGACCTGTCATTTGGGGCATCACCACGTCCGTGATGAGGAGGTGAATGGGCCCTTCGAAGCCTTGTGCAAGGCCCAAGGCCTCCACTGGGCCGGAGGCTTCAAGTACGCGGTACCCAGCGCGCGTAAGCACGATGGTCAACATCGATCGGACTTGGGCCTCGTCCTCGACCAACAGGATCGTGCCGCCCCCATGCTGGACGGGTGCAAGCGCTTGTTCTTGCGGATGTTCGATGGGTTCATCCGTCGAGGGCAAGTAGACCTTGAACGTGGTGCCCTTGTGCAGCTCGCTGTGCAGCCAAATAGTGCCGTGATTCATGTCGACGATGTTTTGCACCGTAGCAAGGCCAAGGCCGGTGCCTTTGCCTTGGTCCTTCGTTGTGAAGAAGGGCTCAAAGAGGCGGGTTCTTACCTCTGGTGATATGCCATGACCTGAATCAGATACTCGGAGTACTACATAGGGGCCGGTCTTGAGTTTGAGGCCCGGCGGACCGGTCTCGGGCCGGTGGATCACCTGTGACACCTCAATGCACAGTTCTCCCCCAGCAGGCATGGCGTCGCGGGCATTGACGACCAGGTTGAGTAGCACCTGCTCAATCTGGCTTGGATCTCCCTTGATACGAGCGGGTGCGTCGGAAAAGTCGAACTGCATGTCGACGCGAGCATCAATGAGGCGTCGAAACATCGGTTCCGCCGCGCGTACGACCTCATTGAGATCGATAGGGCGCGGCCGCACGAACTCGTTGCGGCTGATCGTCAAAAGTTGTCGTGTGAGCGCCGCTGCGCGCTCGGCCGCAAAGCGGATCTCTTGGATCTCGCGGCGCGAAGCGTTCATGTCAGCGAGCTTGTCCTCCAAGACATCCGAAAACCCCATGATCACAGACAGGATGTTGTTGAAGTCGTGGGCGACCCCACCGGCGAGCCGCCCGATGGCCTCCATCTTTTGCGAGCGGCGTACCTGCTCTTCCAACTCTTTCTCGTGACTCAAGTCGCGCGCCACGAGTGAAAAGTGACTGAGGGCACCGTGCCTATCGCGGTGGCACAGCACCAGCGCGGACACGGGGCGCAGACGCCGCTGATGGTCGGTGAACTCCGCTTGAGTTTGCCACGACCCTTGACGAATGGCGGTGGCGCGTCCCTCTCTGAGAAACTTCTCCTCGAACACGCTACCGACGACCTCGGTGAGGGTCATGTCGACGACGTCACGACCAGTTTCGACTCCGCCAAAACTGCGCGCGGCCTGGTTGACAAACACGAGTCGCAGGTGAGGGTCAGCGATGCAAACGATGTCTGGCGTGGCGTCGAGGATGGCCGAGCGTTGAGAGAGTTGTTCGGCTGCGTGCAGGTTGGGAGTGATGTCGAGGATTGCGCCGACCGTGCGCTTGGGCAGCGTCCGTGGCCCCTTGTCGTGGAAGCTGGTGGTGGAACGAGCCACGCACCAACGTATCTCGCCGCTGGGATGCAGCCAGCGGTATTCGATGTCATAGGGCGCCCGGATCTTGGGATCGTAGGCAAGATCAATGGCTTCGCGAAAGCGCTCGATGTCGTCAGGATGAACCCGGCTCAAATACCATTCGATATCGGGGGGGGCGTTCAGATCAAAGCCGCTCATCTTGCGGTAGGTGGGGGACCAGTACACGGCATCTTCCGCTCGCGCCGGATCGTGATCCAGATCGAAGACGCCAACTTGAGAAGCTGTGGTGGCTTGAGTGAGGCGTAGCTCTTGACGCTCGACGGTCAGCTTGAGTTCATGCTGTTCCGTAACGTCTAGGATTGTTCCAATGGTACGAAGGGGGGCCTTGCTTCCGTTGACCTCCCCAAAGGTCGTGATGCCCCTGCCGTGGACCCAACGCACTTCTCCGTCGCGGCGCACCACGCGGTAGATCAGATCGAACACGCCGTCGCCGCCGGGGTCGTAGACCTTGTGCATGGCGGCCTGAATCATCTGCACGTCTGCCGGAAAGGAGAGGCGAGAGACCTCGACCATGCTGATGGCCTCGTGGGGTTCGAACCCCAACATCTCACGGAAGCGCGGACTCGCCCATGTCTCGCCGCTGGCAAAATCGTGCTCAAAGATCCCAATCTCCCAGGTCCCGACGGCTTGGGACAGCCTCCGGATGGTTGCTTCTTGACTCGATTCCCCCATTTCGACCCAGAACTCGCCGATTTATGGCTCTGATATTCGCTCTACCTCGGTTTTCTTGGCGACGCCAGGAGGCCCGGACTAGGCCATTTTCGCGCAGATCAGCTTGGCGGGAGCGCCCGCTGATAGCTTGACTCGCGCGGGACGGCGACTCAGTCTTCCCGCCCCCTCATGAATCCCCCGCTCAGCCTCATCCAAAAGCTCATTGCGAAGGTGACGGCCATTCAAGTCCGTCGTCCGCTGCTCGTTCTCACCTTGACGGTAGCATCGCTCGTACCCAGCGTCTGGGCAGCCAGCAACCTGGAGTTGAAGACCGCGTTCAAGGAATTGCTTCCTGAGAATAAGCCGAGCGTAGTTGAGCTGGCCGAAGTCAATCGACGTTTGTCGTCAGCCTCCACACTCACGATCGTCGCGGAGAGTCAGAACACCGATCTGCTCAAGCGTTTTGTGGATGAAATGACCCCCAAGCTGCGCGCGCTTCCTTCCGAGCTGGTCGCGGGGGTGGACCCTGGACCGCGCGATGCACAGCGCTTCTTTGAAGCGAACAAGCATCTCTACGCGCCGCTGAAGGACATTGAAGCGCTCCACGAAGAAGTTGTGGGCGCCTATGACCGCGAGATCGCCAAGAAGAGCGGAATGGACCTTGGCCTGGGTGACGAAGATGAACCGCCACCACCCAAAAATGCCAAGAGCGTCGAGCAGCGCCTCAACGATGCGCTGGATGAAATGCGTAAGAACGCGCCCGGTCAGGATGGCTACTACATCGGAGAACAGGGTCATTTGGCTGCGATCGTGGTGCGTACCACGCTGCCTTCCATGGATGACCGGGCTTTTGGGTTGCAAGATCGCATCCGCGCCCTGATCGCAGAGGGCAACTACACGCAGGCTGATCCAGCCTTCAGCGTCGCCTTCACCGGCAACTTGATCACCAGTGTCGAACAGTATCACGCCGTGAGCGACGACTTGGTCACCATCGGCGTCAGCGGCGTTGGTCTGGTGCTGCTCGTGGTGTTTCTCTTCTTCTTGCGGGTCCGCGCGCTGCTGGCGCTTGGGTTTTCTATTCTCGTGGGTTGCGCTTGGTCCTTGGCCTTTGCGCGCCTGTCCGTCGGCTACCTCAATACGGCCACAGGTTTCTTGGTGAGCATCATCGCGGGCAACGGCATCAATGCCATGGTGATCTGGATGGCCCGCTACCTGGAGGCCCGACGGGTGCAGCGCGAGAACGTGGCGGACGCGGTGCGCACCGCGTCACTCGACACGTGTGAAGCCACCTTGGCGGTGGTGGGCGTGGCAATGGTGTCCTTTGGTGCGCTGATGACCACTGATTTTCGCGGCTTTCGGCACTTTGGCATCATCGGCGGGGCCGGGATGCTGCTGTGCTGGGTCGCCACGTATCTCGTGCTGCCCGCAGTCTTCATCGTCAGTGAGCGCGTGAGCCCGCTCCCGCTCGAGTTCACCTGGCGTGATCGGTTGGCAGGGATGTACGGCAAGCCGTTTGCCTGGCTGGCGAAGCGCTACTACAGGCCCATTGCCGTTGTCGGCGTGCTCTTGGGGCTGGGTGGTGCGGTGTGCAGCCTGCTCTACTTCACCGGTGATCCGATGGAGTACAACATGCGCAAGATCATGAACGACGAGACGACTCAGACCTCGGCCGTGCGCTTGGGGGAGCGGGTCAATCCGGTGGTCGGTCGCGTCAATCAATCGGGTCGAGCGGTGCTCGTGGATCGCCTGGATCAAATCAAGCCTTTGGTCACCGAGCTCGAGCGACGCAGGGACGCCGCGCCGCAGAACAACAAGCCGTTTAACAAAGTGGTCAGCATCTACAACCTGCTCCCCGAGGACCAGGACAAGAAGCTGGAGCTACTGAGCGAGATCCTCGACCGGCTCGGCCGCGCGCGGCGTCACGGATTCATCACCGAAGAGCGCTACAACGAGGTGGCCAAGCACATCCCGGCCGAACTCAAGACGATTGGCATGGCTGATCTGCCGGAGCTCGTGTCGCGCCCGTTCCGCGAGAAGAACGGTGAAGTGGGCAAGATTGTCTATGTCTCCCCCGCCCAGGGGCGCAGTCTCAATGATGCTCACTACTTGATCTTGTGGGCCAACAGCTTTCGCACCGTGACGTTGCCCAGCGGTGAGATCATTCGCGGTACCGGAGATGCGGTGGTGTTTTCGGACATGTTGATGAACATTGGCGAGGACGCGCCGCGCGTAGCGGTGACGAGTCTTCTCGGCACGCTTTTGGTCATCATGATGGCTTTCCGCTGGCGGCGCGCAGGGTGGGGCGCGCTGCTCACTCTGCTGCTCGGTGTATCGTGGATGGTGGGCGCTTTGTACCTGGCGCACGTCAGGCTCAACTTCTTGAACTTCGTGGCGCTTCCGGTCGCTATCGGTGCAGGGGCCGACTACGCCATCAACATCATGAAGCGGCGTGAGCTGGAGGGCGCAGAAGGCATTGAGCGCGCTTTCATTGAGACGGGTGGCGCGGTGGTGGCATGCTCGATGACGACGCTGTCGGGTTACTTGGCGCTCTTGCTGAGCATCAATGGCGCCGTCAGGAGTTTTGGGCTTGCCGCGGCGATCGGAGAGATCGCCACCCAGTTGTCCGCCATGTTGGTCTTACCAGCCGTGGTGTTCTGGTCTGCCCACCGTAAGAAGGAATCAAACTACGTCGCGACCGAGCCCGTTTCGCAGGCTCCATAAAGCAGCGCGACTCAGCCAGCGCGCAGCTCGTCAAACTCACCCGGGTCATTGATCTTGGGTGGGTTGGCTCCGCCGCTCGCAAAATCCCGAGTGTCGTCGTACATGCCAAAACACCGGACTTCGTCGCTTCCGCCCAAGAGCGGGAAGCCGTCGGGGCCAGCTTTGACGCCGATGGCGTTCATCAAGTTGCAGTAGTACTTGTTGATCGGCGCATTGCCGAACTCTTCAGGAGTTCCAAACGCCTTGAAGTCCTCGAAGCTCGCACCTTCTTGGGCACACAGGGCTTCGCTATTGCCGCGATGCAGGTCAGCGCTTCCATCGTCGACATTGACGGCATGGCCAGTCTTAAAGTACCCGCCGCAGCCGCCCGCTTGCAGGATGGGCATG
>Ga0315912_10001465_pt1 | contig 28823 bp, 22 predicted proteins | sample VfabasoilMG_FD_204469 | JGI IMG/M metagenome (GOLD analysis project Ga0315912, IMG submission 204469) | Garden soil microbial communities collected in Santa Monica, California, United States - V. faba soil | ecosystem: Environmental > Terrestrial > Soil > Garden | place: USA: California...
GGAAGATCACCTACGAAGTGGATGAGCGTGGCGAAGTGGGTCTGCTCACGCGCAATGTGAAGGTCCAGGCGTCGGCCGATGCGGAACAGTCCTACTTCGGCGGCCACATCATGGCGATGCCCTCGAGTCACATGTACGTGGAAGGCGTCGAGCTGAACCGCATGGGTCAGAACCTGACGCTGGCGCGCTATCCCATCCACTGGCACCTGGTCGGCGAAGGCAAGGGCCAGTACATCAAGAACGCAGCCATCCACGACACCTACAACCGCTGCGTGACGGTGCACGGTACGAACAACCTGCAAATCGAGAACAACGTCACCTATAACACCGTGGGCCACTGCTTCTTCATGGAGGACGGTATCGAACACGGCAACCAGTTCGTGCGCAACCTGGCGATCCAGACCAAGTGTCATACGAGCAAGGCCTGCGATCCGACCGACCTTGCTCCGTTCGGATCGACCGCGGACCTGCTCAATTTCAAGACCACCGGCCAGGAATCCAAGGACGTCCTCATCCCTTCCGACAACACGGTGTCGTCGTACTGGATCACCAATCCGGACAACACCTTCGTGGGCAACGTGGCTGCGGGATCGGATGCGACCGGGTTCTGGTTTGCATTTCCGGATCATCCGACAGGGCAGTTCGAGGGCACTGAAGTCAGCAAGAACACGTGGCCGGGCCAGACGAAATTCCGCGAGTTCCGGGGCAACGTCGCCCATTCGAACTTCGACAGCCTGATGCAGGACCGCGGCCCCTTGCCCAATGGCCGTACCCGTGCCTACGGGTATATCGCTTTTGCCACGCCAGGTCAGCGAACCAATCCGGTTGAATCCGTCGTGGAGGATTTCACCGCCTACAAGAACCGCAACAGCGGCATCTGGGCGCGGGGTGAAATGCATGTCTACAAGGGGCTGAAGTTTGCGGACAACGGCATCGGCTTCACGCATGCCGGCGGCAACTTCGATCGTTCCTTCTATACGTTCACGTCACGGATCATTGATTCGGTGTTCGTGGGCGAATCCGGAAACATCGGCAACCCGCGGGCGGCGTCGGAAATCGCCTATGGCCGCAGCCTGCCACAGCCCAGGGTTCCGGATTTCCCGATCCGTGCCTACGAGTTCTACGACTACCATCATGAACTGGACAACAACACCTTCGTGAACTACGAAGACAACGCCACCCGCAAGACGGGAGCGTTTTCGCAGTTGCTGTTCAGCAGCTTTGCCATGAGCACAGACAACACCGTGGCGCGTTCGAAGTTCATCAAAGCCAAGCCCGTGTACTTCCCGCCCATGGAGGGCAACAACCGGTGGAGCAATGACGATTGGGGAAATACCTCCTACGGGAATGCGGTGTTCCGCGACGAGGATGGCACCATCACCGGTGTCCGCGATTCCTACATCATCAACACTCTGTCCGGTGTCGACCTCATCGAGAATTGCAAGGTCAGGCCTACCTGGAACGCCGCGGTGTGCACGGGTGACATTGGCCGCATGAATATTGGCGGTGGCGGCATTACCGGTCTGGGTGGCGGCCAGCGACCGACAACCTTTGCCGTTGCGCCAGGTGGTGGCCGCATCAGGGGTGCTCTGGCCCCTCCGGGGCCAACTCTCATCACCCGCAATGGCAAAGAGGTGGTCAGCAACGGAGAGACCAACGTTCGTGCGGGCAGCGAGTTCACGGTAAAGACCGAAAGTAGTTCGGTGAACATCAGGGTGCGGGAGCTCGACGCCGGTTCGTGGGTGATGTTCAAACTGCCTGGCTTTGCGAAGGCTTCGGCGGGAGCCGAGGAGAGCAGCCTTGATGCGCTGCGAAACGCCAGCAAGACTTCCTGGTTCAAAGCCGATGATGCACTGTGGGTGAAGCTGGTCTCCACGGGATACCAGCGTGGCAGCAACCCGGGTGCCGCAGACACCATCCAGGTCAGCCGGGACGAGAAGAAGCTGACCGCGGGCGTCCCATGAAGATTCGTCCCGGGACGCCTGTGCGCACCGCATTGGCGCGCATCGCATTGGCGATCGGGACGTGCTTCTGTCTCTCCGTTCAGGCGCAGACGATCCGCGAATGCGTCATGCCACAGGGCGCCGGCGGCTCGCTGACCCTGGGACCCGACCACAACGTCTGGTTCATCGACGGCGCGGCCGGGTGCGGCACGACCCCGCCAGGTGTGGGCGGGGCGAGTTGCGGCCTCGGTCGGGTCTCGCTCGACTGCACCAACTACCAGCATTTCCCGTTTCCCAAGGGCCTGGTGCGGCGTGTCGCCACGCCGTCCGCGCCGGTACCGACCGCGGAGGAACTCAAGCGCTTCGGACCTACGCTCGGCCCCATCGTGAACGGCATTCTCACGCGGTTCGATCCGCCAGGCCTCGGCCCGCTGGACGTCACGACCGGCGCGGACGGCAATCTGTGGATGGCCAACTACTACAGCGGCCCTTCCTTCATCGGCAGGATGACCACCAAGGGCGAGTTCACCGAGTTTCCATTCGATCAATTCCTGAAGGCCGCAAAACGCACGGACCCTGATCGGCCCGGGTACGCCGGTTGGCCGGTGATGCCCGTTCCGAACGAGATCGAGGCAGGCCCCGACGGGATGATCTACATCACCGTGCAGGACCAGTGGTCGAACGCCGTCGCGCCTTCGAACGACCCCCGCAAGCAGAGCTGGGTAGGACGCTTCGACCCGAAGGATCCCCTCGCCACGCTGAAGACCTGGAGCGTGCCCGGCATGGCCTCGGGAATCGTCGCGGACGACAGCGGCAACATGTGGTTCACCACGATTCCGCATTTCTTCACGGGCGTGAATGGCGGCATCGGCCGCATCAACACCCGCAACGGTGCGTTCACCTTCTGGCCCTATCCCACGCCGCCCAATATCGGCGCCAAGGTCCTCGGCAATCCTGCGACGCTGAGCTTCACGTTGCTCGGCGCCGGGTGGACGACGTCGTCCCTGGGGGTGGCGCCCGACGGCACGATCTGGTTCACGCAGGAGAACGTCGCCAGCATCGGCCGGTTTTCACCGAAGGATGGCAGCTTCACCTGGTTCAGCGAAGGGCTGCGCGATGACGACTGGCGTCTCTACGGCATCGTTGCGGGCAAGGACGGCGCCATGTACGCCGCCCATACGACTTCGGGCGACGTGTACCGGATCACGCTCGACGGGAAGATCTCGATCATCGAGAACCCGGTCAAGGATCCGGGTGAGCCCGTCTACATGATCCCGATGCCCGATGGAAACATCTGGACAGCGGGGCATCGGCGGCCGGGGATTCAGATACTGGATTTCAAGCGGCGGAAGTAGTGCCTTCCCGCTTCGTCTTCGTCACGGTTCAAACGGGGGCCGAGCGCGCTTTGAAGAGCGAGATCGCGCGCGAACATCCCGACCTCAAGTTCGCATTCTCCCGGCCGGGCTTCGTCACGTTTCGCTCGTCGGAGGATTTCGCAGACGACTTCGTGCTGCGCACGGTGTTCGCGCGTACCTGGGGCTTCTCACTCGGCAAAGTCAACGGCAGCGACGACTCGCAGCGTGCACGCGACGCATGGCGGGTCATCGGTGAGCAGTTGCCGGATGAACCGATCAGCCATCTGCACGTCTGGCAGCGGGATCGCGCGTTGCCCGGCGACGAGGGTTACGACGGCGCAGCCGACGAACTCGCGCGCTCGCTAGGCGATCTGCTCATCGAGAATCGACCGGCTGCTGGCAAGCCTCGCATCGTGAACAGCGCTGCCGTGATCGGCGATCTCGTGCTCGTCGAACGCGACGAATGGTGGCTCGGCTGGCATCGCGCAAATACCCCGGAGACGCGCTGGCCCGGCGGCGTGCCGCCGATCGCGCTGCCACCGCGCATGATCTCGCGCGCATACCTCAAGATCGTCGAAGCGCTCGAGTGGTCGCAGCTTCCGATCCAGCGCGGCGATCGCTGCGTCGAGATCGGCAGCTCGCCCGGCGGGTCGTGCCTCGCGCTGCTCGAGCGCGGCTTGCTCGTGACGGGCATCGATCCGGCCGAGATGGACCCCGAGGTGCTCGCGCACCCCAACTTCACGCACATCCGCGCGATCGCAAAAAACGTCAAGCGCGGCATATTCCGCGAATGCCGCTGGCTGGTCATGGACGCGAATGTCGCGCCGAATTACACGCTCGACACGCTCGACGGCGTGCTGGCGCAGGGTGGCGCCCGGCCCGAGGGTCTCGTGTTGACTTTGAAGCTGACCGACCCTGCGCTCGCGGAAAGACTGCCCGCGATTGCCGAGCGCATTCGCCGCTACGGCTACCGCCGCGTGCGAATGCGACAGCTCGCGTACAACCGACAGGAGATCTGCGTCGTCGTCGACTCGCTTCTTATCGGCTGACCGCTATGCTGACCTGCTAGCTGAAGGGGCCGCTCAGTTGCTGGCAGTCTGTGCCTTCGGAGGCGGGCTGGCAGCTGCGGGGCGGCTGACCGTGATGCTGGCCTGCAGATCCGTCGGACGAATAATCGCGCTGACCGGCGCTGCGGCCACCAGTTTGACCCAGACTTTGTTCCCGTCCTTGAACCAGGACGTCTCGCTCGCCTTGCGCAATGCATCCATGCTGCGCTGCTGCGTTCCGGAAGCGGCCGCTGTGTATCCCGGCAGCTCAAACATGACCCACGAGCCCTTGTCCATTTCGGACAGACTGAGCGTGAGCTCCGGTCTTTCGGTTTTCACCTGGATCTCGGTGCCGGCCTTCACCGTGCTCTGGTCGCCCGGAGCCTTGAATTCCTTGCCGTTGCGCACGAGCGTAGCGGGCGCCTGCGCAGGGCGACGAGAAAACAGGGCGGCACGCTGGGACTGAACAAGGGGATCATTCGCAGTGGCAGCTCCACCACCAATCGAAGACAGCAAGGCGAACCGGGCGGTCCGCGATTCGAGATTGACCGCGCGCGGAAGTTCTCCTCTGGCGTCCGTGAGATTCAGCCGGCCGATATCACCCTTGCACACAGAGGCGTTCCAGGTCGGTTCGATCTTGCAGGTGTCGTCGGTGACGACGCTGTCGTTCTCGCCGTCGTGGAGCAGGACGTGGGAATCGGGGATGCCGGTCACCGAACCGTCCCGGTCGAGGAACGACAGGGTCCGATACGCGTTGCCGCCGCGGTTGTCATTATCGAACCTGCGATCGTATTTCGGGAAATAGACCGGCTTGGCGTTGACAAATTTCGCGCCGCTGATCGAGCTTCCGGTACTGAGTCCCGCGCTCGTGAACAGCAGGAAGGAAAGCGCGCCGGTCTTGCGCTGCTTGTTGTCCTGGAAATTCACGAAGGTGGTGTTCACCACGTCATCGCGGTAGTCATAGTATTCGTAGCCACGGATGGGGAAATCCGGAATCGTCGGCTTCGGCAGGCTGCGGCCATAGGCCTTTTCCTCGGGCGTCGTGGGGTTGCCGATATTTTCGGTCTCGCCCACGAACAGCGAATCGACCACCCGTGCACTGAACGGCAGGCTGCCGATGTCACCAGCGGCCTGCGTCATGCCAACGGCGTTGTCAGCGAATTTCGCGTTGCGGTAGACGTACATGTCGCCCCGGCCCCAGAGACCACCATTGCGGTTCTTGTAGCTGGTGAGATTCTCGAAGTGCGTCTCCAACACCTCGCTCTCCAGGTCGTTGGGATCCTTCAACGGCAGCAACGGAATGGAGGCCGTACCGAAGGTATTGTCCTCGTTGATGTGCCGGTCAATCATGAACCCGTCGAAATTGGAATGGGACACGTTGCCCCTGAATGCGCGCACCGGTGTCCGGCGCGGCCAGGTCTTCTTGGCTGTGTCGGAGTCCAGGAACGCGCCTTGCGGGTGCATCGGCAGGGAAAACCAGAAGCCGATCTCGGCACCGGCGGCCACGTTATCGATGAAGGAATTGTCCGGGTTGGTGATCCAGTAGCCCGCCACCGTGTTGTCCGAGGGCAGCAGGGTGTCCTTGCCCGAGAAGCTGGATTGCCTGATGGCCTGGGGAGTCCCGCTGATCTCTCCGTTGGCGGCGAGATTGACCGGGACGCAGGGCTTGGTGGGATGGCACTTCACCTGGATGGCGAGGTTCTTCACGAACTCGTTGCCGTGCTCGATGCCATCCTCGAGGAAGAAGCAGTGACCGACGATGTTGTAGGTCACGTTGTTCTCGACCTTGAGGTCGTTCGTGCCATGCACGGTCACGCAGCGATTGTAGGTGTCGTGGATGGACGCGTTCCGGATGTACTGGCCCTTGCCGCCGTCGCCGACCAGGTGCCAGTGGATCGGATAGCGCGCCAGCTCCATGTGCTGGCCCATGCGATTGAGCTCCACACCCGAGACGAACATCTTACTCGTCACCATCGCCATGATGTGGCCGCCGAAGTAGGACTGCTCCGCATCCGGTGAGGCCTGGACCTTGATGTTGCGGGTGAGCAGGCCCACCTCGCCGCGCTCATCCACGTCGAACGTGATCTTGCCGAAGTGCATGTACTCGAGCTTCTTGTCGAGCGTGATCGTGTTGCCGCTGATGGCGGCGATGGTGCGGCGCTCGGCCTGACGAGCGTTGAAGTCCGTGGAGGCCAGCACGATCTCATCGCCTGCCTTCCACTGATCAGCATTCAGCACTTCGATGGAGGTGCTGCCGGCATCGGCAGTCTTCGCCAGCTTGGTCCAGGTGTTGGTGCGGTTGCCATGCAGGTTCAGCGTGCCGCCCGAGAGCATGATGCCGCGGTCACCCATGCCCATCAGCTGCTCGCCCTTGACGTTGTCGGTCAGGGTGATGGTCGCCTTGTGCTGGTAGGGCTTGGCTTCGGTGCCGATCTGCAGCTCGCCGTGGAGCATGATCCACTCGGTGCTGAGCTCGAGATCCTTGCTGTCGGCGAAGGTGAGCTTGCCGTTGATGGTCAGGCCGTTGAGCTGAGGCGGGCTCACGTCAAGGATCACTTCCTTGCCGCTGGGGATCTCCACCTTGGCGCCTGCGGCGGGCACCTTCTTGTCCGGCCAGGTGGAGCGATCAGACCAGTTGGTCGGCTTGGCCAGCGATTCCGCGCTCTGTGCCGGTACGACAGCGACTACGCCGGCGACAAGGAATGCCGGAAACAGCGAATAACGCAGGACTGACTGATTCGCCTTGCTCATGACCAACCCCCGAACTTATGCAAATGCCCCCGAAACCGGGGTGATAGAGGATAGCGCGAATCTCCCGGGGCCTTCCACGAAAGGCCAACCTGTGATGCCGCGTCTCCCCCACAAATGGAGCCCCCGGGGCAGGCGACGAGGGCCTTGTTCTGTTTGCGAAAAAAGCCCGTTGATTTGGGCCAGGCTGCTTGAGGAAGCTGAGGGTGCGGCGCACCAAGCCGTCAGGCTGGGGCCGTATTCCCTAACGCGCCGGCCACCCCGTCGGCTGCCGGTACGGCAGCATGACCATCTGCGCGACGATGTGCGTGATCTTCCCGCCACGAATGCGGAACGACTCCGTCATCGCCATCGAATTTGGGTAATTAATGATACTGGTCGGGTCCTTAGTACTGCTTGTCCCACATCGGCAGGCGGTGGACGAGGCGCGGTACGAAAGCCGTTCTCCATCCGACTGGTTTCCGGCACCCGTGGAACGATGTCGCCGCTGGATTTCTCGATCGCCTCGAAATACAGATTGGCGACACGCACCAGCTCCGTGCGCGGCAGGCGCTCCGCGGCCGGCAACACCTCGGTCCACGCGGCATCGAAAGCCGTGGGGTGGTCGAACCAAGAGGCACGAACTTCAACTTGTGGAGATTCGTATTTAGGAAGACGCGCGAGAGGAAGACGAAAGCCAAGATCTCTCGGCGCCTCTGTCAGAGAGACCTCTAGCTGTTGAGCAGGAGGGTGGAGGTTGGGCGCATCAACGAATTTGAATCGCTGATCATCCCCCAGGGACTCGTGCATCGTCGGCAACAAGCAGGAGGACCTGGCCGAGTTCTCTCGCCCAGTGGACGTCGCGATGTCGGCCAAGTACGCCGGATTCATGCTAATTGATCGCCGGCCCAGACACGCTGAACGGCTCGTCCATCTGGCCCCTGCGTGACGCCGGCGCGATCCATCTCCGCGCGGATGCGCGCTATTACTTGGTGTCAACCTTTCGCTTGCGATGATTGTGGTCGGGTGCTAGCTTCCTTACGTCGTTTCTGTGTGCTTCATTGATCGGTAGCACGCTGGGCCCCCCTGAAGGGAACTCGAATAGGGGCAGAAATGCATTTCGTGGATCGCACTCTAGTGCGGCTGGCTGACCCGGCGAGTCGGGGTGAGTTATTCACGCCGGTTGTCGCCGAACGTCTCGCGGTTGCCGCGTTCGGCAGTAGCGAGACACTCACCGAGCCTTTCGCGGCGACCGTGGATCGCGTGACCCTTGGTGTCACCTCCAATTCGGAACCACAATTACGCGCCCGACTCAGTCCGCTCGACGGTCGTATGTGGGATGTGGAGGCCTTCGGCAGCGGATTCGCTGCCACCGCACCCTTCCTCCCCGCCGTAGTCGAAGGATCTCTCTCGGCGACGGCTCAACAAGTCAACGGGCGCGTCGCCACCGTGGAGGCACGCCGGGGCGTGTTGCCTGATCTTGCCACTCTCGAAGCCGTCGCCACCCCGGCAGAGCGTGCCAACGCGACGCTGCTCGAGCGCCGGCGTCGTATCGAGCTGGCCCGTCGGCTCGCCGAGCCTGCATTGCAGGACGACGATGCTGACCTCCTCGCGCGCGGGTGGCTGGTCGGTGCCGGCGTGAGCGGAGTCGAAGAGTTCATCGCCGCGGGTGAGGGCCCACACGGCGTGGACCGTCTCGCGCTCAAATTCGAGCCGTTGGAGGCGGGGCCAGCCGAAGTGCGCAGCGCCCGTTTCGTCGCCGGCGTAGTCGTCGACGACTTGTCTCCCGATGACGTTGCGCTGCTGGGCATGTTGCAGCGCACGAGGGAGTTGCAGAAGTTGGTGGCGTTCGCTGGGCGACGCACCGAGCCGCTCGCGGGCCTCGAACCTAAGTATTCCGTTCCTGTGCTGTGGTTCGTTCCGGACACGCGGTTCGACGACTCTGACTGGCCGCTGGACGAAGGGGGGTTCGGCTTCGGCCGCCCGGCGGCGCGGGAGGCTCGCGCCGCCGCGTGGCTTGCCGAACATGGGATCGTACTCGCAGGAATACCGTGAGAAATCGTGAAATGCCGCCCGGCGATCCCGGGGCAGGAGTCTACAACCGATAAGGAGGACCGATGGCCGTCGCATATCCATTCGTCGAGGTTAAGCTCGATGACAAGGGACTGGTTCCTGTGGCGCAGCGCGAGCCCGGCGTGCTCGCAATTGTCGGCTTAGCTAACGGCGGGGCTGCCGCGCCGGGAGTGCCGACTGTGGTGGATGACATTGCAGCGGCCAAGGCGGCCTTCGACGGCGGGCCGCTGCTCGACTCGTTGACCGTCGCCCTCATGCAACTGCCGTCGCCTTCGAAGGTATACGGGCTGCGCATCGCGAACGACGACCCAGCCGGCTGGACCGACGCGTTCGAAGTGCTGTCGGGCATCCAGGATGTGACCTTCGTGGTCGCCGCGGGCCGGCCGATCAAGACGCTTGCGGGGGGTGCGTTCGACGTCGTTGCGCTGCTGAAGAAGCATTGCGAGGAAAACGCAGCCAACGGCCAGCCACGAATTGGTGTGGCAGCTGTTGACCCCACGATCGGACGCTCCGCGAACTATGTCCCGGACGTCAAGGCGCTGCTGGATCCCTACAAGAGCGATCGCGGCCGCATGGTCGTCGTCGCGGCGAGAGGAGCCAAGCGCGACGGCGCGGATGCCGACGTCGCGGCCGCAGCGGCCTCCGCCATCGCTGCGCGCGCGCCCGAGACGTCGATGGTGCTCAAGGTGGTGAGCGGCTTCAGCATCGCGCCGGAGGCCAAGTACACGCCCGGTGAGATCAAAGGGTTGTCGGGTCTTCTCGTCGTCCCGATCATCGACCCGCCGCTCGTTCCGGGCGAAGCCCTGCACTTCGCAGAGGGCACCTGCCTGGCCATCAACGAGGCGTTCAAGTACATCGACATCGTCCGCCTGCTGGACGACGTCGACTTCGCGCTCAAGGCCAACCTGGTGGGTCTTGTCGGCGATGCGCGCATCACGCGTACCGGCCTCAACGCTGTCCGACGCCGGCTCGAAGGTGTGCTGGACGGATACGTCAATCGCCAGGCCATCAGTGGTTACCGCATCCTCATCGACCTCCTGCCTATCGTCGACAAGCCCGAGGCGAGTTGGAGCGCCGCCGAGCAGAAGGCCGTGCGTGATGCCCGTACCGAGCGCGTGGTGACAGCCACCGTGGTCGTGGTCATCGGTCCGGCCGTCCATCGCATCGTGATAACTCTGCAGCCGACGTTCGTCGCAGCCGCATAACCCCGGAGAGTCGCCATGGATCTCGTCAACTGGCAATCCCGTCTTGCCGTCCGCTACAGGCCGCGCGGCGCCTCGAAAGAGGAGCTCATTTCCCCGATTGACAGCTTCCAACCGTCGTTCACGCTCGGCGCCGAGGCGCTGCACTCGGTCGAGCGCACGCACATCGGTGTTGTGTATTCGCCGCAGCAGATCACTTTCTCGATGACCGTGAAGGCGATCGGACCGGTGGCGGCGCAGCTTACCAAGCTCGCACTCAACGGCACGCCCTTCGATGTGGTCGTCGTGGAGGGGGAGGATCCGAACGGTCCGCAGTGGTCGTTCAAGGAGGTGCTGCTGAGCGACTGCATTGTCACCAGCGCGACGCCCACGTCGGCCATGCTCTCAGGTGCTCCTGCCGCGACCTTCTCCGGCTTCTCCCTGTCGGCCGCGGTAACGGCAGGTTCCGAGCGCACCGTCGTGCCGCCTCCGTCTCCCAGCGCTTGACTCGAGCATCCCACCCATCTGAAAGGAATCAGTCACCATGGATGAGAGGATGCCCACTGGCGCGAAGCGAGTCGTCGAAACCGGCCTGGCGGTCGTACATGCGGACGAAATCGTCTATCCAGCCGCGGGCTCGGAGGCACAGGCCGAACTCGCGGTCGAGGATCGCCAGGCCGATGTCGTGATTTACTTCCCGGTAGAGGTGGAAGTGCGCATGGCAGGGGCGGACAAGGCCGCCATGCGCCGCGTGGCGGAAGATGTCTTCCATGATCTTGCCCGGGCGCTCGCGGCGAGAGTCTGACCGATGCCACTGTCCGTGGTCGTGCCGATTCGGGTCCGTCTGGATCGCGCAGTCATCGCGGCGGAGCCGGAGGCGCTAGGCGAGGCGATCACAGAGGCCACTGCCCGCGCACTTGCGAACGTGCGCCGTGCGGTCTTCGAGCCCAGAGGCGGCTACGCGCGGCCGCGGCTCGAACTGCCCGACATCACCTTCTACGGCGAGGCCGCGGGCCTGCTTGGGGCCGACGACATCGCGGAGCTGCACGCCGAAATCGAACAGGCCGTCGCCCGCGCCGCCGTGTTCACCGGGCTCGACCGGCCGTCGTGGGATCCTGCCAGCGCCGTGGAGGTGTTACGCGTCGGGGAGGGTGCGACATACAACCGGGTTCGCGACCAGGACTGGATGTACGTCGTGGACAGCTACGGCGAGCCGACCGCAGGTCCGGGGCACGCGGCGGCGGCGAAGAAGCCGGGTTCGCGTGGCTCGACGAGAGAGCGTACCGGCCGCCGTCTGCTCGAGTGCGAGAACACGCCTGACGCCCTCTTGGCCGCGGCAGATCGCTACGTGGAGCGTACGGTGCGCGAGCTGCTTGCCGCGGACTATGCCGGCTTCGCGCCACTGGGTATCCAGTTTCGCAATCAAGGTCGCGATTGGCTCACCGTGCTCCGCGTCAAGCTCACCTCCGCCGGCCTGTCGCACGACGGAACCATCCTTTACCAACGGCATCAGCGCGGCGCCTCGGCGGAGTATGGCCGGGGAACGATTGCGGCGTCGGACGCCTCCGCTTTGGTCGACCGCGTGCTCGTGCTGGAAAAGGTAGGCCCGCAAAGCGTACAGGACGCCAATGCGCTTACCGCGGAGGTGGCGAAGTTCCTGCAGCAGGAGAAGGTACTCGACGAGCTGATCCAGCGAATCCGGAAGGTTCCGCCCAAGACGCGGCTGGACCGGCAGGCGCTCGATTGGACGAAGCAATTTGGTGACGGCTTCTGGTACGAGCTGCAGGCGCAGAAGCTCCTGAGCCGGTTCCCGAACACGCCGCCCTTCAGGCTCTTTCGCATTCGCGGCAGCGCCAACCTCGTGGTGTTTGAGGAGCACTTCACGCTCAACGACGCGGTATTGAACATCGTGCCCCTGACCGAATCTGTGGTCCTCAGCGGCGATCGCCGGGGTCACGGCACCGGGCAGCCGGGTGGCACGGACACTGGCGTCAGCGGTGGCAGTGCCAGCAAGGAGTGCGGCGACCGGTGCTTCGGCTACAAGGACACCGCGACCTACAGTCTCGACGGTGTCGACCCGGTCGAGCTCATCACCGGGCCCTTCGAGTGCGAGCCGCCGGTCAGCGAGTTCGGCCCGCTCGGCAAGCGCATGCAGGAGATCATGGATGACATCGCCATCACCCTGCGCATGCAGTCCTGGACCTGGAACTATGTTGGCGCCTTCCTGATAAGCGCCGCCCGCGTCATCGCCGCGCGCAGCGTCGTCATCTCGGACCGGGTCGACATCGGCACCCTCGAGGACGCGAAGCCCGCGCCGCAGGGTCGGGGCAACGTCGGCGACGCCGACGTCATCATCTCCCGCAGCCCGGCCATCCAGGCGCTGCGGGAGCTGGCGGGGGTCATACCGAACCTGCAGTACCTCGATGAATGCGCGGATGCGGCGCTCGGCCCTTCTTCGAGCTACTTGTCCGAGTGCGGGAGGAAGCGCTTCGGCGCCGCCTGGTTCCTGCACTACCGCGAGGAGTTTATGCCCGCCGCGAAGGACGCCATCTACGGGATCTTCTCCGAGGCCTGCAAGGTCGCGATGATCCAGCTCCTCAGCGCCTCGCAAGCCGGCATCACGTGGATGCTGGACAACTTCGACGCGTACTTCGCTGGCATCGAACCTCTGCTGCTGGGCGCGGTCAAGCGGATCTCCGAACTGCGCCGCATGCGCCAGCACCTCCTCGAGGCCGAGGCGGCGCATACGAGGCGGCTGCTGACCGGTGGGCCCGGTTTCGTAGAGAGCGTGGCGGACGCCGTCCATCGTCACACGACGAACATCAAGCAGCGAAGTTTCCTCGACGAGCTCAAGGCGGGTCTCGCGGCGAACGCCAGTGTCGGCTTTCAGCAGTGGAGCTCCGCCCGGACCTGGTGGGAAGGCGACTTGCTCGACTCCCTGGACAAGGTGTCCGTCGAGCTCGAAGCGCAGCGGGCGGTGCAGGGCACCGCCGAGCGGCAGCCGGATGGGAGCTTCGCGATCCGCGAAAATCGCGGCGGCGTCGATCGGCTCTGGAGCAAAGAGGAGCTCGAACAGTCGATAGAAATGGTGACGCAGATTGCGTCGTCCATCGATCCGCTGGTCAAGCACATGCGCAACCTGGAGAGCTCGGTGGCCGCGTTTCAAGGCGGAGCCGGGCCAGCGTACCAGTACACCCTCGATCTCGTGAAGCGTATGCGTACCGCGAACCGCGACGCGACCCTCGAGGCATGGCAGAACCGCATGTGGGCCTTTCGGACGGCCAAGATCACCGAGACCTGGAAGGAGGAGACGATTCCCGGCGCCGGGGTAAAGCTCGGCAACATCCACTCCATGGCACACAAAGCCATCGGCGATGCCTTTCAGGGGAGCTGGATCTACCCGGAAGGCCTCAAGTTCCTCTTCCATTCCGAGCTTGGGCGGGAGTCACTGGGCGGGGCCCTCGAGCTGTTCGCGACCATCGCCGCTTTCGTGCTGTACGCGCCGCTCGGCCTGGCTCTCTCTGCCGGATTCGCCGCCCACCGGTATGAGGCGGCGCAATCGCATCTCGACCTGGTCCAGGGTCTGATCGACCCGGACTCGATCATGAGCTTCTCCGAAGCCGAACTCGAAATGTTCATGGTGCACTTCGAGATTGCCCTCCTCCTCATCCCCGAAGCCGGGAGCCTTGCGCGGCAAGCGGTCAAGGGGGGGCGCACGCTGCTTCGGGAGGGCTTCAAGCGGGGCTCCAAGGAGATTGCGGAAAAGGCGCTGCAGAAAATGACGAAAGAGCTGGCGGAAGCCCTGAAGGGGCAGCTCCTCAAGTCCTTTGTGCAGCAGGTCGTGATGGCGAAGGCGCTCGAGCCGGCACTGCAGATGGCGCTGGCGCCCGCGTTTACGGTACTCCAGCGCGAGGCTGCACTCGGTGAGGGCGGCGGGATATCGAAGGAAATCGCCGCGCTTGCCGAGTTCGAAGCCGAATACGGGGACGCAGATATCGAGCTCGAACCCCGTCCCTCACTGGACGACCGACCGTGACGGCCGTGAAGTTCAGCCTGAAGGGGTCTGCAGGAATACTCGAGGTCGCCCTCGAAACGGGGAGCAGCAGGAGCGTGCACGACCTCCGAGAGGCCCTCGGGAACCGCGGAATCAAGGGTGCGGAAGCGGAGCGCATCATCGAGGACGTCATTGTCAGCGGCATCACCCGCATCAGCCGCCAGTTCGAGCGGATCAAGTCGAAGCACATCGACACTGTCCTCAAGCTCCGGTCGGAGATCGACGCGCTCTATCACGACATCTTCATCGGGCAGGAGGCTGGCACACGGGCGGGCGTCAAGAAGGCCGTCGAGGCGCGCTCGGGCAATCTCAAGGCCCTCTACGGCGAACTGGACAAGGCCATTGGCGAGGCGACTCTCCCGCTGGAGAAGATGAAGCTCCTCGAGGAGATGAAGGTCGCTGCGGAGGTGGACGAAGGCCTCGTGGGTGTTGTGAAGGGCGTCGAGGCCGAGAACCTGCCGCACGGCCAGCGTGCGGTGTCGGCCGACCTCAAACGCGAGGGACGCGGCAAGACGCGGCTCGGACGAAAGGGATTCAAGGCGTATGAGGGCGGGTACAAGATTCGATTCGCGGATGGCGCCGAGACAGTGCTGAAGATCGAGAATGGCTGGTACGTCGCCGAGATCTTCACGCCGCCGGGGGTCAATGGTGGGAGGAAGACCGTGATCCAGGAGTTCTCGGTCTCGCACGAGCCCTACAAGCTGGACTACAAGACGACATCCGTCCTGCAGCGCAACCACGTCTGCCAGAACAGCCTGATGCAGAAGCTGTTCGGCCCGTTCGGTTACGACGGGAACAGCGTCCCGACCATATGGATGCGGGACAGCCGCACGGGCTCCCCGCACGGAAAAGTCACCGCCGGCCAGCGCTCGTACAAGACCCAGCAAGGCGCAATGATCGACGCATCGGAACAGGCGGCGAAGTCCATGGGCAAGGGCGGCGGCTCGGCCGGCGCCCGCAGCCAATTGAATCTCGGTGAGATCCAACGCATGGGCATCGCGCAGATGAAAGGCGCCGGATGCCCTGATGCAGCGATCGCGGAGTACCTGCGGTCGTTCAACCGCAACTTCGAGGCACGGGTACTGCCCAATATGCAGGGCCGGGTTCAGAGCGGGAGAATGACGCAGGCCCAGTTGGATTCGCTGCTGGGCGACTGGAAGCCCGGCACGGGGATCCCGCAGTGAGCGTCGCGAACAATCCCCTCGACGCCTTTCTCGATCGCGCGGAAAGCGCCGGTGCGTTCGGACCAGGCTCGCCGCCGAGCCCGGAGGAGGTGACTGACGCGGAAGCCGTGCGGCCGATGCCTACGCCGCTTGTCCAGATCTATCGCCGGGCCGACGGGCTGAACTTCGGCAAGGTGGAGGTATTCGACCTCGGCGACTACGCCGATGTGAACAGCGACACGACGCTCTTCGCACAACTCCCGGACGCGGTCTTCTTCGGCAGCGACTACCGCGACGGGTTCTTCCTAATGGATCCCGCATGCACGCTCGGTGAGACCACCGAAGCGGTATTCTGGGCGGATCGCGGCGTGCTCGCGCCCGACGAGTGCCGCCTGGCAGCGGCCGATCTCGCCGGATTCCTGTCCGCAGCCCTCGAGGGAAAAGACTTGAGCGCCGGGGATGAGGTCGGCAGGCGGTCGCTCGATCGGTTGGCTGCTGCGATCAATGCCCATCAGCCGAAGGTCTCGGCGCATCCTGGCTACGGCTCCCCCAACGCGCTGCTCGCCGCCCGTGACCTGAACCTCCCTGTGCCCTTCGGCGTGATTGAGTTCTACGAGCGTTACGACGGTCTCTTCCTGAAGGAACTCAAGCTTGAGATCGTCGGCCTCGAACAGCTCCATGGCATCGAGGAGACGCGCGACGCCTCGGGCACCTATGGAGCGTTGCACCTGGGCCGCGATGCGAAGGGCCGCGGATGCGCCGTCACTTGCGGCCGCTGGCGCGAGCTACCGGAGAATCGCCTGCTCACTTTCACCTCGCCGCGCGAACTCGCGACGGCGGCACCCCTCGGCCGATTCACGGACGTGCTTCGGATCTGGATCGAGGAGGGTGCATGAGCCGCACCAGTTTTCTCAACGACCAGGTGCGGCCCTCGGCCATCCTGACGGACGGGCTCATCGTCGCGCCCCTGCATGCAGTCACCGTGGTGACGCTGAGCCAGACCTATCACCTCCCTCCGTTCGGGTCCGGGATTGGTCGGGCGATGATCGATACCCACGACGACACCTTCTCTCTGAGCGGTCTCCTGGTCGGTGATCGCCGGATGCTGCAGAAGCTCGCGCTGGAGACGCTCGCCGAGAGCGCCATGCGCGGGTCGCCAATGGGGCTCGCGTCCGGCGGCGTGTTCGACGGCCTCGTCCTGGTCACAGCGCTGGGAATCCGCATGAACATGTTCGTGCAGTCATTATCAATCACCGCCTCCGCGGCAAAGATCGGCGCGCTCGACGTCTCCCTGTCGCTGATTCAGGCTCCCAAGCTTGGAATCGTGGGCAAGCTCATGGACTCGGCGCTCGCCATCGGCTCACTCTCGGACGGCACCTGAGGTCGCGATGCCCCTGACGAATCACCTCGTGCTCCCGCTGACCGCCGTTCCAGGTGTCCGTCCGATGCCGAACGGAATGGACCTCGTCGAGCAGGAGTTCGCCAATGGCTTGCCTGGCCGTGTGCCGCTCGCCGATGACCTCGTGCTGGTGGTGAGTGCCCCCACTGGAGCGCTGCGGCTCTGGATGGACTTGGCAGCCGACTCTACGGTGTACGACTTGGCCGCTGAAGCACGGCCCGTAGCCCCCGACTCGCCCGGCCATTCCGCCGCGGAGGCACTGCCGCTGCGACTCTACCTGTTGAGCGGAACGAAGCTGCTCGCGGCGGCACCGATGCGGCTCGGCAAGCGGATGCTCCTGCCGGAGACGGGTGCGCCGCTCGTGGAGCTCGTGCTGCTCTCGGCCGTTGTCACCGCCGGGGCCGTACGTGGACTTCCCCTCTCCGGCGCGCGAGTGCGGCTGGCGTGGCGTCGCCTCGGTCGGCCCGCCGGTGATCCGCGGCTTGGTGAAGAGTTGCCTCCACTTCCGGCGTCGGCTGGCGTCACGCGCCGGCTTGGTTTCGATCTGTCGTCGGCTTCGCGCCGCCGGCGGACCTGAGGAGTACGCATGACGGGCGGGAGTCTGGTGCAGAACGCAGCCGGGTGGAAATTGACGTTATCTCCCCCGCCCCCGGAGGGCGGTGGCGGCGTCGCGGGCCTGGCGCAAGACGTGGCGGCGACCGCGGTACCTGCGATCCCCAGCTCCGAGGTGAAACTCAGCCACACGCTGCTTCGCGCCGATGTCACCGTGGCCAAGGGCATCGGGCTCGACGGCGGACGCACCCAGATCACACTCGAGCGCGTCCCGTTCCGGATCCTCCAGAACATCCTCGGCACCTACGAAAAGGCGCAGGCATCCGATGCCAAAGCCGGCGCCAAAGGTGGGCTCACCGGCGTGCTGAAACTCTTCTGGCGCGTAGGGCTCCCATACCCTGGTTTGGACGAAGCCACGGACCTGATTCAGGGTGCCCTCGGGGTGGGCGATACTGACGTTGTCGCACGGTTCGTCGTTACCGGCATGTCGGTCGACTCCGAGAAAGGCGGCTATCGCCTGACCATCGACGGCGTCGATGCCGCCTGGCACGCGCTGTCCACGCGGAAGGTGAAGTCGGAGACGCCGCTTTCGAAGCCAGAAGACATTCGCGACCTGTGCTCGCAGCTCAGTGTCGAGGCGGGCATGCCCAAGGCAGGCGGCCTCATCGGCGCCGCGGTGGGTGCCGTGGCTGGGGCAATCGGCGGTGCGTTGGGCGGCGCAGTCGGGACAAAGCCCTCCGCCCCCAAGTCAGTGGTTACGCCAAAAGAACGGGTGCTCGACCGGCTGGCACAGTTCGAGGCTGCGGTCGTGCAGGACGCCAAGGCGGGAGGCCTCGGCGCTTATCTCATTGACAACGGCCGCCTGCTTTACGGCGCCGACGTGGTCGAGACCTTCAAGGCGACGCCGAACGACCTGGGCGGCGGACTTAGCGTCATCTCGATCAAGCCGCAAGGTCGGAATGCGACGGATCACAGTGGCAACGAGGAGCCATTCACATTGCAGATCCGCGGTGACGCGGCCATCAAGCCGGGTCAGGTGCTCAAGTTCCGCTATAAAAAGCAATCACTGCTATCGGCGAGCACCGGCTTGGGTTACGCCGACGCCGCAATCGGTCTGGTCAAGGACCCGCTCGGTCTCGGAGCGGAAGGTGATCCGGTCTGCCTCTACGTGAGGACCGTGCGGCATCGGCAGTCGTCGTCGATCGGCTTCATCACCGAGGTGGATGGGATCAAGTGCGGTGACGCGTCGCCGACGATGCCAGCTCGCGCTGAAAAGCCGAGCATCGGGACGGGGTCGACGTCGCCGGACGCCACGGCCGGAGTGATCAGCGCCGCCATCGATCGCCGCGTCCCCAAGCTCGTCGACGTCGGTGAACTCACCACTTTCCGATCCCAGGCCTCGGACGGCGCGCCTGGACAGACCAGCGACCTGAAGCTCGGGCTCGACCCCACCCGCGGCGGTGCGCAGGCGTTTCGCACGGCCCCGGTCGAGCAAAAAGATCCGCAGCGCTCGGACGCCGTGCCGTACGTGACTCCGTTCGCGTGGGGCGCCTACGGTCTCGTGTTGCCTCGATACGCCGGGATGCGCCTCGCCCTCCTGCGTCCGGAGGGGAAACCAGAGGAAGCGCTCGACATCGGGGCGCTCTGGTGGTCGGGTCGAGACAGGAACGAGGGCGCGGGTCCCTCGAAGGCACAGGACGGCGACTACTGGCTCATCCTGCCGGTCGATCCGCCGTCGGGCGGGTCGGCCTCCGCGCCGTCGGACGGAAAGGCCTGTCACGATCTGATCGACAAGAATGGGCGCCGGACGCTCGAGGTTCGCGAACTCACCGTCCGCGTGGGCGATTGGGCTGTCACCACGCCTTCGGCCCGGCCGAAGGAATCCTCGGCGAGCAAAGGCCTTCGCATCGAGGGCAAGGACGGCAAAGCGTTCATCGAGATCGATGAGGACGGCAAGATCCGCATCGGCACAACGCAGTCGCTCGAGCTCAGCGCCGATGAGGGCATCACGCTCAAGAGCAAAAACATCACCGTCGACATCAAGAACGGCATCATGGACGTGACCTGATGGGATTTCTTCCAGCCACCACCGCACGCGAGATCGTCGAGCGCCGCAGCCTCGGCTGGGGACTGAAGGTCGCGCCGCTCGCCGGCGGCGACTACACCCGCGCCGATCTCGTCCTGACCGAAGGCACCACGCTCGAGACCGTCGTGGGCCGCGCGGCCCTGCTACAGGATCTCGCCTTGGCGTTCTGCACCGGGCGGGGCACCGATCCTCTGAACGTCGGGTTCGGCTTCGACGGCGCGCGACTGATCGCCGAGGAGGACGACCGCACCGTGCTGCGTGAGCGACTGCGTGCCGCGGCCGCGCTGGTCGTAGATGCGGATCCGCGAGTGCGTCGGGTCGTGGACGTGGCACTTGGATCGGACCCACTGCGCGCCCCGACGCCGGAAATGGCATCCAGCGGACTGGTTCGGGACCTCTGGATCACCGTCACGTTCGACACCCTGGCTGGCGATCGTGTCAGCGGGACAATCGGGAGGTTCGACCAAGATGTCTGACAACACGGACGTGTTGCTCGGCGCGAGCGAGCTGAAGGCACTGGAGGATCTCGTGCGGCGCTCGGGGGATGGAGGCAAGTACGGCCTCACCGCCGCAGGCTTCGTCCCCAAACCGTACACCCAACTGCTGCGGGAGTCGCTCGCCGCAGCCCGCGCCATAATGGGCCCGGACATCGACCTCGCTCCCGGTTCGGCGGTACGCAAGATCCTGGAGCTGGGCGCGGTGGAGTCCGCGCGCAGCTATGCGCTGGTGGCCGGGATCGTGGACGACATGTACGTCTCGTCTGCGCGCGGGCCCGGGCTATCGCGGCTCGGCGAAGAGCTGGGAGTACCGCGGCCGTTCGTGCGCGCGTCGGGCACGCTGCAGTTCACCCTCCAGGGTGACACGCCGTCGGTGCGGATCGCGAAAGGCGCACGGCTCACCTCGCGTAACGGCGACCGGCACGTCTTCACCCTGAGCGATGTCGAACTCACGCAGGGCGTCAAGACGGCGGCGGTGCAGGCCCAGGCGTTCTATCCGGGTGTCACCGGGAACCTCAATCCCGGCGATGCAGACCAGAAGATCGTCGCCTGGAACGACAGCTATGACCCCACGCACCCCGACGACAAGCTCGCGCTACTGCGCGCCGCCGCGCTCGCCAAGAACGTGTCGCTGGAGGAAGTCGTGTCGATCGAGCACGGGGCTTCGTTCGCCGGCGGCGACTCCCGGTGGCCCGACGATGCCTACCGTGAGCTGTTGCTGCGCATGCCACGGTCCGTCTGGACTGCCGAGTCGATCCAAGCGGCGGTGGCCATGGTGCCCGGCGTCCGCAGTTGCACGGTGCAGGATCAGTTCGGCGGTCTCGACATCGACCGTTCGATTTTCGGCGACTTCAACTTCATGGAGCGCCTCTTCGCGGCGGAGCGTGATCTGGTCTCACCCTACGCGTTCACCATACTCGTGGCGCCGGAAGAGGGGGCCATCTGGGGTGGCCCCGGCGGCCTCCTCGAAGCGGTGCTCAGCGCGGCCGAGGATCTGCGCCCGATCGGGCTGTTCCCCCGGGTGGAGCGCGCGTCCAGCGTCTATGTCTACGTGCGGGCCAGGGTCCTTGTGCGGGGCCTGCCACTGCCCAGCGGAGGATTGGCTGCGATCAACCAGTCGCAAGCCGCGCGCGCATTCAAGACACGGATCCTCGAGCGCATCGACAACTACGTGGGGACGCTCGGCTTCAACAGCCCGGTGCGGGCCGCACGGGTCGAATACCAGATCATGTCAGATCCCAACGTCGTGGACGTTCAGGGACTCGAGTTGCTCCGTGCGTCGGGCGCGTCGCTCGTCGCCGACGGTCCGCAGGGAATCGGGCCCGGCGCCAACCTAGAGCCGTCTCCCAAGAGCGTCCCGGTGCTGGTGGACTCCGATACCTATCTCACCCTGGTGCCGACGGCCTGAACGATGATTGATCCTTCCTTCATCTGCGATCCACACGGTGCGGACAGCCGGCGTGCCCAGCGCGACAGCCTGTCCGGGCCGCTCGAGGCGGGCTTCGAACTGGTCGAGTTTCCACTCGGTGCGGGTGGCGTCCTGGCTCTCAGCCCCGAGATGGACGCGACTACCTTCCTTGCCCGTCTCCGTGTCGATCTCGGCGACGAGGAGGTGACGGTCTCGGTCGCGGCCGCGCCTGCGGGCGAGCCGGTGTTGATGACGTTCGAGCGATACACCCCGGCCGGCGCGGCGCTCCTGGTGCGACGGCGCGGCGCGGTTGCGCCGGGTCTCACGCTCACGTTCAGCGCCACCCGCGCGGGAGCGGCTGTTGCGGCGGACGCACTCGACGCGCTTCTCGCCGTCGACGGCTTGACCGGCAACATGGGTCACCTGGTCTCGGTCCTCTCGATCGAGCAACAGCGGCTGCGGCGGCATCTGCGAGCCGTCGCGGCGGCACGAGTGATCGCTGGCGCATTCGGTGGATCGCTCGACCGGGTCGGCGCCGATCTCGGCGTGCCCCGGCTGCAGGATCGCCTCGTCTTCGAGAGCGGCCAGCTCAGCAACGTAACCCCCGAGCGTGAGGACGATGCCTCGTACCGCAGGCGCCTCGCCCTTTACCGTGGCTGGATCATCCCTACGCCCGATGAAGTGCTAACCCGGCTGCGGACGATTGATCCTGGCTTCACACTCGAGGAGCGCGACAACCCCTACGAGGTCGCGATCCGGCTGCTCGCCGTGGGTGATGACGTAGCTGCGGCGGAGGCTGCGCGAGCGAGCGCGTTGCAGCGGCTGCGCGATAGCCAGCTCGTCGATCCCGCAGCACCGGACCGGGACCGGGCGATCCCGCGCGAAGCCCAACTCGCGGAGCAGGCCTTGCGTGGCAGGCTGAAGACGGGATTCGCCGCGTTGCCTGCCATTGCCGCGATGTCACCCGCGCTCGCCCGTGCGCTCGATCGGCTCCTGGCCTTCGTCCGCACCTTGGGCTATGTCGACCCGATCTCACTGGTCAAGGCGCAGGATGACGCGGGCGGTGCACCGTTCGAGTTGGGCCTCGGCGCGCAGATCGGGGTGTCCGCGACCTTCTCCGAGGATCTTGCCCACAGCATCGCTGCCGCAGACCCCGCTACCGTGGGAGCGTACCGCTCTATCGTGGAGCGGCTGCAGACGCGTATTGCCGGCAACCCGGCGCTGCCGCTGGACGAGCTTCTGGAGCCGCTCGGCTTCGCGGCCGTGCGACAGCTGACGAACACGGACCTCTATCTCTCACCGGTGCCGATTGGCGGCGTCGATGTCGAAGGCCCGGGGGCCGTGGCGCTGGCGGGAGGGATCGCCCGCGCAATCTTCAACTTCAAGGACCTCGTGCCAGCGACCGCCAGCGCGGTTGAGGCCGCCCTCATCGCGGCGGCAGCGAATGCCGGCGTCATCGGGATGACCCTGGACGACGCGCAGATCCGCCCGATGCTCGGCACCTTGCCCGCGCATGAAGCGGCGACCCGCGATCGGTTGGTCGCCGCCCGCCTGAGCGTTGCCGACCAACCGACGCTCGGCGTGGCATTGGCGCAAGCTCAGCCCGGCACGCTCGTCGGTTGGCTCATCACCGATCCCATGGCCGCAGCGCTGCGTGCGGGAGAAGCCGACGACTGGGACCGAGTCTCGACACTGACCTTCGCGCTGGCCGACGCCGGCGTGCCCGGTCTAGCGCTGCTGATCCGCGAAACCGGGGACGTGGTTCTCGTTGCGTCGGAGCGGTCGCTCCCGCTCCTCGGCGCGAACCTGACCCAGCGCAAGGCGGTGCTCACCCGCTGGATTGTTCGCGAGGCGACGAGCGACCAAGCCACGACCTGGACCGCCCCGGGGACGTCATTCGAGTTCGCCGGCTCCCGTACTGGCCTGCTCACGGTCTGTGTCACCGCCTATCGGCGGATCGGGCGAACCGATCCAATGGAGGTGCGCCCCGAGCTGCCGCCCGGCACTTTCATCGACTACGAAGGTTACGAGCGGATGATGAACATCCTCTCGGGAGCGTGCCCGGCGGGAGTCGAAATCAACACCTGGCACATTCGCCAGCGGCACGTGCGCCTCGATCCAGAAGCGTCGTCCGCGGCGCTCACCTTGTCCGTCGCCCGAACCTTCCGCGCCTATCGCCAACCCCGTTACGCCGTTCCGTCCGGCGCGGCCATTGCAGGAGAGGATCATGCCTGACTTCGGCTCGGTCACGATGATGGAGTTCCTGGGCCAAGACTCCCAGGGCTTCATCAAGCAGCTCACCGACGCGAACCTCGACGAGTCGTCGCGCCGGTTCATCATCGGTGAATACATCCGGGAGAAGGGAGGCCGGAGTCTGCGTACCTTTGCGTTCAGTGCGGCCTCCAGTGTCGCGCCGGTGGGTCCGGGTTGCCAGCCTGCCTTCGCGCCGACGTTCGCCCACCGGGAGTGGAAGGACGGTGAGGACCTCGTCGTGGCAGAGGGCATCACCGGCTTCAACGTCCGCTTCAACGCGCTCAAGGCGGATCTCGATGCTGTCAAGGCCGATTTCACCAGGATGTTCGATTGCCTTGCATCGCTGCAGAAGGCCGTAGCGGGTGCCATGCTCGAGATTACCGCCGAGTTCAACGCGGTGAACCGACAGATCTACGACTGCTGCTCCAAGTCCGGCGGCGGGACCATGGTCGGTCCCCCGGTTCGCGTGCCCCCGTTCGTGAATGTCGTGCCGGACTTGGGAATCCTGACCGGTCCCTACGGCCCGCAGGTGAACCCCGCGATGACGTACGAGGCACCATTCGTCTATCCAGTTGCAGACGCCCGCAGCCGCGCCGCATCGCCGCGCATGTGGCGGGACGCAACCGATTCCAACAAGGGGTTGATCGGGGGAATGGACGCGTCACGCATCGACGTGGCGGTCGTGAACGGGAAGACAATGGACGTCTGGAAGACGCAGCTCGGTCTGATTCTGACCGAGACGGCGAGCGGCGCCGAGTCCGCGAAGCCTGTGTTCGTGCCCACCGAGCTCGAGCGCGCCCGGGAGTTCTCACGGTTTCTCGGAGACAATGAGGCGGAAATCAAGACGGCCTTCCCTGCCGGTTTCACCGCGCGCGAGTTCAACGACAAGTTCGGCGGAACCAGGTTGGCCGGCGGCAGCCCTTTGGCCGATCTCATGAAGGGGCTGCCCGACGATATGGCGTTCGACTCGACCGGCAAGCTTGCCGACGCGGTCACCGATTTAACGGCTAAGGCCGTCACAGAATCGGGACTTGCCCAACAGACTGTTGTCGGAGCCATCGGGCTGAACGCGGATGCCGACGTGAAAAACGTGCCCCTCGAGTCGCTCAAAGCTGTCGACGAGCAGACCGCAACGGCGCTCCGTAACGCGGGGATCATGACACTCGGGCAGTTGTCGGAAGCGGAGCCGACTCGGCTCAAAGCGACACTGGAGGGCGCCGGCATCCGCGCCTCGATCGGTGACGCGGCCGGGCTTCGGGGATTGGGGCGGGCGATCACCCGCGTCGGCAGTAGGGCGCCCGGATGAGCAAGCCGGTCGCAACGGCGTCCGAGGTATCCGCCATCCCGAGCAGCGGGACCAACGACAAGGCTGGCAACACCGGCGCGTGGACGGCGGGTCCAAGCCCGTTGAGTGTGATCACCGCGTCCAAGCTCAAGATCCAGGGCGGGGCGGTTGCGCTCACCGCGTCGCAGACCTTCACTTTCTCGGGCGTCAACGGTTCCGGCGCTACCGTCAGCTATCCCTCGCCAGTAAATCTCAGCGCGAGCCAGACAAAGCTTCGCGCAGCGGGGCGGTTCGTGCTGGTAGACGGGGATACGGCCGATGACACCAGTGCCGCACTCGCTACGCCGGTCAACCAAGTCCGCGTCTCAAGCAGCCGGAAGCTCCGCACCAGCTGATGGGGGCACAAGGCAGAGAAGTTCGCTCCGGCCTGTATGACTACAGCGAAACGCGCGGCCGCTACTGCTTCAGTACCTGAGCCAGCGCCTTGGTTACACCGCCGCAAGTTGTCGTGCCGTGGACGGACTTCGAATACGGCTTCTGGAAGACGACCACGGAAGCTGTCTGTGCGCACGGAGTGACATTGAGTCGCAGCTGCGTGTCATTTTCCGAGATGACTACACCGCTTGCGGCATCGCCAGACTTGGCAAAAATAAGTGCGGGTTGCGTCGCCGACTGGACCTGCGCATCCCCGATCGGAGATAGCCCGATTGACAGCAAGATGACAGACAGTCGGTTCGTCTTCACGGCGACCTCGATGGGCAAGGATCTGAGTGAAGCAGCCTTACGTTGCCTTCATTGATCAAACGGTCGACCAGCGGCTGCGTTAATGAGAAGCAGTAGACGTCGGATTCCGAGGTGTTGCCGACCAAAGATAGGATCAATTTGTAGTCACCTTCCGCGGGGAATTGCAGATCCGTGTTGTCGGGCAGCTGCGAACTCATGGAAAACGTCAGGTTTGCGCCATCCGAAGCCCGAATCGGTAGTGGGAAGGTCACGGCGCTGGAGTTGGCGGACGCAACGATTTCCAGCGTCGTGGAGAGAGACGCCGGGGAGAGCACTTCAAACGTCGCGACTGGCAAATTGGCGATTGCGCCTATGACGGCTCCCGTGTTCTGCAAGGCGTAATTGCGGCTGATCAAGAGGTGTCGACCATCGCGCTCCCAATAGAGTTGTAGCGGATTCTCCGCGACGATCTCAAAGTTCGGACGTGCGGACCACTGCTGCCACAGTTGGCGAACCGTACTGAAGCCTCCGATAAGTCCACCGATGCAGCCCACCAGGACACCAACGCGCCCAAGTGTCCACCCCCGCTCGTGCTGCTCCAGTGTGCTTACGCGTGCAGCGAGGTGCACGAGACGGTCGGAGGTAGTGAGGTCGTCTGCTTCTTTTTGTGTGTTCACATCGCATTCCATTACGACGAAGAACCCGGCAAGACTTCGCGATCCTAGTCCAGGGCAGCCTATGTTTCAACGGCCCTTGTGCTAGAGCGCCCTTATTGAATGACGACAGTGCCCTATACGAGCACGAGCTGTTTGTGGAGCTCCGAAGAGTCGAGGTGTAGCGCAGTATGGCCCGATGGACACTAGAGCCCAGCACGCGCCGGCCACCCCGTCGGCTGCCGGTACGGCAGCATGACCATCTGCGCGACGATGTGCGTGATTTTCCCGCCACGAATGCGGAACGACTCCGTCATCGCCATCGAATTGGGATAGTTGATGATGCTGGTCGGGTCCTTGTACTGCTTGTCCCACATCGGCAGGCCCGTCACATTTCCCGGGTGCTGGAACATCACCATGGTGTAGACCACGCCGCGTTCTTCGTCGACCAGCAGGAAGCGGCGCGGCTGGATCTCCCGGATGTACTGGTACATGCCACTGCTGAAGGCTTCCTGGATGCTCTGCGCCGGCTTGCCATCGGCAGGCGGCGGACGAGGCGCGGTACGGAAGCCGTTCTCCACCCGACTGGTTTCCGGCACCAGTGGGACGATGTCTCCGCGGGATTTTTCGATGCCCTCGAAATACAGATTGGCGATGCGCACCAGCTCCGCACGCGGCAGGCGCTCCGCGGCCGGCAGCGCCTCGGTCCACGCCGCATCGAAAGCCGGCGGGTGGTCGAACTCGCCAATCTGCGCCGGCCCGCGCCGAATCACGAACTGCTCGATCTCGCTGATGCGCTGCGCCTCGTGCTTCAGTCGTACGCCAAACTGCACGCCGTGTCCGTTTTCCTTCGCGGCGCCATAGAACGCCACCTGCGATGTGGCAGGGTCGGCGATGATGAGACGGGAAGTGGATGACTGGCTGCCCTTGTCGATGGTTTGCCAGAAGCCATCGCCCAGGGTCAACGCAACGGTGTTTTCGGTGAACTTCGCGCCGCGCGCGAGCGGCAGCGACTTCGGATCGTGCGCATCCAGCGCCACGAGGTAGCGTTCCATCAGCGACGCAAGGCAGGCGCGATCGCAATCGGCGGCGCGCGCGGGTGGAGCCGGAGCGAACACTGCGGCGGTCAACGCAATGATGGTCAATACCTTCATGAATCCCTCGTTCATGTCAGGAAACCCACGCCCTGGTGCCGAGACCTCAGGGCTTGTATGCGCTCACAAGTGAGTAGTAGCCACCGCCGGTTCGCCACGTCTCGATGCGCTCGAAACCAGCGCGCTCCAGGAATGCGCGGATATCGGGCAGGGTGAATTGGCGCCCCTTGGTGATCAGCAACATCATCAGCGCGAAGGCCGCTACCGGAAGCGGCCCGCAGCCGTCGTCGTCCATCAGCATTTCGTGAATCAGTACGCGTCCACCGGATGGCAGTGCACTGAATGCCTTGGCCACCAGCATCTGGCAGGTTTCCTCGGGCCAGTCGTGCAGGACGTTCGACAACAATACGGCGTCGAAACCCCTGGGCCAGTCACTCGTGAACATGTTCGTGGGCTGAGTCTTGACGCGATCCGATACTCCGCCCGCGGCAATGTATCGATCCGCTTCCAAACAGACGGGCGGGATCTCCAGGACCGTCGCCCGAAAATCCGGCCAGACCTTGGCCATTTCGATCGGGAAGATTCCGGACCCGCCCCCGACATCGAGCAGTGCGCGCACATCCTTGAGAATGGGCTGCCGCGCCAGTGCCAGCGCCGCCGCCAGACTGTTCGCATTCATGTACCCAGTGAACGTCGACGCGACACCGCTGTCCCCGCGTTCCCAATCCGCGAGTGCAGGCTGATGCCCCTTTGGGGCGGCTCCTGTTCTGAGTGTTTCCAGCAGCTCGCCGTGCATCGGCAGCCACTGCAACAACCCCTGCAGCGCCGGCGAGTAGTAACCGACGGCCTTTGGTTCCAGCCAGGTACGGGTAAGCGCCGTGGCGCTCCAGCGCAGTTCGCGCCGCTCGACAAATCCCAATGCAGCCAGCAAACCCAGGTGAATCTGCAACGCCCGGGCGTTGACCTGCAGTCGGGTGGCTAGTTCTTCAGTAGTCTGCGCACGGCTCGACAGTTCGGCGAAGGTGCCGATCTGATCAGCGCAAGTGACGACGGGCAAGTGGAAGATCGACAGCCAGAGATCCCAAAGCTCCCGATCGTCGGAGTGTGGCGGCAGCGTGGCCAAGTCGTCCCCTCGTCAACCCGAATTGCGTCTCTCCATTGTAGGGGCAATTCAGCCAACGCGAGAACGAGCCGGGTCTTCCCTTCGCGGCCGGCTATCGATCTGCACGCCAGAGTTGACGATGCTCATGACCCGATCTTCGGGCACTGGCATTCCCAGCAGGTGACCCTGTGCCTGACGACAGCCCAGCAACTGCAATAGCGCCAACTGC
>Ga0315912_10001466_pt1 | contig 28802 bp, 16 predicted proteins | sample VfabasoilMG_FD_204469 | JGI IMG/M metagenome (GOLD analysis project Ga0315912, IMG submission 204469) | Garden soil microbial communities collected in Santa Monica, California, United States - V. faba soil | ecosystem: Environmental > Terrestrial > Soil > Garden | place: USA: California...
GTCGGCCGTCCGGGCACGAATGTCACCCATGTGCCCGGACACACTGGGACAGATGTGCCTGGACGGACACAAGACGAGCCCCCCCGCCATGCCGCCCCAAGGGGCCGTCTCATCCGCGCGCAACCGTCATCCGCGCGAGCCACTCCTCGCGCAGGCCCACCCATCGATGCGTCCGCCGTCTCGCAGGACAGTCTGGTGACTGGACGAGGCCCCGCGCGGGCGAGCGCCACCCGCGAGGGCTCGGGCGCCCCGTCACTCGTACCTCACGACCTCCGACAACCGCAATCGATTCGCCCGGAACGCCGGCCACAGCACCGCGAGCAGCGACACCAGCGTCGCGCCGCCCAGCACCGCGCCGAGCGCGCGCGGCGTCAGGTCGAAGGCCAGCTCGAGGTGGCTCACGCTCGTCAACGCGCGCGTCGTGACCACCGCCAGCGGCACACCGAGCAGCAGACCGAACAGCCCGCCGAGCACGCCGAGCACGCCCGACTCCAGCAGCAGCATGCCGCCCACCTGGCTGCCGGTGAGACCCACGACGCGCAGCAGGCCGATCTCGCGGCGCCGTTCCATGACGGCGATGACCATGGCGTTCAGGATGCCGACGGCCGCGAGCGCCACGGTGAGCAGCAGGATGGCGTAGAAGATGGCGAAGTTCAGATCGAGGTCGGCCACGTACTCGGCCACGATCTCCTCGCCGCGGCGCAGCTCGAGCACCTCCTGCTCGCCGAGCAGCTCGACGGCGCGGGCGCGCAGCTGGTCGGCGCGCTCGGCCGTGAGGCCCGGCGTCCAGGCGACCCAGCTCCCGCCCGGCAGGCGCGCGTCGAGGCACCAGCTCTTCAGCATCGTCTCGGCCGACACCACGCCCCACACCCGGTCGTCGGGCGCGAAGCCGTACTCGTCGCTCACCGCCAGCACGAGGAAGTCCTCGAGGCCGGAGGCGGCGGTGGCGAGGCGCACGAAGTCGCCGGGGCGCTTGCCCAGGTCGTCGGCGCAGCGCGTCGAGAGGATGATCGTGCGGTCCTCGCGGAAGCTGATCAGGTCGTCGGGGTGGCCCGCCATGGAGCCCACGGAGAGCTGGCGCAGGTCGACGGCGCGTACGACGAACGAGCTGGTCACCTCGACGTCGAGCGGCCGCAGGGTGGCGAACTCGGGTTCGAGCTTGCGCAGCTCCTCGATGCGCCCGGCCGCCTCGCCGCCGACGCGCAGGTGCAGGCGGCCGGCCAGCGCGCGGCTGCCGAAGTCGCGCGTCTCGCTCTTCAGGCTCTCGAGCACCGACACGATCAGGAAGATGGCCGTGAACACGAGCATCAACCCGGACACCGTGCCGAAGACGCGATGCCGCGCGGCCACGAGCGTCGAGCGCGCGAGCGCCGCCGCCGCGCCGCGGAAGGGCGCCGTGAAGAGCTGCGCGAGGCCGCCGAGCACGCCGGGCAGCAGCAGCAGCACGGCGAAGGCCGCGCCCACCACCCCGAATCCCATGAGCACGGCTTCGTAGAGCGGCGCCGGCACGTACTCGTCGGAGGGCGCACCGACCACGAAGGCCACCGGCACCACGGCCAGCAGCCCGACGAGCAGCGTGCGGCGCAGGCCGGTGAACGGGTCGCGCGCCAGCTCGATGACGCCGCGCCGCAGGGCGTCGATGACCGACAGCCGGCTGGCGCGCAGGAAGGGGTAGAGCACGCCGGCCAGGCAGAAGAGCACGCCCGTGAGCGAGACCGCCGCCACGGGCAGCAGCGGCCACTCGCTGATGACCAGCGGCTTGTCGAACCCGAGCGTGGTGATCCGCAGGTCGGCCATGACGTCCACGATGAGCCGGGCCAGCCCGAGCGCGAACAGCGCCCCGAGCAGCGCGAGCACCAGGCCCTCGACCAGGAACACGCCGAGCAGCCGCCCGGACGTGGTACCGATGGCGCGCAGCAGGCCGATGGAGCGCACGCGCTCGACGAGCGACATGCTCATGGTGTTGAAGATGATGTAGAGGCCGAGGAAGAGCGCCAGGAAACCGCAGAAGCGCACGCCGCTGCGGAAGGCCTTCTCCTCGGGTGCGAGGCCGGCCAGCGACTGGCGCGGCGAAGTGATGACGTAGCGGTCGCCGAGCTGGCGCTGGATGGCGGGCAGGTCGGCCGCCGCCGTGTCCACGTCGGCCCAGAAGCGCACGCTGGCCTGCGCGCCGAGCGCCTCCTGGGCCGCGCCGAAAGTGGTCAGCGCGCGGTTGCCCGCGTAGCCGAGGCGCGTCGGGGCGAGCAGCCCGACGATCAGGAAGGGGTGCACCGCGGTCGGGCCGGCGGGGCGGTCGGCGCCCGTCGCGTCGGGGCCACTCGCGCCCGGCCGCCCCGCTGCAGCCCGGCCGTGCCCGTCGGCACGCTCGGCGGGCAGCGGCTCGGACACCATGACGCCGTCGATGCAGCGTACGCGCGGTGCGCGGCTGCGCGGCGGCAGCGAGAGCAGCACCTCCTCGCCGACGGACAGGCCCAGTTCGGCGGCGAGGCGCAGCGGCAGCAGCACCTGCGGCGCCGGCGAGGCGTGATCGAGGTCGTCGCCCTCGCTCACGACGTAGGCGTGCAGGTCGCTCGCCGCGCCGGGGTCGAGGCCCATGAGTTCGACGCCGACGCGCCGCCCGCCGGGCGTGGCCAGCGAGAGCGTGCCGCTCGCGAAGGCCGTGACGCGCGACAGGAGCGGTTCGGCGAGCAGGTCGGCGCGCACGGCATCCAGCCCGCGCTCGCCGCTCACGTCGGGCTGGATGAGCAGGTCGGCGTCGGGCTCGGCCTGGGGCTGCCCGGCCGTCTGGCTGAGCAGGGTGTTGTGGTCCACGACGAGCACCGACACGACCGTGGCGATTCCCACCGCGATGCCGAGCACCGAGGCCAGCGTCTTGCCGGGCCGGAAGACGAGGTCGCGCCAGGCCAGCAGCCACACGAAGCGCATCAGATGCCGAGGGCCTCGAGGGCGTGCGTGATGCCGTCGGGCGTGACCGCGGCGCCGACGAGGCGCTGCTCCTCGTGCAGGTCACCGTCCTTCAGGAAGTGCACCTCGTCGGCGAAGGCCGCATCGCGCGCATTGTGCGTCACGAGCAGGATGGTCTGGCCGTAGTCGTCGCACGAGCGGCGGAAGAGCTTCATGACGTCCTCGCCGGCCGACGTGCTGATGTTGCCCGTGGGTTCGTCGGCCATGACGATGGTCGGCCGGGCGATGAGCGCCCGCGCGATGCTCGTGCGCTGCATCTCGCCGCCGCTCAACTGGTGCGGATGGCTGGCCAGCTTGTCGGTCAGGCGGAAGGTGGTCACCAGCTCGTCGAAGCCCAGTTCGTGCGCCCCTCCGCCGCGCGCCCCGCCCGCGCCGATCATGAGCGGCAGGCGGATGTTCTGCTCCACCGTCAGGTTCGGGATGAGGTTGTAGAACTGGAACACGAAGCCGATGGTGTCGCGGCGCAGCAGCGTGCGGCGCCGCTCCGAGAGCGCGTACAGGTCCTGGCCCTCGAGCCAGACGGTGCCGCCCGAAGGCGGCTCGAGTCCCGACACCATGTGCAGCAGCGTCGACTTGCCCGAGCCCGAGGGACCCATGACGGCCACGAGCCGGCCGCGCCCCACGGACAGGCTCAGGTCGCGCACCACCGGCACGCGCCCCTGCTCGCTGCCGAAGAACTTGTAGAGCGCCTGCGTGACGAGCACGTGCTCGCCGCCCGGTTCGGGGGCTGGCCGCGGTGGCGCGGAGACCTCGGCGGCCGGGCCCGCACTGCTGGCCGCGGCGGCGGCCGGGCTGCTGGCGGCGGCCGGGCTGCTGGCGGCGGCCGGGCTGCTGGTGGCGCCCGTGCTGCTGGTGGCGCCCGCGCCCTCGGCGCGCCCTGCCCCCCCGCCCGAGGTCCTGCCCTGGCGCCGCTTCGATCGCGTCATGGCGCCGTGGAACCGACGCCCGGGGGGGCCGGTTGCGGCACGTCCCACAGCTCCGTCCAGTGACCGATGGGCGAGCCCTCGCGTCCCGCCAGCTCCTCCAGCGCCCGGCGCGACACCACCACCTCTTCCAGCGCCGTCTCGGACAGCACCTTGGCGATGGCCTGCTTGATGGCCGCCGCGTCGATCTGCTGGTAGGCGTAGACCTGGTCGGGGCGACCGCACTTGCTGAAGCGCCGCACCGCCAGGGTCTCCTGCCGCACCCCGAGCACGCTGCCGATGTTGTCGAGCAGCCCGGCCTCGCCGTCGTGCACCGAGACCACCGGCACGCGCCGCCCGGCGAGCGTCACCAGCTCGGCCCCGCTGTCCACCGGCCCGCGCGGCGCCAGCGCGAGGTTGCTGTCCAGGCCCAGCCCGCGGCGCAGGTGCTGGAAGTCGTTCTGCGCCGCCAGGTTGCCGAGCAGCAGCTCGGGCGAGGCCACGGCGATGACGTTCACGTAGATGCCCTCGCCGCGCAGCGCGTCGCTGGCCGCCAGGGCCTCGCTGGCCACCGAGCCCATGGCGAAGAGGTTGACCACGTTGACGCCCGGCTCGTAGTCGGGCCGGCCGCGGAAGTCGACCAGGTAGTAGGCGCCCGAGAGGCAGTCGTGGCGCGCGGCCTCGAGGATCGTCTCGTCGTCCAGCGGCTGGGACTCGAGGTCGGCCGGGTTCGTCCGGAAGCGCGGGTGGCGGCGCAGGCGGTTCACCAGCTCCTTCTGCTCCATGCCGCGCGTCACGGCGCGGATGAGGATGCCCTTGCGCCCGTCGTTCTCGTCGGCGTAGTGGCGCCGGATCGACTCGCACAGGATCCAGTCGACCTCCACCGCGAAGATCGGCTCCCAGGTGATGAGGTTCGGGATCTGGATGTCCGACTTCCAGCTGTGCTGCGCGCCCTCGCTGGAGAGCGTCACGCCCGACGGCGTGCCGAGGATGACGAACTCGCTGCCCCAGTAGAGGTTGTAGAAGAGCTGGTCGAGCGCCCTTTTGATGAAGAAGTCGTACACCGTCATGATCGGGAAGAACGGGATGCCGGCGTAGTGCCCCATCATCCCGAACGAGCCGACGGCCGACATGCAGTTGGCCTCGGCGATCTCGAAGCGGATGTGCCGCGTCCAGGGCTCGTGCGTCGGCAGCAGCGACGGCCGCTTCTTGCTGTGGCCGGTGCGCACCTCGACGTCGGCGGCGCGCTCCTCGCCGACCCCGTGCTCGCCGTAGACGCGCTCGTCCATCACCGGGTTCAGCTGCGTGCTCGTGCCCACGTCCGGCGACATGGTGAGCACCAGGTCGGCCGACGGCTCCCACTGCCGCTCCTTCGGCGTCAGGTCGGCGATGCCCTGGCCCTCCGCGCGCCGCATCTCCGCCGACGTGCCGATGCGCACGAGCTTGGCCGCGAGCTGCCCCCACATCCACTGGGTGTGGGCGCGCGGGAAGAGCTTGGTGTCGATGTCGAGGCTGGCCGGCACGCCGCCCGCGTCCGCGATGCGCTGGCGCACCGACTCGCGGTTCCGGTTGCGCCAGGCGCGGTCGCCCTCGATGGCCGAGCGGAAGACGGCGCTGCGCTCGGCCAGGTGGCGGCCCTCCTCGCTGTCGGCTGCGAACGGCGCGAAGGGGCGCTCGAGGGTCAGCCCCTCGTCGGCCAGCAGGCGCTCGACCTCCTCCTCCTTGGGCAGCTCGCTGTGGTTGCCGGGCGCGGCATACATGTCGAGGCCCCAGCCCTTGACCGTGTGCGCCACGAGCAGCGTCGGCGCGCCCTGGTCCTGCTTGCTGCGTGTCAACGCCTCCACGAGCACGTCGCTGTCGTGGCCGCCGAGGTCGCACAGCACGGCCTCCAGCTCGGCGTCGTCTAGCGAGTCGACGAGCCGCTTGCACTTCTTGTCGCGCTCGATGAGCGCGGCGCGCGTGTCGTCCATGACGCGCAGCAGCAGGTGGCCTTGCAGCTCGTAGTCCGAGAGGCCCTCCTCGAGCACGCCGCGCAGCGCCGCGCCGCCCGGCTTCTTGAAGGTGGCCAGCCGCCGCCGGCCGTGCCGCACCTGGATGACCTCCCAGCCGTTGGCCGTGCCCATCGCCTCGATGCGATGCGCGTCGGTGCCGTGCAGGCCGTGCTTGTTCGGCATGCGCGCGCCATCGAGGTTCTGGCGGTTGTAGTCGATGATCCAGGTGATGTTCCCGAGCCGCCGCTCGGCGAAGTCGGGCATGGCCTCCATGAGGCTGCCCTCGCGCAGCTCGCTGTCGCCGATGAGCGACCAGAAGTGGAGGTTCTCCGGCACCTGCGGCAGCTCGACGCTGTGGTCGCGCGCGTAGCGGTAGGCCAGGGCCAGGTAGCCCGACACCACCGGCGGGATGCCCACGGAGCCCGAGGGCAGGAAATGCCAGCTGTCGGGGTCGAAGCGCGAGTGGTAGCTCTGGAACACCGGCTCGTGGTGCTCGCTGAACTTGCGCAGGCCGTGGAGCGCCTGCTCGACCTCCACCTGGTCGAACCACGAGCCGTCGGGTGCGTGCCGGTACAGGCCCAGCATCGCCATGAGCACGTGGTCGAGCGGCGCGGCGTGCGGCTTGCAGCAGACGAAATCGTGGGCCGATCGCACGGCGCAGTGCAGCGCCGTCAGGATGTGGGTGGAGCTGCTGCAACTCGCCGGGTGCCCGCCGACCTTGGGGTCGGTGCGCCGGGCGTCCTTGCGATGGTTGGCGATGTGGATCATCGCCGTGGTCTGGATCATCGCCCGGCGCGCGATGCGATCGAGCACGGCAGTCATTACCGGAGCAGCTCCGCGACCACCGAGCGCTCGTGCTCCAGCTCGGCCACCGTGACAGCCACCTTCTCCTTGGCGAACTCCGAGAGCTTGAGGCCCTGCACGATGCTCCACTGGCCCTTGGCGTCGACGCGCACCGGGAAGGAGCTGATGAGCCCCTTGGGCACGCCGTAGCTGCCGTCGCTCGGCACGGCCACCGAGTGCCAGCTCCCGGCCGGCGTGGGCGTGATGAGGTCGCGCACGTGGTCGGTGAGCGCGCTGGCCGCCGAGAGCGCCGACGACAGGCCGCGCGCCTTGATGACCGCCGCGCCGCGTTGCTGCACGGTCTTGATGAACTCGCCCTCCAGCCAGGCGCGGTCCTTGATGGCCACGTGGCCGGGCTGGCCGCCCACCGAGGCGTTCTCGAAGTCGGGGTACTGTGTGGCGCTGTGGTTGCCCCAGATGCCGATGTTCGTGACCTTGGAGTGGTGCACGCCGGCCTTTGCGGCGAGCTGCGCGGCGGCCCGGTTCTCGTCGAGGCGCGTCATGGCGCTGAAGTTCGCCGCCGGCAGCCCCTTGGCGTGGTGGCTGGCGATGAGCGCGTTGGTGTTGCAGGGGTTGCCCACCACCACCGTGCGGCAGGTCTTCTTGGCGACCTTCGCCAGCGCGCGGCCCTGGGCCACGAAGATCGGCCCGTTCTCCTTGATGAGGTCGTTGCGCTCCATGCCCGGACCGCGCGGCTTGGCGCCCACCAACAGCGCCCAGTCCACGTCCTGGAAGCCCTTCTCGAGGTCGCTCGTGAGCACCATCCCGGCCAGCAGCGGGAAGGCGCAGTCGTCGAGCTCCATGGCCACGCCGGAGAGCGCCTGCATGGGCTTCTCGGCCGGCACCTCGATGAGATGCAGGATGACCGGCTGGTCCTTGCCGAACATCTGACCGGAGGCGATACGAGGCAACAGGGCATAGCCGATCTGGCCGGCCGCACCGGTCACGGCGACGCGCACGGGCTGGGTGGTCACGAATCTGGACTCCGAAGGGTGAGCCGGCCATTCTCGTCTTTCCGCGCGTCCCGTCGCCACATCCCCGCCGGCAGCCGGCGCCCCATGTCCCGCTCTCCCGCCTCGCCGGTCGTGCGCGTCAGCCAGCGCCGGGACGGGCCATGGCGCGGGCGTTTGCGAGGGGCCGGCTGCGGGCTGCTCCTGGCCGCCGTCCTGGGCGCTTCGCCCGGCTGCGGCGAGGCCGGCGCCGCGCCGCGCCTTGCCGTGGTGGCCCGCGGCCTGGCATGGCAGCCGCCCGCCGACGCGCCGCTGCCGCCCCCGCTGGGCCGGCACTGGACGGGCGCGGCGCTGCTCGCCGACTGGTCGCCGGGGAGCGGGACGCAGAGCCAGCTCGCGACGACTCCGGGCGCGGCGCGACCCGACGGGACGGCGCACGACGCGGCGCCGCCCGCCGACGAGCCGGCGCTGCAGCTCTCCGGGCTGGGGATGCTCGGCCTGCAGGGACCCAGTTCGGGCGGCATCGACCCTGGCCTGCACTCGCGGCTGCTCGTGCGCGCCGCCCTGGGCGCCGAAGCCGGAGCCGCCCGGCTCGTCGTGCGCTGGCGCCGCGCGGGCGAGGGCTTCGCCGACGAGCGCGCCCTCGAACGCGAGCCCGAACCGCCGCCTGCCCGGGCGCCCGGATCCGCGCCCGAAGGCGCGCCGGCCGCGCCGCCCGATGCGGCACGCGACACCGCGACCGGCACGCTCCACACCTGGGTCATCCCGCTCACGGCGATGCGCGGTGGCCTGCGCGCTGCCCCCGCGGGCGCCGTCGGCGCGGCGCCGTTCACCAAGGCGGCCGATGCCACCGAGGGCGTCGAGGCCTTCGAGCTCGTGTTCCGCGCCGCGACGGAGGGCGCTCCGCTTTCCGTCACGCTGCACGAGATCGCGCTCTTGTCGGACGACGACGCCGGCGCGCCGGGCACGAGCTCGCGCCGGCGCGGCGCACTCGGACTCTTCCGCACGGCGAGCGCCCTGCGCGTGCCGGGTGTGCTCGGCGTCACCCACCGCCCGCTGGCCGGCGAGCGCCTGCGCCTGCCGCTGGCCGCCGCCGGGCACCTGGCGCAGCTGGACGTCCTGCTGTCCGAACGCGACGGCAAGCTGCCGCCCGTGCAGCGCCGCCTCACGGCCGCCGAGGGCTGGTGCGAGCTGGTGCTCGACCTCGCGCCCCACGCCGGCGAGACGCTGCAGCTGCAGCTCTCGGTCGCGGTCGCCAGCCCGGCTCCGCCGTCGCCCGCCTCGCCTGCGTCGCCCGCGTCGCCTGCGTCGCCTGCGTCGCCCGCGTCGGCCGCGTCGGCCGCGTCGGCCGCGGCTCCCGCGGCTCCCGCCCTGCTGTTCGTGGGCGAGGCCCTGCGCCTCGCGCCGACGGCAGCGGCGCACCCGGACGTCATCCTCTATCTGGTGGACACGCTGCGCGCCGATCGCCTCGGCCCGGGTGCCGCGCGCGAAGCCGACCCGCACCTGCGCGCCGTCGCGGCGGCCGGCGTGAGCGTGCGCTCGCTCGTCGCCAGCTCCAACTGGACGCGCCCCGCCACGAGTTCGCTGCTCACCTCGCTCGACCCGCTGGTGCACGGCAACGTGAGCCACATGGACCGCGTCGGCGAGCAGGCCACGACCCTGGCCGAGGCGCTGGCGGCCGCCGGCTACCTGACCAGCAGCTTCGTCACCAACTACAACGCAGGCGCCTGGTCGGGCCTGGACCAGGGCTTCGACGAGGCCCGCGAGCCCACCTTCGCCGGCGCCAGCCACCTCGACAGCAGCCTCACGTCGGCGCTGCTCGAGCCGGCGCTGGCCAGCTTCCTCGCGCAACACGCCGACGAACAGCTGTTCGTCTACGTGCACAGCATGGACCCGCATCAGCCCTATCGCCCGCCGATGGACGACCTGTACCCGCTGCTGCGCCAGGCCGAGGCGGCCGGCGGCGAACGGCCCGGCGAGGCGCTGCTGGCCTACGAGGGAGAGCTGCACCACAACGACCGCATGATCGCGCGCCTCGACGCGAGCCTCGAGCAGCTCGGCCTGCGCGAGCAGACGCTGCTCGTGCTCACCTCGGACCACGGTGAGTCGTTCGGCGAGCACGGCGTCTTCGCGCACCGCGCCTCGCTGCACCAGCAGGAGCTGGCCGTGCCCTGGCTGTTGCGCTGGCCGGCCGGCCTGCCGGCGGGCGTCCGCGTGGACGAGCCGGCCTCGCACCTGGACGTCGCGCCGACGCTGCTCGGCCTGCTCGAGCTGACGCCGCCTGCCGGCTGGCAGGGGCGCGACCTGTCGGAGCTGCTGCGCGCGCCGCGCGCGGAGGGCGCCCCGCCGCGGGCCGACACGCCGCTCTTCGTGCACACCACCTACCAGCCCGCGCAGGACGGATTCGTCGAGCAGGCGGCCGTGCTGCACGGCGGCTTCAAGCTCGTCGCGGGGCTGCCGGCCGAGGGCGCGCCCGTGCCGCTGCAGCTCTACGACCTGGCCGCCGACCCCGACGAGCGCCGCGACCTGAGCGCCGATCCGGCCTACTCCGGCCAGCGCGAGGCGCTGCTCGCCTGGCTCGCGGCGCGCGTCCGCGACAGCCGCGCCGCGCGCAGCAGCCTTCCCGCCGACGCCATGGACGCCGAGACGCACGCCTGGATGCAGGCCATGGGCTACCTGCGATGACGCGCCGCACCGGAGAGGCCGAAGCCGCGGCGCGCATCCTGCGCGCGGGCAGTGCACCGTGGCCGGCCGTGGTGCTGCTGCTCGGCCTCGCCGGCTGCGAGCCGCCTGCCGCTCCCGCCGGCGGCGGGCGCCCCCTGGCCGTGCTGCAGCGCGACTTCGCCTGGGAACTCGACGCGCCGGAGCCGCCCGCGCCGCTCTCGCTCAGCTGGTCGTTCGCGACGGGCCCCGAGGGTTGGCGCCTTGCAGATGGCAGCGCCCCGCGCTGGCACGAGGGCGCGCTGGCGATCGAACTGCACGACGGCGTGCTGCTGCTCGACAGCCCGCCGGACGCCGTGCTCGACCCCGAGCTGCAGCAGCTGCTGGTGCTCTCCGGCGTGCCGCCGGCCGACGGCTCCGGCATGCAGCTCGTGGTGCAGTGGCGCGCCGCCGGGCAGGAGTTCTCGGCCGAGCGTTCCACCTCGCCGCTGCCGCTCACTCCGTCCGCGCCCGCGCCCGACGAACAGACCCCGGGCGAACCCGCCTCGTCGCAGGCGTCGGCGGTGCAGACCTGGAGCCTGCCGCTCGAGCAGCTGCGCGGCGTGCGCGAGGCGACCGATGCCACCGAGGGCCTCGCCCAGCTGCGCCTGCGGTTCGAGCCCCTGGCGCCGCACGAGGGCGCCACGACCGGGGCCGCCTTCGCGCTGCACGCGGTGCTCGTGCTCTCGGAGTTCGACAGCGCCGGCCCGGGGCCGCTGCCGACGCGCCGCCTCGGGCGTGCGGGCATCCACCGGCCGGGCGTGGCGCTGCGTGCCGCGGGGGTGGCCGAGACCGCGCTGCAGCCCGGCGACGGGGAGCGCCTCTGGCTGGCGCTCGCGCTGGCAGGCAGCCCCGAGCCGCTCGACGTGCGCGTCGAGGACTCGACCGGCCGCCTGCCGCCGCAGACGCTGCGCTGCATGCCCGGCGCCGACTGGCAGGAGCTGGCCCTCGACCTGCAGCCGCTGGCGGGTCGCCGCGCGCAGCTGCGCATCGCCTTCGCGTCGCCGCAGCCGCCGCCGCGCGCGACGCTCTTCGTGGGCGGCATGCTGCGCCTCGGAGACGACGGCCGCGACCTGCCCGACGTGCTGCTCTACGTCGAGGACACGCTGCGCTCCGACGTGCTCGGCCTCTACGGCAGCCGGCTGCCGACCGACCCGGCCCTGGCCGCCATCGCCGCGCAGGGCGTGGTGCTCGACGAGGTGCTGGCCGCCTCCAACTGGACGCGCCCCGCGATCTCGACGCTGCTCACGGGGCTCGATCCGCTGGCGCACGGCAACACGAGCCATCTGCGCCGACTGCCGGCCTCGGTCGAGACGCTGGCCGAGGCCCTCGCCGCGCAGGGCTACCAGACCGCCGCCTTCGTCACCAACTACCACGCAGGGAGCTGGTCCGGCCTGGACCAGGGCTTCGACCGCTTCGACGAGCCCACGGCGCACGGCGCCAGTGCGCGCGTGGACACGCTCACCTCGGCCTCCATCGCAAGCCCGCTCGCCGAGCACCTGCAGCGCCACGCCGGCGAGCGGCTGTTCGTGTGGGCCCACTCGCTCGATCCGCACGCGCCCTACCAGCCGCCGATGGACGAGCTGCTGCCCATGCTGCGCGCGGCGGCCGCCGCCGGCGACACGGACGGCACGGCCGACCCGGCCGACACGAGCGGCGACCTGCGCGCCGATCGGCAGGAGCTGCAGGACGCCTGGCTGCGCTACGCCGGCGAGGTGCGCTTCAACGACGAGCGGCTGGCCGAGGTGGACGCTGCCCTCTCGGCCAGCGGTCGCGCCGAGCGCACGCTCTTCGTCTTCGCCTCCGACCATGGCGAGGGCTTCGGTGAGCACGGCCAGCGCGAGCACCGCAAGACGCTCTACCAGGAGGAGCTGCGCGTGCCCTGGGTGTTGCGCTGGCCGGGCCGGCTTCCGGCCGGCGAGCGGGTGGACCTGTGCGCGGGGCAGGTGGACATGGCCCCCACGCTGCTCGGCCTGCTCGGCCTGCCCGTGCCCGTCGGCTGGCGCGGGCGCGACCTCTCGCCGGTGCTGCGCGGCAGCGCCGTCGTCGACGGCGACGGCGGCGGCGGGCGCCCCGGCGGGGCCGCGGCCGCGCCGGTCACCTCGCCGTCCGGCGCTCGGGACGTGCCGCTGCTCGTGCACAGCGTGCGCGAGGACGACGCGGGCGAATGGGTGGCGGCGCTGCTCTGGCCCTGGAAGCTCATCGCGACCCTGGATGCCTCGGGCGCGCCGCAGCCGCTGGCGCTGCACCGTCTCGACACCGACCCGCACGAGACGCGCGACCTGCTGCACGAGCAGTCGGGCCGCGGCGCCCGCGACGCCCTGCTCGCCTGGCTGCAGCGCACGCTGCCCGAGAGCCGCGCGCGCGCCGCGGCCGACGCCGAGGCCGTGCGCATGTCGCCCGAGCTGCTGCGCTGGATGCAGGCCATGGGCTACCTGCGATGAGGCGCGCCTGCTGGCCCGGCGGCCGACGCCTGTATCATCCGGGCATGCACCGCCTCGCGTTCCGACCGCTGCCGTCCGCACGACGCTGTTCGACCTGGCTCGCCCTGGCGCTGCTGCTCGCGGCCACGGCCTGCGGGCCGGACGAGACACCGCGCGGGCGCTTCGCGGTGGTGGCCAGGGGACTGGACTTCGGCCCGGCCGACCCGACCGCGCCGGCCCCCGCGGCGCTCAGCCAGCGCTGGGCATGGACGGCGGGAGCCGCGCCGCGCGCCGCGCTCGGCACCGGATGGTCGGCGGGCAACGGCACGCAGGCCGTGCTGGGCGAGGACGGCCTCTACCTGCTGGGCGAGAAGCGCGCCGAGCTGCTCGGGCCGGGCTTCGACGCCGAGGTCTGTCACACGCTGGCGCTGACGCTGCGCGTCAAGGGCGCCGACACGCTCGTCGTGCAGTGGAAGGCCGGGCCGGACGAGTACCACCCCGCACGCCGCTGGAGCACGCCGCTCACCGGGAACGGTGACGCGCCCACCACGGTGCTGGTGCCCGTGTCGAGCCTGCGCGGCGCGCGGCACGCGGTGCAGGGCAAGCCGGGCGAGCCGAACTGGGCCAAGGGCCGCGACGCGGCCGAGGGCGTGGACGAGCTGCGCCTGCTCTTCGAGGGGGAAGGCCCGGTGCGCGTGGGCGTCGAGGAGCTGGCCTTCGTCTCCGACTTCGACCGCGAACCCGGCAGCGCGCTGCGCCTGCAGCGGCTCGGCATCTACCGCGAGGGGGTCGTGCTGCGCGGCCGGCGCGGCCTGCAGGCCGACCTCCGGCCCGGGCCGTGGGACCGCCTGCGCTTCGCGCTCGCGCTGGCCGGGGCGGAGGCGCCGCAACGGCTGCTGCTGAGCGAGGCGGACGGGCGTCTGCGCCCGGCTGAGTGGCTGCTGCAGCCCGGCGCCGACTGGGTCGAGGCCGTCATCGACCTGGCGCCGCTCGAGGGCAGCGCCTGCCGGCTGCAGTTCGCCACCGACGGCCCGGGCACGCTCATGATCGGCAGCATCCTGCGCCTGGCGCCGGCGGCCGTGGACCACCCGCCCATGCTGCTGTACCTCGAGGACACGCTGCGCGCCGACCGCCTCGGCACCTACGGCTACACGCGCCCGACCGACCCGACGCTCGCGGCGCTGGCAGCGGCGGGCGTGGTCTTCGACCGGGCCTTCGCCGCGAGCAACTGGACGCGTCCGGCCACCAGCTCGGTGCTCACCGGCCTCGACTGCATCACGCACGGCAACAACGCCCACGCCGACCGCGTCGCCGACGAGGTCGTCACGCTGGCGGAGGCGCTCGCTTCACAGGGCTACGTGACGACGTCGTTCATCACCAACTACAACGCCGGCGACTGGGCCGGGCTGGCGCAGGGCATGGACGTGTTCCGCGAACCCACTGCGTACGGCGCGACGCACACCGACAACTCGCTCACCTCGTCGATCATCGCCGGGCCGCTCGACGACTTCCTGCGCGAACACCGCGACGAGCTGTTCTTCGTCTACGTGCACAGCGTCGATCCGCATGCGCCCTACCTCCCGCCCGACGAGGACGTGCTGGCGCTCGCCGGCGTGCCGCCCACCGAGGTGGCCGACGCCGGGCAGCGTGCGACGTCTGCCGCCTACGACGGCGAGGTGCGCCACAACGACCGCATGCTGGGCCGCCTCGACACGACACTCGTCGCGCTGGGCCTGCGCGACGCGCTGCTCTTCGCCTTCGTCTCCGACCACGGCGAGGCCTTCGGCGAGCACGGCACGCTCGAACACCGCAACACGCTGTACCAGGAAGAGCTGCACGTGCCGCTGGTGCTGCACTGGCCCGCCGGCCTGCCGGGCGGGCAACGACGCGACGAGCCCGTGAGCCAGATCGACCTGCCGCCGACGATGCTCGGCCTGGCCGGCCTCGAGCTGCCGGCGAGCTGGCAGGGGCGCGACCTCTCGGCGGCGCTGCGCGGCGGGCGCATCGAACCCGCGCCCCTGCTGCTGCACACCGAACACAGCGCCCCCAAGGACGGCCTCTCCGAGGAAGTGGCCATCGTGTGGTGGCCCTACAAGCTCATCGCCGGCCTGACGCCCGAGGGCGAGCTGGTGCCGCGCGCGCTCTTCGACCTTTCGGCCGACCCCGTCGAGCAGCGCGACGTGCAGGCGGAGCCCGCCGCGAGCAGCGTGCTCCCGCGCATCGTGGCCTGGGGCGAGGAGCGCGTGCGCACGAGTCGCGCCGCGAGCCACCCCGCCAGCGCCGACGCCATGGACCCTGCCCAGCGCGACTGGATGCAGGCCATGGGCTACCTCGGCCGCTGAGCGCCGACGGCGCGGTGGGCGCGGACGGCGCGGCTCAACGCGCGGGCGGCGCGGCTCAGCGCGCGGGCGGCGCGGCTCAGCGCGCGGGCGGCGTGGTGGGCGCGGGCGGCGTGGCGCGCGCGGCGAGCTGGGCCTTGCGGGCCTCATAGCGCGCGACGAGCGCGTCCACCTCGGCGCTCTGCCCCTGCCGTGCCAGCACGCGCGACAGGCGCCAGCAGGCCTTGAGGTGGTTCGGGCGCACCGCGAGCACCGCGCGCAGGTCGGCCTCGGCGGCCGGCAGGTCGCCCTGGTCCTCGTGGATCTCGGCGCGCACGAGCAGCGCGTCCACCTGCTCGGGATGCAGCTCGAGGCAGCGCTGCAGCAGCTCGAGCGCCTGGCTCTCCTCGTCGCGATGGCGCGCCTTGCAGCGCGCCAGCCCGAGCAGCGCCTCGGCCTGGTCGGGGTGGCTGGCCAGCACCTCGTCGTAGAGCGCCACGGCCTCGGCGAGCCGATCGCTCGTGCGCAGCAGGTCGGCGCGCGCGAGCTGCAGGTCCGCCCGGTCGGTCACGTCCTCGCGCGCCAACGCCTCGCCGAGCAGCGTCTCCGCCTGCTCGGTGCGCTGCCAGCGCATCAGGCCCTGGGCATAGGCCGCCACGAGGTCGCCGCGGTGGCCGGCCGTGGTGACCAGCGGCTCGAGCAACGGCAGTGCCTGCTCGACCAGCTCGTCGTCCTGCACCATCTCTCGCGTCCGAGCCAGGGCGATGTCCACCGACAGCTCCTGCGCCTCCCAGGCGCCCAGCTCGGCCAGGCGCATTGCCGCGAGCAGGGCCTGCGCCGCCTCGACGTCGTCGTCGAGGAGCGCGAGCCGCAGCTGCAGCCCCTGCACGTCGGCGTTGTCGGGGCGTTCGGCGGCCAGCGCGGCGACGCGCGCCCGCAGCGCGTCGTCGGCGCCGCGCAGCAGCGCCACGCGCAGCAGCCCGAGTTCGAGCGCCAGCGCGATGGGATCCTGCGGCTTGGGCATCTGGTCGACGAAGGCCTGGGCCTCGTCGAGCCGCCGCAGGTCGAGCATGGCCAGCAGCCGCTGTCCGAGCACGCGCGCATCGGAGCGCTGTTCCTTGGGCGCATCCTTCATGGTGTCGAGCGCCTGCTGCGCCTGGCCCTCGTGACGCAGGTTGCGCATGAGGCGCGCCAGCTCGGCCCCGTCGCTCGGCGTGGTGACGGCGCCGCCGTCCTTGGCGTCCTTGCCGTCCTTGGCCTTCTTGCCCTTCTTCTTCGGCTGCTGCTGGGGCGGCGGCGGCTCCTGCGCCTCCTGCGACGGCCCGGGTCCCGCGGGCGCGAGGAGCAGAGGCGCCGGCCGCGCGGGTGCTGCGAGCCCGAGCGCCGGCACCGCGGCGCGGATCGGCAGCGCGGAGGCCGTCTGCGCCGTTGCGGGTACCTGCGTCACGAGCGCAGCCGCCAGCAGCCAGCGCGCGCCGGGCAGCAGCCGGCCGATCGTCAGGGAGAACCCTGCCCGCGCACCAGCACGCTGCGCCGGCCCGTCGGTACGTCGTTCCACGTCTCCTGCCTCCCGTCCAGCCAGTCCACCCGCACCGTGCACCGTTCGGCGCCGGGAGGAAGGCCGAAGTGTACCGCGCGCGGCTCGCAGCCGAGGAAGGAGGAGCCGCGGCGCACCTCGGCCAGTTGCTGCCGCCCGCCGGCCGTGACGAGCACGCGCGCCCCGACCGAGGCGGCGCTGGGCTGCAGGTCGAGTTGCACCCAGGTACCCACGCGGGGCGAGACGTTCTCGAGCACGACCGTGGGGCCGTCCAGGGTGCCGACCACGAGGTCGACGTCGCCGTCACCGTCCAGGTCGCCGCTGGCGGCGCCGCGGCTGGCGCGCACGCTGGCCACCCCCGGCAAGGGCTCGCTGGCGGAGGTCGTGAAGCGCCCGTCGGCCTGCATCACGAAGAGCTTGTCGGCCTGGGCGAAGCTCACCTGCGAGATGCCGCAGCCGTCCACCTGCGGGTAGACGTGTCCGTTGGCGACGAAGAGGTCGCGGTCGCCGTCGAGGTCCGCATCGAAGAGCGTGACGCCCCAGCCGAGGTCGAGATACGAGGGCCGTCCGAGCCCCATGCGACCGGCCTCGTCGAAGAACAGCAGGCCGAAGTCCGGCTCGCTGGCGTTGCGGTAGAACGCGTTCGGCTCGCGCGAGAAGTTCGTCATGACGAGGTCGAACCGCAGGTCGCCGTCCACGTCGCCCACGGCCAGGCCCATGCCGGCCTGTTCCTTGCCTGTGTCCGAGAGCGCCAGCCCGCTGCGCAGCGCCTGGTCCACGAAGCGCGGCTGGCCGTCCTCGGCCGGCCCCTGGTTCACCCACAGCGTGTTCGGCTGCGAATCCACGGCCACGAAGATGTCCAGGTCGCCGTCCTGGTCGAGGTCCGAGAACACCGGCTGGAAGGCGTAGGTCGGGCGCGCCTGCGCGAGCGCGCTCGCGCTCACGTCGCGGAAGCGGCCGCCGTCGTTCAGGTACAGGTGGTCGCGTTGGGCGGTGAGCCCCTGCGGTCCGCAGGGCACCTCGCAACCCAGCCAGCGGCAGGGCCGACCGCTGAGCAGCGGGTGGCCGAGGTCGTGCGCCAGGTAGTTGGCGACGTAGGCATCGAGGTCGCCGTCGCCGTCCACGTCGCCGAAGGCCGCGCCCGTGCTCCACTCGTCGGCGCCGCCCGCCAGCCCGCGCGCATCGTCGCAGCGTTGCAGCACGCCGCCGACGTCGAGCAGCAGCTCGTTCAGGCCGAGGTTGGTGACCAGCAGGTCCTCGTCTCCGTCGTCGTCCAGGTCGCCGGCCGTCGCGCCGAAGCCGAAGCCCGTGCCGAGCTGCAGCGCCGCGCCGCCTGCGTCCGTCGGCTGGCCGCTGACGTACTCCCGGAAGCGGCCGCTGCCGTCGTTGAGCGCCAGCGTGTCGCCCGAGCGCTCGCCGGGGAGGGGCGCGCCGCGCTCGTCGAGCACTCCCGCCTGCACGAGGTACAGGTCGAGGTCGCCATCCTCTTCGACGTCGAAGAGCGCCATACCGGCGCCGACGCACTCGAGCATGAAGCGCTTGGCCGTGCCCGACGCGCCGGCGCGGTGCTCGAAGTGCAGGCCGCTCACCTCGGGCGGCAGTTCGCGGAAGCGCGGGGCGGCGAGCGCGGCATCGGGTGCCGCGAAGGGCGCCGGCAGATCCGGCGCCGCCGGAGCCACGACCGGCAGCCCGTCGGCGACGACGGGTGCCTGGGCACTCGCCAGTCCGAGCAGCAGCAGCCAGCCCACCGGCAGCGCGTCCCGAACGCGCCTGCGCCGATGCGCCCGCCGTGCCGCAGGGCCGTGGAGCCAACTCTCGGCTCGAGCCTGCATGGGCATCCTTGAAAGGCTGACGCCCCTGCGGGTGCAGCCCCCCCGGACCACACCCGTCACAGAAACGTCATCGCGGAGCATACCGCCAGAACGGCCGTCTGGAAACCTGCCCGAGCCGCCGGAAAGGGCATGATCGGCGCCCGCATGCCCGCCCCGGCCGTCTTCCCGCCCGAGCCCCTCGAGGGCTACGCCCTGCTCGACTTCGGCCACGGCGAGAAGCTGGAGCAGTTCGGCCCCTACGTGCTGCGCCGCCCCGATCCGCAGGCCATGGTGAGCCCGCGCCTCGACCCGTCGCTCTGGCAGCAGCGCAGCCACCTCGCCTTCCTGCGCGAGTCGGACCGCGGCGGCCGCTGGGAGGCCGGCGGAGCGGCGGGGCGTGCGCCCGAGTCGTGGGAGCTCGCCCTGCGCGGCGCGAAGCTGCTCGTGCGGCCGACGCCCTTCAAGCATGTCGGGCTGTTCCCCGAGCAGGCCAGCAACTGGAGCTTCACGGCCCGCGCCCTCGCCGCGCTGGGCAGCGCGCCGCTCGCCGTGGCAGCCGGTGAGCGCCCGCGCGTGCTCAACCTGTTCGCGTACACCGGCGCCGCCACGGTCTTCGCGGCACGGGCCGGAGCCTTCGTGACGCACGTGGACAGCAGCCGCCCCGCCCTGCGCTGGGCCAAGGAGAACGCGACGCTCTCCGGCCTGCCGGGCGACGCCGTGCGCTGGATCGAGGACGACGCCCTGGCCTTCCTGCGGCGCGAGCAGCGGCGCGGACGCAGCTATCACGGCGTGCTGCTCGACCCGCCGCCCTACGGCCGCGGACCGAACGGCGAGAAGTGGGTCTTCGAGGAGCAGATCGTCGAACTCGTCGCGGCGCTCGCGCCGCTTCTCGACGCCCGCGCGGCCTTCGTCGTGCTCTCGTGCTACGCCGTCGGCACCAGCCCGCTGGCCTTCGCCAACCTGCTCGGCGAGCTCGGCCCGGGCACGGTCGAGGCCGGTGAACTCGCGCTGGCCGAGAGCGCCGCCACGCCGCGACTGCTGCCGGCCGGCCTGTGCGCACGCTGGCAGCGGCTGCCGGGCACGGGGACCACGGCATGAACGAACGGCGGGCCCCTGTCGTGCGCCCGGCGACGCGCTGCCGACCCTGGCTGCGGCTCGCAGGGCTCGCCTTCACGGCCCTGCTCGGCCTGGCGCGCGCCGGCTCCGGCCAGGCACCGCCTGCAGCCACCGACGCCACCGACGCCGCCGGCGCCGCCGGTGCGCGCTTCGGCGTGGCGCCGCCGACGCCGCCCGAGGTGGTCGAGCGCATCGTGGCGCTCGGCCTGCAGCAGAGCACCGTCATGGAGCGGCTCGACGAGCTGGTGAACGGCATCGGTCCGCGGCTCACGGGCTCGTCGCAGCTGGCCGCGGCCGAGCGCTGGGCCGCCGACTCGCTGGCCGCCCTCGGCCTGCCGGCACGGCTCGAGCGCTGGGGTGAGGTGGCCGTGGGCTTCGATCGCTGCCGCGTCTCGGGTGCGCTCGTCGCCCCGGAGCACCAGCCGCTCCAGGTGCTGACGCGCGCCTGGTCGGCAGGCACGACGGGCCGGCGTCGCGGTCCGGCGCTGCTGGCGCCGCGCGACGCCGCCGAACTCGAGGCCGTGCGCGCGCACTTGCCGGGCGCCTACGTGCTGACACCGCGCAACTGGCCGCCCGCGCCGCGCGGCGACGAGCCTCCCGCGGAGCTGGGCGACGACCCCGCCGCGCGCTCGGCCTGGATCGAGCGCGCGCTCGGCGCGCACCGCGCGTTCACCGAGGCGCGCAGCGCGGCCTACGCGGCGGCGGGCATCGCGGGTCGCGTGCTGCCGTCGGCCTCCGGCGAGCTGCTCGTCATGGGCGGACGCCTGCCGAAGGGCCTCGACGAGCTGTCGGACGAACTCGTGCTCACGCTCCCGGCCTCGCAGTTCGAGGCCCTGCGCACCCGCGTCGAGGCGGGGCAGGCGGTGGAACTGGAGTTCGACGTGGACGTGCGCCTCCTGCCCGGACCGATACCGCAGCACAACGTCGTCGCCGACCTGCGCGGCAGCCGCCTGCCCGAGGAGTACGTGCTGGTGGGCGCCCACCTCGATTCGTGGGACGGCGCCACCGGCACCACCGACAACGGCACGGGCGTCGCGACCACGCTGGAGGCGGCGCGGCTGCTCGTCGAGACCGGGGCGCGGCCCGCGCGCACCATCCGCTTCGTGCTCTTCGGCGGCGAGGAGCAGGGCCTGCTCGGCAGCAGGGCCTTCGTCGAGCAGCACGCGGCCGAGATGCCGGCCATCTCGGCGGTGCTCGTGCACGACGGCGGTACGAACGCGCTCTCGGGCCTGGGCATCACCAGGGCCATGCAGGCGCAGGTGGAGCAGGCGCTGCAACCCGTGCTGCGCCTGTCGCATCTCGTGCCGGGCGGCCGGCGCTTCGAGCTGGCCACCGTGCCGGGGCTCGAACCGGGAGCGAGCGACCACAACCCCTTCCTGGAGCAGGGCGTGCCGGCCTTCTTCTGGGAGCAGGACGGACCGGCCGACTACGACTTCACGCACCACACGCAGCACGACGTGTTCGGGGCCGCGATCGCGGAGGAGCAGCGGCACAGCGCCGTGGTGGTGGCGCTCGCCGCGCTGGGCCTGGCCGACCTGCCGCTGCTGCTCGAGCGCCGCGGTCTGCGTCGCGTGCAGCGCACGCTGGGCGTGTTCCTGGGCGACGACGGCCTCACGGTGACGCGCGTCGCGGCCGACAGCCAGGCGCAGGCGCTCGGCCTGCAGCCCGGCGATCGCTTCGTGTCGCTCGACGGCGAGCCGCTGGCCGCGGGCGCGCTCAATGCGGCACGCGATCGCGGCGAGGGGCGCAAGTACCTGGGCTGGCAACGCGGCGACGCCCTGCTGCACGGTGTCTTCGCGTGGGACGAGGGGCACATCGAGCGCGATCCCGAGCCGGTCGTGTGCGCCGTGGACGACGCCACCGGGCCGATGGCCGATTGGTACATGGGCCGCGTGGCGGGCGCCGCGCACGGCGCCGCCGTCGTGTTGTTGCTCGACCCCGGGAGCCCGGCAGAGGACTGGCGAGCGCTGCGCGCCGCGCTCTACGACGCGGGCCTCGCCAGCGTGCGCCTCGGGGCGCGCAGTCCCGCAGACATCGCCGCCGTGGTGGCCTGGCTCGAGCGGCGCGACTTCCCGGCCGCTCGCATCGCCCTGTTCGCCGTCGGCGCCGCCGTGCCCCTCGCCGAGCAGGCGGCCTGCGCCGATCGCCGCCTGGCCGGGCTGGCGCTGCTCTTCGACGAGGGCGACAGCGGTGCCGCGACCCAGGAGGAAGGTTGCGTCCCCCGCCTGACCGGCCCCCTGCAGCCGGCGGGCTGGCAGGCCCCGACCGCATGGCTGGCCGGCCTGCTGGCCGCCGGCAGCCCGGGCGCCGGGGGCGCCGCATCGGGCGCACCGGGGTGGTAGCGGAGGAGGGACTCGAACCCCCGACACGCGGATTATGGATCCGCTGCTCTAACCAGCTGAGCTACTCCGCCACGCCGAAGGCGGGGGAGGATAGCGACCCTGCCGTCCGCCCATCAACGAGGCTGGCCGCCGACTGCCGGCAGGCCTCCGGCCCCCCGGCGCCCGAGGCACCTACTAACGAAAGAGTCAAGCCTCGACCCGTGCGGGAATCGGGGCATGACGCTACACTTCCCACCGGTCGGCCCTCAGGGTGTCCTCACTCGCCTCGCACTGCCCGGTGGAGCGAGCCACGGCACCCGGGCCCGAGAGCCGATCGAAAGAGTTCATTCAGCCGGGGTTGCTGCGATCAGCGCGTAAAAACCTCCTCCCCCCCTTCTTTCCCGAAAATCCTCGGCTGGATGACTTTCTCCTCAGCCCCCCGGCGCGTGCCGCACGGGGTGGCGATGGAGCGCCGCGACCGCCACGGCGAGCGCGTCGGTGGCATCGAGGCCCGCCACGACCCCGTGTGCGCCGGCCCGCGTCTGCGCCTGGCTGCCGAGCAGGGCGCCCACCATGTGCGCGACTTGGTCCTTGCTCGCCGCCCCGCTGCCCGTGACGGCCTTCTTGATCTCCGCCGGCGACAGCTCGACCAGCGTGCAGCTCGAGCCGGACGGATCCGCCGCCCCCACGGCGGCCAGCAGGGCGCCCCGCGCCTGCCCCAGGACCACCAGCGAGCGGGTGTTCGGGCCGTGGAAGACGCTCTCGATGCCCACAAGCTGGGGGCGGTGGCGCCCGAGCAGCTCGGCCAGGCCGGCGTGCAGGGCTGCCAGGCGCTGCGGGAGCTCCAGGCCGCGCTCGGGGCGCAGCACCCCCACGTCGACGAGTTGCAGGCGCGAGCCATGCTGGCGCACGAGACCCCAGCCGGTGCGCAGCGACCCCGGATCGATCCCCAGCGCGAGCATGGGATCATGGTAGCGGTGCCCTCCCGCCATCCCGAGGACGATCTCCGAGCATGACGCTGCGCCGCACGGGTCTGGTGGTGGTCGCGGCCGGCGTCGGACAACGCCTCGGCGGCGCCGTGCACAAGGCGCTGGTCGAGATCGACGGCCGCACCCTGGTGGAGTACGCGCTGGGCTCGCTGCTGCGCTGTCCCGGCCTCGAGCCGGTGGTGCTCGTGGGTCACGCCGACGACCACCAGGTGCTCGCGCGCCTCTGCGCCCGCATGCCCCGGCCGGTGCGCCTCGTGGACGGCGGCGCGCGCCGACAGGACTCGGTCGCCGCCGGCGTGCGCGCGCTGGGCGACGCGATCGACGTGGTGCTCGTGCACGATGCCGCGCGCCCCTTCCCGCCCATCGGTCCGCTGCCCGAGCTGGCGGCGGCCGCGGCGGCGCACGGCGCGGCCCTGCTGGCCATCCCGGTGGCCGACACGCTCAAGGCGGTGACGGCCGGCAGCCTGCGCGTGCAGCAGACCGTGCCGCGCGACGGGCTGTGGGCCGCGCAGACACCGCAGGCCTTCCGTCGCGGCGAGCTGCTCGAGCTGCTCGCGCGCGCCGAGGCCGAGGGCCGCAGTGTCACCGACGAGGCCGCGCTCTTCGAGGCTGCCGGCCGCGCGGTGCAGATCGTCGAGGGCAGCCGTCTCGGCTTCAAGGTGACCACGCCCGGCGACCTCGAGCTGGCCCGCGCCCTGGCGCGCAGCCTGGGCGAGGCCGCCATCGGCCGCGGCGGACGCAAGGTGGCGCCATGAGCGGCCTCGATCGCCTCGCCATCGGCCTCGGCCTCGACACGCATCGCCTGGCGCCGGGCATCCCGCTCATGCTGGGCGGCCTGCACGTGCCCTTCGAGCAGGGCCTCGTCGCGCACTCCGACGGCGACGTGCTGCTGCACGCCATCCTCGACGCGCTGCTGAGCGCCTCCCACGAGCCCGACCTGGGCACGCTCTTCCCCGACAACGACGAGCGCGCACGCGGCCGCGCCAGCAGCGGCATGGCGCACGAGGTCGCGCGGCGGCTGGCCGCCTCGGGCACGCGCATCCTGAGCCTCGATGCGGTGCTCGTGTGCGAGAAGCCGCGCATCGCCCCGCTGCGCGACGCCCTGCGGGCGTCGATCGCCGGGCTCTTCGGCATCGCCGTGAGCCGCGTCAACGTCAAGGGCAAGACCGCCGAGGGGCTGGGCCCGATCGGCCGCGGCGAGTGCATCGAGTGCCGTGCCGTGGCGCTGGTCGAGCGCGGCCCGGGCGCGGACTGAAGCGCGGCACGCGGCGCCGGCGAGGCCGACCTACATCAGCGTCTGGTAGAAGGCCAGCACCTTCTCGGCCTGCGCACGCGCGTCGAAGCGGCCGCGCGCCACGGCTGCCGCCGCCTGCCCGAGGCGCAGGCGCAGGGCCGGCTCCGTGATGAGCCGGCTGATGCCGCGCGCGAGCGCCGGCGCGCTCTCGTCCACCACCAGGCCGGCCACGCCCTCCTCGATGATCTCCGGCAGGGGCGCGCGCGGCGTGACGAGCGGCGGCAGGCCCATGGCCATCTGCTCGCGCAGCGCCCGACAGGTGCCGTCCGAACCGGGCACCAGGAACAGGCTCGCATCGAGCGCCGCGAGCAGGCGCGGATAGGCGTCGCCCTCCAGGTAGCCGGCCGGCAGGACCACGCCCGAGAGGCCGCGCTCGCGCACCGGGCGCAACAGCAGGCGCTCGATGTGCGTGCCGCGCCCGGCCACGACCAGCCTGAAGTGCGGGTGGACGGCGGCCAGTTCGGTCACCGCGTCGAGCAGCAGGTCGAAGCGCCGGTGGGGCTGCACGCGCGCCACGATGCCGACGGCGACGTGCTCGGGCTGCAGGCCGAGGTCGCGGCGCGCGGCCTCGCGATCGAAGCGACCGGGGTCGAAGCGCACGAGGTCGATGCCGGTCTCCACCAGCACGAGCGGACGCGGCCGCCCACCGACGGAGACGCTGCGCTCGCTGCCGCCGTAGGTGTGCAGCGTCCGCGCGCGCCCGTTCGCCGTGGTGACGATGAGCCCGTCGAGCGCGCGCCCCACCACACGCCGCGTGCGGAAGCCGCCCGAGAGGCCCGACACGTCGTAGCTCGTGCGCACCAGCTTGCCGATGCCCGTCTCGCGCACCGCCAGCGAGGCGATGCGATGGTCGTTGTCGAGGTGGCAGTGCACGATGTGCGGCCGGAACTCGTGCAGCAGGCCGGCGAGCCGCCGCACGTCGTCGCGGTTGGCGCGGAAGCGCGCGTGCTTCGAGAGGTGGAAGCCGTCCACCGAGGTCACGCCGCGCGCCTGCACGTGGGGCGCGATCTTGCTGCCCTCGCCGTTCTTGCCCTCGCCGCTGACGAAGACCACCTCGTGCGACTCGGCCTGCAGCGCGGCCGTGCTCAACGCGGGCTCCGCCGGACCGGTCCACTTCCAGTTGGCGAAGAGGTGCAGGATCTTCACGCGCCGCATCGGGAGGGTCGGCCGGAGGCGGCGGCCGCAGCCGGCCGATCGGCTGCCCGCCCCGCCCGAGCACCGGAGGGCCCGTGCGCCAGAGGCTAGCGGGCCGCTGGTGCGGTCTCAACGACGCGCCCGCGACGCGCCCGCGACGCGCCGGGCGCGCGCACGTCGGCGACGGCCGGCGGGCGGAGCACGAGTGCACTGGATCGTCGCCCGGATCGTCGCGAGGAACGAGGGATGACGGATAGAGTCGGGCGCGTGAGCCGCACGGTCCGACGACGCCGATGGAGCGATGCGCTCCCGTTGCTGGTGCTGCTCGGCCTCGGCGGCCTGCTGTGGACGCTGCGCGCCCCGCTCGTCGCGCTCTGGCGGCCGCACGAAGCGCCCGCTCCGATCACCGGGCCGGAGCCCTCGGAACCCGGTGACGGCTCGCGCCTGGTGGAGGAGGCTCCGACCAGCGCGCTGGAGGAGGAGGCTCGGATCGGCGAGCATCAGGCGGCGCCGTCGGCGGACGCGGGCTCGGAGGAGGCCGCAGCCTCGACCGGGGCGACGGGGCACGACGCGCCGCAGCCGGGGTTCGACGCGCGGCCAGCCGGCGCCGTTGCCGCGCAGGGCCCCTCACCGACCGGGGCCGCGCCGCCCTCCGAGGCCGGCCAGCCGCCACCTGCCGTGATCGCGGGCCGCAGCCGCACCGGCCTGCGCAGCTATCGGCTCGACCCGGAGCAGGCCGCCTCGCTCGTGGCGGACGCGGGCGCGCTGGAAGCGGGAGCTCCGGACGCGGGCGCGCCGGCAGCCGGCGCTGCGAGCGACGCGGCTCGCGGGCTGCCCGACCCGCAAGCCCTCGACCCGCTGGCGGAGGCCCGGCGGCAGTTCGAGGCCACGCCGCACGACGACGCCGCGGCGGCAGCGCTCGTCACGGCCCTGATGGCTGCCGGGCGCACGGACGAGGCCCTCGAGGCGCTGGCCGACCACGCTGCTTCGGGCGGCGACCCCGCCGCGACCGACGTCTGGCGGGCGTCGCTGGATGCCACCGCCGGGGAGCGTGCCGCCCTCGTCGACCTGACCGTGGGCGGGCTGCTCGAGGTCGCGCAGCTCGCGCTGCAGTCCGAGCTGTGGTTGTCGGCCGCCGCGCTGCTCGACGGCGCCGCGCGCTGCACGACGCTGGCCGGCCACGAGGCCGATGCCGACGCGCGCCGGCGCCTGGCCGTGCTCGACGGCGAGATCGAGGCCGCGCGCGCGACGCTGTTCCGCTCGCGCGCAGCCACCGCCAGCCTGGCCGCCTTCGGTGCCCCGCTGCCGGAGGATCTCGACGTGCGCGCTACGCTGCGCGAGGCGAGCGCCGCGCTCGTGACGGCCCGCGCGGAGGCGCGCGGCGAGCTGCCCGCTGCCAGCAGCCGCCACGCCCACGTGGCCATGGCGCGCGGCAGTGCCGCCGCCGGCTTCGCCTGCGAACTCATCGAGGCCCTGCACGAGCACCTGGTCGAGGAGACCGGGCGCGACCCCTGGCGCAGCGGCGTCGTCCTGCAGGTGGAGGTGCTCGACGACGAGGACGCCTATGCCTCGCGACGGGCCGCGCAGGAGCCCCAGGTTCCCGACCGGGTGGACGCCTTCCTGGAGGAGCCGCACCGCATCCTGGCGCGCGACCCGGAGACGCTCGGCGCGTCGGTCGATGCGCTCTGGGGCCAGCTCGCCAGCGAGGCGGCACGCGCCTTCCTGCGCGATGCGTACGCCGCCGCGCCGCTGCCGGTCTGGCTCGAGGAGGCGCTCGTGGCCGAGGTCGCGGACGCGCGCATCCTGGCCGATGGCCGGCCCGACCTGGACGGCGGCGCGCTGCCGCGGGCCGACCGCCGGCAGGGCGCCATGGACCGGCGCGAGGGTCCGCCCGCGCTGGGGCTCGTGCTGACGCAGTACCCGGGCGAGCGCGCGGGCCCGCTGTGGGCGGCCGCGTTCTGGCGCTACCTGAGCGAGGCCACCGACGCCGACGGCCAGCCGCTCTGGGGCGACCCGCTGTCGGCGCTCCTGGCGGATACGACGCAAGGCCTCGAACCGCCGCAGGCGCTGCTGATGCAGGTCGTCGCACCGGCCGCGGAACGCACCGGCATCGCCACGCTCGCGGCCCTCGACGCCGCCTGGCACGCCTGGGAGCGCGAGCAGTTCGCGCTCGACTCGGGCGAGCCGGACGCCGTGGCGGCCCTGCTCGCGCGCACGCAACGCGACATCGCGGCGCGCCGCTTCGCGCCGGCCGAGCGGGCGCTGGCACGCGTGCGTACCGTGCTGCCGGCGCACCCCGAGGCCCTGGCGCTGGCCGCGCAGCTCGGCCGGCGCAGTCAGCACACCGACGAGGGCCTGCTGGCGGCGCGCCTGCTCGCCGCCTGCCGACAGCCTGGCGGGAGCTGGCTGCCGGGCAACGCCTGGCAGGCCCGGCCGCTCGCCCAGCGCGAGGCCGCCGAACGCCTGCGCTACGCCGAAGCCCTCGAGCTGCACGCCCCGCTCGGCGAGGCACTGGCCCGACTCGATGCGCGCGTGCGCACGGCCGCCGAGGCGCTGCTCGAGCAACAGGTGCAGGCGGACCTGCCGCGCAGCGCACTGCGGCTGCTCGACACGCTGCTCGGCATCTGGCCGCTCGACGCCGGCTACGAGGCGGCGCGCGCGGCCCTGCGCCAGGGGCCGTTGGCCGATGCGGCGCAGGGTCCGCGCCGTGTCCCGCCGCTGCTCGGCGACGGCAGCCGCGTCGCCGGCAGCAGCGCCGCCGTGGCCCTCGACGCGGGGCGTCTCCAGGTGCGCGGCGCCGACAGCATCGCGCCGCTCGTCCTGCGCGGGCTGTCCCGTCTCGAGCCGCCCTGGCACGTGACGCTCGAGGTGCGCTTCCGGCCGGGCTCCGGCGGCGAGGTGACCGATGACGGCAAACGCTTCGCGGGCCTGCTGTTCGGCGCCGAGGACACCATCGGCTGGGGCGAGTGGGGCGTGCTCGTCACGCCCGCCGGCAGCATCGAGCTGGCCACGTCCGGGCACCTCGAGTGGCCGAGCCAGCCGGTGGGCCGCGGCGCGCGCGGCGGCCAGCGGCTGGAGGTCGCCGTCGAGGGCCAGCGCCTGGAGATCCGTTCCGACGGCGAGCGCGTCGCCCTGCTCGACCTCGGCGTGCGCCAAGCCAGCGGCTGGCTGACGCTCTACGCGCGGCGCGCCGACGTCGATCTCGGACCGCTCGTCGTGGAGCACCCGCGCCGACCGGAACCGGGCGCGCTCTGGTGGGTGACGCCGCACTAGTGCAGGCGGCGCCCGCCCGCAGCAGCCAACCCGTTGCGCGGCGCGGCGACGATGGCGAAGATCTGCGCCGGCTGGACCGGAGCGCCCTGCGCTCCGCGCGAGCGGGTGTAACTCAGTTGGTAGAGTGTCAGCTTCCCAAGCTGGATGTCGCCGGTTCGAGCCCGGTCACCCGCTCCAGTCGACCCAGCCCAGGCGCCGGCGGCCCCCATCCCCTCCGCGGCGTCGGCGGTGCAGGC
>Ga0315912_10001467_pt1 | contig 28759 bp, 21 predicted proteins | sample VfabasoilMG_FD_204469 | JGI IMG/M metagenome (GOLD analysis project Ga0315912, IMG submission 204469) | Garden soil microbial communities collected in Santa Monica, California, United States - V. faba soil | ecosystem: Environmental > Terrestrial > Soil > Garden | place: USA: California...
TGTGTTGTAGTCGCGCGCTCCCGCGCGCTTTCTTTGCGCATTCCTGCGACGCCATGTATCGCGCGCTCACGCGCGCTCCTACAAAGGGACCGGATCGGGTCGTGACCAGCAGACGCCTACGCAAGGCTCGCCGAGCGCAGGGACACGTCTGGATCAAAGCCCCTCGCACAACCCGAAGTACGACTCCGCCGCGCACGCCTCGCACGCGGCCTTCACGTCGTCTTCGTTCGCGATCACGCACGCGATGAAGGCCTGTGCTTCGGGGCGGTCGATGCGGTAGTAGGGATCGTGCGAGCCCTGGCACCAGTTCGTCGCGCCGGAGAGCACGGCGGAGACGATCGGCTGCACCGTGCCGCCGGGCGCGAGGAACGCGGGCGAGCCCGAGTCGCCGAAGCACACGAGGTCGTCGCCCTGTCGCTCGCTCTGGCGCGGCACGAGCGCGTTCGCGTGCACGGTGTCGATCGGGCCCACGTTCGCGATGCGCTTGACGCCGTTGCCGCCACCGAGGTCGGTCATCGGTCCCAGGCCGCGCGTGGGCTGCTCGCCGACGAGCTTCGTCCAGTTCAACCCATAGCCCACGCTCACCAGCGGCGTGCCACGCAGGGTCGCGATGCCGGACAGCTCGTTTGCGCCGCGCACGGGCAGCGGCACGCGGTCGAGCACGGGTTGCTCGAGGATCAGCGCACCCACGTCCGGTGCGTTCTGCAGGTTCGGCTCCACGCGCTGCGCGGTGCCGTCGCGCTTGAGGTCGGGCCGCAGGTAGGCCGGGTGCGTGAGTCCGTGCGCGACATCGATTCCGCCGTTGCGCCCGGTGACCGCCGCGCGCCGGAACACCGGGAACGGCACGCTCACCGCATCGGGATCGCACGCGTAGTCGCCGGTCAGGAACTCCGAGTAGGGCACGCCCTCCGAGGAGAGGAAGCAACGGAAATCGTTCGCGGTCGCGACCGTATCGAACGTCACCCAGACCGCATCGTGGTAGCCGGCGACGCCGACGTCCTCGGTGTAGTTGTACGCCGTGCAGTGCGCCGCCGTGAGCACCACGCGCGACGAGATGAGCGCGCCCGAGCACGACTGCTCGGCGTACGCGACTTCGGGCGCGCCGCCCTCGGGCAGGTAGACGAAGAATTCGTAGTAGCCGGCGACCGCGGGGAACGCGCCCGCCGTGTCGGCCGGGCCATCGCTGGCCGTGACGCGGAACGCGGCCAGGGCGAGGAGCAGCGCAACTGCCCCGGACGCGATTCGGACTCCATGGGTCATGGCCTTGCCTCCCCGTGAGTGGCGCACACACCGGACCGGGTGCCCGGGTACGACGCCGGTGACGCTGCGGCGACGATACCCCAGGTGCAACGGCGCTGCCTCCACTGCCGAGGGTCTGTACCCCGAAGTACCGGAATGGGCCGGCGCATCCGGGATGCCGTGGGGTACCCTCCAGGGACGAGGCAGTCTGGCTGGCGGGACTCCACGCAAGACTCCAGTGACCGATATTCGGTACCACCACCGGCATCCTGTTGCGCGCGCGATCCGTAGGGGATCGCGAGGCGCGCGCCGATCACCGTCCTCCGTCGCGGGTGGCCACGCTCGCCGGAGGGTGCCCTTGAAAACGTCCCGACGACTCGAGGTGTCCGATGTCTCTCCTGAGCGACCTGCTTGCACCCCCCCAGAACCAGACCGCGGCATCGCGGTTCACCACGGGCTCGGGCCTCTTCTACATGGCCAGCGGCGCCATCTTCCTCCTGTGGCCCGCTGCCGCGCAGGCGCTCTTCCAGGAACCTCCCTTCGTCGGGCAGGAGTCCGTTTTGTTCCGCATCGTGGGGATGATGCTGGTCGTCATCGGGTGGTTCTACTTCTTCGGCGGGCGTTCGGGCAGCCGCGCCTTCATCGCGGCCACGGTGGTCGACCGATTGGTGCTCGTGCCGGTCGTACTCGTCACGGCGGCCATGAATGGCGTCTTTCCACACATCCTGTCGACGTTTGCGGTCCTGGACCCGGCGCTGGCCGCGATCGCCTGGTATCTGCTGTCCGACCGACGCTCCCCCAGCGCCGGGTAGCGGGAAGGGGGCCAGGGCGGTGCCCCAGCCTTCGCAGGGCCGTACTCGATCGAGTCTTCGCGATGGGCCGGCATTCCGGTCCGCAATGACTCCGGCGCGAGCGTTTCGGGACGGGTGCGCTGGGCGCAGTCCTGCTCGTGGCGTTCCAGAAAGCTGCGCGCTCACGGGACGACCAGCCCCACTGCGCGTAGCGCGCCGCCGGTCCATTCGCGGCACGCCACGCGGGTACGTTGCGGCGACAAGTCCAGGTGGAACCGATGGACGCGTTCAGTCCACTCGCTCACTCGCCACCAGCCACCGTCCGTCCACCCGCACCAGGCGCGCGAGGTGCACCTTGCGATCCGGAATCCTGCGTTCCGTCGAGTATTCGACGTGCGCCGCATGGCCCGCGATGCTGCCCCGGACGAAGGTGATGCCACGCACGGACAGTGGACTGGGCTGCAGCGCCTTTCGAAACCCCGCGCGCACCTCGTCGTCGGCTGCGGCGACTTCCTCGGGCCTGAACGACGCGGCCAGCACCGCCTCCAGGTCCTGGCGTCGCATCGCGGCGAAGTAGGCCACGAGCGCCTTGACCGGTTCGGCGTCGGCGCCAAGCGGCTCGCCCACCGGCTTCAATTCCGCAGGGCGGATCTCGAGATCGAAGCTCACCTCGGTGCCTGCATAGTCGAAGCGCCCGGCGATGCGCGCGTCCTCGATCGCCAGCAGCTTCCAGCCACCGACGGGGTTGCGCTCTTCCTCCGTGTCGTAACCCCTGCCCATGCGGAACTGTCCCTTCGCATCGAACGCCAACTCGACGACGGCCAGCGCGCCCGCGCCCTGCAGATGGCGCGAGAAATCGCTCCCATCGAGCTTGCCGTCCGCCGCGAAGTCGATCCAGTCGATCGGCTGCGTCGTCAGCATCACCGCGATGCTCCGCTCGGTGCGCATCGCAGCCGCATCCCGGACCGGCCATGCGACACCGGCGACCTCCCTCAGCGTCCCGGACGCGTCGGCGGATACCGAACCCGGGAGCGCAAGCAACGCGGCGAACAGTGCAAGGCGCGGGTGCATGGCGGTGTTCCCTGTGGGCGGACTCATGAATTCAACGACGAAAGCGCCGTGCGGGGGCCAAGGCGGAGATTGTAGGTCCCTGGAGACGCGACTCGGACGTGCAACGTCCGGGGCCGGACGTCGACGACCGTTCCTGGGAGCCGTCCACGCTGGCCATGTCCGGATTCCCCCCGATTTCCCGATACCTCCCTGGAGAGCGCCCAATCCGGGCGCCGCCCGAAGGACTGATGCATGAATCGCCAACACCTCGCCGCCGTGCTCGCGCTGGCCCTCGCCGCCGGCTCGACGCAGGCCGCGCCCTGGTCCTATCGCGGCACCCTGAACGACAACGGCAAACCGGCGAACGGCCGCTACGACATCCGCCTCACCCTGCTCGACGTCGGCGGCAAGCGCGTCGCGCTCAACCCCGTCACCTTCCTCGACGTGCCGGTGACGAACGGCACCTTCGCGGTCGAGGTGGAGTTCGGCGCGGACCTCGCGAACGCACCCGCCATGAAGCTCCGGACCGAAGTGGGCGAGCGCGGCGGCGCCTTCGTCGAGATCGGCGAGCCCTCGCACTTCGACGCCAAGTCCGTGCTCGCCGGCGTGTGCTGGGACACGCAGGGCAACGCCGGCACGAATGCGGCAACCGATTTCATCGGCACGCTCGATACGCAGGCGCTGAACTTCCGCGTGAACAACACGCGCAGGCTGGTCGTGGATTCGCGCGACAACCATGTGGCCGGCGCGGCCGTGAACGCCTTCAACGCGGCCGGGGACGGACAGACCATCGCGGGCGGCGGATCGGCCATGCCGAGCTGCGGCATCGGTGGCGACCTCGACTGCCGCAACCAGACCACCTCGTCCTACGCGACCGTCGGGGGCGGCGCCGGGAACATCGCGAGTGGCCAGCTCACCACCGTCGGCGGCGGATCCGTGAACCGCGCGACCCAGAACTCCGCGACGGTGGCCGGTGGCTTCGACAACACGGCCAGCGCGTCGAACGCGGCCATCCTCGGCGGCTTCTTCAACCGGGCCACCGGCGAAGGGGCCGTGGTCGGCGGCGGCTACGGCAACGAGGCCAGCGCGAGGTACGCGTTCGTGGCGGGTGGCAGCAGCAACACGGCCTCGAACGAGGAGTCCAGCGTGGCCGGAGGCGCCGGCAACGGCGCCGCCGGACGTGGCGCGATGGTCGCGGGCGGCAACAACAGTTGTGCCGGAGGCGACTATTCCTTCGCAGCAGGCAATTACGCGCGCGTGCGCGTGGGCAACGAGGCGAACGATGGCTTCTGCGCCGGCGGCTCTGGAGACGAGGACGGCGACGAGGGCGCATTCGTGTGGGCGGACGCGAGCAGCGGCAACGCCTTCCAGAGCACCGGGCCGAACCAGTTCGCGGTACGCGCCGTCGGCGGCCTGCGCTGGAGCGGCACCGGCCCGGGCAGCACCACCAGCCCGGCATTCATCCACCAGATGAACACCGCCACGAACGCGTGCGACGGGGGCAGCGGCGCGAACACGCGCACGGTCATCAACCATCCGCTGCTGAACGGCAATCCGAATGCGGTGTTGGTGATCACGCCGAACTTCGGACTGCGCGGCAGCGGCACGTCGCCGCCGCTGAACGTACCCCTGGGCATCTACTACAACGACACCGCGGGCACGAACTGCGCGCTGAACCGCTGGGTCGTCTACCAGCTCACCACAGGCACGGCGCAGCCGATCAACAACGGCGCGCGCTTCAACATCTGGTTCGTGCTGCCGTGATCGCCGCCCTGCTCACCGGCCTCGCGCTGGCCACCTCCCCCGCCGCCGCGCGCTTCTCCGGCACGGCCACGCTCGAAGCACCGGGGCCCGCCAGCGCGGACGCGCGCTTCACGCTCGCGGCCGAGCTCCTGCCCGGCGACAACACGCAGGCGAAGGGTCGCTACACGCTCGATGCGCGCATCGGGATCGGCGACGGCGTGAAGGCGGCGCTCGCCACCGATGCCTGCGCCACGGACCTCGGCACCATCTTCTCCAACAGCTTCGAGTAGAGGAATCGCCCGGCATTCCCCGGTCGCCTCGCCACGCCGTTTGCCCGGACGTCGATCACCCCTGCGGCGCTGCGCGCCTGCGTGGCCAGCTTGCGGCTGACCTGATCCGCTCCAGGCGGATCGGTCGATTCCCCGCCCCAAGCTGCGGAGCGCCGTGCACTGTCCAGCTGTCCCACCTCACCCGATGTGCAACCTGCGGTGGAGCAACGCCGCATCGCCGGTTTCAACCCTCGGCCTGCGCGCCGCATCCAACTTCGCGCCCCCTTCCGAGAGTATCCCGACATGAAGTCGCTGCTGCTGCCGCTGTGCCTGCTGTCGTCGATCGCGATGGCCCACGAGTGCCGCCACGAGGCCGCGCGCGACCTCGACATCCCGCGCCAGGGCGCGAAGGTGATCGCGTTCGACCTGGCCTCGGCCGACATCGAGATCGAGGGCGCAACCGGCCTCGCCGGCATCGAGGTGCGCGGTCGCGCCTGCGCGAGGGACGAAGCCCGGCTCGCCGACATCACGCTCGACCAGCGGCGCGAAGGCGACCGCATCGTCGTGTTCGCGCGCGAGGAGCGTCGGCCGCGCCTGTCCTGGAACGACAACACCGGCCTGCGCCTGACGGTGCGCGTGCCGAAGGACCTCGCCGTGCGCATCGAATCGGTCTCGGGCGATGCCCGCGTGCACGACGTGGCCTCGCTCGACTTCCATGCGACCTCGGGCGACCTCGTCCTGCGCGACGTGCCCGGCCCGGTCACCCTGCGCCTGTCCTCGGGCGACGTGCGCGCCGAACGCGTGGGACCCCTGGACGTCGAACGCATGTCCTCGGGCGACCTCACCGTGCGCGACGTGCGCGGCGATGCGCACGTCGGCGCCGTCGGTTCGGGCGACATCCGCCTGTCCGATATCCACGGCAAGGCGAGCATCGACGGCGCCGGCTCGGGCGACATCACCGTGCGCGAGGTCGAGCGCGACGTCACCATCGGTCCCACCGGCAGCGGCGACCTGCTCGTCGATGGCGTCGGCGGCGACCTGCGCCTGCACGCACGGCACGACCGCGACGACGTGCGCTATCGCAACGTCGCCGGGCACGTGACGTTCGGGCGCCCGGGCACCGACTGACCGGCGCGCGCCGGATTCCGATGCGGGTCGATGCCCTCTCCGACGTCGGCGCCACGCCGACATCGATCACCCCCGGCGGTGCCGATCACGGCAACATCCTGGTCAGTCCGGACCACCTGCTGCAGTAGGTCGAAATCGCGCAGCTGTTGCTCGACGCCGTGTTCGGAGACGGATTCGGGACGCCCTGACGAGCCGCCGTCGATTCCGCCGGGAGTCCTGTCATCCAGCTCGTGACCGGCCAGCGGCCGCTCACTGATCACGACTGACGACCGCCCGGATCCGACACGCGAGGAACGCCGACATCGCCCGGAAGCAGCCGTAGCCAGGCCCGAGGAGCGGTCGGTCGACGGCGAGCAAGGGTCTCGCGTGTCAGGCGGTCCGAAGACCGCCAGGCAGCTCCGTTTCGCTTCCGCGGCGGCGCCATCCGGTCCGGCGACCGGGCGCCGGAAGCAGACCCGTCACCGGCCTTTGGCGACGCCCGCCGGGGCGACGCCCCAGCGCCGCAGCAGCGCTGCGAGCGCCGAAGGCTCGAGCGGCTTGTCCAGCACATCGTCGAAACCATCCGCCGCGAGGGCGGCGCGTTCCCGGTCGAGCGGGTCCGCGCTCATCGCAACGACGGGCGAGCGCCGGCCACGCCGGTTCGAGGCAAGTTGGCGGGCCGTCTCCTTCCCGCTCAGTCCGGGCATCCGGAGGTCCATGAGCACGAGGTCGAAGCCCTGCCCGGCGAGTAGCGCCAGCGCCTCGGTCCCGCTCGCGGCCGTGGTGACCCGCACACCCTGCTGGCTGAGCAGCTCGTGCCCCACCTCTCGGCAGATGCGGTCGTCATCCACGAGCAGCACCGCGGGTTCGGCCTCGGTGGAGTCGTCGGAACGCGGCCGGACGGCGGCGCGATCGCGAAGTGGCATCGGGCCGGGCCGTTCGACCTCGTAGGTGTAGCGCACCCCGAGCCGCTCGCTCATCTTTCGGAAGATGTCGCTGGCGCGGAAGGGCTTACCGACGAAGTCGTCGCAGCCGGCGACGAGGACCTCCCCCTGCTCGTGATTGAGAACGCTCGCGGAGGTCGCAAGGATGGGGATCCGGGGACGCCCGGTGCTTGCCTCCTCGGCCCGGATCCTGCGCGTCGCCTCGAGCCCGTCGATGCCGGGCATGCGCCGATCCATCCAGATCAATCGCGGCTGCCAGGCGCGCCAGAGCTCGATCGCCTGGGTGCCGTCGCGCGCCTCGCGCACCGCGAAGCCGACGCTCGAGAGCAGGCGCGAGAGCACCTCTCGGTTCACTTCGACGTCGTCGACGACGAGGACGCGGATCTCACCCTGCCCCGGCGCGAGTCCGATGACTCGTCGTTCAGGTCGCGCCTCGATCGTGCCCTCGGAGGCCTCCGGCAGCGCGATCCTCACGTCGAAGCGACTGCCCCGGCCGGGCGTGCTCGCCAACGTGATGTCGCCTCCCATCAGCCGGGCGAGCTGGCGCGAGAGGGCCAGACCGAGCCCCGTTCCCTCGCGGAGGGCCTGTCCCGCCTCGGCCTGGACGAATGGCTCGAACAGCCGCCCGATGTCGTCGGCCGCGATCCCCGGGCCGGTGTCGGTGATGCTGAAGCTCGCCTCGCCCGCGCTCCAGGACGCGCGCAGCGTGACCTCGCCCGCGGACGTGAACTTGACCGCGTTGCCGAGCAGGTTGAGCAGGATCTGCCGCAGCTTGCCGTCGTCGCCGCGAACCGCGTGGGGCCAGCCGTCCACCACGTCGATCGACAAGCGCAGCCCCTTCTCTTCCGCGCGCGGCCGCAGCATCTCTCCCACGTCGACGACCAGGGCCCGCGCGTCGAAGGCGATCGCATCGACGGTCAGTCGCCCAGCCTCGATCTTCGACAGGGACAGCACGTCGTTGATCAGCCGCAGCAGATGCTCGCCGCTATTGAGGATGACGGACAGGCCGTGCCGATCCTCGCTGTCGCGCCCGGGGCGTCGCCCGAGGATCTGCGCGAAGCCGAGCACGCCGTTCAGAGGCGTGCGCAGTTCGTGGCTCATGCTGGCCAGGAACGCGCTCTTGGCGCGGTTCGCCGCAGCGAGCTGCTCGACCTTCACGGCGAGCTCGGTCGTGCGCTCGCGCACGGTGGTCTCCAGCGTGGCGGCATGCCGGCGGAGAGCGCGCAGGCGGATCCGCACGACCGCATAGCCGAGGCCTGCCACGAGCGCGCCGAACAGGACACGCGCCGGCCAGGTCTCGTACCAGTGCGGTGCCACGAACACGGGCAGCGAGAGCGGCACGCTCCACGCCCCGGTGCCCTCGACGCGGGCCTGCACCTGCACCTGCCACAGGCCTGCCGCGAGGTTCTCCACATCGAGGCGATCCTCTCCGGTGGGCTCACCCCAACCGTCGTGCAGGCGCGGCACGTTCACCCGGTATTGCACCGGGTAGGGCTCGAGCCACGGTGCCGACCAGCGCAGGTGGAGCCCGCGGTCCTGCGGCCCGAGCCTTGCCCGCCCTTCGGCGTCGAGAGGCGGCGTGCTGCGCCAGCTCAGGTGGAGCTTGGGCGCCCGGATCTCGCTCACGGAAGGATCGAAGTGAGCAAGTCCCGACATGGTGCCCACCCAGACGCCGCTGGCGTCGACGAGCAGGCCGCCGAGATTGGACTCGTCCTGGAGGAGCCCGCTGCGCGAGTCCCAGACCTTCCAGCTGCCGTCGCGGTAACGGCCGACGCCTCCGGAGCCTCCGGCCCACACCGAGCCGTCGGCATCGAGCGCGAGCGAGTAGATCGTCGTCCCGGGCAGGCCGTCCTCTTCGCCCTGACGGCGCCAGCGGCCCGCCTCGCGGATCGCGATGCCACCGGTCCCTCCGGCCCAGATGGCATCTCCCACGGCGAGCACCGTATTCACCGACTCCGGCAGGGCCGGCTCCTGGCTCGCGCCGAGTCGCCGGGGCGGACCGTCGACCGGGAAGACGGTGATTCCCCGGAGGTTCGCCACCCAGAGCTCCCCGCTCTTGAGCCAGGTCATTCCCCGCACGTGGACGCCGTCGAGTGCGCCGTTGATCTCGGGCACCGGCCGCCACGCGTCGCCCTCGCGGACGAAGACGCCCTCCGTCGAGGTCGCCGCGTACCAGCGCCCCGGCATGCCCGCGCGGTCCGGGGCCCGGAAGAAACCCATCACGAAACCCGACGCCAGAGGGAGCGTCTTCTTGAACGGCGCTCCCGCCGTCGATTCGAAGAGCCCGAACCGCGTGCCGGCCCAGAGCGTCCCCGGGGTCGGTTCGATGAACGCCCTCACATCTTCCGTCAGGCCGTCCTTGGCGCCGTAGAGGCGCTGGTCCTCCGGTCGTGGGCCGAGCCGCAGGCCGCCCCGGTTGTAGACGGCAACCGTCAGCACGCCCGGGGTGGCGCCGCGCGCGACGCCGAAGGCGGCCGGGTTCGACGATGCGGAGTCCCCCCGGGAGGGCGACGACCCGGTGCGACCAGCCCTCGCCGACGAGTTGGGCGAGCCCGAGCGCGTTCAGCCCGAACCAGACGCTGCCCTCGCGATCCCCCACCGCCGAGGTCACCCCGGCGGCGAAGGGGCCGTTCCTGCCATCCCAGAGGTGCCACGGCATGTCGGCGTTGCCAAAGGCGACGTACCCCGAGATCCCGCACGCCCAGATGCGCCCGCGACGATCCTCGGTCAGCCGGCGGAACGACCCGTGGGGCCACCCCGAACCGTCGATCGCGTGCCAGCCGTCGTCCCCGCCTCGCGTCCAGTGGACGGTGCCTCCCAGGGTCGCCACCCACACCTTGTCGTCGCGGGCAACCAGGATCGATGCGGGTCGCGTCGGGAGCGGCGCGCCCTGGACCGGCTCCATCTCTCCGCGGACCAGACGTGCGGCGCCGTTCGGCGTGGCCACCCAGAGCGCGCCGTCCGGGGATGCCGCGAACGCGACCGCCTCGACGTCGAGCCGGTCGTCCCGGCGCCAGGCATCCCCGGTGCGCGAAAAAAGCGCTCCGCGCTGGTCCGCCATCCAGACCTCCCCGCCGGGAGGCTGGATCACCGCGGCGGCGGAGCTGGCTTCGAAGAGACGCCAGGTGGTGCCGTCGAACACGTGGACACCCTGCGGGGTGGCGACCAGCACGCCGCCGCCGGGACGCGCGGCCAGCGCGTGGACGATTCCCCGGCGGGGGGCGCCGGGAACGGCAGGCACCGGCGTGATGTCGCGGCCGTCGAAACTCGCGACGCCGTCGAGGGTGCCGATCCACAAGGTTCCGTCGTCCGACTGGGCGAGCGCCGAGACCGACGACTGCGGGAGGCCGCGCCAGGCTGCCTTCGTGAACGTGCGGAAGCTCCGCATCGGCGTCCACTCGTTCTCGTCGGCGACTGCCGTGGACGAGATCGCGAGGACGGCGGCCGCGAGCGCGCACACCCAATGTCCCGCGCGGCGCGTCGGCGTCCGGGGGCGGAGCGATAGTGGGCGCTGCTCGGCCATGGCGACTCGGCGCGATGTGCGATCTGCGGTGCAGAGCGGCGAGACAGTACCACGCCCCATGGCGCCTCTCGACGCGCGCGATCGGGCCGACCGGCAATCCCGATGTGCCAGGAAATCGCACCGGACGACTGGTTGCCGTTCGTGTTCGTCGATCACGCCCAACGCGCCGCGCGGGAGGCTGAAAGAGCTGCGACCGCCACGCGCCGACCGTCGGCGCGGGTGCGGGTGCGGCCAGCCGTGACGGCTGGGTGCGTGCTGGGCTACCCATCGACTGGGGATTGGCAGACGCCAGAACAATGTCCGATCGCGGGCCGATCGCGACAGTCGAGGGAACCTCGAGGGCGATCGGCGATGAGAGCACGCGCTTGCTGGCCGCCGTCCTTCTGGGCGGCGCGACGGCCGCCGTGGCCCAATCGTCCCCGATCGTGCAGTCGCAGTGCGACTCGGACAGCGGCGCGAACACTGCAGATTCGATACACCGCGCGTCGCACGTCGACTCAGGCGCCGACTGACGTTGAAGGTCGGGGCAATGGCGCCGTGGGCGCGCAAGGGGAACGCGGATGGACGTCCTCAACGCGAGCGCAAGGAGCGGCGACTCGACGCCCAGGATCAGGCCTTCAGACGCTTGACCCAACCGTCCGTGAAAGCGGGACAGAACCCAACAACGTGGTCACGAACAGCGGCTCAGGCGTGCTCACGAATGCGTTCGCCGGCGACATGCTCGAGGGCAATGTCATCAGGTTCAACGCACTCAAGAACAACTACGGGCCTGGCATCGACCTGAACTACGCGAACAAGAGCTCGGCGAGCGACAACACGATCACGAACAACACCGGACCATTCTCCTGGGGGACCCTGGTGCGCAGCTCCTCGAACAACAACACCATCAAGCGCAACCGCGCGACGGGCAACGAGGTCTGCGACATCCTCAGCGAGCCCGGCAACACCGGGAACGAGTTCTGGAAGAACATCGCCGGTTGCACGTCCGGCATCTGAAGCACCGGGATCCCGCGAGGGAGCGGGTCCGGAATGGGCGTCGGAGACGCGTACATTTCGCGCGTGGCTCCGAGTCGGCCTGAGGCGTCGGTCGCCCGGAGCTTGCGCGCGCTGGACGTCACCGGCAGCGCGACCGCCCTTGCCCTGTAGGCGCTTGCGGCGCGGCCGGCTCGGTTTTTTGCGGGCGTACGTCGCGACCCCGGGACTTCGATGTCGAGCCACGGGGAATCCTTCGACGCGAACGAAATGCATGCGGACGCGCCCGATCGGATAGGCTCACCGCTGGCGAGAGCGGTTCACGCTCGACCCGAATGCCGGGGCGAGGTCGCTCCGGCCCCCTTCGCTCCCGGAGCACTCCATGCCTTTCGCCTGCCATCGGTTGCTGGCCAGCCTCGTCCTGCTCCTGGCCTTCGCGCCGGCCCCTGCCCACGCGAGCGATCCCTGCGATCTCGCCGGGACGGGTCCCCTCTACTCCTGGTCCCAGGCCATGGCCTGCTATCGGAGCGTGCCGTTCACGACCGCGGACCGCGACAACGCGGTGAACTTCATCCGGGCCGCGCGCGAGCGCAGCGACCTACGCGAGGTCTTCGACGCGCAGAACGGATGGCGCGCACGCCTGGAGACGCTCGCCACGCGCACGTTCGATTCGGACTTCGACCTGCAGATGGCGCTGACCGACGACCACAAGGAATTCCGCAACCCGCATTGGCGCTACCGACGGGTGGGCTGCTACGCCTACTACCTCGGTGCCTTCATGCCGTTCGACTTCGGTTCCACGGTGACCCGCGCGAAGAACGGCAAGCAGGCGCAGATCGTGTTCATCGAGGCGGCGCCGTTCCTGCCCGACGCCTACCAGGGCTACACCGGCATCGATGCGCGCAAGTACATCGGCATGAAAGTGGTGTCGGTCAACGGCATCGATGCCATGCAGTACTTCCGCGACTATGGCCGCAACGTGTACCGCTTCGACGCCAACGATGGCGAGAACTTCAACGAGGTGCTGCAGAACGCGGCCTACTCGATGCGCGTCTCGCCCACCCACGACATGCTGCCCACGCAGGCGTCGGACACCTACGTGCTGGAGACCACCGGCGGCAAGCGCACCACCATCGAGATGCCGTGGGTGTTCGCCACGCGCAACACGTTCGGTTTCTTCCAATGGGACCTGCCGCACGACTCCGCCGAGTTCGCCCAGAGCTGCCAGTGGCTGAGCAACGCCGCCTATTACGCCACCGCCTCGTTGACGCGCGACCAGGCCGACGCGGGCCTGCCGGCCGAAGGCCGCTCGCAGGCCGAGTCCGAGTTCGTGCAGGAGCTGGCGCAGAAGCGCGAGGCCGCGCAGCGGCTGCGCAAGAAGTACGGCGGCCAGAGCGGCGTGGGCTACTTCGAGGTCTCCCCGGGCAACCTCAACCTCGCGCTGACCACCGTCGTGCCGCGCCAGAACGGCGCATCGGCCTTCGCCATCGACGACAAGGCGACGTTCCTGCGCACCGCCGACTTCACGCAGGACTGGAAGCAGCAGGTGATCGAGGCGACCGACTACGCGTGCACGCACACCGAGCGCCTGGTGATCGACATGCGCAACAACGGTGGCGGCTACATCGACCAGATCGCGTGGCTGACCGCCTTCCTGTTCCCCGAGCGCACGTTGCCGGGGCAGAACGCCCTGGTGGGCCGCTTCCTGGCCAGCAACGCGGGCCGCAACGAACTGGCCCAGCGCATGGAAGAGGTCGTGCAGGCCGAGTTCGGCCCGGGCGTGTGCTGGTGGGGCTACGAGGCGGCCTGTTTCCTCGATCCGGCGACGGGCGAGCGGCTGACGGCGCAGGGCTGGTACACCTCTCCGATCACGCAGGAGAACCGCCAGGGTGTGACGGAATCGCTGACGCGCCTCGTCGGCTTCAGCCACGACCGCCCCGAGTACCTGCCGGGCACCGACGCAATCGCCTGCCCGGGCAAGTTCACCGGCACGAAACTGGCGGTGCTCACCAATGGCACCGGCGCCAGCGCGGGCTACTTCTTCCCCGAACTCATCCGCAACCAGTCCGTGTTCGTCTCGGCCGGCGGCTACGTCGGCGAGCCCCTGGTCAGCGGCATCGCACGCGGCGGCGCGGTGTGGGGCATGAACGACTTCGAAGCCGCCATCGAGCAGATATTCAAGCGGTTCTATTACAACGGCACCGCCGTGGAACCGCTGCCGTACCTGATCCGCAACGCCGACTCCTTCATCGAACAGCCGGGCAGCTACACGCTGGACGGCAGCGGCCTGTTCGCCGAGGCGCAGTCCTACGGCAACACCTGGATCCCGGTCTGGGCCGACAGTCCCGAGACCGACGGCTACGTGTACCGCAAGGTGCTCAACGCACTGCAGTCGTACAAGCCCAGGCACTGACCGCGACGCGGAACGGCGCCGCCGGCCTTGCGCCGGCGGTTTCCGTTTCGCTCGGTACTGGCGATGGCGCCACGTGCGCGCCGGGGGAACATTGGTCGACGTCGTTGACGCGACGCGCATGGGATGACGGGTAGTCCGGACCGCGCCCAACCGCAACCCGGCACCCCAACACGCGCGCGGCAGCTATCGGGTCGCCGTGCATGTGCGTCGGCTGCCAGTGGCGCCTTCGGAGGGCTGTACTCGATCCAGCGTTCTTGAACCCGCCCGCGGTCCATGGCATGCAAATATAATTGCATTTCGATGCATTGAAGTGCAATTATATTTGCATGCCAAGGCGCACCCCACCGACCCATCCCCAAGCCCGGCGGCAACTGACCGCCCTGGGCGACCGACTGCGCGCGGCTCGGCTGCGCCGGAAGATGAGCCAGCCGATGCTGGCCGAACGGGTCGGGGTGAGCACACCCACGATCGTGAAGCTGGAAGACGGCAACCCGACCACGAGCCTGGCAACGATGCTGCGGGTGCTCTCGGTGCTGGGTATGGGGGCGGATATCGATCTGCTGGCCGCGGACGACGCGCTCGGACGCAGCCTGCAGGACAACGAACTCAAGCGCGCGCCACCCGCCAGCTCGGCCCGTCCGATTCGCGAGCAAACCGACCCGCCACCGGCCGCGCCCCCACGCAAACCGCCACGCTCCGCGCCGCACGCAGCGAAATCATGAACCTCGTCGAGGCCTGGCTGGACGACAACAGTCTGGGTCCACCCACCCGGGTCGGTCTCCTGACCCGAACGACGAGTCGAAGCGGAGATGTTGTCCGCTTCGACTACGACGCAGGTTGGCTGGATGCCGCCTCGGCGTTCGAGCTCGATCACGAGCTGCCCCTGGTGGCTGGAGCGCACCATGCGCCGGCCGGTGCCGACCAACTGACGGGTGCCTTTCTCGACTGTTCGCCCGATCGCTGGGGAAAGATGCTCATGGAGCGTCGCGAGGGCATCGACGCGCGTGCGCAGGGTCGTCGGGTTCGCACCTTGCGCGCATGGGATTTCCTGCTGGGCGTGAACGACGAATCACGGATGGGCGCGCTGCGCCTGAAAGACCCGCAGGCCAATCGATTCCTGGATGACCATGGCCTCGCCGCGCCGCCCTTCGCCACGCTGCGCGAACTCGAACACGCCGCGGACAAGGTGGAGCGGCGTGACGACGAGCGCGTGGCCAAGTGGATCCTGCAGCTCATCGCGCCAGGTGCGTCCCTGGGCGGCGCTCGACCCAAGGCCAGTTTTCGGGATGTCGATGGCAGCCTGTGGCTGGCGAAGTTTCCGTCGCGGGAAGACCGGCGGGATGTCGGACTCTGGGAGTACCTCGCGCACCAGTTGTCGGTCATCGGCGGCATCGACATGCCACCGGCGCGGGCGTTGCGGCTCTCGGATCGCGGACACACGTTCGCCGTGCGCCGCTTCGACCGATCGCCGGATTCCCGACGTCACTACGCGTCGGCCATGACGCGATTGGCCCGTGCAGAGAGCGAAGGTGCCAGCTACCTGGATATCGTCCAAGCCATCGAAGCGCACGGGACGAGTTCGCAGATCGCCGCGCAACTCGAGCAGTTGTTTCGTCGCGCCCTGTTCAACGTGCTCATCGGCAATCGCGACGACCACCTGCGCAACCACGGCTTCCTTCGCCAGGGTAACGGCTGGGTGCTCTCGCCTGCGTTCGACGTCAATCCCAACCCCGACCAGGACCACCACGTCCTGACGTTCGATGGTGCCAATGGCTCGTCGGATTCGAGCCTCGTCCTGGGGACGCGTGCCTTCTATCGATTGACCGCGGCGAGATCTAACCAGATCGAGCGGGAGGTGCGTGCCGCGCTTCGAGGGTGGGATGCACGCGCCCGGAAGCTGGGGCTGGGCCGTGCGGAAATCGACCTGATGCGGACTGCGATTGATCCCGATCGATAGGGCTCGCCGAAGCGCACATGCCGAAGGAACGGGCACGAGTCGGACGGGGCGACGAAGGTGCACGCAATGATGAGCAACGGCTCCCTCAGGCGTAGCTCATCCAGATCAGGAATCGCCTGCTTGGCGCTGGCGGTGCCGATTTCAGCAGCTGACGTGCCGGGATTCTTCGGACCTCGAATTAGTTGAGAGTGATCCCCTGCGTCGACGCGAGCGCATCCTGCTCGCCTAGGACTTCCTGCTGGGCGTGCACGACGACTCTCGGATGAGCGCGACGTCCCAATCCCAGTTGATCATTGCGTACTACAGGTTGACGTCGCAGGGTCAACGCCCACGCATGTACGATCAAGTACTCCGAGCCTCGGGAGCAAAACTATGGTCGTGAAGGGCAAGCGGAAGTTCCCGAGCATTATCGACGCCTTGGTGAAGTTGAAGAGCCCCGCCGCTGCCAGCTACCCGCCGACTTTACGCACCGACGCAGCATGCATTCTCGAAGCGTTGGTAGCAGAGTTTGACGAAGCCACCGTCCTCCACGCTCTGGAGCGGCAAGGACTGTCCGCGGAGGCGTACAGATCAACCCTTCGAGGTTTGTCGACAATTGCGAAGGAACGTCGTGTTGCGCGCGCATTGGGTGACTAGCGCGGACTGTGGACTTTCGTAATCCCCGCGTCACCAGTCCCGGCTTCCAGTGGGTTTGTCATCTCGCCAATGAACGGCGTTGAAGCGCCAAGTCGCACCGGAAGCCCATCTCTTGCCACGTCGATCGCTAGGATGTGCAACCTCGGCGATTGGTCCGAGACTGTCGGCAGCTGAAGGATGGTCTCGCGGCTGGCTTCAAGATCATCGTGATGGGGATAGATCAGCGCCAGGTTTTCGCAACGGAACGCTACTGCGTAGGCGAGCATCTGATGTACATCGCCATTGGACGGGTCGAGGTACCCATGCCGGGTGCAACCCAGACTCTTCCACTTGGTGTCGCAGATAAGAACCAGTCGGTCTCCGCTGAACACCATCAGGTCAGGCCTCAGGCCGATGATGGCATGCGACGGCGCGCCGACAGTCTGCGCCAGGTGTGTGCCCGAGACCTGCGTACGTAGACTCAGGTCTGGAGCGCTCGCAGCGAGGCGACGCCGTAGCAGTCGCGCCACTGCACGCTCGAACAGTTGATCGGTGCGGAACAAAAGGCCGGGAGCCGCTGCGTCGCCCGCCCGCAGGCTTGGCGACAGCGCCGATACGATCCATCGAGCCCATTGCACGGGCACCTGGTACCGCGCCACTTGCCTATCAGGCGACAGTCGCTCAAACACCTCATGGGGGTGATCGACGTCGGCCACTTCGTCGAACGCTGGCCAGAGTTCGCTCCAGCGTCGCCGAAGGAACATGGTGGAGAGCGTTGGCCTGACCAGGCGAAGCGCAGCGCGAAGCACGCGATTCCAGTCGTTGTCGGTTGTGAGTTCGTCGTAGCGGCAGGCCACCCGGTCCACGCGGAGCGCGTTGGCCGTGATCTGCCGGTTGATGAGAATCCGACCTCGAACCAGCGGTAGATCGTCGTCATGTGAGAAATAACGCCGGAGCAAGCCACCTCGCAGGAGTGACGATAGGGAATCAAAGAAGCTCGCAATGAACACGTCCAGCAGGGGCGACCGGCGCGTGTCTTGTCCGGCCTCATCCAGATTGGTGAAGCGCATGTCCTCGGCGAGCTCAAGCAGCCGCAGGAACACGCCTCGACATTCGTCGGCGGGTGCCAGCCCGTTGTCGACCTTGGGCAAGACCTCCAGCGCACGGGCACCGAGCCCGACCACACCTGCGTATTGCGCAAACCGCATGCGCCGTTGCCCCCGCGTGCAGAACCCGGGACGACGCGCAGCGATTTCACACAGAATGTCAGCTTCGTAGCCCGTCAGAGTGTCCGCTGACGGCTCCCCGCCGATCGACAGCTCCTGGTGCTCGAGCACGGTGGCACTGGTGTTCACGCCGGTTGAGTTGCCTTACCGGGGCCACAGATCCCACGGAATGCCTCGACCGTCCAACCGTCAGGCGAAGTGATCTGGAACCGGTCGCGCTCGCTCGCGATGCCATCCGGCAGCGCGCCGAACAAGCTTTGCGCCCGGACGGTGGTCCTTCGAATGAACACCGATCTACCCGATCCGTCCGACAGCACGAACGCCACCCGACTCCAATCGTCGAAGAAGTACTCCTGCAGCAGCGGAATGATCTGCCGTTCGAAGCAGCGCTTGAGGGCGTCAAGCTTGTCGACGTTTGCGAAGTAGGCGTGTCCGATGCGGTGATCGCGATCGAGCAGGTACTCCAACCTCGCATTGATGGCGCGGAGCAACTCGGCCAAGTGCACGCCTTCCACCGCCCGCTCCAGGATTGTGTAGTTCGGTTCGATCTCCTCGAACTCGAATCGCCGCCGGAGCGCGATGTCCAACAGAGCAATCGACCGATCCGCGGTATTCATCGTGCCGTAGATGTCAAGGTTCGCCGGCACGCCGAAGCGGACGTCCGATGCTGCGTCGCCGCCGGTACCGGGCAGTTGGACCTCCATGCCAGCAATCAGCTTTCCGCTGGCATCGTAGCGAGCGCGCTTGTCCGCCTCGATCAAGGTGATCAGCTCGCCGAATACCTTTGCAATGTTCGCGCGATTGATCTCGTCGATGAACAAGGCATACCGCCTGCCCGGGTTCGCGCGAGCCGCCGCGCAGATCTGTTTGAATACCCCGTCGACCATGCGAAAGCCGGATGCGCCGGTCGCGCCGTCCTCAACTGAGGAGTAGGGCCGCAGACCAATGACGAAGTCTTCGTAGCTGTAGGACGGGTGAAACGTCACCACGCGATAGCGCTCGATTGGCTTGTTGCGCGCACCTGGGCCCTTGCTCCAGGCCGCATACAGCTCGGCTGCCTCGCTGTCGCGCTCGCGCCAGTCCTTTACCAGGATCCAATCGCTTTCATCGTTCTTCGAGAAGATGAACGGTTCGCGACGGTTGGTCATACGCACGAGTTCGTTGTCGATCGGCGTATGCGCCTGCAGGTAGTTCCAGATGGTCGGCGCCACGTTGCCAGTTCGCTCACGCTGGGCGGCTTTGGCCCGCACGATTGCATGGTCAACAATCGCCGCTACACGGGCCTTGCTGCCCATCGCTGCCAAAGTTGCCGCGATGGTGGCGCGCCAGCCGAATCGTCCGAGGAGTTCCTGCTCCCAAGTGGTTCGGTCGATATCTGCCGGCAGGTCCGTATATCGGGAGAACATGCTCTGGATCCGGAACGTCTTTCCGGTTCCCGGCGGGCCATAAAAGATCAGGTTGATCGGCCGGGCTGCCGATTCCGGGTAGGTGGGATGATCCTCGCGAATTTCGCCCTCAGCCCCGCCATCCTGGACTTCCGGTTCGTCCGGCTCGCTCTCGTCCTTCCAAACTTTCCTCAGGGGCGGGCGATAGAAGTCCAAGACCTCGGTCCCGTGTTTCGCTTCCAGGGAACGGCGCAATTCCAGTAGTGCATCATCGAGTTGCTGGTCCGACCACTTCCGCGTCTCCTTCCAAGGTGCGACCTTGAAGCTGTCCAAGACGCGGCATCTGTCTCTATTGCTCGACATCCGCTCGACACGGTCGGGGAACAGGAAGTACCGAAGCATGTGACGGAACTGGCGATCTCCATCCTGAGGCACAGTCTTGATCCACGCCATGAAGCGGTCGTAATCCCAAAGGATCGATACCCGATCCGCCGCCGCCAGGCGCTTCAGCGTTGTTCCAAGGCTGACGATGTAGTTGATCTCGCGCCAGCGATTGGTGTTGACCCCCATGCCGGCCGAGCCAATGCCGTTGAGTACTGAGTCCAACAGCATCGGGTGATTGGGGTCCAGAGACGCTCCCGACCAACTCCAGACCCTAACAATCGCGTCCCGCTTCGTGTCGATGGAGATGTTGCTCGGAAACAGGAACAAAGCCCAAAGGACTTCGGCCATCAATCGCCGCGCTGGCGGCGGCGCGTCCGCCATCTGACCGTCGAGCTTCTCGTAGAAGCTGCCCGAACCCTCATCCGGGCGCCGAACGAAGTATGTGTCAAGCGCCGCAAAATTCTCGGGGGTCCAGATTGCCTCGTCGCTTAGGACGCTGCCGTCCTGAACGAGGCAACGTTGTCGCCAGGTACGCGCCGCTTCGAGAATTGGCGCGCTGAACCGATCAAACGTGTGGATGGACATTGCCGCTCCTGTCCTTGCGGTAACTCATCCTATCGGGCTGGCATTGGTACAGACGGGGCAGGCCCTCCGGCGCCGATTCCGGGCAGCAGGCAGTCCGCGCACCGCTCGCGCCCGATTGATCAGCCGTGTCAGCAAGGCCATTGCCAGGAACACGCACTTCATAGGCACGTACCTAAGCCATATGCGCGAGAAATGTCGTTGGATGGAGAACAAACCTATTCTGAACGGCACCCGAAACCGCGTACATCTGCGGCCTTCGGCGGAAATCGAAGATCCGGTAGACGTGATACCGATCAGCTTCCCGCGCGGAAACAACAACCTCTCGCCGCGATATGTAGAACGGCGTGTCCTTCGCAAATGCCGTGGTCTTCACCTCGATGAAGCGCTCAGCGCCACTGACGTCGTAGGAAAGAATGTCGTAACCCAGTCCGTCCCCCTGTGTCTTTGACACCTGTTCCACCCGGTCACTGAAAGCAGACTTCCCGGCACGCCAGAGCCGGGGGCGCTCGGAGGCGAGCGCGAGATCCTCCCCGGCCGCGCCGAGGGAGCGATTGCGCGTTTCCCGCTCCAGGTAGTCCCGCACCGTTGCACGTGGCACGTAGGCACCTGGGCCGGGTTCGCGCACCGTGTATGGCGACGGGGGATCGGCCAGGAACTTCGAGAAGTCCGGTGTCAAGGGAACGACGGCGGGTTGCTCGACCGCTGAAAGCGCCACCTCGTCGAACAGGCGATCTCGCAATACGAGTGCTTCCACCGCGTCGAACAGGATCGTCTGGTAGTTCGAGAGCGGCTTGTAGCCTCGGATGCATGGGCAGCCCAGTGCAATCAGGGCGGCGCTGATGTTCTGGTGTTTGCGCTCGATCGAGCCTTCGGAACGGTTGTTCAATCGGGGTAGAAGCGCGCGTCGATGCTCCGTCTTGCTGTACCGCTGGCCAGACAATTCCAGCATCAGCATGTGGCGATAGTCCGCCACGATCAATTCGACCTCCAAGTTTGTCCATGGACCTCCGACTCCGGGATCCGAAGCGACTAGGGAGCTAGCCACGACCCGCTCCAATCCATCACCGCTTCAAGTCCTCCGCAATCGTCGCGAACTGCTCCAGCGCCGCCTCCAGGTCCGCCGCGATGTCGGCGGCGATCACTTCGGGGGCTGGGAGGTTCGCGGATTCCTCAAGAGCTTCGTCCTTGAGCCAGAAGATGTCGAGGTTCAGTTTGTCGCGTTTGATCAGGTCTTCGTATGAGAAAGACTTGAAGCGGTCGGATTCCTTGCGGCCGGTGCGGTTCTTGGGGTTGTAGCACTTCACGAAGTGGTCGAGGTCCGTGCCCTTCAGGGTGTTTTCCTTGAGGGTGAAGTGCTGGTTCGTGCGCAGGTCGTAGATCCAGAGCTTGCGGGTCCAGGGTTTTTCGGCGGCGGGCTTGCGATCGAAGAACAGGACGTTGGCCTTCACGCCCTGGGCGTAGAAGATGCCTGTGGGCAGGCGCAGGAGGGTGTGGACGTCGGCTTGCTTGAGCAGTTCGCGGCGGATGGTTTCGCCAGCGCCGCCTTCGAACAGCACGTTGTCGGGCAGCACCACGGCGGCGCGGCCGTGCTGCTTGAGGATGGTGAAGATGTGCTGGAGGAAGTTGAGCTGTTTGTTGCTGGTGCTGGCCCAGAAGTCGTCGCGGTTGATGATGAGCGAATCGCGCGACGACTCGCCGGCCTCGTTGACGATGGTGACGCTGCTCTTCTTGCCGAAGGGCGGGTTGGCCAGGACGACTTCGTACTCGCCGTGCTTGCCGGCCAGCGCGTCCTTCGTGATCACGGGCAGGTCCTGCTCGGACTCGCCGCCGATGCCGTGCAGCAGCAGGTTCATCGCGCACAGGCGGGTGACGCTGTCGACCAGCTCGATGCCGAAGAAGGTGCCGCTCTTGAGCTTCTTCTTCTGCGCGCGGTCGAGCGTGGGGTCCTTCGCGATGTAGTCATGCGCTGCCAGCAGGAACCCGCCGGTGCCGCAGGCCGGATCGCAGATCGACTCGCCCGGCTTCGGCGCGACCACGTCCACGATCGCGGCGATCAGCGCGCGCGGCGTGAAGTACTGCCCCGCGCCGCCCTTCACGTCCTCGGCGTTCTTCTGCAGCAGGCCTTCGTAGGCGTCGCCCTTCACGTCGGCGGACAGGCTGGACCACTGCTCCCTGTCGATCAGGTCCACGATCAGCCGGCGCAGCTTGGCCGGGTCCTGGATCTTGTTCTGCGCCTTGCGGAAGATCACGCCGAGCATGCCCGGGCGCTTGCCGAGCTCCTCCAGCGTGTGGCGGTAGTGCGTTTCGAGATCGTCGCCGTCGAGGCGCAGCAGCGCGGGCCAACTGAAGCCCTTGGGTACGGTGGAGGGCTTGTTGAACGGTGGTTTGGACTGCTCGTCCGCCATTTTCAGGAACAGCAGGAAGGTCAACTGCTCCAGGTAGTCGCCATAGGAGAGACCGTCGTCGCGCAGGATGTTGCAGTAGTTCCAGAGCTTTTGAATAAGTGTAGATGGACTCACTTCGGAGTCCCCTCAATCTGTTGAGCGTCTGCGACGGGCGCGCCCCTACTCAGCAGCACCTTGAAGAACTCCTCGAAGAAGTCTCGCACGGACTTCCTCTCTCTTGCATGTCGCGCGGCCTCGAACTTGAAAATCTCCTTGGGCAGTCCCGTCCTGTGAAGGTGCCGTTGGTAGAAAAGCTCAAGCGCCTTCTTCCCATGAAAATGCTCGCGCCGCCGCATTGCCTCCGCAAGCGTGCCAACTCGCTTCACGGATTCCTGATGGACGGCTTCTACACTGGCGCCCGAATACCTTTCCAGCAAGATCCCCGAGGCCGCGGCGGCTTGATCTGGTATCCGGTCTATTGGCGACTCGGGGCGGAAGAAATACGTTCCAAGCGCCGCCTTTGTTCGCCGATCCGCCTCCTCGGAACTGATGTCCCCTAACACAGCGTCAAGCGCAGTAGTCAGGTCTTCAATAGTTGCAAAACCTGTCTTCTCTACCACGCTCTGCACTGACTCCCAAAGCGGAAGTGGGTCCAACAAAAAGTTCTCGATCATACTCACCGGGAGAAGATAAGTGCTTGGTCCGAGTGGTCTTTCGTCCATATCGCGATCCAAGAGCGCTACGGCGACCAGACTATTTGACAGCACAGGCAGGAGGTTGTTGAGTGTCGAAACAAGCTTTAAGCATTCTGCTTTCCCACCGCCGGGTATTACGGTCACAGCATCGAAGTCTTTGCAAAGCGCCCGATAAAGCTTTCTGTCCGACAGCGTGGTCGACATCGTGCCTTGTGCTATGCCTTCAACAATGACAACCGGCTGCATCGCAGTCACGTTAGACGTTGTTCCGAAAACCTCGCGCAATACGCGCAATCTATCCTCGTCGCTTGCGATCTGAACCAGCTGATTGTCACCAGTGGGAATAAGTTCCACCGGGCGAAGCAGAAACAGCTCCTCAAAGTCAGCATGCTCAACGATGGTCGGCGAGTGCGATACGATGATTACTTGTGTCCCCTCCGAAGCCGTGAGTACGCGTAGGTAGTCGAACACCTTGACCTGAAGATTTGGATGAAGATGTAGCTCGGGCTCATCGATAAGCACACAAGTGTCGGGCCGGTCTGCGACCGCCTGCCCGGTCTGCACCTCCTTGAGGATTCCCCGAATTTGATGCTCCAATAGAGGAAAGAACATTTGAATTATGGACTTCTCTCCGGAGCTAAGATCGTCGAAGTCTACTTCTGTGCCCTTTCCGTGAACTTGCCAGACGCATCGAATCTGGTCGCGGTTGGAATTATCAATTCGCGCGAATCGCAAATGGGGCAGCAAGCTGCCGGCGAGATCCCTGAGCGGGCGCCAAGGGTCTGGAAGTGATCCCTTGAGGATCTCGTTGTCCCTTTCGTATCTAGCAGCTATCGCTTGCTGTCGTTCAATTTCGATCTGGCAGAGGGAGTGCTTGAGGTAGTTGGCAGAATCGTCTGCGCTCCAAGGGTCGCGCACGCCCTGTACGACCTGAATCCCCTCGTAGCTCTGGGCTTTGTCCTGGCAGAGCATGCTTTCAAACAATAGCGGCTGAGAGATCAGGTGCCGCTGTTGCACCTGTTGTCGTCGGGTGGAGCGATGCGGTCCTACATACAGGATGTGGTCTCGCCCCTTTACGTTACGCAACGCGTAAAGCAGCGTCGACTTCCCTGAACCGTTGGGGCCCGTGATAACCATCAATCGAGGGACTTGCTCGCACTTCGCGAGCGTCACGCTCCTCTGATTTCTAATCTCAAATGCTGAAATTCTCATCGGGGCTCCAAGAGCCAAACTGGGGAGAATGCCTTAGTGAGTATCGACTTGCGGAGACGGATAGCGTGCTGGATATTTCTGGAGATAGTCGCTTCCAGCTCCTCCACGATACTCAGACGCCGCTCCGCTTCGGCCACGATTCGTACTTGCTCGGCGAGGGGTGGCAGCGGGACTGCGACACGCTGAAGTACGTCCAGATTGATGTTCTTCTGCGCAGTGGCCGGCGCGAACTGATCCAACTTCTCTTTCGCTGTCCGAATGAAGAATTCGACGTAGCGGGTCGTGGCAGCGCTACCGTGATGGGTAAATCCGACCACGCTATCTGGGAAGCACGTTTCAAAGGTTAAGATTCCCGTCTCAGCAATGTTTGCTGCAATGGTTATGCACAGCGTGCCCGTGGGCCAGAGGCGGCTCTGACGCAACCCGAACTCGCTGTAGGTCTGGGTGTGTTCACGAATCGTTCCTCTGGACTTCCGAATGTCTCCTGTTTGGATGAAGGGAAAGGCACCGCCATATAGTCGCGCATCATCTCTCGGACGATGCTTCGACCTGCCACGGTTCAGGTCTCCAAGTTGCGGCATGGTGGCCCACGTCCAGCCCTCGGGCAAATTCGGAAGCCCTTTGGCATCAGGAGCGGCAGGTTCCTTGTATCTACCTCGGCCTGACCAACTCATGCGGGATTCGGCGAGAACGCGAGACAGGAGGGCTTGAGCGGATTCATAATTCTGGTCGCGCTGGCCGGTACGGGCGAGTTCGGCTTCGGTGGGGACGAGGCGGCCTTCGCAGGCGGCTTTGAGGACGGCGGCGCGGTAGCGTTTGAGGTTGGCCTGCACCCGCCGCAACGCAGCCACGCCCGCGTCCAAGCGCGTGAATTGCTTCTCTATCTCCGACACGATCCGATGCTGTTCGGGCAGTGGCGGAAGGATCAATGGAACGGTACGGGCAAGCGTACTCGACGAGATGCTCGCTTGATTGACGTGCTTTACGCATCGATGCTTGAAGTAGCCGCTCATCCACACATAGTGGAGTTGGTGGGCGACGAATCTACCGGAGATGGTTGGCGGCGGCCGCAATCGCGTCATGTGGTTGGAGAAGGCCCAGTCCTCGGACGACTGAATCGCGGCGGTTTTTCCGACTAGCTCGGGGCTGTTTGTGTTGTTGAAAAGGACATCTCCTTCTCGCAATCGTGGCCCGTCCTTGTCCTCGACGGATTTCACCAGCGTGAAGTCAATCGCTCCCAGTCGATCAATGTTCATCGGGCGAAGGTGCGGGACTCCACGACCTTCCTGATTGTGAGCGCCGCTGGCGAAACCCGGCTGTATATCGCGGATGCGGTCGCCGACATAGCAAACCTCCCACGACTTCGGGAGCGAGGTTAGGTCGAGCGGGTAGTGAAGCCCTGGATCGATGCTCATGCCGCCAACGCCTCGTTTAATTCGTCTAGCAACTTCGGCAAGTTCTCTCCGAACAACTGGTGTGCCTTGCCCAGCCCCCCGCGCTGGCTGAACGGCGCATAGTCAAAGTCGTCCGCTTCGATGCTCAACGACGTGGCGATGTGTTCGCGGATCAGGTCGAGCCAACCGCGCTGCTCGGTCGTGAACTCCACGCCAGCCTTTGCCTTGTCCGCTACCCACCGCTCGAATCGCTCGGACACGGAATCCGAGAACGGCGCCAGCACTGGCTGCTGTTCCAACGAGAACCGGACCAGCGCCACGAGGTCAGCGAAGCGACCAGCCTGTGAGCGTCCCTTCACGCGCTCGGGCACCGTTACGGCGTACGCGTCCCACAGCCGGTCTTCGGTCCACGCTGCATGGTTGTCGCGCAACCGCCGCTCCAGTTCCTTCAGCATGGGCTCGGTCAGCCGCTGCTTGTATGGCCGGCTGTAGAGAATCTGCAGCGCGTCGATCTCAGTCTGATGCTCGGCGAGGTAGTGGCGGAATGCCTGCACGAGGCTGGCTGCTTTCGCCTTCGCATCAGCGTCGAAGCCGCTCGCGAGCAGCGTATCGACCGTGACGCTGTCGATGGTCTGCTCGGCATCCTGCTTCGCCTTCGCGAGGCGATCGCGCAGCGCAGGCACGTCGAACGGTGCGCAGGCTTCGTCAGCAAGTTGCTTGCGGGCGGCTTGCATGGCGTCGGGTGCGACGTCGGCGGGCGAGGCGCCGGGCGTGCCGGTGGCGCGTTCGGCGATGGCGTCGGGGTCGATGGCGCGCAGCAACATGCCGGATAGATCAGCCAGCGTCTTGCCGCCGGCGAGCGCGGCGAGCTGCTTCGCTTCTTCGCGCGTGATCTCGCGGTCGACGCGGGCGAGGCGGCCGGCCAGGGTGGTGAGGGTGTCCTCGTCGCGCCTGCCGAGCGCGACGCCGAGCAGGAGCTTGTCGAAGGCGACGCTGCGCTGGCGTTCGAGCGGGCGGGAATCGGTCTTGTCGCTTTCGCACACGCCCACGGCGTCGACGATGACGAAGTGGGTCTTGGCGCGGGCGTCGGCGCCGCTCACGGCCTGTAGGTCGGTGGGCGTGAGCACGCGGGTGCCGCGGCCCTTCATCTGCTCGAAGTAGGTGCGGCTGCGGGTGTCGCGCAGGAACAGCAGGCATTCGAGCGGTTTGATGTCGGTGCCGGTGGCAATCATGTCCACGGTGACGGCGATGCGCAGTTGCGGCGAGGTGCGGAATTCCTGGATCAGGGTTTCGGACTTCTCGTAGCGCTTGGTGTCGGGGTTGTAGGTCTTGTAGGTGATCTTCTTGGCGAAGTCGTTGCCCTTGCCGAACACCTCGCGCACGATGTGCACGGTGTCTTCGGCGTGGGAATCGTCCTTGCAGAAGATCAGGGTTTTGGGGAGCAGTTCGCGGCCCGGGAACAGTTCGGTGAAGACGGCGTCCTTGTAGGCCTGGATCACGGTACGGATCTGCGACTTGACCACGATGGAGCGGTCGAGGTCCTTGGCCTGGAAGGTAAGGTCTTCGTCGAGGCGCTCCCAGCGCAGCTTGCGGGTTTCGCGGCTGCGGCGATCGACGTAGAAGCCTTTCTCGACCTTGCCGCCCTGCTCGGTGACTGCGGTGCGGATGCGATAGACCTCGTAGCCCACGTTCACGCCATCGGCGACGGCGCGCTCGTGGTTGTATTCCATGACGAGGTTCTGGTTGAAGAAGCCGATCGTCTGCTTCGATGGCGTGGCGGTGAGGCCGATGAGGAAGGCGTCGAAGTATTCGAGCACCTGGCGCCAGAGGCCGTAGATGGAGCGGTGGCATTCGTCGGTGACGATGAAATCGAAGTATTCGATGGGCACGCGCGCGTTGTAGGCCACTTCGCGCGTGCGCTCGTCGGCGGCGGCAATTTCGTAGCCGGATTTCTCGTCGAGGTCTTCGTCCAGTTCCTCGCCGCGCAGGATGGCGTACAGGCGCTGGATGGTGCAGATGGTGACGCGGCAGACGTCGTCGAGGTTGTTCGAGGTGAGGTGCTGGACGTTGTAGACCTCGGTGAACTTGCGGCCGGTATCGGGCGCGACGAACTGCTGGAACTCGGCCATGGCCTGGCGGCCGAGGTTCGCGCGGTCGACCAAGAACAACACGCGTTTGGCGCCGGCGTGCTTGATCAGGCGGTAAGTGAAGCTGCAGGCGGTGTAGGTCTTGCCGGCGCCGGTAGCCATCTGGATCAGGGCGCGCGGGCGGTCCTGCGCGAAGGACTGTTCCAGGTTCGTGATGGCTTCCCGTTGGCAGGCGCGGAGGTTCTGCGTGGGAAGCGGGTGCGCGGTGGGCAGGGCGGCGAGGCGCGCGCGTAGTGTGTCTGATTCGCTCACCCAGGTCGCGAGCGTTTCCGGGCGGTGGAAAGTGAATACCCGGCGTGAACGCGGATTCGGATCCCGAGCGTCGCGAAACAGTGTCTCGGCACCCGTGGATTCGTACAGGTACGGAAGCTGGCTCGCGACGCCGGCCTGGATGAAGTCCGGGAGGTTTTTGGCGTAGTAGGCGGATTGTTCGGCGACGCCGGAGAGGAGCGTGCCTTCCTTCTTCGCTTCGATCACGCCGACGGCTTTGCGGTCGACGAGCAGCAGGTAGTCGCAGGTGCCGGATTTGAGCGGCGCTTCGCGCAGGGCGATGCCCCGGCCCGCCGTGGGATTGAACTGCTTGTAGTCCTGCACGGCCCAGCCGCAGGCGACGAGTTGGGCGTCGATCTGCTGGCGGGCGCGGGCTTCGGGGGTGGGGGCGTCCATGGCCGAGTGCGAGGATTATCGGCGCGTGCGACCCGGCAAAGCGGCATCAGGTGCGCGG
>Ga0315912_10001468_pt1 | contig 28759 bp, 25 predicted proteins | sample VfabasoilMG_FD_204469 | JGI IMG/M metagenome (GOLD analysis project Ga0315912, IMG submission 204469) | Garden soil microbial communities collected in Santa Monica, California, United States - V. faba soil | ecosystem: Environmental > Terrestrial > Soil > Garden | place: USA: California...
TATTCACCACAGTGGCAACGCCATCGTCATCCGATTTCAGTACGCCGAAATTATTCAGGCAGCCTGAACCGGCCGACAGCCACGAATCAATCATGACCGTGTTGGTGCGTGCCAGGTTCTTTGAATAATTTGGTTGCGCCGCTCCCCTGTCTTCGTTGTTAAAAAAAGAAGTCGTTGTTTCGAAACGGAGTTCATGGGTAGTCACGCCAAAGCCAGCCTGGAAGTTATATCCCGGCGCCATATCCGCATAGATTCTATAGGTAACTGAACCCGCAGGCAAGGCGCCCGGTGCGGCAGAAATGGCATCGGTTGCCAGGGAGTCATCGGCATTTGAAACATAGTACCGTTCAACGATGATGTTTTCCAGGCCTTGCCCTTGCATTAAGCCCATGGAAAGAATAAACAGGAGGGTAAATAGACTTGTTTTCATGAGAAGTTTTAAGATTTTAGATGAGTAAGTTTTACCATGCAAAAGTCTTACTCAGATGCGTGCTGCCGGTCAAGACATTATTATCATATTGTTAGATTAAAGTAAACCGCACCATTCACGGTTTGTTGACCGGCAAAAGCCATGAAAAGCCGGAAATTCACCTTTTTCATTTCACCAAGGGCTCAACCGGGTGAATTCCGGAAAGGACTTAATGTTAATTTAACATTCCAGAAAAGTTGCAATAAACTCAAGGTAATTTCTTTGCAACATAAAATTAACCCACGATGAAAAGAAAACTCTCCGTCATGGCATTGTTCGCGTCACTGGCATTCACTGCACAAGCGCAGGAACCGGAAGCCACGCCTTTGGACACGCTTACCAACAGGGTTGGTATGATGCAATCAAACCTGGATGTTTTAAACAGGATAAAAATCAGTGGTTACTTACAGCCTCAGTACCAGGTGGCCGATTCAACAGGCCAGCCTTCTTTTGCCGGAGGTAATTTTACCGATACCGACAAGCGGTTTCAATTAAGAAGGGCACGCTTAAAAGCACAGTACGATGCACCGTTAAATGAAAATGGCATCTCCCCTGCCCAGTTTGTTTTCCAGCTGGATGTAACGCAAAACGGGGTGACCATAAAGGACATGTACGGAAAACTAACCGATAAATGGATTGGCTGGTTCTCCCTGACTGCCGGTATGCAAAACAGGCCGTTCGGATATGAAATCGGTTATTCCTCCAGCATGCGTGAATCGCCGGAACGGGGCCGGATGTCTCAAATCATTTTCCCGAATGAAAGGGACCTTGGCGCCATGATTACCATCCAGGGTCCGAAAACCGGCAACTGGAACTGGTTAAAACTGGAAGCCGGAATGTTTAATGGAACGGGAGGGCCAAGCGCCGGAATAAATGCAAGTGACTTCGACAAGAAAAAAGATTTTATCGGCCACCTTTCGGCAACACGCACGGCCGGTGGCGAGCGCATTAAATACGGCCTCGGCGTATCTTATTATGATGGCGGATACCGAATCGATACATCCAATGTTTGGGATCCCGGAAAAGATGCTGCCGGTACGATGGGATTTATTCCGGTAAGCACGAAGGCTGATGTTTCACCGTCTAAAGCCACCCGGGAATATACCAAAAGACAATACCTTGGTTTCGACGCACAGTTCAGTATGGACTGGGCAGGGGGATTAACCACCCTTCGTGGTGAATATATTGAAGGCAAACAGCCCGGGCTTACTTCTTCAACGAACCCGGGAGCGGCCACGACAAGCCCTGTAGCAGCGGTCGTTGCCAATGATATTTACAACCGAAATTTTAACGGGGCTTATTTTTATTTTTTGCACGATATCCTCCAGTCTCCTTTCCAGGCTATCGTCAAATATGACTGGTACGATCCCAACACCGATGTAAAAGGAGATGACATTGGAAAGACTGTTACAGGAAATACGAAAGCCACAACATCTTCTGATATCAAATATACAACCCTTGGCCTGGGAATGGCATATCGTTATAATGAAAATGTCAAATTTACCGCTTATTACGATATGGTTGAAAATGAAACCTCTTCAAGACTGGCTTCCGGAATCAATTTCAGCAGGGATCTGCCGGATAACGTTTTCACGCTGCGCATGCAGGTAAAGTTTTGATTTGATAACCGTTTGATAACACACCCTTCTCATCTTTGGAACAAAATTTGAAAGACCTAGGATAACAATAAATTAAAAAAACATATACCAATGAAGAAATCAATCTTAACCCTGGCCATCGCAGTTACAACGATCACAGGGTTTGCACAAAAAATAGTGATTAAAGGCAGTGATACTGTACTGCCGCTTTCCCAGAAAGAAGCGGAGAGCTACATGAAAAAGAACAGCGGGAAAAGTATTACGGTGATCGGCGGAGGCAGCGGCGTAGGAATTGCAGCTCTGCTCGACGGCTCTACCGACATTGCCATGAGCTCGCGCTCCTTAAAAATGGACGAGCGGATGAAACTGAAGGATGCGGGAAAAGCGATTAAGGAAGTCATCGTCGCGAATGATGCCTTGTCGGTTATTGTGAACCCGGCAAATAAAGTGGGGAAACTTACCCGCGAACAACTGGAAGCCATATTTACCGGGAAGATTAAGAACTGGAAAGAAGTGGGCGGCGACGACATGCCCATGGTAGTCTATTCCAGGGAAACCAGCTCAGGTACCTACGAGTTCTTCAAAGAACATGTGATGAATAGAAAGAACTACGCCTCTTCGGTTCTCAATATGCCTGCCACAGGCGCCATTATCCAGTCTGTCAGCCAGACGAAAGGAGCCATTGGATACGTTGGACTTGCCTACGTTACGAAAGATGTGAAAGATGTTGCCGTTTCCTATGATAAAGGAAAAAACTATGTCATCGCCTCTGTTGAAAATGCAAAAAACAAATCGTATCCAATCGTACGCCCCTTGTTCTACTTCTACCCGGAGCCGAAAGAAAAGCAGGTGAAACCGTTTATCGACTTTATTCTGTCCGCGGAAGGCCAGAAAATTGTTGACCAGATCGGGTATGTAGCCGTTAAATAAGCTTCGGCCGGGTTCCGATAAATACTATATTTTTGCCAGCAGGTCCGCCGATCGCGGACTTGCTTTTTAACAGGTTACCTGGATTTAACATTTAAAAGTCAAGCGCCTAGTGAAAAGTCATTTCAAACGATTTGCAGAACGGTTTGTAGAAGGCATCCTTGCCCTAAGCGGGGCCATTACGACACTGACTGTCCTGCTTATTATTATTTTTCTTTTCAGCGAAGGAGCCGGGGTTTTCTATACTTCCCCGGTGGAACATCAAGACGCGCTCCTGGTAAACAGGAAAAACCCTGTCACCCATCTCCATGCCGAAGCGATTAAAGAAATATTTGACGCGAATATCACGCATTGGGATTCATTGGGTGGTCATCCTGATTCTATTATCGTGGTTTCGGTCAACAACCTGCCTGACTTCATCAGCGAAGAAGAATTGGGCGCCGACTTTGAATTTCTGCCCCGCATTGTTGACAGCCTGGTGGAACAAACACCGGGGATACTGGTTGTTCTTCCTGAAAAGTATATTCCACAGAACCATCATTCTAAAATCATACAGGTTGACAAAAATAATCTTCCCGACTTTCTGCTGGGAAAGCAGTGGTTTCCGACGGCGGAACCCGCCGTTCTGCTTGGCACATTGCCTTTGATTCTGGGAACCGTCCTGGTCAGCATCTTCGCCATTTTGTTTGCTTTACCTATTGGACTGGCCACAGCCATTTATATGGCTGAAGTAGCAAACCCCAGGGTAAGAAACATCATGAAACCCGTCATTGAACTCTTGTCAGGAATACCTTCCGTAGTATATGGATTCTTTGGCCTGATCGTCATTGTGCCAATGATCCATGACGTATTCAACCTGCCTGTCGGCGAAACAGCCCTTGCCGGAAGTATTGTCCTCGGTATTATGGCCTTGCCTACCATCATCACGGTTTCGGAAGACGCCATCCGCAATACGCCGCGTGCCATGAAGGAAGCTTCGCTGGCACTCGGCGCCACACGCTGGCAGACGATGAGCCGCGTGGTGCTTCCCTACTCCATTTCGGGAATCACGGCGGCAGCAATCCTTGGAATCGGGCGTGCCATGGGAGAAACAATGGCCGTATTGATGGTTACCGGAAATGCCGCCGTCATACCCACTTCGCTTTTACAGCCTGTACGGACTATTCCTGCCACGATCGCTGCAGAACTTGGAGAAGCCCCGCAAGGCGGAGTTCATTATAAGGCGCTGTTCGCATTAGGGTGTATTCTTTTCCTGATGACGATGGCGATTAACCTGTGGGTGGAATATATTTCGAATAAAAGAAAGATGGTAAAATGATGCAGAGACGCCACGCCTGTCGTCTAAATTGAAGATGAATCAAACATGGATAAAAGGGTAAAAGAAAAAATCGCTTTCTGGATTTTCAGGATCCTGAGCCTGTTCGTCATTGGCGTGCTGGTTTGGATCCTGGCATTCATTTTTATCCGTGGATTCTCCGTTCTCTCCTGGGACTTCCTGACGAAAATGCCGGAAGACGGTATGACAAAAGGCGGCATTTACCCTGCCATCGTGGGTACCTTTTGCCTGATTCTCGGTTCTATGATTTTTGCATTTCCCATTGGTGTCATGGCCGGCATTTACATGCATGAATATGTGAAGGAAGGCTGGATCAAACGATTCATTAAACTCATGACCAATAACCTGGCAGGAATTCCTTCCATTGTTTTCGGTCTGTTCGGCATGGCACTTTTTGTGAACAAACTGAAATTCGGGGACTCCATATTGGCCGGTTCGCTTACGTTGGGATTGCTTGCGCTTCCCGTAGTGATCCGGGTGACCGAAGAAGCGCTGAAAGCTGTCGATGATAACTTCAGGCATGGCAGCCTGGCTTTGGGTGGCACCAAGTTGCAAACGATCAGCAAAGTGGTCCTTCCCATTGCCACACCCAATATTATTACCGGGCTTATTCTTTCCATCGGAAGAGTTTCGGGAGAAACGGCGCCGATCCTGTTCACCGTCGCTGCATACTTTCTCCCCAAACTCCCTACCAGTATCTTCGACCAGGTTATGGCCCTGCCCTATCACCTGTATGTCATTTCCACCAGCGGAACACAGGTGGAACAGTCAAGACCTGTTGCCTATGGCACTGCCCTGGTTTTGGTACTGATCGTGTTATTTCTTAACCTGGTTGCCAATGCGCTTCGGAAATATTTCGGGAATAAAGTAAAAATGAATTAAAATACGTATTACTCATCCTTACGAATATACGAATGACGAAAATCAAGTCCTGTTCACCGCATCATTCCATCCTTCCCATCCGCTATGTATAAAATAGAAACCAACAACGTCCATCTTTATTACGGTGATTTTCATGCGCTGAAAGGCGTTACCATTGGCATGGAAGCCAATACCGTCACGGCACTGATCGGCCCTTCCGGTTGCGGCAAGTCTACCTACCTCCGTCTTTTCAACCGGATGAACGACCTGATCGATAACGTAAAGATCGAAGGCGATGTGCTGCTCGATGGAAAGGACATCTACAGCAAATCCCTTCGTACCGATGAGCTGCGGAAAAAAATCGGCATGGTTTTTCAGAAACCGAACCCTTTTCCAAAAAGCATATTTGAAAATGTAGCCTACGGACTTCGCGTGAATGACATCAATCACAAGGGATTTATTGAAGAACGGGTGGAAACTTCGCTGAAACAAGCTGCACTCTGGGAAGAAGTAAAAGATAAACTGCGTAAGTCGGCGTTTGAATTGTCCGGGGGCCAGCAGCAGCGGCTCTGCATTGCGCGGGCCCTGGCTATTGAACCTTCCGTTATCCTGATGGACGAGCCTGCCTCCGCGCTGGATCCTATATCCACCGCTAAGATCGAAGAACTTATTTACGAACTAAAGAGCAAGTACACCATCATCATTGTGACGCATAATATGCAACAGGCAGGAAGGGTAAGCGATAAGACAGCATTCTTCTACCTGGGCGAACTGGTAGAATACGACGATACGCAAACCATATTCACAAACCCGAAAGATCCGAAAACACAGAGCTATGTGACGGGACGATTCGGTTAATTTGAAGATTTGAAGATTTGAAGATTTGAAAGTTTGAAGATTTGAAAATGAACGAAATGTGGGCTGTGTATTACTGATTGCTGATTGCCGACTGCTGACTGCCTACTGCGGCTCTTACTAAAAACGGTAAACGTAAATTTGTATAATAAAGCTTAATTAAACCGAAATGACCCACCTGGATATTGAACTGAAACGCCTCAAGGAAGAAAATCTTGAAATGTTTGAGCTGGTGAAATCCCAACTCTCGAAGGGCCGGGATGCCTTGCTGAATTTTGACAAAGCGCTGGCCCGCGAAGTCAATTTCAATGAGAAACGCGTGAATGCCCTTGAGCTGAAGATCGACAAGGATTGTGAAAATATTTTTGCCCTCTTTAACCCCCTGGCTGTGGACTTGCGGTTTGTGCTGGCCTGCCTGAAGATAAACTCCAATATGGAACGGATCGGCGACATCGCCGACGGCATTGCCCGCTATGTCGTAGAATCGAACAGCAGCTTTGACGCCGATTTGCTGAATGCGACGCGCATTAATGAAATGTATGACTGCGCCTTATCCATGCTAAGAGATGTCCAGGTTTCCTTTGAGCAGGATGATCCCAAACTGGCCAGGCAGGTGTTTAAAAAGGATGATGTGTTGGATGAAATAAATGCGCAGGCGAATCAAACCATCATGGAATACATCCAGGCCCATCCCGATAAAATCGATCAGTGCCTGCATATCGTTTCTATGATTCGCAAGCTGGAACGTACGGGCGACCAAACCAAAAACGTAGCGGAAGAAATTATTTTCTTCATCGAAGCCAAGGTGCTTAAGCACGGTCCGGGGAATAAGGCTTTGTAACCTGCTTTTTCTTTTTCAAAAAAAATTTTTCATAGTACGTGCAATAGCTCCGGAGTCCGCATTCGGGGCACTTCGGTTTTCTTGCCAGGCAGATATATCGGCCATGCAGGATGAGCCAGTGATGGGCAATTGCACGGAGGTTTTCAGGAATGTATTGGATGAGCTGCAATTCGGTCTGCAAAGGATTTTTTGCCCGCACCGTCAATCCCAGCCGGGCCGCGACACGGAAAACATGAGTATCCACGGCAATCGCCGGCAAATCGTAAACTACGGAAGCGATGACGTTGGCTGTCTTCCGTCCCACCCCGGGCAATTTCTGTAATTCATTTATATCGGAAGGAACGGTGCCGCCAAAATCATGGACCAGCATGCGGGCCATCCCGGCCAGGTGCTTTGCCTTATTGTTGGGGTAACTGATGCTGCGGATGAGCGGGAAGATCTCTTCCGCTGTGGCCTCAGCCAAACGATCGACAGTAGGAAAATTTTCAAAAAAAGCGGGTGTTGTGAGGTTGACCCTTTTATCCGTGCATTGGGCCGAAAGAATGACGGCCACGAGCAATTCATAAGGGTTCGTATAGCGCAACTCCGTTTCCGCCACCGGGCGACTTTGAGAAAACCACGCCAGTACCTTGCTGTACCTTTCCTTCAGCGTCATGACACTTTTTTGTGAATATATAAATTAGGTCCGAAAGTCATTCACCCCGAATCCCGCACACTTCACACAAAGCCGTGACCGGAACACAGAAAAAAATTGAAACCACAGGGCTTGCGGGATAGATTGTCTTAAAACAAAACAGTTGCCTATGGCTTAAAAAGAAAGCGATTAATTTGGTTAGAGAGAGCGAACAGAGGCTGCCCTTAAACAGGCAGCCTCTTTCGTTTTCACTTCGCCGCAAAAGCAAGAATTTTCAGGATGCTCTCTTCGGAAGGCTCCGCTTTAAATTCATCGAGCGCCTCTATGCTCTTTGTCATTTCCCGGTAGTCGGAAGCGACCAATGGGTCGCCGTCAATCATACGCTGGGCGGCATCGGACCTTCGCAGATCCAATTCGTTGTAAGCATAAAGAAGAAGTTGGGTTCGGGTAAAGCTTTGTTTCATAGATGATTTTTAGGGTTCATACCATCATGAACGCAGCCTTTTGCCTGTTATTTTATGCCGGCAGAAAAAATTTAGTCGTTCCAGTCCAGTTCCTTGTCAGTTTTCAGCAACTCCCTCATTTTCAGGAGGGCGTAGTGCATTCGACCGAGGGCCGTATTGATGTTAATGCCCAAAATCTCTGAAATTTCCTTAAAAGAGAAGCCCCCATAATGTCTCATAATTACCACTTCGCGCTGTTCAAAGGGAATTTTCTCCAGCAACGCCCTTACCATGGTTATTTTTTCATCCAGGAGAATACTGTCATGCGCATTGGGGAATGAACTGGACATGGTGTCGAATACGCTGTATTCTTCCGTGTCGCGTTTCATGGGCATGTTCTTCTCTTTCCGGAAATGATCGATAACAAGGTTGTGGGCGATCCGCAGCGCCCACGGCAGAAACTTGCCTTGCTCATTGTACCGGCCTTCCCTCACACTCGTTATGATCTTAATGAAGGTGTCCTGGAAAATATCTTCGCTCAGTTCCTTATCCCTGACAAGGAAAAAAATAGAAGAGTATATCTTCTGTTTATAGCGATGAATGATTTCCGTGATGGCGGCCTGCTGGCCTTGCTGATAGAGACGTACTAAATCTCTGTCACTGACTAAGTGAGGTTTGTGCATAGAATTTAATCTGCTTTAAAGTGAATTGTTCTTACTTTAAGTAGATGTTGTCTATGCGATTCCTCCTGTTATTGATTAGTGACTATTAAAAATTCCCTCTTCGCTTTACGTTGGATTCGGGATCAGCTAAGTCAAATATAGGAACATAATTTTCACAATTCAAAGCAATTTTTGCCAAAATTCTTCAAAAAAGTGAAAAACTTCGTTTTTAATTCTGTTTCGCAATAAAATTCCGGCTAAATGGGCTGTCTGAAGGGCCAGTTGGTTGCTTTCCAAGGGCAGCTGACAATTTATTTATGGCCGGGAGGTATACAAATGGAGACTGACTTTCCTGTTTATTGCCTGCTGAATGATTAACTTCGCAAAACTTGTTCTTCTTCGAAGGCAAAAGCCTTTTTCAGTAGAAGGATCTTACAAATTCATGGCAGACCATTTCGATTCCCTGGATCCCCGGCACTATATTCTCATCAAAGGCGCCAGGGTTCATAACCTCAAAAATATTGACGTTGCCATTCCGCGCAATAAGCTGGTAGTCATTACCGGGCTTTCCGGCTCGGGGAAATCTTCCCTGGCATTCGATACCCTGTATGCCGAGGGTCAGCGAAGATACGTGGAGAGTCTGAGCTCATATGCCCGCCAGTTTATCGGGCGCATGGATAAGCCGGAAGTGGATTACATTAAAGGAATTTCACCGGCCATTGCCATCGAGCAAAAAGTAAATACGCGAAACCCCCGCTCCACCGTTGGCACTTCCACGGAAATTTATGACTACCTGAAACTGCTTTTCGCCCGCGCAGGAAAAACCTATTCCCCGGTTTCCGGGCAACTCGTGAAGCGGCATACGGTGGAAGATGTGGTGAATTTCCTGGCAACACAACCGGCAGGTTCCAAAGCTATGCTTTTGACGCCTTTCCGGCGGAATGAATCACGTTCGCTTGCGGAAGAGCTGAATGTACTGCTGCAAAAAGGTTTTACACGCGTCAGCATTGATGGCGGCGTACAAAAAATCGAAGACCTGCTGAGTGAAACGCCTGCCCCACAGGTACAGGCGCTGCACAAAGCCTGGAACGGGCAATTGCAGGCTCATAAAAAACCGGCCAAAAAGAAAAATGCAAAAGAAGAAAATACTTCCCCGCTTCCTGCTTTCACCCTGCAGATCGTCATCGACCGCCTTGTAGTTCAACCCGGCGATGAAGATTTATTGAACCGCGCTGCCGATTCGGCGCAAACGGCCTTCTTCGAAGGACATGGGGAATGCCAGGTTGAAATCACAAATCCGAAAAATGAAAAGCGCGTCAGTATTTTTAATAACAAGTTCGAGCTCGACGGCATTACTTTTGAAGAACCCTCCACACACCTGTTTAGCTTTAATAACCCTTATGGCGCCTGCAAGACTTGTGAAGGGTTCGGTTCGGTAATCGGAATTGACGAAGACCTTGTGATGCCGGATAAAAGTTTGTCCGTTTATGAAGGCGCCATTGTTTGCTGGCGCAGCGACAAAATGAAAGAGTGGAATGATAAACTGATCGCTTCAGCCTATAAGTTTGATTTTCCAATTCATAAACCGGTTTACGAACTGACCCGCGAACAACGCAGCCTGCTCTGGACGGGAAACAAATTTTTCGAAGGGCTGGACGCCTTTTTCCGGTATGTGGAATCGCAAACATATAAAATCCAGTACCGCGTGATGCTTTCAAGGTACAGGGGCCGTACTACCTGCCCTGAATGCCAGGGTACGCGCCTGCGTAAAGATGCCTCCTGGGTTAAAGTGAACGGCAAGTCCATCAACGACCTCGTGCTGATGCCTGTGGAAGATTGCAAAATTTTCTTTGATACGCTGTCGCTCAGTGCATACGATTTATCCGTTGCCAAACGCATCCTCACCGAAATAAAAAACCGGTTGCAATACTTATGTGATGTCGGGCTGGGATACCTGACCATGAACCGCTTGTCCAATACGCTTTCGGGCGGCGAATCCCAGCGCATCAACCTGGCCACCTCCCTCGGCAGCAGCCTGGTCGGTTCCATGTACATTCTTGATGAGCCCAGTATCGGCCTGCATCCGCGCGATACGCAACGTCTCATCAAGGTATTGAAATCACTGAGGGCCATGGGCAATACCCTGGTTGTCGTTGAACACGACGAAGAAATCATGCAGACGTCCGACCAGCTCATTGACATCGGTCCGGAAGCCGGGAGAAACGGTGGCCACCTCGTTTTCCAGGGAACCTTTGAAGAGATCAAAACAAATGCCGGAAGCTACACCGGGCTATACCTATCCGGCAAGGAAGCGATTGCCTTGCCTTACCGGCGCCGCACCTGGAACAGCTACATTCACGTAGAAGGCGTCCGGGAAAACAACCTGAAGAATGTCTCGGTAAAATTTCCACTCGGCGTGATGACCGTGGTAACCGGTGTCAGCGGTTCGGGTAAAACTTCGCTCGTTAAAAAAGTGCTCTACCCTGCGCTGAAAAAAATTCACGGCGGCTATGGCGAACAAAGCGGCTCCTTTGATAAAATCGGCGGCGATTACCACAGACTGGGAGCCGTAGAATTTGTGGACCAGAATCCCATCGGCAAATCTTCGCGTTCCAACCCCGTAACGTATGTCAAGGCATACGATGAAATCCGCGCACTCTTTTCCGATCTGCCCATGTCACGGGCCAGGAAATATAAACCTTCGCACTTTTCCTTTAACGTGGAAGGCGGCCGCTGCGAGGTGTGTGAAGGAGAAGGAACCGTAACCATTGAAATGCAGTTTATGGCCGATATCCAGCTGGTCTGTGAAAATTGCAAAGGCAAACGTTTCAAACAGGAAATCCTGGATGTGGAATACCGGGGAAAAAATATTGCCGACATTCTGGACCTGACGGTGGATGAAGCCATGGAATTCTTCTCCACGCCGATTAAAGCGCACGGACACGATACCAAAATAGGTTCGCGACTTAAGCCTTTGCAGGATGTCGGATTGGGGTACGTGCACCTGGGACAGGCATCCAGTACCCTGAGCGGCGGTGAAGCCCAGCGGATCAAGCTGGCTTCCTTCCTGGGAAAAGGACAAGGCAATGACGCGGACGGACAAACCCTTTTTATTTTTGATGAGCCCACGACAGGTCTTCACTTTCATGACATTAAAAAACTATTAAAATCCTTTGACGCCCTCATCGATCACGGGCACAGCATTTTAGTCATTGAACACAACCCGGAGGTGATCAAATGCGCAGACTGGGTGATAGACCTGGGTCCGGAAGGCGGCGAAGAAGGCGGTAGTATTGTATTTGAAGGGAAACCGGATGAATTGGTGGAATGCAAAGCCTCGTATACAGGTCATTATCTGAAAGATAAACTCAACCCATCCTTCCGGGTAAATACGCATTAGTTCATCTGTTGCCGGCATGCAACCCTCCTTCCCTTCTAAGGACCTGTATATTACCTGAATTACTTTTAACTCTGCGAAAGTTTTGTTAGGTTTGTTTCTCCTGGCTCTTGTTGCCGGTGAAACTATTTCGAAAATGGTTGCAACCCGCACACGTTGACAACCTGTTCGTGAACCAGGCATTGCATGAAAACTTTTTTAACCGTTGGTTTCTTTTTCATCGTCTTTCAGCCGATTTCTTATTCACAGGATCAGCACCTGGCTGATTCCCTTCGGCATGAACTGGCCAAGACCAAATCCACCCGGCAGGAAATGTCTGGCTATGTACCCGCTTTTTACGATACCCTGGCTGCCAATCTTCTTTTTCAATTATCCAAAGTATACCTGAGCAATGTTCCGGATTCTGCCATGTATTACGCCGAGCAATCCCTGCTTCTTGCCGAATCGGTTGGATACAAGAAAGGAATGGCCCGTGCCTATAATATCATGGGAGCCATCGAAAACCGGCGAGGCAATTACCTGGAGGCGATGAACCTCTACAAACAGAACCTGAGGTTGCGAAAAGAAATGGACGATAAAAAAGGAATAGCATCCTGTTACAATAACATAGGGGTGATCTACGACGACATGGGTAAATACCCGGAAGCGTTGCAAAATTACCTGGCATCCCTAAAAATCCTGGAAGAAATCGGGGATAAAGAAGGAGCCGCTGATTGCTATAACAACATCGGTGTGATCTACGATTTTTACGGGAACGTACCGATGGCGCTTAAAAATTACGCCATCTCCTTAAAGCTGAGAGAAGAACTGGATGACAAGGACGGCATTGCCGGATCGTATATAAACCTCGGCGTGATTTATAAAGGCCAGGGCCATTACCAGGAAGCGATGAAACATTACCTGCTTGCCTTAAAGGCATACCAGGAACTGGGCGACAGCAGCGGGATCGCCACCTGCTACAACAACATCGGCAACATCAATTACCGGATGGGTGATATTCCCGAAGCGTTGAAGAGCTATTCCACCGCATTAAAAATAAAGTCGCAGCTGGAAGATAAAAAAGGAATTGCGGAAGCCGAGAATAACCTGGGTGTGACATATATCCAAATCCGGGACTTTGCAAAGGCTTCTTTTCATCTGAACAAGGCGCTGGCCATTTCAAAAGAAATCAGCCACCTGGACCTGATCAAGAACAGCTACCTGGGCCTCGCTGAACTGGACAGCGCGCGGGGCGACTTTGGCAATAGCCTGTCCAACTTCAAGCAGTATATTCAAATTCGCGACAGCCTGGTCAACAATGAGAATACCCGGAAGATTGCGCTGCAACAAATGCAATTTGATTTTGACAAGAAACAGGAAGCCGACAAATTGAAATTCAACCAGGAAAAAGAAATCAGCGCCATCAAACTGCAGAAACAAAAAGCCTATACGCGGGGAGGAATGGCCGGCATTACGGTTGCCTTAGTGCTCTTATTTTTTGTTTACCGGAATTACAAAAAGCACCGCATCGCGCATAAAGAACTAAAAGAGACGCAGGCGCAATTGGTAAAGAGCGAGAAGATGGCCGCCTTTGGAGTCATGGCTTCGCGCGTGTCGCATGAAATTCAAAACCCGTTGAATTTTGTAAATAATTTTTCCGACCTCTCCCAGGAGATGGTGAAAGACGTGATCGAAGCTTCCAATGCCGATGAGAAAAGACAATATTCGGAACTGTTGATTGCCAACCTCCGGAAAATCAATGAACACGGCAAACGCGCTTCTACGATCATCAGCCAGTTACAGGAGCACAGCATGAAAGGCACCTCGCATGAGTTTTTTGAAAAAGAACAGGCATAAAATGGATCTTTCGCGCCCTTGCGACGTCCCTTTTTTCCGGGCTTTGTACGGTTCTTTTTAATGAACCGTAACAAATTGTATACTTGCAAAACTTTAATCAAATGCCCTTTATGAGAACGCATACCAAAGAAACGCAGGGTGAATTATCACCGGAGCTTGCTCTTGAAATATTAAAGGAAGGAAATGAGCGGTTTGTGAACAATATTAAAGCACATCGCAACCTGCTCGAACAGGTCAATGAAACGTCTTCGGGGCAGTTTCCTTTTGCCGCCGTGTTAAGCTGCATTGATTCCCGCACATCGGCCGAATTGATCTTCGACCAGGGATTGGGAGACATTCTCAGTATCCGCATTGCAGGAAATATCCTGAACGACGATATCCTGGGCAGCATGGAGTTAGCCTGCGAAATTGCCGGCTCCAAATTAATTGTGGTACTGGGCCATACCAAATGCGGCGCCATCCAGGGAGCCTGCAACAACATTGAGATTGGACATATTTCGACCCTGCTGAAAAAAATAAAACCGGCTATCGATAAGGAAACCCTCACCCGGAACGGCAGGGATGGCAGCAACCAGGAATTCGTCCAGAATGTTGCGACGATTAATGTGCATCTCACGGTGCAGAAAATCAGGGAACAAAGCACCTTATTGGCTGAAATGGAACAAAAAAAGCGAATTAAAATTCTCGGCGGCCTATATGACCTGGATACCGGAATTGTGACATTTTTCGATCATGCATGAGGCACCGGGGTGGCAAGTGCAGCCTTCCAGGCCACGCTACCTTTAAGGAAGTCTTTCTTCCTGAATTGTCATGCCGATTGAAATATATTACGCACCTTTGCTTCGTATGCGCCTACAGGCTTGCTACCTGAGGGAGAGAAGCAGGCGAGTCCATATAACTAGCTCATTTGTTTTGCATTTATAACTAACACAAAATGTATCAATACGTTTGGAATAAGTTTTTGCCTGTCATCGCCATGAAATTAAAAACGGCGGTAAAGAAGAGAGAGCCTCAACAGCTGGAAATCGACAAACTGGACTTTGAAAGAGCCAGCGATAAGAAAAATGCGAAATACCAGTTCAAACTGGAGATGAATGAGGGCCGTACTATCAGGAGCAAAGACAATTCAGCAATTGCCCTCGATTTTGCACGGGCATTGAATGAGTTCGACGTTACAAAAGAAATCCTGAAGGGGGGCTACTTCCGGTTTAACATGAATTCCAAGTTCATTCTAACCATCGAATTGAATGCCCCGCCCCTGCCTGCCGCGGAAATTCCGGAAGCGCCTCCCGCCGCCACCGAAGAAACACAGGCCAATGCACCGGCGGAAACGTCCGGTGAATCCGCACCGGCTTAATACAACCTCAAACTTTTTTCTGCACCTGCCTGTCTGCCAACCAGGACTGCTACGCATGCTCCTTTTCATGCTATGCCCTTCTTTCCATAGGGCATATGACCTGATACTATTTTTCTTCCCTCCTCCGTCTTCCGTCCTCCGTCTTCTGTCTTCCGACTCAGCACTAAATCCTATCTTTATCCGCCATGAAAAAGATCCTGGGGATATCCGCTTTTTACCATGACTCGGCTGCGGCTCTTGTCGTTGGCGGAAAGGTCGTGGCGGCCGCACAGGAGGAGCGTTTTACACGAAAGAAACATACGGCAGACTTCCCGGTGCAAGCGATCCGCTATTGCCTGTCGGAAGGAAAATTAACACTGAACGAACTGGACGCCGTGGTCTTTTATGAAAAACCCCTGCTGAAATTTGAAAGACTCCTGGAGACCTACTATGCCATGGCTCCACGCGGACTCCCTTCTTTTCTGAAGTCCATGCCCGTCTGGCTGAATGAAAAATTATTCTTCCGGAAGATCATTTATAATCACCTTCATGAAGTCGGAGATTACGACCAAAAAAAAATAAACCTGCTTTTCTCCGAACATCACCTTTCCCATGCCGCCAGCGCATTTTACGCCTCTCCTTTTGAAAAGGCTGCCATACTTACGATCGACGGCGTGGGCGAATGGTGCACCGCTTCGCTGGGCAGCGGTGACGGCAAACGCATCACGCTGCACAAAGAACTTACATTCCCGCATTCCGTAGGCTTGCTTTACAGCGCATTTACGTATTACCTGGGCTTTGAAGTGAATTCCGGAGAATACAAGTTGATGGGCCTGGCCCCTTACGGCAATGCGGGTTCCGCAAAAGCCACCGCCTACCTGGAGTCCATCCGGTCGGAACTGGTGGATATCAAAGCAGATGGATCCATCTGGCTGAACCCTGCCTATTTTTCCTATGCCACAGGCTTGCGCATGGTGCCGGATGCGAAATGGGAAAAGCTTTTTGGCATGAAGAAGCGAAATGCTGACGAACCCATCCTTCAATCACATTGCGACCTGGCCTGGGCCGCTCAACAAGTGACGGAAGAGGTTGTGCTGAAGATGGCCCGGGAAGTGAAGCGCATTTCACCCGTTGAAAATTTATGCATGGCAGGCGGTGTGGCCTTGAACTGTGTCGCGAATGGCAGGCTGCAAAGAGAGGGGATCTTTAAAAATATATTCATACAACCGTCGGCCGGTGATGCCGGCGGAGCCCTGGGCGCGGCATGGGCCGTCAGTCATCTTTATTTTGAGGAAGCGCGAACCATCGTAACAGGCAAAGACGGCATGTCGGGAACTTACCTCGGTCCGTCGTATTCAGATGCGGACATTGAATTGCTTTGCAGGAAGACCGGTGCCGTTGGCAAAAAAATGGAAACGAAAGCGTTGTCGAAGCACGTGGCTTCCGTGCTTGCTGAGGGAAAGGTGGCAGGTTGGTTTAAAGGAAGAATGGAATTCGGTCCCCGCGCCTTAGGAAACCGGAGCATCCTAGGCGATGCAAGAAATCCCGGCATGCAGCGGACGCTCAATCTGAAAATAAAATACCGCGAAGGATTCAGGCCCTTTGCTCCTGCCGTATTAAGTGAAGATGCTTCTTCTTATTTTGACCTGGAAAATGACTCACCCTATATGTTACTGGTGGCTCCCGTGAAAGAAAACAGGAGGATAGAAAGACCTGCGGGGTTCGCAAATCTTGATGTGGCGGGAAAACTGGCTTGCAGCCGCAGCGATATCCAGGCGGTCACCCATATCGATTATTCCGCACGCGTACAAACCGTGACACCCGAATCCAATCCCGGCTTCCGGGATCTGCTCCAGGCTTTTAAGGAACAAACCGGCCAGGGAATTCTGGTAAATACCAGTTTCAATATTCGCGGCGAGCCCATGGTATGCAGTCCCTATGATGCTTACCGCTGTTTTATGAGCACGGAAATGGACTACCTGGTCCTGAACGATTACCTGTTTGTGAAAACCGAACAGCCCGGCTGGCCGGACAAAGAATCCTGGCGCAAAAAAATTTCCATCACCAACGATTGAAACGAACATTCTAGAATGTATTCCCTTATTCTTAACTTCCACGTATGGATTTCCTGAAAGACCTCTGGTACTTTATGAAAGAGCGCAAGAAATTCTGGCTGGCGCCTGTTTTGGTCGTGCTGCTGCTGCTCGGCCTGCTCATTGTCCTGGGCGGAAGCAGCGCCCTTGCTCCCTTTATCTATTCCCTTTTTTAACCGATGAACAGACCCAGCGCTTCCGGAAAAGATCCCCTTGTTACCATGCTCACAATTACAGCGGGGCTGTTCGTGGTATATCATTTCACAAAAACAGAAATGGCCCTGTTGGCAGCAATGGGCATCGGGTTGATAGGACTGACCTCCAAATACCTGAGCAACATCATCCATATCGGCTGGTGGAAACTGACTTTTTTGTTGAGCCTTGTCGTTCCTAAAATCGTTTTGACCCTGATTTACTTTATCATCCTGCTGCCTGTATCCCTCCTCGCCCGGCTGACAGGACGTAAAGATATCCTCCGTCTGAAAAACACCCACTCCAGCAATTACCAGGACATCAACAAAACATTCAACCGATCCGATTTTGATAAGCCCTGGTAGAGTTAGCCGGGAAGTATGGAGTCCGGAGTAGGTAGAAACAAAAACAGACTTAAAATTGTGGACTGCAGACTGTGAACTGTGAACCAAGGATTGCGGACTGCCTACTGCCTGCTGCCTGCTGCAAACAGTGGACCAATCCAATGAAATTGGATTTCCTCCGTTATCTGACTGTTGAAAGGTAAACCCCTTTGAACTGCCAATATTTGCCTGAAAACTTTACCTTTATCGCGTATGAAAAAATGTTTCGCCGCACTGCTTTTCCTGGCCTGCTTTTCAGCATCCGGGCAACAGGCCGACAACCATGAACTGATTCAGCTTTCAGGTATAGTAGTCACGGGAGACAGCCTTCACCCTATTCCATTTGTAAATATCCTGATTAAAAATTCTTACCGCGGCGTGGTGAGTGACTATTATGGATTTTTCAGCATTGTTGCCAAAGAAAAGGATACGCTCGAATTTAGTTCAGTAGGTTTCAGTAAAGCTTATTTCATTATTCCCGACACGCTGACGGAGCAGCGGTATTCCCTGATCCAGGTGCTTCGCAGCGATACGATCCTTTTACCCGAAGCGCTGATCTATCCGTGGCCTACGAAGGAACAATTTAAAGAAGCTTTTATCCGGCTCCGCGTTCCGGGCGACGACCTGGATAGGGCCAAGCGCAACCTGGATAAATACAACCTGAGCCTGATTGGCGAAACGATGCCGATGGATGGCACGATGAATTACCGTGAACAGATGAAATACCGAAGCAATGAGTTTTACAGTTCCGGTCAATTGCCGCCCTATACGATCCTGGACCCCATTGCCTGGGGCAAGTTTATCGATATGTGGAAAAGCGGAGCGTTTAAGAAAAAAGACAAGAAGCTGAAGGATGAGAATTAATCGCTTTTTTCACATACACCGCCTGCTGCTCTTTTGTCTGTTGGGTTCGATTTTTTGCCTGTCCGCGAAAGCACAGGAAGGGAAACTCAGCGGTTCTGTTAAAGATTCATCCAATCACCTCCTTGCAGGGACCAGCATCAATGTTGTTGGCAAGACGGTGGGAACCGTAACCGATGACAATGGCAGGTTTACCCTCACTATTCCTGCGGGCCAGCCGATTAAAATTGTATTCACCTATACGGGATTACAGCCGGACACCATCCTTGTCAATTTGAAACCCGGTGAGAAAAAAGAAGTGAACATTCAACTGAAAGGACGGATCTCGCTCCTTCCCGCATTTACATACAGCGACCGCTCCCTCAGCGATGTCAACGTGATTAAAGTAAATCCGAAGGTCATCCAGATGATTCCGACTCCCAACCAAAGCGTTGAAGACATCATCAAGACCCTTCCGGGAGTCAATTCAAATAATGAATTAAGTTCGACGTACTCGGTGCGTGGAGGCAACTACGACGAAAACCTCATCTACGTAAATGACATTGAAATATACCGCCCTTTCCTGGTCCGTTCGGGTCAGCAGGAAGGACTGAGTTTTACGAACAGCGACATGGTAGACAACATCAGCTTTTCTGCCGGCGGCTTCGATGCCAAATACGGCGACAAGATGTCCAGTGTGCTGGATGTGAAATACAGGAGACCGACGAAGCTTGCCGGATCGGTATCGGCCAGCCTGTTGGGCGCAGCCGTGGAGTTTGAAAACATCAGCCCGAATAAAAAGTTCACCTACATGGCCGGCATCCGGTACAAGTCCAACCAGTACCTGCTAAATACCTTTGAAACGGAAGGCGAATACAAGCCTTCCTTTACAGACATCCAGGTGCTGACGACCTATTCCTTCAGCAAGAAATTCGAAGTGGAAGTTTTCGCCGATTATGCATACAACCTGTACAGCCTTATTCCTGAAACGCGTGAAACCAATTTCGGTACGGTAACCGATGCGAAACGGTTTACCGTCTTCTTCGAAGGGCAGGAAGCCGACCGTTACGAAACCGTCACCGGCGCCGTCACCCTGAATTTCAAACCCAAAGAAAACCTGAAGTTCAAATTCATCAGTTCGGCATACAAGTCGAGGGAGGAAGAACGTTTTGACATCCTGGGACAGTACTTCCTCGACCAGTTGGAAAGTGATTTCGGCAAAGCCGATTTCGGCGATGTGGCCTTTAACCTGGGTGTAGGTTCCTTTCTCAGCCATGCCCGGAACAAACTGAATGCAACGGTAGTAACGAATGAACTGAAAGGCGATGTGATCCGTAAACACGGCCTGCTTCAGTGGGGATTGCGCGCACAGCAGGAAGACATTACCGACAAACTTAACGAATGGAATTACCTCGATTCAGCCGGCTACTCCATCCCCTCCACCCGCGACAGCGCGAATCCGCAGATCCTGTTAAACGATGTGGTCCGTAACAGGATTAATTTGAACAGTAACAGGTATAGCGGTTTCCTGCAGCATACATGGGACCTTTCCGACTCCCTGCACCTTATCCTGACGGCAGGAATCCGGTTCCAGTACTGGGATCTGAACGGACAAAGCCTTTACAGCCCGCGCGCCTCGGTAACCTATAAACCCAAATGGAAACGCAACATGAGCTTCAGGGCCGCTGCCGGCTATTATTACCAGCCGCCCTTTTACAGGGAATTGCGCGATATGCAGGGCCAGATTCATGAAGATGTCTTCGCCCAGAAATCCATTCATTTTGTGGTCGGCCACGACATGCAGTTTCTTGGCCTGGGAAGGGAGTTTAAACTGACTACGGAAGTTTACTATAAAATCCTGGAAGACCTTAACCCGTATAAGATTGACAACCTCCGTATACGGTACCTGGCAGAAAACAATGCGAAGGGATATGCCCGCGGCATTGACCTGCGCCTGTTTGGCGAATTTGTACCCGGCACCGAATCCTGGGCAAGTCTTAGCTACCTGAAAACGGAAGAAGACCTGTCGAATGATTATTACAATATCTACCTGAATTCCGACGGCGACACGATTATTCCCGGGTATACGTTCAACAATGTTGCCGTTGACAGCATCCGCAAAGAACCCGGCTACATTCCCCGTCCCACGGATCAGCGGATATCGTTTAGTCTCTTTTTCCAGGATTACCTGCCCAAGTCGCCTACCTTCAAGATGAACCTGAGCCTGCATTTCTCCACTCCCCTGCCGTTTGGTCCTCCCGGACCTGACCGTTACAAGGATATTTTCCGGTCAACGAATTATCGCAGGGTGGACATTGGGTTCTCGAAACAACTGATCGGGGAAGGCGTGGTAAACAAGCCCACGGGAAAATTCCTCGGCGGTTTCGAATCAGTGTGGATCAGCTTTGAAGTGTTTAACCTTTTGGATGTAAGTAACGTATCATCCTACCTGTGGGTTACCGACGTGAGCAATGCACGCAAGTACGCCATTCCGAATTACCTGACCGGGCGGCAGGCCAACCTCAGGCTGACTGCCAAATTCTGACCATGAACCTGAAGAAAATAATACTTGTCGTGTTCGCCGTAGCATCCTGGAATATGCCTGCTTATTCCCAGCAGATTCTGTTTTGCGAATCCGTCGATGCGAATGGAAAGCCCTCCGGCACCAGCACTGCTTTCAGCATCAGTGCCCAGGGCAGTTTTTTGAATGTGCTGGTGAAGCTGAACGGACCTCTATCCTATAACAGGGTGCTTTACGACGTTTATATGCTGGACACCCTGGGGAAAGAGAAATTTGAAAGTTCCAACGAATTGCCTGTGGAGCCCGGATGGACATGGTTTAACAAAGGATTTACTTTTTACCAGGCCGGACAGTATGTCATTTATGTCTATGATGAAAGCGAAAAGCTGATCGTTACCGGAAAACTCAGGCTCGTGGGTAAATAATTACCGGCGAAACACCTTTTTCTTTCAGCCTTCATTCATCCAAAACATTTACATTTGGCTTTGCAAAAAATGCCTTGTGATCGCACTCTTAACAAAGGAAATCAACTCTTTTCTTAATTCCGTAATCGGCTATGTCGTACTCACTGTTTTCCTGCTGAGCATCGGGCTGCTCATGTGGGTGCTCCCGGGCACGGATTTTAATGCCATAGAAAACGGCGCCGCCAACCTAGACACACTCTTTATCCTGGCCCCCTGGGTTTTTATGTTCCTGGTGCCTGCCGTGACGATGAAATCCTTCGCCGAAGAAAATAAATCAGGAACCATTGAATTGCTCCTCACCCGGCCGCTGACAGATTTAAAAATCGTGCTGGCCAAATTTTTCGCTTCCTTCCTGCTCATTGTGTTTTCGTTGCTTCCCACGCTTATTTATTTCATCACCATCTATAGGCTGGCATCCCCGCAGGGGAATATCGACAGTGGCAGCATCTGGGGATCGTATGCCGGTTTGCTCCTCCTGGGCGGCGGGTTTGCGGCCATCGGAATTTTCGCGTCTTCCATTACCGAAAGCCAGGTGATTGCTTTTATCCTCTCCCTGCTTCTGTGTTACCTGTTTTATATTGGCCTCGATTATGCAGGATCTGTTTTCCCTGCCACCGGCATCGGAACATTCCTGGTCCAGCTGGGTATCGGCAGTCATTACGCATCCCTGAGCCGCGGCGTCATCGATACGCGCGACGTCATTTATTTTATTTCCCTCAGCGCCTTTTTTATCCTGCTCACCCGTTTTGTACTTGAAAAAAGAAAATGGTAACAGACTCCAGGAAAAATTTCAGGCGTAACAGCCTCTTGCAGTTTGCCGCGACGCTGGTGTTGCTGGTGCTCCTGAACGTGATCTCCGCCTACCTTTTTATGCGGTTTGACCTGACTGCGGAAAAGCGCTTCACGCTGTCTGCCGACACGAAGGCCAGCCTGAAGAACCTGAAAGACGTCGCCTATGTAAAAGTATACCTGGAAGGCGATCTTCCTCCCGCCTACAAGCGGCTTCGCAATGCGGTAAAAGAACTCCTGGATGAGTTCCGCGTGTATGCCGGCGACAACATCGAATATGAGTTCATCGATCCGTCGGCAAGCCCGGAAGCCTCCGAACGGAATAAATTGTACCAGCAACTGGCACAATACGGAATTCAACCCACCAACATCCGGGAAAAAGGAAAAGGAGAAACGACACAAAAAATTATTTTCCCTGGAGCCATCCTGAATTATAAAGGAAAAGAATTGCCCCTGCAATTGCTTAAAAGCCGCATTGGCATGGGTGCCGACGAAATGGTTAACAGCTCCAGCGAAGGCCTGGAATATGAATTCATGAACGGCCTCCGGAAAATAAATACCGACTTCCGGAAAAAAATTGCTTTCCTGCAGGGCCATGGCGAGCTCAACACAAAACAACTGACCGATGCGGCAAGATCCCTTGCCGATGCCTATGAAGTGGATACCGTCGTCATAAACGGCAGCCTCCAGGCGCTTAAAAGTTACAAAGCCCTGGTTATTGCTAAACCGGATTCGGCCTTCAACGAACGCGACAAATTTGTAATCGACCAATTCATCATGAACGGCGGCAAAGTAATCTGGCTGATAGACCAGATGCAGATTGAAATGGACAGCCTGACTTCGGGAAATACCAATGTAGCCGTGGCCCGGGACCTGAACCTGGACGACATGCTTTTCCATTACGGCGCCCGCGTGAACTACAACCTCGTCATGGACCTGCAGGCCGCCCCGATCCCGGTAGTAACGGGATATGTCGGCAACCAGCCTCAGCAAAATCTCTTTCCCTGGTATTTCTATCCCCTGGTCAATCCTCAATCCCTGCACCCCATCGTGCATAACCTGAATGCTGTGAAGTTCGAATTTGCAAGCACGGTGGATACCGTGGAAGCGGCAGGCATCCGAAAGACTGTTTTGCTTTCTACCTCCGACTATTCGAAAGAGCAAATGGCGCCCGTTCGTGTAAGCCTGAACATCCTGCAGCAGGAACCCGACGTGAAATCATTCAGGGACCCGCATATGCCGCTGGCCGTATTACTGGAAGGCCGCTTTACCTCCATTTTCAAAAACAGGATTCCCGAAAGCATTGCGCATTCTCCTGAAATCAAATTCAGGGACAGCAGCGTTCGCACGCGGATGCTCGTGGTGTCTGACGGCGACCTGGTAGCCAGTTACGTATCGAAAAAAGGAAAAGTATTTCCCCTGGGCTACGATCGCTTTACGGGAGAATCCTATGGCAACAGGAATTTTTTCCTGAACAGCATGGATTATCTCCTCGACGAATCCGGACTGATGACCCTTCGCACCAAGGAATACAGGTTGCGGCTGATGGATAAAAGCAAGACCGGTGAGCCCTGGGTAAAAAGCGTGAATGTCCTGGTTCCGGTGGCGCTGATTGCCGCTTTCGGCCTGGCCGGGTTTGCATGGCGAAGAAAAAAATATAAAAGCTGAAATGAAACGTTCCACGCTATACCTGCTTATAACCGTTGTCGCATTGGGAGCGTTGGCTGCCTGGCTGGTGTTGAAAAACGGCAAGGCCACGCTTCGAGAGGAATTGCGCGATTTTGCCGTGGCCGACACGGCTGCCATCACCAAAATATTTTTGGCTGACCGCAACAAAAATGAAATCCTCCTGGAAAGAAAAAGCGCTGCCGAATGGACGCTCAACGGGAAGGAAAAAGCAAGGCAGGGAGGCATCAATCAATTGCTGGCTACCATTAAAACCATAGCGGTGCGGACAAGGGTTGCCAAATCCTATTATAACCTCACCGTGAAGGACCTTGCATCTACAGGCATCAAATGTGAAATTTATACGGATAACCCGGAAACACCGTTTAAAGTTTATTATGTGGGCGGATCCACACAGGATATCCTTGGGACTTATATGATGCTTGAAAAATCGAGTGTGCCATTCATTACGGAAATACCGGGCTTTAACGGTTATCTTACGCCGCGGTATACGACCAAGCTTGAGGACTGGCGCGACCGGACGGTTTTTGCGGTACCTGCTTCCGATTTGCGCAGCCTGCAAATCAGCTATCCTTCGTCTCCCGGACAATCTTTTCGCATCGAGAAGGAAAACGACCGGTATCTTGTGAAGTCCGGTGACGGTTCCCGGACTATTCAGCAGCCCGATTCGATCGGGCTCTCGAACTACCTTACTTTTTTCGGCTATCTTCCCTTTGAAGATTGGGATAAGGAATTCAAGGATTATCAACGCGATTCCCTCCGGGCAAGTACACCCCTGGCTGTGATTACCGTGACTAACACAGAAGGCCGGCAGGAAGAAGCGGTTCTTTACCACAAACCCGTTACACAACGTTCCTTATCGCAGCAGGATGAAAAAGGCAATCCCCTTCCCTATGATGTAGACAGAATGTACGCTTCGATACGCGACCGGAAAGAACTGGTCGTCATTCAGTATTATTCTTTTGGAAAAGTCCTTCGGCAACTGAATGATTTCGATCTCGCCGCCCGGAAAATCAAGGCACAAAATCCCTGATGCATTTCACGATGCGAATCTTACTTTTCATACCCCAAGCCGTGGATTGCATGGCCTGGAAATAATTTAAATATTACCCGTATCGCATTTATTTTCAATACGTTTTAAATTCCCGGGAAGCCTTGCAACCATGCTAAATAAATTAACTTTGCATGTCATATATTAACCTTCAGCCCAACCCATGAAATTTATTGTATCCAGCTCGAACCTTTTGCGCCAACTGCAGACCATTTCAGGAGTTCTCAACTCGAGCAATCCGTTGCCAATCCTGGATAACTTCCTGTTTATCATCGATAAATCACAACTAACCGTATTTGCTTCCGACCTCGAAACAACGATGACAACGCGGGTACAGGTAGAATCCAAACAAAGCGGAAAAATTGCCGTGCCGGCGAAAATCCTGCTTGATACGCTGAAAACGTTTCCGGAACAGCCGCTAACATTTACGGTGGATGAGAAGACTTTTTCCATTGAGATCAGTTCGGACTTTGGAAAATATAAATTGTCAGGTTTTGACGGTGAAGAATTCCCAAAGCTGCCTGAGCCCGAAGGTGCTTCTTCCATGGACCTGGCCTCTGATGCGTTGCGCGATGCCATCAACCTGACCCTCTTTGCCACGGGAAACGATGAACTGCGACCGGTGATGTCCGGCGTTTTCTGCCAGATGTCAAAGGATAACATTACGTTCGTTGCTACCGATGCACATAAGCTGGTAAGATACCGCCGCGCCGATCTGAAGTCTAAAAAAGAAGGCGCATTCATCATACCCAAGAAGCCCTTAAACCTCCTGAAAAATGTGTTGGGCAGCACGGACGAAACTTCGATCAAAGTCAGCTACAACAGCAACAATGCCTTTTTCGAAATCGGTCACATCGCTTTGATTTGCCGCCTTATTGACGGACGCTACCCGAATTACGAGGCCGTTATCCCAACCGAGAACCCTAACGTCCTCACCATTGAACGCAATGCACTCCTGAATTCCGTACGCCGTGTTTCTATTTTTTCCAATAAGACAACGTACCAGGTACGCCTGAAAATCACGGGCAGCGAATTAAACATCAGCGCCGAAGACATTGATTTTTCCAATGAAGCGAATGAAAGGCTGAGTTGCCAGTATGCTGGCGAGGACATGGAGATCGGTTTTAACGCCCGTTTCCTGGTGGATATGCTGAGCAACCTCGACAGCGAATATGTCAACCTGGAAATGTCGGCACCGAATCGTGCCGGAATCATTCTACCTTCCAAGAATGGCAAAGAACCGGCCGCAGATGTGCTGATGCTCGTCATGCCGGTTATGCTGAATGCCTGAAGAAAGTTCAAAAGTTCAAGAGTTCAATAGTTCAGGAGTTAAAAGTTTAACTCTGCGGTTCTTCTCTGCGCTTCTCTGCGTTTAAATTCCAGCTTCCGTTGTCTGTTGTTCCTTGTCTTTACCCAGTTGCCCATTTACCTAGTCACCTAGTCACTTAATCACCCAGTTACCTAGTCACTTAGTCACCTGGTCACCTTAATTCCCAAACTACCTGAAAAGAAGCGCCAAGATTTTCCTTGCCCTTTACCTGGTACTTTCCCTGGCCTTTTCCTTTTATCGTTATTCCTTTTTTCCTGTTGACGGGGACCTGCCGGCCATTGTGATGGCTCATAAAAGCTACTCCACCGTCATGCATGATCCTTTTGGATTGAATGTCCTGCTCAAGGATTCGGTGTATCCCGCGACGAACCGCTATTTCGCCCACCTGAGCATGTCGGCATATTTTAAGCATGCTCCCCAATCGCTGCAGTCCTTTAGCCATCCTGTCGACAGCATTTATTATGCATGCGCCCTGGCGAAAACCGGGATCCAGGCTTTACTTATTTTTCTCCTGGCCTCCTGGATTTCGGGAAAAACAAATCTGAAAGACCCTGATTTTCTCCTGGCTGCCGGCCTGGTGACACCACTCTTCCAGGTCGCAGGCTACCACCTGGCCATTGGGTTAATTGACCAGGCAGTTACCTATGCCTTTTTCTATGCCTTTGCCCTCAGCCTGTTGCTCTTGTTTTTCACTCCCCTCTTTATGAATTGGTTTCATGGACATACTATTAACCGATGGCTCCTGGCAGCACTTTTTCCTTTTGCAATTGTTGTTGCTTTTCACGGTCCGCTGAACCCGGCAGTAGTTGTGCTCACTTGCGCTTTTGTCTTTCTTGCCATGTGCTTCAATCCATCCAAATCCGCGGCCTATGGAAAAACCGGAATGACATGGAACAAAATTTCCCTTATCCTTTTTGCATGCTTTGCATCGGTGTATTCGCTGTATATCAGCCGGAACAATATGGAAAACCTATGGGATTATCTTCCTCTTGCAGATCGTTATGCGCGTCTGCCATACGGTATTTACCAGCAATACCTGACAAATCCCGCTTTACCAATGCTGCTGGCATTTACCATTTACAATCTTTACCAGCTAAGAAAAACCTCACCGGGAATTCAGACTGACAAGCTAATCACGCTGCTGAAATGGATGATGGCCGGCAGCATCCTTTTTCTCCTGGCTTTGCCACTTGGCGGATACCGCGCTTACCGGCCTTACATTCTCCGTATGGACTCGGTAATGCCGGTTACGCTTGTTCTGTTTTTAAGTTATGGGCTGACTACTTATTACCTTTTGAAATCCAGGAAATTTAAGTACAAAAAGATCTATGCAGGCGCTATATTTATTTTCAGCCTGCATTTCGTACTGGCTGATACGGAAATCAAAAGAGAAAATACCTGTGAAAAAGCTTCCCTTCAAGAATTGGCCGCTGCTCCTGTACAAACGGTTTTACTCAGCAGCGACTGCACCGTCCTGTCCTGGAATAAAACTACCGACCCGGCTGACTCCGATGTAAAAACTGATTTGCTCCTGCGCTGGGGGGTGCTGAAGGAAAAGAAACACTTTTACCAAAAATGAGTGAATTTGAGAATTTGAAAATTTGAGACTTCGAGGATTAGGAGCTTTGAAGATGAAATATCACGGTGACCATAACGACCTCCCCTTCTCCTAAAGAAGAGGGGGCCGGGGGGTGAGGTGCAGGGGTAAAATCGTAAATTCGTGTAAATACATATTTCACAGATCCATCCGGGTTACAAGACTTATTACCAATTCAAGTGAAGCTTCAAACAAATTATTGTTGAAAAGTAGCTTCTGGAAAAAGTATCCCTTTTTAAGAACATAAGGTATAAGAGGTCCGTTAAAAAATGAACCTTATGAACCAACAAGAACTTAATGCGTTGATCCGTTTGCTTGACGATACGGATGAGGAAGTGTTTAACCAGATCGAGCCTAAAATCGTGAATTACGGCAAAGAGGTGATTCCCATTCTTGAGAATGTGTGGAGCAAAGCCCTGGATGCCCTGATGCAGCAACGCATAGAATCAATCATTCATAAGATCCAGCTGGAGTCCTTGCAGCAAGACCTAAGTGTCTGGACCAGTACAGGTTGTATAGATTTAATTAAAGGCGCTATCCTGGTGGCCCGCTACCAGTACCCGGATCTGAACGAAGAGCAGTTAATTACACACCTCGATAAAATAAAACGCGATGCCT
>Ga0315912_10001469_pt1 | contig 28700 bp, 24 predicted proteins | sample VfabasoilMG_FD_204469 | JGI IMG/M metagenome (GOLD analysis project Ga0315912, IMG submission 204469) | Garden soil microbial communities collected in Santa Monica, California, United States - V. faba soil | ecosystem: Environmental > Terrestrial > Soil > Garden | place: USA: California...
CAGTCCCGCTCCTACCGGGAAAGCCATGCAACCGGCGTGGCGCGCGCTTCAGTTCACCAAGAACCACTTTACGCCCGCCTTGATTTCGAGGTGCAAGTGGTCCGCGTGCGCTTCGTCGAAGTGCGGCGTCAGCATGTAGTGGAAGATGCGGAGGTCCGACGCTTCGCAGGCGACACTGAGCAGCTCGCGACCGCGGCGTCCTTGCAGCTTCCGCCCCTCGGGTCCGCAGCTCTTGGCGCCGATCTGGCTTGGCCAGTGGGGTCCGACTGCCACCCAATGCCCCGTGTCCTTCTTCAGCGCGCCGAGATCGATGGCCATGCCGCCGGGGTGCCGGTGCAGGAACTCACCGGGCCGGGCGGGCTCCTCGTGGGGGGGCCGATACATCGTGAAGTGGACGGCTTCGACGAAGCCGTGGGCGCGCAGGATGGCGCAGAGGTCGTCGAGGGCCAGGGCCAGACGGCCGTCGAGGATCTCGAACGGCGTGGTTTTTCGCTGCTCGGCGGGCAAGACCGAGTGGATCCAGACGCCCTGCAGGCGCCCGGCCAAGCGGATGGGCAGGCGCACGCCTGGTACGGGCTGCTCACGCAGGTACGGGATGCCCCGGCGATCCAGCTCCGCCAGCGTCTGCTCGTTCGTGAGGTTGGCGTAGCGATAGGCCCGCGTGTCCTCGGCCTCGGTAACCGGGGGAATTTCCAGGTACTTGTTGGCGGCTAGCGCCCGCCCTTCCCCCAGGCCAACCCCGAGCAGGCCCGGCACCAGGATCCCCAACAGGAGCTGCCAACGCGTCACGGGCCGGACGTTAGCAAAGGTCGGCGAGGCGCCAAATTTTCCGGCGTTTCCAGGGCTCCCGGCGCGCGGGCTGTAGCCTCAGGCCGCCTTGGCCGGGCCCGGACCCCGCTCACTCTGGGCGAGCAAGCGTTCCAACTCGGCCCGCACCTCCGTGCTGCCGAGCAGCGTCTGGCGCGCCCGCTCCCGGCCTTGTCCCAGGGACACCCCGCCGAGCGCCAGGTGCGACCCCGAGCGGCTGACGACGCCGGCGTCCAGCCCCCAGTCAATCAGCTCCCCCGCGCCATCCACCCCTTCGCCCCAGCGGATGTCGAACTCGGCCTCGCGAAACGGGGGCGCAAGCTTGTTCTTGACCACCTTCACCCGGGTGCGGTTGCCAATCACCTGCTCGCCGGCGGTCGCCTTGCCGATGCGCCTCACGTCGAGGCGCACGGACGCGAAGAAGCGCAATGCGTAGCCGCCCGTGGTCGTCTCCGGATTGCCGAAGGTAACGCCAATCCTCTGGCGCAGCTGGTTGATGAACACGACGCAGGTCTTCGTCCGCGCGGCGTCCGCGGTGATCTTGCGCACTCCTCGGCTCATCAAGCGAGCGTGCAGGCCCATGTGCTGGTCCCCCATCTCGCCGTCGATCTCCGCCTTGGGTACGAGCGCCGCCACCGAGTCCACGACTACCAGGTCCACGTTGCCCGACTCGACCAGCGCAGCGGCGATGTCGAGTCCTTGCTCGCCACAATCCGGCTGCGCGACGAGCAGACGGTCGAGACGAACTCCGAGTGCCTTGGCGTATTGCATGTCGAAGGCGTGCTCGGCGTCGATGAAAGCTGCGCTGCCGCCGCTGGCGTGCACGGCTGCGATGGCGTGCAGAGTGAGCGTCGTCTTTCCGCTCGATTCGGGTCCGAACACTTCGACCAGGCGGCCACGCGGATAGCCCCCGGTGCCCAGTGCCCGATCGAGCAGCCTGGACCCGCTGGGGATGACCTCGACTTCGGGCGTGGGCGTTCGCCCCAAGCTCATCACGGCGCCATCGCCGAACTTCTTGTTCAGGCTGTCCGCCAGCTCGTCCAGCTCGTCGTTTTCGTTTGCTTCACGTTGTTTGGTCTTGCTCATGGTGTCTTCCTTTCGATTGCGCATTCAGTCGCTCGGATCGGTCGGGGGCCTCTGCGCGCGTGAAGGGGGCCGGCCCCGCTGTGAAACGCTTTCGCTGGGCAGCATCCGCACCTCGCTGGGGTCCAGCGTCCGGTAGCAAATCGCTTCGCCGACGTGCCGCTCCTGGACGCGCTCCTCATCGTCGAGATCGGCGATGGTGCGAGCGACACGGAGCAGGCGCACGTAGGAGCGCGCCGACAGGCCCAGATGGGAGAAGGCTGCCTCGAGCAGGCGAGTGCTCTTGGTATCGAGGCGGGCGCACCGCTCGAGCTCCTCGAGGCTCGCCTCCGAATTGTCGCTGGCTCGGGACATGCCTTGCCGCTTGCGTGCCGCCTGCCTCGCGCGGGCGGCGGCGACACGGGCGGCCAGGTCCTCGCTGGACTCCGAGCGCTCGCTGCCGTCACGGCGCAGGCTCTCTACGTCGACTCGCGGGATGTGAACGTGCAGGTCGATACGGTCCAAAAGGGGACCCGAAAGCTTGCGCAGGTAGCGAGAGCGCGCGCCGGGATCGCATCGGCACTGGGCTCGAGGGCTCCCGTAGTTGCCGCAGGGGCAGGGGTTGGTGGCCAGCACGACCAGCGGACGCGCCGGGAAGACCGCGCGCGCCCTTGCCCGCACCACGCTGACCTTCTGGTCTTCGAGTGGCTGGCGCAGCGCCTCGAGCGCGGAGCGCCGAAACTCGAGCAGCTCGTCCAAGAACAGTACACCGTTGTGGGCCAGGCTGAGCTCGCCGGGTCTCGGGGTGCCGCCGCCGCCGACCAACCCTACGTCGCTCACGGTATGATGCGGGGCACGAAATGGCGGAGCGTCGACGATGCCCGAGCTCTTGTCCAAGAGCCCGGCCACGCTGTGGAGCGCCGTCGTTTCCAACGCTTCTTCCAGACTGAGCGGCGGCAAGAGGCCAACCAAGCGACGAGCCAGCATGCTCTTGCCTGCACCCGGCGGACCCAAGAGCAGGAGATGGTGACGGCCAGCCGCCGCGATGGTGAGCGCCCGCTTGCCCGTGCTTTGCCCACGCACCTCGGCCAGGTTCGGGCCGAGCGAGGCGCGGGGAAGGTACGTGCTGTGCGTGAGCGCGGACAGACTCGTCTTGCCGGCCACGTGCGCGATGAGCTCCTGCAAGCTCTGCACCGGATAGACGACGATGCCGCTGACGCGTGCCGCTTCCTGCGCGTTGTCTTTGGGCACGAAGGCCGCTTCGATGCCAGCGCGACGCGCTCCATCGAGCATTGGCAGGACGCCGGGAATGGGCCGCACCGAGCCGTCCAGCCCGAGCTCTCCGACCACGAGGGCGCCCCTGGTGCCACCCGCCGGGAGCCTCTGCAGTGCCTCCAAGATTGCGACCGCTAGAGCGAGATCGAGGCCCGAGCCGCTCTTGCGCACGTCGGCGGGCGCAAGGCTCACCGTGATCGCGTATTCTTCGAGCGTGAGGCCGAGCTGCGAGATGGCGCTCGACACACGGATGCGTGCCTCGCGTACGGCGGCCTCGGCCAAGCCTGCCAGCTGAAAGTGCGCCGGTCCGCGCCGGCAGCCCACCTCGACCTCGACCAAGCACAGCGTGAGGCCGAACAAGGTGCCGGAGGTGACCCGTGCGAGAGCCAGGGCTGGTGGCACGAAGGTTGCGGCCGCAAGTTCCACGTGTTTCCCGCCAGCAACCGCCGTGCCGAGACACGATCCAGCCTGTGCCGGCTCGAGGTCCACTTGTCATCGCCAGCGGCCGCCCGGCGTCGCGGCTGACGCGCCAGGGCTGCTTCAGGAGAGCTGGGTTTCGCTTCCCGTCCAAGCGGCGTACGGACTCCTCATGGCCTTGCACAGTGTCGTTCTCATCCCGGGCGATGGCATCGGACCGGAAGTCAGCCAAGCAGTCGTACGCATTCTCACGGAGGCCGGCGCCCCGGTCGAGTTCGTCACCGCGCACGCGGGCTTGGCGGCGGTCGAGAAGGGAGCCAGCACGGTGCTGCCCGAGGATACGCTCGAGCTGATCCGCGACACGCACGTCGCGCTCAAGGGGCCGTGTACGACGCCCGTCGGCAAGGGCTTCAGCTCGGTGAACGTCGCCCTGCGGCGTGAGCTCAACTTGTTTGCTGCCCTGCGTCCGGTGCGCTCGGTGCCTGGCGTCGCGACGCGCTTCGAGAACGTCGACCTCGTGATCGTGCGAGAGAACACGGAAGGGCTCTACAGCGGTATCGAGAACGTGATCACACCTGGGGTCGTGGTGTCGATGAAGGTCGCAACGCGGATTGCGTGTCAGCGCATTGCGCATTGGACCTTCCGCTACGCCAACTCACGGGGCAGAAAGAAAGTGAGCACCTTCCACAAGGCCAACATCATGAAGTTGTCGGACGGCTTGATCCTGGACGAGGCGCGCAAGGTCCATCAGCGCGACTATCCCAACATCGTGCACCAGGAGGTGATCATCGACGCCGCTTGCATGCGCCTGGTGCAGGATCCCTCCACCTTCGACGTCATCCTGTGCGAGAACCTCTATGGTGACATCGTCTCCGATCTGTGTGCTGGCTTGATCGGTGGCCTAGGCGTTGCGCCGGGAGCGAACATCGGCGATGTCGACGCGGTGTTCGAGGCCGTGCACGGCTCGGCGCCCGACATTGCCGGCAAGGATCTGGCCAATCCCCTGTCGCTGTTGATGAGCGCCGTGATGATGCTCGAGTACCTGGGCGATACGCGGAGCGACGAGCGCGCGTCGGCTGCAGCCGGGCGCATCCGCAAAGCCTACGAGAGCGCCCTCTACGAAGGCCAGAAGACGCGCGATCTGGGGGGCAGCTTGTCGACGACCGAGTTCACTCGGGCCGTCACGGAGCGGCTGAAGGCGTCCTAGTCGGCTTTTCGAAGTCCCCGCGGACGATGCGGTAGGCCACGCCCAGTGCCAGGTCCGGGCCGTTCTCCGGCTGATGGGGGACGTTGCGAGCAACCCCGAGGTGGAGGTCGTCGTTGGTGGGTGGGGCAGCGTGCTCGCTCGGTGCGCCCGGATCGCTACGACCGATGTGCCCTGCGAGGTCACTCTCGCGCACGATGGGTTGGGCCCCGGCTTCGGGGTAGCCCGGATTCACCGTTACGTGGGGGCTCACACCGCGCGCCTGCAAAGTCGAGCCGCGCGGTGTGTAGTAGAGCGCCGTCGTGAGCTTGAGCGCGCCGCCGTAGCCGAGGGGCAGGAGCGTCTGCACGCTGCCCTTGCCGAAGCTGCGCGCGCCGACCACGACCGCCCGTGCCTGATCCTTGAGCGCACCGGCCAAGAGCTCGGCGGCGCTCGCACTGAACTCGTTGACGAGAACCACCAGGGGTCCACTCGCGTAGGCGCCCCCGGCGTGCGCCCGCACCGTGCGGATCACGGTGTCTCGATGCCTGGTCGAGTAGACCACCCCGGAGGACAAGAACTCGTCTGCGACCGCCGTGGCTTCACGCACCAGACCACCCGGATTGTTGCGCAGATCGAGCAACAGGCCCGCTAGAGGTCGCCCCGATTTGCGCAGCGCCGCCAGTCCCTGCAGGAGCTCGCGATGCGTGCCCTCTTGGAACGACTTGATGCGGACGTAGCCGATGCCGAGGTCGAGCTCCTGCGTGACCACGCTCTTGACCGAGATGCGCTCGCGAACCAGCGTGAACTCCTTCAGGGTTCCCGCGGCGCGCGCTCCACCCTCTCGCGCTCCACCCTCTCGCCTCAGGATGGTGAGCCGGAGGGTGGTGCCGGGCGCACCGCGCATGAGCCGTACCACTCGATCGGGCTTGTCGCTGTCGAGCGGCGTGCCGTCGAGGCTCACGATCACGTCGCCGGGCCTCACGCCTGCGCGGTCTGCTGGCGACCGCTCGACCGGGGCGATCACGATCACCTGACCGTCGCGGAAGTCCACCTCGACCCCGATGCCACCGAAGGTCCCGCTGGTGTCGCCCTCGAAAATGGCGAGGTCCTCGGGGCTGAAGTAACTCGAGTGCGGGTCGAGGCCCACGACCAACCCCCTGAGCGCGCCCTCGAGCAGCTCGGAGCGATCGACTGCTTCGAAGTAGTTCTCCTCCACCGCCTCCAGCGTCTGGCCCAGCTGGTCCAACAGCCGATACGGGTCCTGGGGCTCCTGGGGGCGAGGTTGGGCGGCCGCCACGCCGGTCGTCAGCAGGGCCGCAAGCAGTGGCCCGAGCGCCAGGAGCCGGGTGTAGCGGCAGGAAGTTGGGAAAAATGGGCTCGGCAAGTAGTTCATGAAGGACAGCCCGGGTGGGTCCGGCGTTGCCAGGGGGTGCACAATTCTTTACCCTGAACTGCTCGGTAGCCAATCCCGCGGCTAAGTCCCAGAGGCGCCCCCGGGCGGCGTCCCCCCAAGAAGACCTTTTCAGTGAACCTTCCTCGAGGTGAGTCAGTGGCAGACGACAATCAGACACGCACCGGCAGCGACAAGCGCAAGCAAAGCCTGTACTTCCCTGAGATCATGCTCCAGGAGATCAAGGACGAGGCGGCGCGTCTCGACCGTTCCCTCTCCTGGGTCGTTCAGCGCGCCTGGAAGCTCGCACGCACCGAGATCCGCAAGATCCCGAGCGTGAACGACGTGGACGAGGACGAGAGCGAAGAAGGCTGATTCGCCCCTGTGTCCGACTTCGAGCCGGAGGCCGCTAGCGGCCTTCGGCTCGATTCATTTGGTCGCCGTACCCTGGCTCACGGCTGCAGCAAGACGACGGACTCAGGCGGACGAAAGAGCACCTTGCCCGTCTCGCCTGGGCAACCGAAGCAGCTGGTGAAGTGAATGCGCGGTAGGATCGAGGGCGCGTACGCCAGGGCGATCGGACCCGGTTCGTTCTTCATGATGAAGGTTCCGGCCAGGACGCGCTCCTCGCCGGCGGTAAAGTAGGCGACGACGAAGGCAGTGTGCTCGCCCGAGCGACCGGTCAAGACGAGGAGCTCCACGCCCCGAGTCGGAGCCCACAGCACGCCTCGCGTCGTGAGCGTGAAGCCCATGGTGTCGCCGGGCCCGCGAGATAGGACGACACTCGCGGCGTCCTCGCGAAAGTAGGCGAGGCCCTCGGTGAGGGGCTTGGTGCGCGCATCGCGCTCGAGCAGCGTCCGAAGCTCGGCCAGGGGCACGTCCACCTCGCGAAAGGGGACGCCCTCCGTGGGGTCCCGCAGCCGCTCGGCGTTGGGCGCTCCGTAGCAGCAACGAAAGGTGACTGCTGCCGCCTCGCGCTGCGTTAGGTCGCGAGCCATTGCCTCGCGATCTGCCGGCTCGCGATCCCGATCCGCTGCCTCGCGCTCGCGCTCTGCCGGCTCGCGCTCTGCTTGCTCGCGATCTGCCGGCTTTCGATCGGCGCCTTCCGGTCGTCGCCCCGCGCAGCGTCGCTCGCTGGGTGAGGCGCCCTTCGGGCTGCCGCGCAGGACACGCTTGCCCTGAAAAGGTGAGGCCGACGAGAACGTGCTCGCCGTCCACTCGAGCGCAGCCCCCAGCCCCTCTACGTCGTAGCCGCTGCTGCACGACGCTTGGTCGCACGGTTCGTCGCCGCCAGCGTAGACGGTGCTGCGCGGCCCCTTGCAGGCGCGTTCCCACTCGACTTCGGTGCACAAGCGACCACCAGCCTTGGCGCAGCTGACTTGCGCTTCCTCGAAGCTGAAGCCGGCCTGTCTCGGAGCGCTCGAGGAGCCGTCGCCCGAGCTCGAGTCCGCTTTCAGCGCTCGGGGCTGTCGATCCATGCGAAAAGGTCCGAGCGTGATCGGATGCAGCCCGCTTTCCGTGCTGGGGTCGCGACCAGGTTCGGTCGGACGACTCCCGGCCTGAAAGGACCCGACCGGCACGTGGACGATCGGATCCGCACCATCAGCCGAGCCGGTGCTTCGATCGCGATCCGCGCGACTCGTGGGGCCAGCCCCTTGATCAGGGCACGGCGCATCTGCTGGGCACAGCTCCGCCCCGGGACCCGATGTCCGCTCCTGCTTCTCCTCGGCCGAGCGATGACACGCCGCGAGGGCAGATGCAACCAGCATGAGCGAAAGGGCCGGAATCCATGCGTGGAGGCGCCCATCGGCGATGCATTCACCGCTCACGGGTGGGAGCCTGCCCTTCTGCGCAGGTGAGTTCAAGTCGCGATGTCCCGTGACGCCACCGTGGTCCCTGCTACATTGCTCACGTCATGACGCACCCGTTGGTCACCCGCCTGGCCCCCATGATGGACGGCGATTTGGGGCAGCTCAGGGCGATCGTCGCAGAATGGGTTCTGTGCACCGAGTGCGAGAAGCAGCGCGCTGCCCTGCGCGCCTTCGGTGGTGAGCTTGGGGCAGTGCAGCGGCGCATTCGCAATCGTGCCGTTCCCCCCACCTGTGAGGAGATCGAAATCGCCCTCACGGCAGTCCTCGCCCTCGCTGGTCGTCGCACTCAGACTCCCCCCACACCGCCGGTACTCGACCCGGCGGTTTTTTCATTCTCGGCACTGTCTTTCTCGTCGGAGTCCTCGTCGGCACTGTCTTTCTCGGGCAAGGGTGGCGGGAAAGGTCCCAGCCGGAGCTCGTGACGAACTTCCAGGTTGGCCCGGGTACCTTCTACGTCCTTTCCTATCGAGCGTTCGACGCCGAGGACGAGCCCGCGAGCGAGCCGGAAGTGATCGGCGCCGTGTTCGGCACGGGGCAGATCTTGCCCGAGGTCGAGGCGAAGCTCGAGGGCAGGGCCGTGGGCGACCGGATCGAGGTGCGGCTCTCTGGCACCCGCACCTTCGGCGCACGCAGCGCGGATTCGATCCTGGAGATCGATCGCTCGGAGTTTCCCCCGGACGTGGCGCCCGGCGATCGTTTCGAGCTGGAGAACGCAGCCGGCGACCTCCTGGTGGCCCATGTCCTCGACGTTGGGGCGGATTTCGTGGTGATCGACACGAACCATCCGCTGGCGGACCAGGAGGCGACCCTGCGCGGCGAGCTGCTCGAGGTCCGGCCTGCCTCGAGCGAAGAGGTGCGCGCCGCCGAGCTCGCGCTCGAGGAAGATCTGGCCTTCCTCGCTGCGGACCCACCCGACGTCGGCGTGGGCGCCTTGCTTCGCCCCGCCCACCGGGGCTAACAGGAGCCGACGCCCGGGGGCTTGATGCAACGGCCCAACGGCGGCCCAGGAGACAAGACATGACCATCGAAGAGGACTTTCGTTTCGACACCCGCATCCAGCAGCGCATGCTCAAGAAGGGCGAAGTGTCTGCCGACGAGCTGGAGAAGCGCCTGTCGGCACTGCCGGATCGCGAGACCGAGGCCACTGTGCTCGACCTGGCGCAGCCCGCCAGCATCCCGGACGAGGACGACGAGTGACGGACAGCGAGGCGGACCTCGACGCAGGCGACGCTGCGCTGCCAGCCGTGGACTTCTCCACGTTCGTGCTCTCGCTGGCGCATTCCGCCTTGGTGCATTTGGGTGTGGCCCCCGATCCGGCGACCGGCAAGGAGCACCCGCCGAACCTGCCGCTCGCCCGGCAAACGATCGACCTCGTGAGCTTGCTCGCCGACAAGACGCGGGGGAACCTGAGCGGCGAGGAGGAGCGGCTGCTCGAACAGCTGCTGTACGACCTCCGGCTGCGCTACGTCGAAGTCGCCAAGATCGCTCCGGGCTCCCCGGACTCGCCGGGCGGGACTTCGGGCTCGTGAAGGCGCTGGCGCTCGGGGCTCGCGCGCTCGGGCCTTGCGCCGTCGGGCTCGGCGCGCTGGGGCTTTGCCTGCTTTCTGGCTGTGAATTTCGGGGTGAGCTTTCGGGGAACAAGAAGCAGAGCCCTCCGCCCGCCCCCGTCCTTGCGCCGGGTCAGGCTCCGACTCCGGTTCTGCCAACACCCGCCGCAGCGGGCCGCTCAGGACACGGCCCCGCAGGGGCCCTTCAACCGAGTGGAGCCCCCGACAGCTTCGCACCCTTGGCTCAGGCGAGCGATGCAGCCGTGGTCTTCGTGCGCACGGTGAGCAGTCAGCGCCGGGGCTTCTCGCGCGTGCTCGCTCAAGGCTCGGGCTCCGGCTTCGTTTTCGATCCCGCCGGGAAGATCCTGACCAACTATCACGTGGTTCAGGGTGCACACGCCATCGAGGTCGAGTTCTCGGACGATCGCACGTTCATGGCCCAGGTCGTGGGTGCGGACCCCCACACTGACGTGGCCGTGATTGCCATCGAGGCGACTGGCTTGCCTGCGCTGCCTTTGGGCGATTCCGACCAGGTGCGCGTGGGCGATTGGGTGCTTGCCATCGGTAACCCATTCGGGCTGTCGCACACCGTTTCCGCCGGCATCATTTCTGCGCGCGGACGCAGCGGGCAGGACGTGAAGCTCGACGATCCGAGCGCCTACTACAACTTCCTCCAGACCGACGCCAGCATCAATCCAGGCAACTCGGGCGGCCCGCTCATCGATCTGTCGGGACGCGTCGTCGGCATGAACACGGCAATCAATCCCGAAGCCAACAGCATCGGTTTTGCCATCCCGGTCAACATGCTGCGTGAGCTCTTGCCGCGCCTCCTATCCGAGGGTGTCGTGCGTCGTGCCGCCATCGGTGTGCACGTCGACATCGTCGATCGCCAGCTGCAGGTGGAGCTCGGCCTTCCCGACCGACGTGGGGCGCTGATTCGCGCGGTGCAGCCGGACGGCCCTGCCGCCGAGGCCGGGCTCATGCCGGGCGACGTCGTGGTCGAATACGGTGGAAAGCCCATCGCCACGCCGGAGGATCTGCGTTGGCACGCCAGCCTTTCCCCGATCGGCCAGCCCGCCGGGCTGACCGTTCTGCGTGCGGGCAAGCGCGTGGCGATCACGGTCAAGCCGGCGCCCATGGCAGGCCGCTGAGCGGCAGGACACTGAGCGGCAGGACACTGAGCGGCAGGACACTGAGCGGCAGGACACTGAGCAGGCCGGGCGCCTCGTGGCTGCTTACTCGTCGCCGAGCGCGCTCGAGGCTTCGATGTCCACGATCTTGGCGCCGCCCACGTAGGGCTTGGTCTCGTAGCGCGTGATGCGGCCGACCTTCCGCACGATGTTGGCCATGCGCTCCGTTTCACTGAGGATGACGTCGATGGCGCGCTCCTGCGCGATGTCGCCCGACACGGTGCGCTTGAGATATTCCGCGTAGCCCATGACCGCCGTCAGCGGTTGGTTGAGCTCGTGCGCGGCAGCCCCGGCCAGCTCGGCGATGGCAGCCTGTTTCTCGTGGCTTTGCAGCTCGCGCTGCGCGCGGGAGAGCCTTGCCTCCATGGCCAGCTTGTCGCGAACGTCGGTGAAGATGCCCACCGTGCCCACGGGGCGCCTTCCGTCCAAGACCAAGCTGGCGGACAGACTGACGGGAATGCGCTCGCCGCGATTGGTCAGCATGTCGACGCGGTGCTCGCCCAAGCGTCCCCTACCGCCGTGCTCTTGACTGCGAATGCGCTTCATCACTTCGCGCGCGACGCCCGGCGGGTAGAGGGCCTCGACGTTCATGCGACCGAGCACCTCGTCCCGGTCGTAACCGAAGATGCGCGAGGCGGCTTGGTTGTAGACGAGGATCCGGCCGCGCAGATCCGCGGAGACGATGCCGTCGACCGAGCTCTCGATCACGCGCTGCAGGAAGTCGCGCGTCTGCGCCAACTCGGCGCGCTCTGCGACCAGGCGGGCGATGCCGTCGAGGGCGAGCGCGATGGCGTCGGCGATGGCACTGGCCCAGGCGAGCTGTTCCTGGTCGAGGGGGGCGCCTTCGCTCCTCACCACGAGCGCGAGCGACGGGCCCCCCCGAGTCGGCAGGGGCAGGAGCGCAACCGGCTCCGAGCTGGGCCACGAAGGATCGCGCGCCTTGGCGCCCATGTCCTCGATGCTGACGTCCACACCGAGAAGGAGCGTCGGCGCGAGGCGCCTGGCAGCCGAGAGCACCTCGTCGGTGGTCGTCGATGCGAAGAGCTCGCGAGCGAAGGCAAGCAGGCGCGCGGAGGCTCCGCTTTCGGCCGCAGGGCCTCCGGCGCTCGCCTCCGGCGACGGTTCGGGCTGCGCCTCCATTGAAGCCAATCCTACCACGCTTTGCCGCGACGCAGCGGAAAGCGGTTGTCCCAGCTTTCTCGTGTGCTTGCGCTCCCCAGCACCGGCGACAGGCGAACGGTCGGGCGACGATGCGCTCCATCGATTGGCGCTGCGCGACGACTGCGGATCCGTGTTCGTGTCCCGTCCGTGGCCCCAGCCCCGGCCGACACCCTCGCTGCTCCGCTCGGGCGGATGGCGCGAGCTCGCTCACCCGAGCTCCCGGTCCCGAACAGCAGGGGGCCTGGCGAGGGCTCGGGGCTCGGAGAGCCGCCACCGGTTGCGGGGTAGCCCCCGCCCTCCAGCGGAGCTATATCGGCACTCGCCCCACACCCGTCCACATGGCCTCCGCCCCGAGCCCCTCCGCCCTCGATTCCGTTCATATGGAAAAGACACCCCGGCGCAGCAATCTGCCGTCGGGAGCGTCCGTGGTCGTGGACCCCGCGTCCCAGGTGCCTGCGCTGCAAGGGACGGGCTTGCACGGTAGCGGCTCCCGAGCGGCTCACGGCGCCTCTGGCTCCAGCGGCGCGCGGCGCAGCAAGGCCGAGACCACGCTCGTTCTGCAGGCCCGTCGGGTGGACACCCTGCGTCGCCAGGTGCTTCAGCGCCAACGCTCACAGCTGCAGGGTCGTCGGCGCCAGGTCGTGCTTTGGGCCGTCGCGGGTGCGGGCGCGGTGCTGCTCGGCGGATGGCTCGCTACCCGACTGGCCCCGTCATCCACCGACCGCCTCGAAGCGCCGCTCGTTTTGGGGCGCTCCGAAGCAGAGGCAGACCCTCCCGCCCTGGATCCCCCGTCTGCGCCCCCGGGGGACGGCTCCCCCGCTGAGCCCAGCGGCGACGCTGCCGATCCGTCGACTCCCCGCTCCGGGGCCGCCGTGACACGAATCGGTGTCGCGACTGCAGCGCCCGTGCCCGACGAAGGGGCTGGCCGCCCAGCGCTAGCGGGAGCCCAGCCCGCGGGTGCACGCTCCCCGGGCGATCGTTCCCCGGACAATCGTTCCCCGGACGCTCCGAAAGTGGTCGGGGACTGGGGCGACGGCTTCGACAGCACCGGCGCTGCAGCGGGTCACGGGCGATCGAGTGTGCGCCGCGGGGCTTCGGCCAGCGACGCGGTCAATCTAGACGACCTGCCGACCGAATGAACGTCGACGCCCCGGCGGGGATCGCCCGGACCCGCCTGCTGCTGGCGCAATGCCTGGCCGCCCTACTCGCGGTGGCAGTCTACGTCCCGGCGCTCGACGGCCCCTTCGTCTGGGACGACCGCCTGCTCCTCGAAACCCCCCAGATCGCCGAGCTCAGGCCCTTGGGCGAGTACTTCGCAGAGCCGTTCTGGCAAGTGAGTGACGGCAGCGACCCAGGCTCCAGGCAAGGAGCCTACTATCGCCCGCTTTCCACCCTGAGCCTCGCCGTCGATCGGCAGCTCCACGGCGACACCTCGACCGGTTTCCACCTCCTGGGTCTGCTGCTCCACGCGGTCAACACGGGGCTCGTCCTCTCCCTCGGACGTCGACTGGGCGCTACCCTGCCGGCCGCTGTCATCGGCAGCCTGCTTTTCGCTTGGTTCCCGCGCCTGACGGAGTCCGTCGCCTGGATCTCGGGGCGAACCGACGTTCTGGCAGCCACGTTTTCCCTCCTGGCACTGCGAGTGACGCTGGGTTCGTGGGCCATCCGCCGTTGGCTCGCAGCTGGCTGCCTCCTCGTCGGCGCTTTCTGCAAAGAGATTGCGCTCGCCGCGGTGGTGGGTGTCCTGTGCTGGGAATGGCTGGCGAGTCGTAAGGCGCGAGGCGGTACGACTCCCAGCAGGCGCTGGCGGTACCTCGTGCCGACGGGCGTCATTTCTCTCATCTATCTTGCTCTTCGCAGCTCTGCTCTGGGCGGCAGCTCACAGCAAAGTCCGATCAGCCTGGGGACGAGAGGCTTGGTGTCGCTCGAGGCCGCTTCGCGCTACGCGATCATGCTGCTCGACGGCTGGCAGCCACGCTTGCAGATCGGCTACCTGGCAGAGCCGGATCCGTGGCTGGCGGCACTCGGGGTGGTGCTGTTGCCGATCCCGCTCTTGGCTCTGCGCAAGCTTCGCACGAAGCCCGAGCAGCTGGTCTTGCTCCTCGTCGCCTTCGTCGCGATTGGGCTCGTTCTTCACGTGGTGCCAATCCAGGGCAAGGTCGTGGCGGCGGATCGCTTCCTCTACCTGCCGCTCGCCATGCTCGGCGCCTTGGCTGCAGCCTGGATCTCCACGACGCGCGCCGCTCTGTTCGCTGCAACCGCGCTCGCGCTGAGCTATTCGCCCGCCACCTGGCAGCGGGCGAGCGTTTGGGGAGACGACATCGCGTTCTGGGGCACGGCGGTCTCCGAGCGGACCGCTCGCCTCGACGCGCATGCGCGCCTCGGTTTCGGAAACCTGCTGGCAGAGCACGGCATGTACGAGGAGGCGCTGGTCCAATACTCACTGGCAGAGCCAGGGGATGCCCAGAGCTGGATGCGCTGCCAGTACAATCGGTCCGGGCTCCTGGCGATGAACGGCGAGTTCGCCGCCGCCATTTCCGCCTTGGAAGAGGCCCGTCGAAGGACACCCAGCAGGCTCCAGCTAGAGCGGCTAGCAACCCTTCACGCTAGCCAAGGGCGAATCGATCGCGCACTCGACCTGCTCCAGAAGTACGCTTCGGAGCTGAAGGATCCCACCCGGGCACGCGAGCTCGAGGCACGAATCACGATGATCTCGAGGCTGATGCCGGAGCTGGCTCGGCCACCGACCACCTTGGCCCAAGCACTCGCTCAGGCGAGGGGCTATGCAGAAGTCGGACTCTATCGCGTGGCGATGGCCAAGCTGATCATACTCAGCAGTCATCCGGAAATCACGCGCGAGCATCTGGTTGGCATGTTCACCTCGGCATTCGAGCACGGGACGCCGGACCAGTTGCAAGCTCTGGAGCAGCGCCTACGCGCCACTGGCGCGAGCTATCCACCAGAATACGCGGAGCTCTTCGCAGAGCGGATGGACCGCGCGAGGCGCCTACGAACCTGGGTGCAGCAGGCGAGCGACTAGCAGCCAAGCTGGGTGAAGGCAGGCTCGCGGAGGGCAAGCTCGGGGCGATCCTTCCTCGAAGGCGCTCGCAATCGATCCGGGTGCTCTGGAGGTTGCCTGGTGCATCGGTACTCCGGCAGCTTGAAAACAGGGCGAAGACTGGGCACCCTGCCTAGCAACATGCTCAGCGTCGACGCATGTGTGTTCTGCGGGTCCGCTGAGCTTGGAGCTGCGGTAGGGCTCACGGCACCGTTCATTGCCGAGTACGTGCTCGAAGAGGCTCCGCGACCGACGGAGTTCGGTCGCTGCCACTCATGCAAGGGCCTGTTCGCGCGCGAGCGCTTCGACACCGGCGAGATGCTCCGACTCTACGAGGACTATCGGGGGGAGCACTACCTCGAAGTCCGTCATCGTCACGAATTTTGGTACAGCGCGCGTGTGAACGCAGGGTTCGCTGATGCCGCGCAGCCGCGCCGCCTCGAGATCCAAGATGCGCTCGAGCGAGGTGGTGTGAAAAGCTCGTTCCAACGGGGACTCGACTTCGGCGGCGGGGAGGGCGGCCTCTTCCCGGACGCTGCGTGGATCGAGCGCGTCGTGGTCGATCCAGCCGGAGTGCCCAAAGCCGATGGGGTCCTTTCAGCGCGCAAACTCGACGAGGTCGCAGGCTCGGATTTCGACCTGGTCATGGCGTGTCAGGTGCTGGAGCACTTGGCCGAACCGTTCGCGACCGTTCGCGAGCTAGCAGGACGACTCGCGCCACAGGGTGTCCTGTACATCGAGGTGCCTGACGAGCTGTTCGTGGACTGGACGTTGCCGGGCGCGCTGCAGCGTCCATTTCTCCGCGGTGTCGTCCGTCATCCGCGTCTCCTGATTGGGCTCGACCTACTGTCCGTAGCCGCCAGAAGAAAGCTCCGGATCCTCCCACCGCTCGGGTTTTTGAAGCTGCACGAGCACATCAACTTCTTCTCGCTTCGAGCGCTCGGGCGCCTGGTCGAGCGGAGTGGCCTCGAGCTGCTCTTGCTGCGGCGCCACACCGTCGTCACACCATCGGAACGCGTGCGCATCTTGCAGTGCGTGGCCCGACCCTATCGCTAGCGAGACCGACGTCGTGCATTCGGAAATCCTCCAGTTCATGCGCTTCATCGTGGTGGGTTTCGTCAACACTGCGTTCGGCTATGGGGTCTACGGCCTGCTCTTGCGCTTGGGAGTGGTGCTGCCGCTCGCATTGCTGGGGGCAAACGTGCTTGGGATTCTGTTCAACTTTCTGACCACCGGGCACCTGGTGTTCCGCGCCTTCGCCTGGAGTCGCTTGCCGCGCTTCCTTCTGGTCTACGTCGCGATGTGGCTTCTCGGCACCGTCGTCATCGCTCGGCTCGCGCAGCTCGGGCCCATGGGATGGATGGCTACGCGCGCACCCATCCTGGTCGACTGGACAGAGGGCTGGACGCCGCTGGCTCTCGAGCAGTTCACCGCGGGAGTCTTGGTGATGCCCTTCAGTACGCTGCTCACCTACCTCCTCCTCCGCTCTTTCGTCCATACGCATAGCGCACCACCCGACGAGAGGTAGAGCCTCGGCATTTCTTGGCAAGGCTCGCTCTTCGCGGTACTCGTCTACGGTCGGATGAAAACGGACGATCTCATCCATATGGTTCCAGAGGCGGACCTCGATGCGATCGTCACTCGTGGCGCTCCGGTGCTCTCCGAGCTGGACAGCCGCCGGATCCTCATCACCGGCGTGTCGGGATTTTTCGGCAAGTGGCTGCTCGCGAGCCTCCTGCATGCCAATCGAGCGCTCGGCCTGCGTCTTCGGGTGACGGGCGTGGCTCGCGGCGCGAGCGTGCTCTTGCGTACCTACCCGGCTTTGGCCGCGGATGGCTCCCTTCGCTTGGTCGATGCCGATGTCACGACGTGGACGGGGCCGACCGAACCACTGGACGACGTGTTGCACCTGGCCACTCCCGCTAGCGCTACGCTGAATCGAGACCGGCCGGACGAGATGCTTCGGATCATCACAGAGGGGACCAAGAACGTTCTCGAGCACTCTCGCGCAAGGGGCGCTCGGCGGGTTCTGCTCGCCAGCTCGGGGGCCGTTTACGGCAAGCTCGGGCCGGGCGTGAACAGCGTGGCCGAGAGCTACGTTGGAGCTCCCGATCCCCTGGATGTGGGCACGAGCTACCATCAGGGAAAACGCCTGGCAGAGCACCTGGGCGCCTTGGCCGCTCGTGACGGCAGCCTGGAGCTCAAGGTGGCTCGTTGCTTTGCCTTCGCAGGCCCCCACTTACCGACGGACGTGCACTTTGCGTTCGGCAACTTCCTGCGCGACGCTATCGAGCGACAGCACGTCTACGTGATGGGCGACGGCACGGCGGTGCGCTCCTACCTCTACGCTGCGGACCTCGTGATTTGGCTACTCACCGTGCTCGTTCGGGGCGCGCCGAGTCGGCCCTACAACGTGGGTTCCGAGCACGCGGTCACCATCGAGCGGCTGGCCGCCCGCATCGCAGCACACGCGGGGTGCGGCTACACGGTCGCGCGAAAGCCAGGCAGCGATCCACCGGATGTTTACGTCCCGGGTACGGCACGCGCCCGCGCCGAGCTCGGCCTTCTCGAGTGGACCGATTTGGACGCTTGCATCGCGTCGACCCTGGCTTTCCTGCGAACCCGAGGCAGCGCGTGATGCGAGTCGCCGACTACATTTGTAAACGCCTGGCTGAAGCCGGGGTGGAGCATGTCTTCCTCGTCACCGGTGGGGGCGCCATGCACCTGAACGATGCGCTCAAGCAGAGCTCGCTGTCGTTCGTGTGCACCCACCACGAGCAAGGTGCCGTGGTGGCGGCGGAGGGCTACGCCCGGGCCGGAGAGCGCCTCGCCGCTGCCATGGTGACGACCGGGCCTGGCGCGACGAACGCCATTACCGGGCTCATCGGAGCTTACTTCGACTCCGTGCCCATGGTCGTCGTCTCCGGCCAGGTCAAGCGCGAGACATGCATGTCGTCGTACCCCGACCTGCACGTGCGCCAACTCGGCGACCAAGAGGTCGATATCGTTCGCATGGTGGCGGGTGTGACGAAATACGCAGCCCAGTTGCGAGATCCTGCTCTGGTCGGGGTGGAGATGGACCGGTGCTTGAAGCAGGCGCTCGAGGGGCGTCCGGGCCCGGTCTGGCTCGATGTTCCCGTCGACGTGCAGGGGGCGAGCATCGACGAGGGCACGCTCGTCCGTGCTCCGGCGGACCCGCCTTCACTCCGCGACGACCTTGCGGGTGCTGCCAAGCAGGTAGCAGCCTTGCTGGGCGCGGCAGAGCGTCCCCTCGTGGTGGCAGGTCAGGGCGTGCGCTTGGCGCATGCGCAGGAAAAGCTGCACCGGCTTCTCGAAACCCAGCTCCTGCCGGCTGGCGCCACGCTGCTGGGATTCGACTTGATCTCCTCCGATCATCCATCGCATGTGGGTCGCATCGGCACGATTGGCGACCGAGCCGGCAACCTGGCGCTGCAGAACGCCGATCTGGTCCTTTTTTTGGGCACCCGCAACAACATCCGGCAGGCCAGCTACGCCTATCAGCGCTTCGCTCGCTCGGCCATCAAGGTTGTGGTCGACATCGATCCAGGCGAGCTCGAGAAGCCCACCGTGCGCCCCGATGTCCCGATTCTCGCTGATGCTGGGCACTTCCTCGACGCCTTGCTGCTGACCCTCTCCGCTCCCGACGGCGAGACCCTGGCGCGTCGCAAGCGTTGGCTCGAATGGTGCCAAGAGCGTCGGCGTCGATTCCCCACCGTGCTGCCCGACTACTTCGGCCTCCCGCGCGCGGTGCACCCCTACGCGTTCATGCAGGCCCTCAGCCGGGCGCAGCCAACCAACTCCATCACGGTGACCGCGAACGCAACGGCATGCATCGTCTATTTCCAGACTGCCGAGCCGAAGGCGGGCCAGCGCGTCATTTGGAACTCGGGCTCTGCGTCGATGGGGTACGGGCTGCCCGCTGCGCTCGGCGCGCACGCTGCCACCGGACGGCCAGTGGTTTGCCTGGAGGGTGAGGGCAGCCTGATGATGAACATTCAGGAGCTGCAGACGTTGGCGACGCAGTCCTACCCCGTCAAAGTGTTCGTGCTCGACAACGGGGGCTACGTGTCGATCCTGCAGACCCAGACCAACCACTTCGCGGGCAGGCTGATTGGCACGGGCCCGACGAGCGGCGTAGGATTTCCAGACCTGCAAGATCTGGCCAAGGCGTTTCGCCTGCCTTTCGCAGCGATCGAAGGGGAGTCGGATCTCGGGCAACTTCCGGCCCTACTCGCTGCGCCCGGCCCGCTCTTGTGTCGGGTGAGCCTCCCTCACGACTACGCGTTCTCGCCCAAGCTCGCCTCCGCACGGCTGCCGAACGGGACCATGGTTTCCAGGCCCCTCGAAGACATGGCTCCATTTCTCTCGCGCGAGGAATTGGCGGCCAACATGCTGGTCCCCCTCTTGCCGGACGAATAGGGCCGGACGAGTAGAGCCAGAGCGCTCGCGAGCGAGCTTGGACGTGCGTAACCAGGTACGTAAGCGCACACGCGCGCACCGGTGCAGCCTTGCGCATTTCGGCGCCTCAGCCGAGGATCAAGGGCCCGGAATCTCTTCGCGACGCCGGCACTGGGAAGCAGAGCCATGAACAGTATTTTCGAGAATCTCTTCGTTCTGGAGATCGCCAACAACCACTGGGGGAGCGTCGAGCGCGGCATCAGGATCATTCGAGATTTCACTCAGCTCGCTCGCTTCAACAACGTTCGTGCCTGCATCAAGTTCCAGTTCCGGAACGTAGACACCTTCATTCACAAGGATTTCCGGGAGCGGAGCGACATCCGCTACGTGAAGAAGACCCTCGATACGCGCATGGATCAGGACGGGTTCGTCGCCATGATCAAGGCCGTACGCGAGGGCGGATGCCTGGTCGGTGCTACCCCGTTCGACGAACGGTCCGTGCGCATGTGCGTGGACCTCGGTGTCGACATCGTCAAGATCGCGTCCTCCGACATCAACGACTGGTACCTGATCGAGGAGATCGCAAAGACGAAAAAGCCTGTCGCCTTCTCGACCGGCGGCTCTTCGCTGAAGGACATCGACGACGTCGTGAAGTTCTTCGACAACCGGCACATCCCCCTGGCCATCAACCACTGCGTGTCACTCTACCCGACCCACGATTCGGCCCTGGAGATGAACCAGGTCGACTTCTTGAAGGCCCGTTATCCGCATCACACCATCGGATTTTCGACGCACGAATACACCGATTGGCGCTCGTCCATGCTGATTGCCTTTGCGAAAGGCGCTCGCATTTTCGAGCGCCACATCGACATCGAGGGCGGCCCGCAGCCTGTTTCCCCCTACTGCACGAAGCCCGAGCAGTGCGACGAATGGTTCAAGGCATTTCACAAGGCAGTCGAGATGTGTGGCGGGAGCGGGGCGCAACGGCGCATCGTGTCCGAGGCGGAGACGACGTACCTGGACTCGCTCGTGCGCGGCGTCTACGTGAAGCACGACCTACCCAAGGGTCATGCCCTCACCGATGACGACCTCTACCTGGCTATTCCCCTGCAGAAGCGACAACTGTCCTGCCGCGAGCTGATGCGGGGTGAGGTGCTCCTGCGTGACGTCAAGCAGGATGCTCCCCTCTACATCGACGAGGTCGACACGCCCTACGCGCGGACTCCTGCGCTGGCGGAGTTCTTCAACCGTCGCGGCCTGTAACGCGAAATGGCACACGTCTGCGTCGTAACGCCCTGCTACAACGAGCAGGACAACGTGCGCGAGCTGCATCGTAGGATTCGCGTGCAATTCGAGACACTGCCGCACACCTACAATCACCTTTTCATCGACAACGCCTCCAGCGATGGCACCGTGGAGCGCATCAAGGCCATCATCGCGGAAGACGACCGAGTCCAACTGATCGTCAATAGTCGCAACTTCGGGCACATTCGGTCGCCCTATCACGGCATGCTTCAGGCGGAGGGCGACGCCATCATCGCCATGGCCTCCGACCTGCAGGATCCGCCCGAGATGATCCCCAGGCTGCTCGAAGCCTGGCAGAAGGGATTCTCGGTAGTGAAGGCAGTGCGTAGCTCCACCGACGAGACGTTTGCCTTGGCCACGGTGAGGGGCCTTTTCTATTGGCTGATCCGGCGCATCTCCGACTTGGAGCTCACCAAGAACTACACCGGTACGGGCCTCTACGACCGGCGCGTCATCGAGATCCTCCGCCAGATTGGGGACCCATACCCGTACTTCCGTGGGCTCATCTCGGAGATTGGCTTCGATTCGGCCACGGTCGTGTTCCATCAGGCCAAACGCACACGTGGCCTCTCCTCGAACAGCTTCATGACGCTCTACGACATCGCGATGCTGGGGATCACCAAGCACTCGATGATGCCGCTGCGCTTCATGACGCTCTTCGGCTTCGTGACGGCGGGCTTGGCCTTCCTCATCGGCCTGGGCTTTCTCGTGATGAAGTTGGTCTTCTGGTACCAGTTTCAGATGGGGCAGGCCCCAATGCTGATTGGCCTCTTCTTCTCGCTGTCGCTTCAGCTGTTCTTCATGGGGATCATCGGAGAGTACGTCGGCACCATCTTGGTCCAGGTGCGTCAGCTGCCCCACGCCATCGAGAAGGAGCGCGTGAACCTGCCCGCCACCACGACGTCTCCGAATCTGGCGCCCTCTGCCGAGCCGACGATCTCTGCAGCGGAGGCTGTGAGGATTCCGGCTGAGGAAGCTATGCGCCGCTGAGGCGAGTGTGCGCGACGCGACACAAGACGAGCCAGAGCAGGAGCAGGAGCAGGCTAGCCAGGGTTGCCAAGGCCGCGGCTTCGTAAACGACGGGCGCATACACGAAGTCGACAGACCGGGCGCTTGCCGGTAGGCGCACGGCGCGGCCTGCGATGTTGGCGCGTAAAAGTTCCGCCTCTCGCCCGTCGATGCTAACGGTCCAGCCCGGATAGTACGTGTCGGCGAGCACCAAATAGCCGCCGCCACAGCAGCGCACGTCGACGCGGACGTGATTCGTAGAGAGGTCCGTGATGATCGGCGAGCCCGATCTTCGGGGCGGGGCGGTGTTCCCGTGCTGGACCTCCGGCCCCAAGAGGACCACCTCTTCCCTTGTGAGATCGACACTGGCGAGCGCCGCTGCAGCGTGGAGTTCGGTTGGCACCGAGACGGCGGAGTGCGCCCAGTAGGCGCGCTTACCGTCGATCTCGTAGACGCGGGTGCCGTCGGCGAAGATCTTGGGCGGCCCGAGCTCCGCGCTCACCACAGGGTGGGGAACGAGCAGGTGCGTCACGCCGAAGGTGCGTGCCAGGCTGATGTAACCCGGGGTCAGGGTCATCTCCGACGGAGTAACCGCTATTCCCGTTGCGGCCAGCGGCAGAGCGTTGTGGTCTCCCCAAACCGTCCGCCACGGTGTCGGGCTCGCACCGGAGTAGAGGTCGATCGATGACAGGCCCCAGAGCGGCGCCAGATTGGGGGCCAGCGCACTGCGCAGGCGGTAGAAGGGCTCCAGATTCTCCCAGCCATTCGCCCGGCCGAAGGCGCGACCATGGAATGTCATGTGAGCGGGAGAATGCACGAGGCCGTGGGGCCGCTCCTTGATGTAGCGCGCGGTGGGCGGCGGCTCGAGCCACCTCTTGGCGTCGACGAACGGATTCTGGCGCCGTTGGTGGTGAAATAGATCGGCTACCAAGAACAGGAGAACCGCCCCCAAGAGTAGGCGTGCGCGGCGCGTCCGGACTCGCTTGGGCCAGCGCTGGCGAAGGTGCCGCTCGATCTCGGTCAGGGCAATGCTGGCCAGAAGCACGAGCATGAGCAGCACCACGACCAGGAAGCGCGTCGGAAAGCGAAACATGCTGAACCCTGGCAGGTAGGTCCACAGGACCTGGAATGCGGGCGTGGTAGGGCCCAGCACTGCGAGCATGGAAAGGCCCATGATCAGCGCCAAGACCAAGACACGCGGATGCCGTCTCGCCAAGAGCAGGCTGGCAAGGCCCAGGACGGCGGTCAGAAGGCCGGAGTATCCGTAGACCTCCCAGAACGGAGAACGCCCTTGATAGGTGCGGTTGGAGCCGTCGCCATTGATGTATGGGATGAAAAGGTTCAGTGCATCGACCCAGCGGTAGCGATGTTGCTGGGCCAGTTGCCACGCCATCTCGGAGTTCCTGCCGGCAGAATCGGCCAGCTCCTTGAGCGGCATCAGACTCAAGCTGCCCGCGAGCCCGCCCAGCACCACGGCGACGCCGGCGGCCAGGGTCACGGGCACGGCGACGCGCCAGCCGCTCTCCCGTGCGGCCCACGGCAAGAGCACACAGGCTCCATAAAGGCCGTAGACCAGGCACGAGATGTACAACGACTGCGGGAACCCAGACAGCGCCTGGATGGCGACGACCAGTCCGAGCATGCCGAGCGCCGTCAGACGATCCACGATTGCCGCGCGCGTCGTGCCCGCTCGTGAGCTCAGCGCTTTGTCGACGAGCAGAAGCCCCCAGGGCAGCCAGGCGACGGTTGCGAGAATGGACAGGTGCCGGAGCTGCGCGACGAAGTAACCGGAGCCAGCGAAAGCAGTGCCGGCGAACACCGCTGCGCCGAGGCTACTGCCCAGGCGTCGCGCTAGGGAGTACGCGCCGTGAGCTGCGCAGAGCAGGATGAAGATCAAGCAGGCGGAAAGCGCCGCTGCTGGAGGCAGCAGGGTGAATGCCGCCGCTCCGAGGGGGTCGCCGAGCAAGCCGGCACCGAGGGGGTAGCCGCCGCCGACCTGCCTGGTCCACAGCGGGAGCTCGCCGCGGGCGAGCATCTGTCCGATCATGACCCGAGCGGGGAACTCGCCATTGAAGACGTCCGAGGTGAAGGCATCGTCGGGATGGAACAGCTTCTGGAAGGTCAGGAGCTCCGGATAGACGACGAAGGCGCCGCAGCTGACGAGGATGCGGCCTCGTGCTTCGGGATTTCGGAGGGAGGAGCGGACGGCGGTGTGAAGATTCACTGGAAATTCTGGGCGATCAGTTCACGACAGGAATGCGCAGCTCGCGACAGACCTTGCGCAGTCGCTCGATGCGCAGGTTGCGTTCGGCCACGACGAGTGAGAACTCGGTCGGCGTCGTAGGATCCAACGCTAGGAGGCGTTCATACACGCGATTGACCTGACGCGGTGTGCCATAGCTGAGTGAGAACAGCAGGATCGCGCGCAATTCGCGGGCGGTCATGGCGGGGTCGTCGATGGAGGTCATGAATTCGTTCATTGCCACGCGAAAGCGTTGTGCGTCGGCCAGTGAACGAGCAGCCGCAATTCGCTGGTGGAGGCTGACGGGCTGTCCCCCGCGCGCCGTGCCGAGCCCGGGCGCGGCGAGGGCCTCGTGCCTGCGCTCTAGGGTGGCCAGCGTCTGCCAGAGCTCGGCAACTTCGAGTCGGTCCTGCACCTGACTGGCGAACCGCTTCGCGGCGCTTCGCGCCATCTCGATCTTACCGACACCCGCGTACGACAGGGCCAATGTCTTGGAGAGGCGAGGCGAGGGATGTACTGCGGCGCCTTGCTCCAGCACTTGAAGCGCACCGTCCGTGTCCCCATTCATCGCCAGAACGGTGGCATGCTGCTCGACGGCCAGGAGAAAGGTCCCACGGTCGCCCGGCTGCGTGCGCTGATAGACGGATAGCGCTTCTTCATACATCCCGTGCCGGACCAGGATGCTGCCCAGGCCCGTGTGAGACAAGGCATTGTAGCGGTGGTCCTGTTCCCGCACTGCTACGGACCAGAACACGATGTCGTCGCCCCAGAGCGCCGCGCGCTGCCAGGTAAATGGGAGGTAGCTGAGCGCCAGCGCGGCCGCGATGCCGCGAGCGAGGCGGCCGCGTGGTCCGTCAAGTAGGCTGGCGAGCACGGGCGCAAAGGCTGCGATGGGCAGGTAGAGGAAACGATCCGCGGCGGCCACCGGGGTTGGATAGGGGAGCAGGTGCAAGACGACGGCGAGGGCGCATCCGCCGGTCAGCAGGAGGAGGCTCCTTCTTGGTTCGGGTCGCCAGCGGAAGAGTGCGAAGGCGATGGCCGTACCTACGGCGACGCCCAAGGCGACGTAGGGCCAGGCGGGGAAGGCTCGGGACCCGATGTTGAGCCTCGGGTGCCAGCCGTCGAGCAGCATGGCGGCGTATCGGCCCAGCGCTTCCGATGGCGCCGTCAGTAGCTGGCCCGGCCTGAGCTCCATTTCGGAAGGAGCGTCGCCGAGCACGCGAAAGCGGAGGATCGCGTAGACGCCCCCCGTCATCAGCAAGGGCAGGAGTCGCTGGAGCCGGGCCTGCGGGGGCGCTGCTCGGCTGGCCTGCCATTCGTACCAGGCCACGGCGAGAGCGGCGGCGAATGCCACCTCCTTGCTCAGCAGGCCCGCGAGTAGGAGTGCGCTCGAGATCCACGTCCGTCGTGGGCCCGCTCCGAGAGTGACCCGCAGGGCAGCCAGGGAGAAGGCCGTTGCCAAGAGGTCGGTCCTGCCGGAGATCCACGCCGCGGCCTCGGAAAGGCGAGGAAACCAAGCAAAGAGCAGGGCACCCACCAGTGCGGCCGCCGGGGTGGCCCCGAGGCGCCGGCCGAGCGCAAGGACCAGCGCCGCAGAGAGGCCATGCAAGAGTAGATTGGTCAGGTGAAACCCGGCAGAGTTCTCGCCGTGCAGCGTGTGGTCCAAGGCCAAGGTGAGCACGGTGAGCGGCCTATAGAACTGGGGGCTGCCCTGCGTGTCGGTCGCCAGCCAGAAGGGACGAGAAAAGTAGAATGAGAGCGGCTTTAGGGTAGCGACTTCTTCCCGCTCAATCAGCGCTTCGTCGTCCCAGAGGAATGGGCCCTCCAGCGCCGGTGCGTAGACGGCCACGGCAAGCACGAAGACGAAGATCAGCGCGACAGCGTGGCGGAGAGCACTCGAGTCGTTCGAGCCTGTCGCCATGGGCGTGGGCTCGGCTGCCTGCGCTTCGTTCGTGGACATCCGCCTGGTCACTCTACAGGTCGGCCGGCTTGGCTGCAGCGGCATCCAGGGCCACGGGAGCCAGGTTTCGCAGGTCCGGCGGCAGCTGCGCCCGAATGAGGTCGAGGGTTGCGGTGGCTCGTTCGGCGCCCAGGGCCGACGTGGCCACCTGCAGCGCAGCCGCCTCCAGACGCGCCGACATGAGAAGCTGGACGTAGAGGGGGAGCATCCCGGGGTGCCGTGGGTCGACCCGTTGGACCTCGAGCAATGCCCGAAGGAACGCACCCAGGCTGCCGAGCGCCCGAGCGCGGGCAAGTCGAGCGTCGTCGACGGCGAACGATTCAGCAGCGGCGAAGAGCTGTCCCGCTGCCACGACGCGCGCTTCGAGATCGCGTAGCGCTGCCTCGGTGACGACCTTGGGCATGAGATGCCGGCGCTTGCGCATGACGTCGATGCGGCCGAGGGCGCGCGCGAAGCGCCGCTCTCTCGCCTCACTGAGACCGACGAGCAGGGGATTGGGAGCCAGGTGAAGGCCCTGGTCGGAAATGGCGTCGAGCAGGCTCAGCGAAACCTCGTGGATCTCGATGCGAGTCGCCACGCCCACCAGGTGTCGAGCCAGCCCCTCTTCGCTCTGGAGCGCAACGGACCGCGCTGATTCTTCGCTCTCGGGCCAATCGATGGGCAGGATGCGCGTGCGGGCTTGGGGCGACTTGCCCGCAAGGCGGTCGATACCTTCCTGGACCAGGACTTGGAGTGCCGTCACCGAGCCGTCGGCAACGGTGCTGGCCTCGAGCGCCAAGAGCTTGCCGTAGCTGTCCGCGTTCTCAGCCTGGGTTACGACTCGCTGGTAGCGTAGCGCCCGCAGCTGAAGTGAATGCTCGAGCTTCCGAATCGCCTCGCGCGTGTCACCGCGCTGCACCGCGGCTGCCGCCAGGCCGCGCAAGGCCACAGGATTGTCCGGATTCAGCGCGAGCTCGCTCTTCCAGAGACTTTCTTCGTCGAAGAAGTCGATCGCCCTTCGGACGTTGGCGATCGCGCACAGAGCGAAGGCGCCCGCCAGGGCCAGCTTGACCGCACGTCGCTGCTCTTCTCGACGAAGCTGCAGCTCCGATAGAGCGCCGAGCGCCGATCGACCGCCAGCGACGGACAAGAGCCAGAGGGGAAAGTACAGGTACCTGTCGCAGGTGGTGAAGCGAGCTCCTGTCTGCGTGAGGTTGAGAAGCGGACCCAGGAAGCCAATTCCAGCCAAAAGGAGCCAAAACGTGACCCGATCCCGGCGCCAGGCGAGGGCCGCCCAGGCGAGGGTCCCGACGGCGAGCGCCGCGCCGAAACCGAGGTCCCACGCGGACGCGGTCCCCCCAGCTGTCTCGAGGTCGTAGAAGAACGTGAGCGGCCACGGGAACAGCGTGCGCTCAGCGTAGTGGCTGACGGTGACCAGCGCCTCGGCTGGGGTCCAGACGAGCGGTGGGGAGCCCACTGGCAAGAGCGCGTGGCGGAGGAGGAGATAGCCGAGAGCGAGCGCGGTGGTCACGGACACCATGCCGAGATGCCACGCCCGCTCGGACTTGGGCGCGTCCGTGGCGTCAGCCAGCAGCAAGACGGGCGCGGCAAGGGCCGGCTCTTTGCTGCAAAGCGCGCCGCAAAAGGCGAGCGCGGCAACCAGGGCGGCGACCGGCCGGGCACCTCGGTCGCGCCCCCAGTACACCAGCTGCACGGTTGCGAGGACGAACACGGTCATCAGGGGGTCCGGGCGACCGGAAACCCAGGTGACCGCCTCGGCCCGGGTGGGATGAAGGGCGAAGAGCAAGGCGCATGCGACCGCGACCAAGCGTTCTCGTGGGTGGCCTTCCGGGCGGTGGAGCGGGAGGCGGCGGGTGAGCCGGAGCCCGATGACGAGCACCAGCCACGTATTGAGCGCGTGCAGGAGCACGTTGGTCACGTGGAACGTCCAAGCCTGGCCGGAACCGAGCAGCCAGTTCCAAAGGTACGAGAGCGTGACGAGCGGACGATAGAGGCGGAGCAGATCCGGTGACGTCGGCGCTCCCGAGATGTCCCAGAAGTGCGTGGAGAACGCGCGCGCCCACAGGTCCGCCGACTTGATGTACGCGTTCTCGACGATCAGGCGCACGTCGTCGTAGACGAAACCGGCGTGCAGGCTGGGCAGGAACGTGCATGCGGCGAGTAGGGGGACCCACACTTCTGGCCGCTTGAGCGGCGCGCCGACCTTCGAGCGAAAATCCAAGGCTGCCTTTCGGGGTGCTCGCGGGGCTCCAGGCGCGTGCGCGGCCAGGACAAAATAGCAGAAGGGAGCGCGATCTCGCGCTCCCTTCTTCTTTCGAACGGAACCTGAAGCGGATTACAAGCTGCAGGAGGTGGCGTTGGCGCTGGGGACCGTCGTCGTCGCGCTGTCGCTTTCGCACAGAGCCGGGGCCACCAAGAGCTGCATGGTGGTGCCCGAGCCAGCAGTGTTTGCGTTCTGGTAGATGTGCTTGACCGTGCCACCGAGGTTCGCTTGAGCGAAGGCGGTGTAGCCGTCGCCCGTAGCAGCAGCAGCACCCGAGGTGCTGCCGTCCGAGACGTACGAGTACTGGAAGTAGATCGGCTGGGTCATCGAGAAGTTCAGGCAGGTCCAACCAGCGCTGTCGTTCCACGCCGAAGCAGCAGGCTGGAACTTCACGCCTTCACCCGAAAGGGTACCCGGGATGGACGAGCCAGCGCTCGGGCAGAGCTGCCGGCTCACGCCGACGGTGCCACCGATGGACAGCGTCGCGCCGGCCATCTTCTCCGCCTCGAAGTAGGCGGCGGCGTCCTTGCTCATGCGGC
>Ga0315912_10001470_pt1 | contig 28654 bp, 33 predicted proteins | sample VfabasoilMG_FD_204469 | JGI IMG/M metagenome (GOLD analysis project Ga0315912, IMG submission 204469) | Garden soil microbial communities collected in Santa Monica, California, United States - V. faba soil | ecosystem: Environmental > Terrestrial > Soil > Garden | place: USA: California...
AGGCGTAGACGATGGGTGCTTATTCGCTAGGGTGGACTTGATTGATAATTAAAAACTGCACGACAAAAGCACAATGGCTCGGCGTAAAACGCCTTAAGGCGGCACATGACCAAAAAGTATTTGGCTATAAGAATATGCTTGCACTAGTAGGTGTACAACAAAGATAAGGCTTTAAGTTGTTTATCACTCGTTGTTTTTGCCAGCATATTTTGACTATGCAATCATATTGTTTTCAACGTTATCTGATTTTGGGTATTCGTAAATTTCATAATCCAACGGGATTTTACGTTTTAGCAAATACTCACGACTTATTTCTATCAAGGATTCAACGCGCCGACTATAAAATTGCCCCTTTCTTTTGCGCTCAAATTCAACAACTGGATATAAGACTTTCCACAAACGTAAAAATTTCACCCCGTAAGTTTCAAGAACAAACTCCTTTTCAATTTGCTTTTGGTCAATAAGAATCCAAACGCTTTCCATAGTGGAAAGTACCTGGTCAATTATCAACAAATCATCTGGGCTAAGCTTTTCAGGCTCAGTGGGTAAGTGAGCGTAAATATGTTGCCTGTTCTTTTGCGCTTCAGTAGAAGACAAATCATTAAATAGACGTAATAAAACTTCTAGTTTTCTGGTACGACTAGCTTCATTTAGTTGAAAAATTACGAAAACTGCTGAAATTACTATAATAACAGTTGATACAGCAGTTGAAATAGAACTCAAAGCTTCCCAAGTCATATTTTGTTAATCCTTTTTGTTCCGAGAAATAGACTCTGTTTGGCAAAGGGAGGGGGCTATTAAAGTTGCCAATCTCCCACATTAACCGCCACGAGGCTGTCCGCCTGTAAACTCATAGGTAAGACCTGCGAACAAAAAAGTCGGCCAACTGGTAGCGCGCAACGTGATTAGTTGCATGTGGTTGTTTGGTAGCTTGATTATAACGAATCACCCGGGTGAACAAAAACCTTGAGGGAACTAGAACGCCGCCCGATGATAGATGTAAGCCGCTGGCGCGTACTTTACTAGGGTGACTCGCTTGAACTGCCAGAAACTACGCGACGCCCGAACCGTTGGCGCGCTGACACACCCAGCACTTGGCCTTTGCCTTTATGCAGATTGCGGATGATAGACCCGAACGGTCGCCAGCCCAAACGCCTGCGAGTGAGACCAACTAGTACCACTGCGGCGTAGCTATGTCCGCTGTCGTGATGGATCAGGCGGCACTTTGGTTATGACTCCGAAGCACATACACGAAGCAATCTTCGGCGTCACCGCTTGATTGCGAATCGCTCGGTATGGCGTGGAGCAGGTGAAAACCGGCTTTCTCGAGAAGACGCACAGACGCCAGATTGCGTTGGAGAACTTCAGCTTGAATCTCAGTCAAGCCAAGTGTGGTGAAGGCGTAGCCATTCACCAAGCGTACGGCAGAGGTTCCAATACCTTTTCCCCAATAGGCACGCCCGACGACTATCCCGAGTTCTGCAACGCGTTGCTCTTCAGATTTGATAATTAGTCCAACTGTCCCCACGCTGACGGCAGAGCCCTTTGGCACGATCGCCCAGCGAATGGCAACCTTCTGATGGAACCGTTCTCGATGCCGCTGAAGCCACGGCTGACCCATTTCTATCGACTCCGGAACAGGATCACCGGCCAAATCAGCAGATACAGCGTCGGTTGCACGCTCAAACCACGCAGGAATATCCTCCTCAGTGAGTTCACGCAGGTGAAGGGTTTCTCCAAAGAGATCTGGTACTACGTCTGGAAAGTTGAGTGTCTGGGACATAAGCCGTAGCTTCTACGTGCCGCTTAACGTTAGGTGTAAGCCGCTGGCGTGGACTTTGCTAGGGCGACTCGCTTGAACTACCAGAAACTACGCGATGCCCGAACGGTTAGCTAGGCCAGTTTGATTTGCAACGATGCGCCAACCGCGTCGGCATATTTCCGAATAGTAGACAACCGTACATCGTCCGCGTGGTTTTCGATGCGCGAAATCACCGATTTTTTTGTATTCAAACGGCGCTCGACTTCTTCTTGCGTCAACCCTGTTTTTCCTCGCGCTTGGCGCAAAACAACCCCTACGCAAAAAATCGCATAGCCTGTTTCCAAGCCTTCAGCAAAGTCTTTATTCCGCTTAGCACGTTTTTTGATGTAGCGTTTTACGTCACTCATGGCGTGGCTTTTGGTCTAAATAATCGCGCTTGCGCTTGGTGGCTAACGCGATTTCCTGTGGCGTTGCTCAGGACAGGTTTCGCGCCGAAGCAATCCCTATCCGATCGGGGGACCGCCTCATCGCTGAAGCGCGCTTTTCACCATTACTTAATCTGACGTCTCTTTTGCCTCGCTGGTCACTATCTTTCCCGCCGCTAAATCGGTCTCAATCAGTTTGCATAGGGTTGGCAGAGTGGCCTGACAAATACCCTGGTACATCGGCTCAACAGTTGGTCTTTTCTCGTCGAGGAAACTCCAACACCAACCAAAGCGGCATCCCGTTTTCGTAGGCGTTAGCCAATAGGTATCCCTAAACCGCGCGTCTTCAAACCCGATGCCTTCGGTGGTGACATATTGAAATGGATGCCAATCCACAATCGTATAACGCAGGTTGGCCGTGCCATGGGTGCAATGAAACTGGGCGCCTTCCCGCACGCGCCCACCGAGGTTGTCCGCCCGGTTGACGGTGTCCATCCCCAACCAGACTTGCTTGAATTCCGGCTTCGTCAAGTAATCCCAAGCCAATGAGGGAGGAATGGGAAAATCCGCTTCAAAAGCCAGATGGGCCTCTTCGGGTTTCACACAGACTTGCCGCGCTGTGCGACTGCGTTCAAACGCCGCGCGCAGGTCGTGCACCAGCATGTTCACTTCCCCCAGATGTTCATAAGTGGTGGTGTAGGGAGTCATCTCAGCGCACAACTCGCCTAGGGCGATCTTCTCGGCCGCTGTGGCGGTGAGCAGGGCATAGGCCTTTACGCCGGTTTTTTCACGCACCTCGTTCTTCATCATCCGGTGCGCCAGGATGACGTCCGGCCCCATGAGCTCCTGCCGCCCCGCCATGCGCTGTACGATATAGTTGCCATAATGGACAAAGAGCTTCAAGTCAAGGGTCAGGATATTCTTACAGGCGTTGCAAGTGCAAGTGGTGTTGTAGTGCATCTGCTCCCGCAGATGGCTGAAGGCAAAGTAGAGGCTTTCCAGAATCTCCAGCAAGGTCTGACCTTGGACGAAACTGCCCTCCGGCGCATAGGTCAAAATCGCGTCGCCCTGAAAATTTGAAACCACCAGCGGTGGCTGGATGTTTTCCAGCAGTTTGTCGAACAAGGTGTTCAGGATTTCCTGGGCGTGTTCCAGCTCGGATTGGGTTAAGAAGAATGTGTAGCCGGTCACATCGGCGATGACAAAGTAACCTTGGGGCATGGAGTTATCCTCTGTAAGCAGTGGGGCTAATAAACAGGTTCACCAATCCAGAACAAAACTCACTGTTGGACGGGGGATTTCTTGACGGGTTGATCGTCGCAAGAAGCCATGACTTCGTCTCTCTCTGGCGCAACTACCAAACGGCCATCGCCTAACGGCAGGTTTCAGCCGCTGGCTAGAGCACCAACGAAGCGAGTCGGCGGAACCCGTTACGAAGGTGCCGTCCCTTCAATGAAGCGGCGTTGCCGTTCCTGTGAGCGGCCTTCTCCGCTCATGACCGCTGAAGTCTCGCAGAACGTGGCTGGCCCAACGGGCAATGAACCCACCTCAAAAATAGCCTCCGCAGTCTTGCACTGGTACAACTCATGGTAGAACGAGAACCCTTGGCCCCGATGGCTGGACAGCCATTTCCACCACGCTGTATGGGGCATTTGACGTGCAAATTGCGCGAGGTCAGCATGTGAGCGCCAGTACTGCAGTGTCAGGCCGCCACTGCCTTCGGCGAAAGACCGCACGCACAATAACCCTTCCGCCTGGGCCAAGGCTTCTTCTATTTGGGTGGGAATGCCAGCTGCTTCGTAGAGGGCATAGCCTTCCGGGGTATGGGCTTGCAGTCCAAAAATGGCGATGGTGAGTTGGGGGTAATCCCAGAGATGGGCGATGTAAGCACTATCGCTAGGCGGTGGCGGCAAGGTCGGTCGGTTGCTCATATTCGTAATCTCCGAGTTGGATAGATGGTCACATGGTCATCTGAGACAAAGGTTGCCACAGGTTGATGTTATAGAGGCCGCCCAACGATAGGCATCAGGCGCGCGAGCGGGATGCGGTCAATGCTCGGAAACGGGAAAGTGCTTGGGACGCCACCGAGCGCCGCGTTAGCGGAGCGCGTCGCCTGCATCCCATCTAGCCTCAGGCGGCCTTCCCTCACCAGAGAACAGAAGGCGCGCCGATTGATTATGTCGCCAAATCGCCGCCTGTTCTCAGGATGCCCAGGTTGGGCCGTGTCCACTTACGGCCAAATATTCTGCGGTGTCTCAAAGCAGGTTTGGTCATCTCCCTGCACAAACACAGTCTGAAAATCAACCACACTCAACCCCGACGCTTCTTCTAGCGTATGAACATGTGTCGTATGCGCTTGATTAAGCGGTCGCGGGTTGTCAGGTGACTGCAGAAAGATGGAGACGCCTGCGATATTGCCAGCCAGTGGGCAAACCTGATAAGTGTTGGAATGGTATTCTATTGAGCCTGTATAAGCGATCATGATTCCTTGAGAATCATAAAATACGGTAAGTTCTAATGGAACTCTCGTGCTCGGTGGCTCTGGAATACCACCAAGCAAGTCAACCCACACGCGCGAAGGCGGACCATGGATGAGGAGAATCGATTTTAGGAAATAACGCTCAAAGATTTTTTGAAATTCAACGCGGTTTCCAAAATCAGCCTCCGCTTGCAGTGAAATAGTGTCGATAACTTCCGACTGTTCTACAAGATAGAGCCTAATGGTGATGAGTGGCTCTGTCAAATCGAGGCCACCTGTACCGTGGCCGGTAACGCCATCGGTCAGAGGAATATCATTGGTTCGTGTTCCCAGCTGTAAGAGGATTTGCCTGGTTTCGGCCCAAGTACTTTGGCCAGGGGTTATTCCCCACCAGCATGGCAGAGCGCAATCACCATTGGTTTTCAACAACTCCTGAATACGAGGGGCTATTTCTTCGCTGGACAATGTGGGGGCCAAAGTCGAATTAAGAGGGAGAGTAGGCGACATAGTGGCCGTTAGATTTGGGGTCGTGGGTGATGACTCCATGGAGGGCATCGGCATAGCAGTTGCATAAGGTGTTGTTATTGTCGAAGAAGTTTGTTTCAGTGGTGCTGTGGCCGACGATATCGGGGTTGGGGAAGACGACGCCGAGACGCAACTCGCTATCAAAAAAGCGCCCGCCAAACATCCCATCGAATATACTACTTTCACCTTGTGAGATTCCACTTATTCGCTATGTGTGTTGAAAGCCGCCGAACGCCCGCATCACCCGCTGGCGCGAACGTCACAAAACCAAGTCGCTTGAATCACAGACTCGCCCGCGACGACGCGGCCTTGGCTCGGCACGGAGCGCCAGTCGCGGTGCATGCCGTGTTGGGCGCGGCCTTGACAACCTGGAGCAATTATTGCTCCAGTAGAAACTTTCGCATCTGGTCAAAAACAAAATCCGCATGTTTGATAAAACAGTAATGATGGCCTTGCGGGATTTCCACAATCTTGGCGTGTGGAACATCGCGACGAAATTGCTCAATGCATTCTCTCTGGATAGGAAGCCGTACTGTTTTAGCAAATTCAAGTGAAAGCACTTTTTGCTCTTCCGTCAAATAATCGGGAAAACGATAATCGTCCCAAATAGAATAAATGCTTAGCACTGGGGCCTGTATCTTTGAATCTTCTGGCGAATAAGGGCCTAAGTTGCCCAGAAGGGCGTTGCCAATCTTATCGGACATTTTATCAACTACTTTGCCCTCAGGGCTTTTCATGACTGAGTGCAGAGTCTCTTCGTCCCACAAGTCGCTCCAAATTTCCGCCAGGTCGGGACGGACTCTTTTTGTGTAGGCGATATAGCTCTCAATTGTAAAATGGTCTTCCTGAGGGGGCTGAACGTCTGTCAGAGGGTTCTTTTCGCGTAAGACCTTGAACTTGGTGCGGTCATAAGCCGCATCGAGAAATATTAGTCTTAGAACCCGTGCCGGATATAGCGCCGAGAAATGACAAAGTTCTACATTGGCCATGGAATGGCCTGCCAGAATGGCTTTGTCAATCCCGAGCGCATCCATGAATTGCCGAACATCTTCCGTCAACGTATCCACATCGTAACCCGTTTCGGGATAATCCGAATCCCCATGTCCGCGCCGTGTTAAGGCAACGACACGGAAATTGTCTGTAAAGCGCGGGGCGAATTTATCGAAGATATGTGCGGAACAGCCCATGCCAGCCAAAAACACGAGCGCGGGCCCCTCGCCACCCCAATCCAAATAATGCAGGCGGATGCCGTTCACATTCACAAAGTCGCTTTTGTGTGGGGATGTATCCATGATTAGCCTTCAGTGTTGTGCGAACCGCGCCCAACCGTTAAATAGGCGGAAAGGTTCCGTCTAAACCCCTTAATAGACCCAAAATACGGAAAACCCAATGCCCAGCTCATTATACTTCTTGGCCGGATTGGGCCTGGACGACGGCTACCCTAAACGTCCTCCCAAATCGGTTGTAGCACCTGCATCGCCTCCGCCAACTGATCGGCGACGGTCGCCAAGTAGTCGGTTGAGAACGGCTCATAGGGGAGGGTCGTGTAAACCTTCGTCCAGCCCTTATCCCATTGCTCGGCTTCCCACTGCGCGCCGAGGGTGGCTTTGATCTCGATCAGATAGCGCGCGAAGTGCTTAAGGAGCGCGGTGTTGACCGCCGAGTCACGGCTTTCAAAATGCAGACCCAACTCCAACGCGCCACGCCGTTCGCCTAAATTCCACACTTCGTAATGCAAACGCGGGTCACGAAAATACAGTTGGCACAGCCAGCCGCGCGCCGCGTGTTTAAAACGGCGCAGGGGCGGCGGCAGGCGCTCGCGCGTCGCGGCAGGGAGCGCCTGCATAAATTGCCATGAGGAGAGGTGGGTCACTGTTTCTTGACCACCAACTTCCACCACAGCTGGCTCAACTGCACCGCCGTCCGCACGAGGCGCGGGAAGTTGAAAAACTGGCTTTCCCCATATGCGCGATGGAAATGATGCACCGGCACTTCCACAAACCGAAAGCCAGCGTCGTGAAACTTCTTCACCAGTTCGAGGGCAATCGTGCCGCTATCTGATTCGAGTTGCACTTTGTCGAAGATGCTCCGCTTGAACAAGCGGAAATCACAATCGGTGTCGCGGAGCGGTAAGCCAAAGACGAGGCGCACAAGATGATGATACAGCCGCCCGATCACGATCCGATGCCAGGGGTCGTTGCGCGAAATTTTGTAACCGTTCACGATGTCCACCTGATCGGTGACGGCTTCGGCGAGCAAGGTTATTTCGTGGGGATCGTATTGCGCGTCGCCATCAGTGTAGAACACCCACTCTTTTTGCGCGGCGGCGAAGAAACTGCGGAGCGCGCCGCCATAACCCCGGTTGCGCGCGTGATGGATGACGCGCACGTTCGGGTAGTGGCGCGCCAGTTCATCCAATACCTCGGCGGTGTAATCGCTTGAGCCATCATTCACCACGATCACTTCATAGTCATCCGTGATCTTGGGCAAAGTCAGCAGGACGGTCAGGACCATGCTGGGGATCGTGCCGCCGTCATTGTAGGCGGGGAAACAGGCGGAAACGCTAGAGAGTTTGGGCATGAGGGTTAGGAGGTTAACCCTAAGGGTTTAGAGCAAATTCCAAGTTGGTTACTGTCACCGCGAGCCGCGCTTTTCAGTGGCGAAGCGGTCTCCCACTCAGATAAGGGGATTGCTTCGGCGCGAACAGCGCGCCTCGCAATGACAAAGCGTAAACCAAAGAGGAAACCGTTCTAAAGACCCTTAGAGGTTGGGTCAGGCTAATACGCATTCCGGTCAAACAAGATCCGCACGACGGTGCGAATGATGATCTTGATGTCCAACCAGATAGACCAGTTTTCGATATACCAGAGATCGTATTTAACGCGCTCGGTGATGGAGGTGTCGCCGCGCAGGCCGTTCACTTGCGCCCAGCCGGTCAGCCCGGACTTTTCGCGGTGACGCTCCATGTAACGTGGGATCATTTTCCGAAAGTCTTCCACAAAGGCGGGCTGTTCGGGGCGCGGCCCGACGATGCTCATATCGCCGAGCAAGATGTTGATCAGTTGCGGCAGTTCGTCAATCGAATACTTGCGGATAAACGTACCGATGCGCGTGCGGCGCGGGTCGTCTTTCACCGTCCAGCCCGGGCCGTGCGCCTCGGCATCGGCGCGCATGGAACGAAATTTGAACATTGGGAAGGGTTTGGCATCCAGCCCCATGCGCTCTTGCACAAAGAACACCGGGCCTTTTGACTCCAACCGGATGAGGAAGGCGATCAGCATGAGCAAGGGTGACAAAAATATTAAGCCTAGGGCGCTCCCAGTTAGATCGAGGCCGCGCTTGAAAAACAACCGCCAGCCGCGTTGCGCCACATCGCGCACATTGAGCAAGGGTAGACCACCCAAATCGTCAATGGTGACACCCGCCGCCATGATCTCAAACACATCGGGGAAGATTTTGATGCTGACCCGGTCGCGCTGGCAGAGCGCGATCAGCCGCCCCAACTCGGCGTCGCTGGCGTCGGGGTTGGCGATGATCACTTCATCTATGTTGAGGTCTTCGAGCAGGCGCGGCAGGTCAATGGTGCGCCCCACGAGCGCAAAGTTGGCGGCCCACGCCGGCAGGGTCGCTTCGTCCGTCACCAGCCCCACCATCTGATACCCCAAATAGGGTGAGCTGAGGATTTTCTGCGTCACCAATTCCGCCACTTCGCCGGTGCCGATGACGATGACCCGGTCACGGGCAAAGCCGCGAATGTGCCACAGGGCGCGCAAGCGTTGCAATAGCCAGCGCTCTAGGGTGACTAATAACGTGCCCAGCCCCCACGCATAAAAGATCATCACGCGCGGCAGATTGACTTCAAAGACGCTGTTCTTGAGGGTGAGCGAGGCCACGGCGACCGCTAACAGCGTCCCCCCTAGCACGCCGCTGGAGATGGCATAGAACTCATCTACCCGCGAGGTGGCGCGCACGAGGTGATACATCCGCAAGGTCAGAAACACCGCCAAGATCGAAACGACAAAAATGATCAGGACGCTGGTGTAGGGCAAGAAGCGGCTGGGGATTTCGACGGCTTCGTTCGGCCAATGCACCACCACGCGCAACCGATAGGCGAGGTAGAAGGCGGCGCTGAGGGTGGCCGTATCGGCGAGGGCGAGACACCACGCGAAGAGCACGCGGAAACGGCGAGCATCCATAGGGGTTAGGCGGCCGCATCGGCGAACGGCGCGGCACGGCGGGTGAACTGTTCGCGGAGTTTGGTCCAGCCGACGCTCAGGCGAATCCCAGTGACGATGGCCCAGCCGAGCGGCAAGGGCGTATGGGCGGCGTAGTGTTTGTGATAGAAGAGCAACATGGATTCGTAGAAAGCGATCTGCGCGCGGCTACTCATGCGCGACGCGGCGCGTTTGACGTGCAAGACCGTGACCGCCGGATTGTAGCGCACTTGCCAGCCCGCCTGTTTGATCGCAAAGGCCCAATCTAAATCCTCGCCGTACATCCAAAAGGTCTCATCCATCAACCCGGCCTGCGCGATGGCCTCGCCCCGCACCAACATAAACGCCCCCACCACCGAGTCCACTTCGGTTTCGACATCGGGATGCAGATAGGTGAGGTTGTAGCGCCCAAAGCGCGGGTGGTACGGGAACAAGCGGCTGAGGCCGACCATGCGATAGAACGAAATCTCTGGCGTGGGGAAACTGCGCCGACAAGCGAGGTCGAGTTGCCCATCGGGGAGGATGAGCTTAGGGCCTGCCGCGCCACACCGCGCCTGCCGCTCCATATAGGCCAGCATCTCGGCCAACGCCGTGGGTGGCAAAACCGTGTCGGGGTTGAGCAAGAGCGCGAAACGGGGCAGAGTGGCGGTGGACGAGGCGCCAAAGCCAAAGGCGCGCAGGCCCACATTGTTGCCCGCCGGGTAGCCGAGGTTGGTGGCGTTGGCGATGACCTGCGTCTGCGGAAACTCGGCGCGCACCATGTCCGCCGAACCGTCGGCGGAGGCGTTGTCTACGACGCAGACTTGAAATTTAACGTCGCCCTGTGAGGCATAGACCGAGCGCAAACAGTCGCGCAACAAGTCGCGGGTGTTCCAGTTGAGGATGACCAGGGCGAGGTCTAACACAGGTGGTTAAAACTTGCGACCAAACAATCGGCGCAACGCATGCCCCACGCGCGCGGTGAGCGTTGGGTGTTCAAAGGCTTCCAACTCGCCTGCATCCAGAAACACGCCAAAGCACACCGAACACGAGTCGGTCATGACGTTGGCCTGCAGGTTGTGGAGGGTGATGAGCGAACCGCTACACCGTGGGCAAGGCCCTTTTTTGCCAGTGGGCAATGGGCTAGTGGATTGCGCGGCGTGGGTTTGGCGTAAGACGGCGTGGTCTATCTCCAAGATATGCCCCAACTCGCGTTCATCCAGCCACAAGCCTTCACACGCCTGACACCGCTCAACGGTGTATTGACCGAGCTGTAGACTTTCAAACGTGCCGCCACACTTGGGGCAAGCGCCGATGGGGTCTGTCGTGACATTTGCCATAAACCGCTTCTCCTAGCGCGGCATTATATAGTTGATCGCTTAACCTGTGTCGGGCGGGCGCGGAAGGTTGCCGGGGAGGTAAAGCGGGCTATACTCTAGCGAGCAGAGGGGAGCATTCCCATGATTGCTCGCTAGTGAAGGCTTATATGGATGGTTTCCGTATAATAGTTGTTGGGCGGCTTAGACAGAGTCGCATGTTGTCACATAATTCTCAGAGCATATCAGCATGAAGTGGTGAATACATATATGGACAAACAAAAAATAACAGACTTGACATTAGATGAGATTGACGATGAAATTGACCGCATCGCTAATTTTGAGGGAAATGGTGGCGGGTATGGTGCGCCTGAAGCAAGAGAAGCTGATGAACGAAAATTACGAATATTGATGAGCCTTCGGGAACAAAAATTAGAAACAAGTCAAACTAACGCAATGAAAACAGCAGTAGCCCTACCGGAAGTATTTGTCGACTCTATGCGGCTAGTTGAACTTGGTGCGATTAATGCTAAATTTGATTTGTCAAAATTAATTCGGCTTTGTGAAGAGCTAAATGCTTGTTATACGACTGGTTGCTATATGGCAACTGCTATGCTGGGGCGGGCTATTCTTGACCATGTTCCACCTATATTTAATTGCACTAAATTTATAGAGGTTGCCAGTAATTACAAAGGTTCTAGTTCATTCAAGAAATCAATGGAACATTTGGACAAATCACTACGAAATATCGCTGACCATCATTTACATGTACAGATTCGCAACAAGGAATCGTTGCCAACCAAGGCACAAGTTAATTTCAGCCCTGATTTAGACGTTCTCTTAGCAGAGATTGTAAGGCTATTGAAATAGCATAATGATTTTTAAGTTTTACAACTTCACCGCCGCCCAACCCGTGCGTCAAGGCGACGGGGGGCGGGCTGGCTCGCAAAGTACCGTTTGTATTCGAGTGGTCTGGACTCGCACAGTGTTGGAAGCTGCCCTCCGCGCCTTACGCAGGTCGTTGGACGGCTTATTATGTAATCGTCGTTATGCCAAAAACAATGTGGGATGTCTGTCCAAAGGAGAAATATAAAATGGATAAAATCACGCAACCTGAATTCCTTGAGAGCGAATTGGAAAAACTGATTTCTAAGTTGAAATCTGATCGAGACCGACATAAGAGAAATGCTTTGAACCTAATACTAGCTACTGCTATGCTAGCTGCGATTGCAACTGTGCTTTTAGGCTGGCAAAACGCGCTATTTCCAGAATTGTTGAAAAATGTTGCTTTGGTATTGAATGTGAGCATTGGTGTATTTGCGGCTTATGATGCGTTTTTTGAGCCGCGCAAATTATGGATAAGAGAAACAATTGCTTTTTCGAAGCTAAAAGACGTTCAAAGAGATTTACGATTTGATTTAGCCAAAGACCAGGCTTTATCTGATGACAAGCTTGTTATTTATAAAGCCACGTTAGATAAAATACTCAATGCATCTCTGGATGATTGGATCAAGGACAAATCAAATTCGTGAGTATAAAGACCGCAAAAGTGGTGCTAAAAGAACCGCCCAACTCGGGCGGATGCAGGCAAACTGACGCTGCGCGCCGAGCCAAGGCCGCGTCGTCGTGGGCGGGGTAATGTAGGCGATTAGAGCGGCTTCCCTTCGGGGCACCTTTAATAGGCATCCAATCTAGGCGAAAGGAGGTAAACTTGGGTGCAGAAAACATTGCCTCACAGCCTAGTAGCGATCCGCGTGGACCCCTGACGCGGCGCTTGAACGTAGCCTGCCTATGGATCCCCAAACGAGCGACTCGCTTCTCGCCCAAACACTTAAAGAAAATCAGCTTCTCCAAGAAAAGCTCCGCCACTCCGAAGCAGACCGACAGCGTCTGGCGGAAGCTAACGCCCATCACCAACAGGTTTTAGAAAAACTGACGGCGGAAAGCCAGTCTATCGAAGCCCAACTCGTTCAGCGCCTAAACGAACTTGCCGTCATCCATGAGACCAGCCAGAAACTGGTGACTCTGTTTGACCTGGAACAAATCTGCCTGGCCGCCCACGCTGGCGTTCAACGCCTGATGGACGCCGAAGTTTTCTATGTGGCCTTGCTCGATGAACCGGCGAACGAACTGGAGTTTATTTATCTCTTTGACCGCCAGCGGTTCCCAGCTGAGCGGCGGCGCTTGACGGGCAACTTGTTAGCCACGTCGGTGATCGCCAACGACCGACCGCTACGCGTGGACGACTTCGTCAACGACCGGATGCCAGAGTTGGGTCTGCAGTTCTTAGGCTCCCCGGAAGATACGCACTCCTTCTTGATCGCGCCCATGCATCAGGGTCAGCGCGTGATCGGGGTGATCTCGGCGCAAAGCTACACGCCCAAGGCCTATAGCGATTTTCAAGAACAACTCTTTGTCACTTTAGCGAATCAGGCGGGCATCGCCGTTGCCAATGCCCGTCTGGTTCAGACGCTCCGCGAGAGCGAAACCACTTTGCGCCGCCAGAAAGATCGGCTAGAGGCTCTGCACCAGGTGGCCCTCGACTTATTGAACCGCCATGACCTGACGGACCTATTGCAAGTGATTGTGGAGCGCGCCGCCCAAGTGCTCGATGCGCCGTTTGGCGAAATGCGGTTAGTGCAAGGGGATGAACTGGTGACCTGCGCGTTCACGGATAATCAGCCGTTTCTCAAATATGACCGGGTGAAACGCGACCAGGGTTTGCTGAGTTGGCAGGCGCACGACTCCGGTCAACCCGTCACCATCAATAATTATCAACAGTGGCCTAACCACCGTCAGGTCTACGACGCCTTAGTGCTCCAGGCGGTGATGTCGGTCCCGCTGATGTCCGGTGGGCGGTGCCTGGGCGTTTTGGATATGGCGCGGGCGACGCCCAATTTTCCCTTTGCCCCGGATGAAATTCACACCGCGATCTTGCTGGCGCAACTGACGGCGCTGGCGCTGGAAAATGCCCGGCTGTACGCCGAGGCGCAACGGGAGATCGCCGAACGCCAACGCGCCGAAGCGGATTATCGCGCGCTTTTTAACAACCTTCCAGTGGGCCTGTATCGGAGCACCCCCGACGGCAGTCAGGTGCGCGCAAATCTGGCGTTGGTGGAATTTGCCGGTTATACCTCGGAAGACGAGATGCGCTCGAGCCTGCACGACATTAGCACCGAATGGTATGTGAAGCCCGGACGCCGCGCCGAGTTTCAGCGCATCATTGAAGCCGAAGGGCAGATCCGCAATTTCGAGTCCGAGGTCTATCGCCCCAAAACAGGCGAGCGCCTATGGGTGTCCGAAAATGCGCGTCTGGTGCGTGACGCGGACGGCCAGGCGCTCTATTACGAAGGCGCGGTGCAAGACATCACCGTCCGCCGCCAGATCGAAGAAGATCTGCGTCAAAGCGAAGAACGCTACCGCCTAGTTTCGGCCTATATCCCCATCTACGCTTTTTCCAGCCGGGTTGAGCCTGACCAGTCTTTAGTCACGGAGTGGATTACGCAAGAACCTTTTGAGCGATTGACCGGCTACAACCTATCCGAACTGCCGCTTGAAAATCTGTGGTCGCGCCTGATTTACCCGCCTGATCAGGCCGTGGATGCCGAGATGTTGGCGGCCTTGTTGCGCGGTGAGCCGGTGGATGGCGAACTCCGTTACGTCAAAAAATCCGGCGAGATTCGTTGGGTGCGCTCGGTGGCGCGCCCAGAACTGGATGAGACCGGGCGTGTGATCCGTCTACGCGGCTCGGTGATAGATGTTACGCTTCACAAACAAGCCGAAGAAACCCTGCGCCGCCAGAACAACTATCTCTCCACCCTGCATCAAATTACGCTCGAACTCCTCAAGCGGGTTGAACCGACCTCGTTGCTCAACCTCATCGCCGAGCGCGCGGCGGCGTTTGTCCATGCGGCCTATGGCTACATTTTCTTAGCCGAAGGGAACGAATTGGTCGTGCGGGCGGCGACCGGCAATTTTTCTCAGAACCTCGGTGCCCGTGAGCCGCAACCTGGCACCGGCGTGTTGGGGCAGGTGTGGCAAAGCCTGCAATTGGTGGTGGTGGAGAATTACGATCAATGGGAGGGGCGTGACCCAGAGTATGCCGGGTGGGGTTTGCGCTCCATCGCGGGCGTGCCCATTTTTGCTGGGGAGGTCTGCGTAGGCGTGCTGGAGGTGGCGCGCATCGAGTCTGATGAGCGCGTCTTCACTGCCGAAGAAACTGAGATGTTGGGCCGCTTTGCGGCGCTGGCGTCGCTGGTTTTGGACAATGCGAAACTCTACGCCACCACACAGGCCGAATTGGCCGAGCGCCAACGGGCCGAGATCGCCCTGCGCGAAAGTGAAGAACGCTTTCGGATCATTGCCGAAGCTATCCCCATCCCCATCGGCATCACCAACGTGGCCGATGGCCGGGTCTTATATGGCAACGCGGCTTTGAGCGAAGTCTCGCAGACGCCTATGGAGGAGATGTTAAACCGGCGCGCCCCCGATTACTACCACGATCCCGACGAGCGCCCCAAGCTACTGGCCGAATTCCAGCGCCAGGGTTTCCTCCGCAATTATGAACTGCACGCCAAACGCGGCGATGGTTCCTCCTATTGGGCGGCGCTTTCCCTACAACCGCTGACGCTCGCGGGTCAGTCCGCCGTTTTGTTTGCCCTGCATGACATTGACGCGCTCAAGAACGCGCAGGCTGATCTACGCGAGAGTGAAGAGCGTTTCCGTGCGATTGCCGAGGCGACGCCGATCCCCATCGCCATCACACGCTGGTCCGATGGCCTGATCTTATATGGCAATGCCGCGCTGGGGGTGCTGTTTGGCGTGACGACCGAGACCCTGCTCAACCGCCGCGCGCCCGACTTTTATGCGGACCCAACGGAACGCCAGCGCCTCGTAGCGCTGATGCAACGCGAAGGCTATGTTCGCAATTACGAACTGCACGCCCGCACAGCCGACGGCACGCTATTCTGGTCGTTAATTTCGCTTCAACCCATGACGTTTTCTGGCGAGTCAGCCTTCTTAGCCAGCTTCTACGATATTACGCTCCGCAAGCAGGCCGAAGAAGAAGCACGGGCGCGCGCCGAGCAACTCACCACCCTCAATCGGATCGGGTTGGCGATCACGGCGGGCCGCCTCGAACTGGATTATGTGATTCAGGAACTTTATCAACAATGTCGGCAGGTGACTTCCGTGGATACTTTTTACGTGAGTCTGTATGACACGGCCAGTCATATCGTTCACTTTCCGTTTTTTATAGATCGAGGTGATCTGGCCTACATGGCGTCGCGCGACATTCGGGAGAATCCGGGGCTGACCGGCCAGATCGTTCTCTCGCGCCAGACGCTCTACCTCCCTGACACCCTCGCCCGAGAAGGATCAGAACCCGCGCAAATTCTCCGAACGGGCGGCGAACCAACCCGGTCTTTCTTGGGCGTGCCTCTCATCTGGCGCGATCAAGTGGTCGGAGTCTTCTCCATCCAAAGTTATCAGCCGGACGCGTATGACCCCGACACCATCGCGCTGATGGAAACGGTTGCGCTACAAGCGGCGATTGCCCTAGAAAATGCCCGCCTGTTTGCCGAAACCCAGCAAGCCAAGAACGCCGCCGAGGAAGCCCAGCAGGTCGCCGAAGCCGCCACGCGCGCTAAAAGCACTTTTTTGGCGAACATGAGCCACGAGATTCGGACGCCCATGAACGGCGTCATCGGCATGACCCAGTTGCTCCTCAACACCACCCTGGGCGAAAAACAACGCGACTTGGTGGAAAATATTCGGGTCAGTGGCGAGATCCTGTTGACCGTCATCAATGACATCCTCGACTTCTCCAAAATCGAGGCGGGCCGGATGGATTTGGAGAGCCGCCCCTTCAGCCTGACCGCTTGCCTGGCATCAGTGCAAAGCCTCTTGCATCCACGGGCGGTCGAAAAAAATTTAGCCTTACACTATAAAATTAGCCCCGACGCGCCGACCTACCTGATAGGTGATGTGACCCGCTTGCGCCAGATCTTGCTTAACCTAGTGGGCAATGCGGTCAAATTCACGGAACAGGGCGAGGTTGGGATCGAGGTCAGTCTAGAGCCCGGGTCCCCGGAAGCATCACCGAACGGGGTGAGGCTCCATTTTGCGGTTAAGGATACTGGCCTGGGCCTCCCGGCTGACAAACTCTCCCTGCTCTTCCAACCGTTCAGCCAGGTCGATCCCTCCATTACGCGCAACTATGGCGGCACAGGCTTGGGCCTGGCCATTAGCAAGCGCCTGACCGAAATGATGGGCGGGCAGATCTGGGCGGAGAGCACCGGGGTTCCGGGTCAGGGTTCCACCTTTCATTTCACGCTGGTCAGTGTCCCCACCTCTCCGCCGGAGCCGGAGGCGACCGCCTTAGACACCCACGCTCAAGCCACGACTGATCAAGTGCGCTTCCCAACCCATCTGCGCCTCCTGGTGGCCGAAGATGTGGCCGTGAATCAAAAATTTGTTTTGCTGGCCCTAGAAGAATTGGGCAGTCACGCGGACGTGGTCGCGAATGGGCAGGAGGTGCTCGACGCTTTGCACCGCCAACCCTATGAGGTAGTGTTAATGGATGTGCAAATGCCCGTCCTAGATGGATTGGAGACCACCCGCCGGATTCGGGCCAGGGCAGACAGCGCGCCGCAACCCTACATCATCGCGATGACGGCCAACGCGATGCAAGGCGACCGGGAGGCCTGTCTCGCCGCCGGAATGGATGATTACGTCAGCAAACCGATTTATCTAAGCGAATTGCGGGCGGCGCTCACGCGCGCTGGGCTACGCCTGAAAGACTCTTGGCCGACACGCGCCGCCGAAGCCCGCCAGACCCGCTCGCCGGTAGACCAAGGGGTGTTGTCCAAAGTCCTGAAGCGCACCGGTGGACGTGAATTAGTGGAACTTTACCTAGCCGAGGCGCGCAGCAACCTGGAAACGCTCCGGGCCGCCTTCGCCCGCCGGGAGATAACCGAAATTCATCAAACGGCCCACAAGTTGAAAGGGAGTAGCGGTTTCGTCGGTGCAACACGGATGATGCAAATCAGCGCGGACCTGGAACAAATGGCCCGCAATGGGCAGGCCGCCGACGAGACTTTACTTAGCCAACTGGAGCAAGAATTTGAGGTGGTGCGCCAAGCTCTGGAAAAGGGACTGCACGGCACCCCATAAGGTGATGTATGAGCATTCTTCTCATTGATGACACCCCCCTGCATCGCCTGGCGCTGGCCGGGATGTTGGAGGACGAGGGTTACACGGATCTCCTCCAGGCGGCTTCGGCGGCGGAGGCTTTCAAAGTTCTGGACGATACCGATCCTGCGACCATTGATCTGGTTCTCACGGACCTGAACATGCCGGAGATGGATGGGATCGAGGTGTGTCGGGCCCTCAAGGCCCGGCGCGGGTGGGAGGATGTCCCGATCATTGTCGTCACCAGTAGCTCCGACGCAGCAGATTTACGCGTCGCCTTCGCCGCCGGAGCGGTGGATTATATTACCAAGCCCCCGAACGAGGTGGAATTGTTGGCGCGGGTGCGCTCGACCTTGCGGTTAAAGCAGGAAATGGATCTGCGCAAGGCCCGCGAACAAAAACTACTGGAAGTGTCGCAACAATTGACGGATAAGAATCTCCAATTGACCGAAATGAACCAGGCGATGGAGAAAATGTTCGATTCATTAGCGGCGCATCACAGCCTGCTCCAGGTGGAGCAGGATAAATCCGAACGCTTGTTACTCAACATTTTGCCCAAGCCCATTGCCGAACGGCTCAAGCAAAACGAAGGCGTGATCGCCGACAGCTTTCCGGAGGCGACGGTGCTGTTTGCCGATATCGCCGATTTTACGCCGCTCGCGGCGCGCATGTCCCCTGAAGATCTGATCGCATTGTTGAATGAGGTGTTTTCGATCTTTGATCGGCTGGCTGAAAAGCATGGGCTGGAAAAAATTAAGACCATTGGCGACGCCTATATGGCGGTGGCCGGTGTGCCAACGCCCCGCCCCGATCATGCCGAGGCCGTGGCCGATATGGCGCTGGAGATGCGCGCCGCGTTTGGGGAGCGCCGGAGCCGGACCGGGTCGCTCTTCAGCTTACGCATCGGCGCCCACACTGGCCCGGTCGTGGCGGGCGTGATCGGGCAGAAAAAATTTATCTATGACCTGTGGGGCGATACGGTCAATATGGCCAGCCGCATGGAGTCGCACGGCGTGACTGGGAGCATTCAGGTCACCACGGAAACGTTTGAGCGTCTCCAAGCGCGCTATCTTTTTGAAGCGCGCGGCCCGATCAGCATCAAAGGGAAGGGGGAGGTGATGACTTATTTTCTGGTGGGGAGGAAAGACCTGCCTAGCGGCTAGAGCCATCTCCCGATGCGGGCTAGTACAACGTGGCGGAGGTCCTTTGCCCGCTAGTGAAGGCTTATATGGAAGGTTTCCGTATAATAGTTGTTGGGCGGCTTCCAATTTTTCATGTGGTTCGTGACCCCTTGCGAAGGACGACAAGATATGTTTCGGGTTATTATCACGTTGATTTTGTGCCTAATACTTTCCGCTTGTAGCCCTGTACTGCAGAGTGAAGAGCCCCCAAGCGGCATTTTGATAGAAACACCTACTATTCAACGCCCCACCTCAACGTCAACCCTTCTCGCCCGCTCAACGGCTACCCAAACCTCACAGCCGTTAATCACAAAAACATCTATTCCCTCTATAACTGCCAGCCCTTCTCCTATTCCTGTCACACCCACACCCTTTGATACCAGTAAGCCTGGATTAATGACCACTCTTGGAGAGCAGGTTGCTTCTCCCTGGTATCCTGGAATACCAGTATTTAGCCCAGATGGGCAAAACATCCTTTTAGCCAGCCAAAAAATTAGGTTATGGAATATCAACACCTATCAATTTATCCGGGAATTTCAGAATCCCTACCCCGAAGGGTGTTATCTCTCCAATGCTTCTTTTAGCCCAGATGGTAGTTTAGTAGCCGTCAGCATAACCAGCTGTTGGTCTGGTGAAACATCAACAGGGCATTTGGTCATTTGGGATGTAAAAAGTGGTGAAGTTTTGCATGATTGGGAGCAAGCGTATGCACGGATGACCGACCCCAAGCAAGGGCCTTATAGCCTTGCTGTTTCTGCCATGGCATTTTTGCCCGCAAGCACACGATTGGCGTTCGCGAATGGAAACACTATTGAAATCCGCGATGCTCAGGGGCAGGATGAACCTATACGCTTGGATTTGGGAGAAGCGATGTATGCCTCGGAGATTTCTCTGCAAAAGGATAGCGACCTCCTCTACGTCCTCATGTCTTGGGATAAACTCAATGATTTCCCTGCCAATTACCGAACAAAATTTAAGGCCCAAGTTTGGGATCTGAAAACGCAGCGCCTTCATCGCGAACTTGATTTTCCTGAAGCCCCCTATCCCGATGAAGCAATGGAGTTGCTGGGTTCAAATTTGCTACACACTAATTTTGTGGATGGTGTTTTTGAGAAGAGGAACTTGGTTACTGACGAAATATCACAACTCTCCTACCGTAAAGGTTGGCGATTCCTCAGCCAAGATGGGCGTTGGGTAATCATTATGCGCTATTTCGGTTTTGAAGAACAGGAACAAGCTGTGGAATTGTGGAACATGGAGACGAGGCAAAACCCCTACGTTTTTGAGCCGAATTTTAGAAGCGATTGGTATTACGGGGTTGTTGATGTTGCCTTCAACGCTGATAACACGATTTTAGCAATTGCGCACCAAGAGCAAGTTTCCTTATGGAATATTTTGCCAATTACAAATCCATAATCAAAGGCCGCCCAACCCGGCGGATGCCGGCAACGCGCTTCGCTATCGCGGCGCAGCGCGTCATCCAAGCAATTTTCCGTTTCCGAGCATGATCACCAGCCCGCTGGCGCGCGCCAGTGATGCCAATCGTTAGCCCGCCAATTCTTAGCCGCATGGTCAATATAATTCATCTCGTCTATTCAGAGGCGCTGTGACAAATACAGTCGAGACTTCTACCCCAACAAATACCCCAACGCCCATCGGGCCGTATAATCACATCGCGAAGGTGGGCCCGTTTATTGCCATCGGAGGCACGGCGGGGGTCAATCCGGTTACCGGCCAATTGGCGGGAGCGACGGTTTACGCGCAATCGAAGCAGATTCTAGAGTCGTTTCGAGTCATGTTGCAGTCGGTCGGGTCGGACCTAACTCAGATCATCCATATCAATGTCTTTTTGAAAGACATGCAAGATTTCGATGAAATGAACCAAGCCTACGTCGAAATGATGGGCACGCATCGTCCCGCGCGAACCGTGATTGGCGTCAACGAGCTTCCCAAGCCTAACGCATTACTCACGATGAATCTGACGGCCGTTACCAAAGAGTGAGGCTGGCAATTATTTTGTGGGCGGCTCAACCCATATCCACCGATTGCCATATGGCAATCAGAACGCTAGTGCACTTGCAGGTAGACTACCACGAGGCTCAACATGAAAATCGCAACCTTTGGTGCCGGATGCTTTTGGGGCGCTGAACATATCCTCCGTTCTGTGCCCGGTGTCACGACCACCCGCGTTGGCTATATGGGTGGGGTGACCAGCGCCCCGACCTATACAGACGTCTGCCAGGAAAATACGGGGCATATTGAAGTCGTGGAACTGACCTATGACCCCGAGCGCCTCTCCTACCCGGAACTCCTCGACGTGTTCTGGCAACTGCATGACCCGACCGCGCTGGATGACCAAGGCCCGTATGAACAAGGAAGCCAATACCGGGCAGTTATCTTCTATCATGATGCGGACCAAGCCGCGCTGGCCTTAGCCTCAAAAGTTGCCCTGGACGCCTCCCACATCTATCCTACCCCGATTGTGACTGAGATCCGGCCCGCAACCGCCTTTTGGCTGGCGGAAGACTATCACCAGCAATACATTGCCAAAGGCGGGGAGCACCATTGTCACGTCTTTACCCGCTCGATTCGACTACCGGAGCGATTGGGTGGCCAGAGTCGCGCCGCGGACGCGGTTCCTTAAGGTCTTGCATGAAAAAAACTAAAGCCCACTATCGCGGGCGGGTGTATGGTTCATGCGGCTCAGTTTTGTGGGGTTCGCGCCAGCGGGTGAAGCCTGTCATTGTGCCGCTCACACAGCAGACATCGTTCATTCTATTATCAATATGAATTTACCTCAGAGAATCCTTTGCGTGTTCAACGATCCAGATAACACCAACATGTTTACCTACTTCTTTAAAAATCATGGTTTTACAGTTCAAAGTGCGTGTTCAGTAGAAGAAGGCCTACAAGTTTGCTTAACTGATCCGCCTGACTTAGTAATCACACTCCGGCTAATCCAGGAACCTGAGGATGGCCTGACGTTGTGTCAAAAATTACGAGAGGCCTCTTCTATACCGATTATTATGGGGTGGGCCGATATGGTTCCGTACGATCAAGATCAAAGCTGGGAGGTAGCTTATCAACAGGCATTTGATGCAGGCGCAAATGCTTGTTTTAGCCGAGTCTTTGATATAGCAGATGTGCTTGAGCAGATTCGATTGTTAGTAGCAGATAAGACGATTACGCATTTATTTGATCGACAACACCTACGACGAAAACAGAGGTCACTCGCCAATGACCGTGCCTCCGCGCAGGGCTAACGCGCCTTTGTCATGAAGTTTTTCAAGAAACATGGATAACGATTATCGCGCCATCCTAGAGCGACGCTTAGCCAAACACCCCGATGGCCTCTGGGATGTCTATTCGAAACTGCACCATTTCGCCCTCATCACGTACGCCCTGCCGAAATCACGGCTGGAGCGCTACATTCCCCAATCACGCTTTGTCATCCCAGAATTTACAGTGAACGGCCAGCGCCTGGCCCTCATGAGCGCCGTCCCCTTCGTGGATGTTGACTTTCATTTTGCCCGCCTGTTGCCCTTCGCCAAATTCCACTTTGGACAAACCAATTATCGGGTGTACGTCATTGACCGGACCACCCAAGAACAGGTGGTGTGGTTCTTCGGCACCACCCTAGGCTCACCGGTGGTACATGTGGCGCGCAGTCTGTGGGGGATTCCCTGGCACACCGCCCACTACCAAATCAATTGCGACTACGATCAACCGAGCCAGCGCTATCGCGCCTATCAATACACGATCCACTCCCAGTGGGGTGAGGCGCAGATTGACCTAGAAGACACGGGCGAACCCGTAGCAGGGATGGCGGGCTTTAGTTCCTTTGATGAGATGCAATTGATCCTGACGCATCCGGTCGAGGGGTATTATTATCGGCTGGACGGACAACTGGGAGGCTACCAAGTGTGGCATGAGCCGATCCCGCTGACCGTGGGGCGAGCGCGGCATCTCTACTTTGGCCTCTACGAGCGGCTGGGGCTCCTCTCCCGCGAAGAAATGTTGAACCCGCATTCAGTCTGCCTCTGTCCCGCGACTGAATTCAAGGTCTTGTTACCACCCAAAGTGTTGGGCAAGCTGAAGGAGTAGTGGTCAGCCTGACCTGTAATCAGTGACTGTCACCTGATAAAACGCCTATAAAGTTAGGCGGTTTAGTGTAACTGCGCAGGTTGTCACCGCGAGGCGCGTCTCCTTCGGCACGGTGAGCAAGTCGAACCGTCAGGACAGGGTTTGCGCCGTGGCGGTCTCCCCTTTGTAAGGGGGATTGCTTCACTCGCTGGGAAACGCTCGTTCGCAATGACACTGGACGGTTATAGGCTGAGTAGTTACGGTTTAGTAAAGGCGACAGTCACTTAGAACTTACTGGAGTTGATATGCTCACCGCCATCCGGAATCTGGATTACGTCATCCTCCTGTGTGAGGATGTTGAAAGGATGAGGCATTTCTATCATCACACGCTCGGTTTCCCCATTCGGCGCGATTGGGACGGCTGGGTGGAGATGCAGGTGGGCGGCGTCCTACTGACGCTACGCTATCGGGGACGTCCCTATGATGGGGGCCGACTGCCCAATACGGCCAGCGTTCAGTTGGCGTTCCGCGTGGCACCCGCCGAAGTTGACTCGTGTTATACGGAGCTCTTGTCCAAGCAGGTAGACATCCTCGAACAGCCGCGTAGTTGGGAGTATGGTCACCGGACCTTGTTCTTTCGCGACCCCGAAGGGAACATCCTAGAAATCTATGCCGACCTTTGAGACCCAGGCTGGTTCAGCCGCGCCGCGCGCTCAGGGCGAGCGGTGTTGAGGCAAGCTGATGCATATTGGCTACGTTCATGAATTGACGCGCTACCCGGTCAAGTCGCTGGCGGGTATCGCCACCCAGAGTGCCTTTCTCGGCTGGCATGGTCTGAATGGCGATCGGCGCTTCGCCTTTCGTCGGGTGAACGACGAGAGCGGTTTCCCGTGGCTGACGGCCAGTCGCCTGCCCGAACTTCTTTTGTACGAGCCGCTGGGCCTAGACGAGCATGAGGCGGAACCGGTCCCGACGCATATTCGCACGCCAGAGGGCGCGACCCTGCCTCTCAGAAGCGAGGCCTTGCGCAGTCGGATCACGGAGAAGTTTGGCAGTGCAGTGGAATTGATGCAGTTTAAACACGGCATCTTTGACGAGGGGAATGTGTCCGTGATCAGTTTAGCGACCATCGCGGCCATCGGCCAAGCCGCCGGCCGCGAGCTGACGAGCCCGCGCTTTCGCGCCAACATCGTCCTGGCGACCGAACTGACGGAGTCATTTCTGGAAGATCGGTGGGTCGGTGGCCGGTTAGTCTTCGGCGACCGGGCCGAGGGGCCTATGCTGAGTATCACGCTGTGCGATCAACGCTGTATGATGATTAATCTTGAACCCGATACAGCCCAACAAGACCCGCGCGTCTTGACCGCGGTAGTGCGTCTGAACCATAACAACGCGGGCGTCTATGGAACAGTGGTGCGCACCGGCCAGATCAGTTTGAGGCAACCCGTGAGTTTCGAGGCCCTCGGATGAAATTGCCGGACGACCAGCGCGACACGGCTTCTCAATGAAAGAGTATCTGCGCTTAATTGATACGAACACCTCTGGGCCCCGGTGCGATGTGACCCCCTTATTCGCTGATCCGCTGGCCTGGGCTGAACTGGTGACTGATTTGTCTGAACCCTTCGCGGCGCTGGCGATTAATTATGTGGCGGGGATAGATGCCTTGGGGTTTATCTTGGGGACGGCGCTGGCATTACGGTTGAACAAAGGGTTTATTCCAATCCGGAAAGGGGGCAAATTGCCAGTCGCGGTCAAGAGTATCGAATTTGTAGATTACACCCAGACCCCGAAAGTGCTCGCCCTCCGACAAGGAGCACTAAAACCAGGCGATCGGGTATTAGTGGTGGATGAATGGATCGAAACGGGCGCGCAGATGCAAGCGGCCATTGACCTGATTGAACAAGCAGGCGGGATAGTCGTTGGCGTGGCGACGATTAATATTGATCACAATCCTAAGACGGCACGTTTGCGCGAGAAATACCACTGCCATGCGATTTGGTTGGATATGCAATTGCCAGCCCGTCCGGCTAAAGTTCCAGGTGGCCCAAATACGGAGAGTGAGGCGTAGATCATTAGATGGAGACTAAATTTTTAGGCATCCCGCTCGCCCTTTGGGGTCTGGTCTGTCTGGGATTGGCCGTCGTATGGATTTTTGTTTGGCCGAGTGATAAGGCGGTTGCTCCAGATACCCTCCACTATTTCATCCTGCGCTGGTTCCATGCGCTGACCTGGTTATTGCTTGCCTTGGCGGCTTTTGTTGCGGGTTTCAATATATTAGGCGGTGAAACGACAGCGCGTGGGGTGGCCCTGTTATCTCTGCTCACTTACCTGACGTTCATGGTGACCTCTGTTACTAGCAAGTAACGCTCTCCCCAATAGGCGCGCGACCGACTGGCATCCTTGCGCCCTACCGCACGTTGAGCAATTGCCGTTTTACTTCGTTCGATAACCAAGGTTGGGTTAACACACAGGATTTTGCTAGGGAGGTAAAGAGGGCGATACTCTGATTGAGCAGAGGGGAGCATTTTCCATAATCTTCCCGCTAGTGAAGGCCTTATATGGACGGTTTCCGTATAATAGTTGTTGGGCGGCATGCTAAACAACATGATGACCAAGAAAGTCCAGGAATACCTATGTTCTTACTGTTAGAAGCTATACTGGCATTCGTTATGTTAAGACTGTCGCTCGCTTCAAGAAAGCTGTACGAATCGGTGAAACAAATACGCGAGAATTCCAGCGTAAACAGAAAGAATTTGATGATTTCTACGCTGAATCGCGTGGTAGGCGCAAAGGTCAACGAGCAGGAGAGACTGACTATCTCTCAAGACATGGTGACATCGTTGATGCTCTATATACTTGGAGAAACTCTAGTTCGCTTCCAAAAGAAGGTCGCTTGGTTAAGAATGTCCTGATCGACATGGGTATTGCGGTTAGTGACGAGTTGGTCGAGATTTTTGAAGTCAAGACCAGCACAGCACGATCCAACGTCTATACAGCTATTGGACAATTAATGGTTCATGGAACTGCGGATAATTGTCGAAAGGTGCTTGTCATTCCGTATAAGGAGCCACTTGCTTCAGACTTAAAGGATACCCTGCAACAACTTGGCATTGAAGTGTTGAAGTTCAAGTTGGATAAGGAAAAGGCAACTATTATTTGACGCCCAACAACGCATGCACGCGGACTGGCGCTGTGCGCCGAGCCAACGCGCCTGGGGTGCGAACGGGTCTATACTTCCAGCGTCGCATTTCTGTAGCGTTCGCGCCAGTGGCTGATGCCGATGTTGGGCCGCTATCTCAACCTCTATGAGGGCCTTATTCATGAAACCTCATTTCACCGCTTTGGCTTTCTTGGGGGGCAGCCTCCTGCTGGCCTGTAACATAGTCACCCTGCCTGCCCCTGCGCCAGCCTCGACGCCAACGAGTACAATTGTGCCAACCTCAGCCTCCTTAATTGAGCTAGACGTCGCTGCCGGGAAACCCACCACCGCTTCTGGGTATTGGCAAGCCTCGGAAAATCATGCGTATCCCCCTGCGAACATCGTGGACCGCCGAGTTGACGAACGCGATGGGTGTACCGAAGGTCCGACCACGTACTGGCTGTTGCCTGATCACCAACTGGGTTGGGTGCAAATTGATTTACAGCAAAATTTCCCGGTCGTAAGACTGCGTTGGTTAAACACCCATAATGGCCGCTGTGGACATGATCGTGCAACGCTTGACTTTCACATCGCTCTCTCTTCCGTAGGAACTTTTACCGGGGAGGAGCAAGTGGTCGTGACCAGGCGTATGACCTATGCCCTCACCCCCGCCTATGAGGAAATAGCTTTGCCCGAGCCCGTCACGGCGAGGTACATTCGCTTCTATGTAGACGCGTATTACCATTGGGGTGGGGGGCTCAACGAGCTGGAAGTGCATGCACGACTGCGCTTGCCGTAGTTTGCTTTTCAAGCTCAGCCGCCGCCCAACAACGCATGCACGCGGATTGGCGCTGTGCGCCGAGCCAACGCGCCTGGGGTGCGAACGGGTCTATACTTCCAGCGTCGCATTTCTGTAGCGTTCGCGTCAGCGGCTTAGGCCTGCCGTTGGACGGCTCGTCAGCAAATGTGGTCAAATATTTTCCAAAATGGTGAAAGAGATATGCTTATAAAGCGATGACCTAGCCCAAAACGGATTGCGCCTCTGCCACGATTGGAGGCCGAGCTTTTCAACCAGAAGAATCTACAGGAAATTTTGTGATCATGGACAAAACATTTACCGCCCAAGCCACCACGACGATCAACGCTTCCGCGTCAAAAGTATGGGAGGCGCTCACACAGCCCGCTCTGATCAAGCAGTATTTATTTGGCACGGACGTGACTACCGATTGGCAAGTCGGCAGTCCCATCACGTACCAAGGTCAGTGGGAAGGTAAGCCGTATGAAGACAAGGGTAAAATCCTGCAAATTGAACCAGAGCAACTTTTGGTCTCCACCTTCTGGAGTTCTTTATCTGGCGTGCCGGATACCCCCCAAAACTACAAAACTGTTCGGTATGAATTGTCCAGCGCAGGTGAGGGAACGCGATTGACGATTATCCAAGACAACAATGCCACTCAAGACGAAGCCAACCATTCCGAGCAAAACTGGAAAATGGTCTTGGAGGGCATGAAAAAGCTATTGGAAAGCTGACCAGAAAAGTTCAGAGGGTCGCCCAACTCGGCATCCTGAGAACGCGCCGCCAGACATTGCATAAAACATTGAGTGGTGTGCGGGTTCTCTAGGGCAAGAACGCCCGCGAGGGTATGGCGGGTTGCAAACGAATCGGTGTGCAAAGTTTCTTGCGCCTCACTCGCCGCTGTCGCTGAGCTCCAGCGTTGGGCGCTAGTAATTTTATCGGTGACAGAAAGGATGCTTAAATATGGCCGAGGTTGTGTTATTCCACCACGTTCAAGGACTTACTCCTGGCGTTGTAGCATTTGCTGATACTCTGCGCCAGGCCGGGCATATCATCCACACGCCCGATCTTTTCGATGGGCGCACATTTAACGATATTGAGACGGGCATGCGTTTCGTCAAGGAGATTGGCTTTGGCGAGGTGCTGGCACGCGGGGAACGCGTCGTGGAAAAGCTACCCGCCGCGTTGGTCTATGCCGGATTCTCGCTCGGTGTGGTTCCAGCGCAAAAGCTGGCTCAAACCCGGCCCGGAGCGCGCGGGGCGCTTCTCTGCTATGCCTGTATCCCGGTTTCTGAGTTCGGGGCGGCTTGGCCAAAAGGGGTGCCAGTGCAAGTGCATGGCATGGATGCCGACCCGATCTTCGTTGGCGAAGGCGACCTTGACGCGGCTCGGGCACTCATCACAGAAGCCGAGGCGGGAGAGCTCTTTCTCTATCCGGGCGACCAGCACTACTTTGCGGACAACTCGCTTCCTTCGTACGATGCCGAGGCCACCACGCTCCTGTTGCAGAGGGTACTAAAGTTTCTCGCTGGACTATGATTTGGGGGCAACAACACTAGACGAT
>Ga0315912_10001471_pt1 | contig 28639 bp, 24 predicted proteins | sample VfabasoilMG_FD_204469 | JGI IMG/M metagenome (GOLD analysis project Ga0315912, IMG submission 204469) | Garden soil microbial communities collected in Santa Monica, California, United States - V. faba soil | ecosystem: Environmental > Terrestrial > Soil > Garden | place: USA: California...
CGTCGGGCCCCTGCCGATCCTTGGTCGTCGGATCATGCGATTCCCAGAACACGCGCAAGAGCTCGCCGAAGCTCACGAGCTTCGGGTCGAACTCGACCAGCACCGCTTCGGCGTGCCCGGTCGTGTGCGACGACACGGCCTCGTAGGTCGGCAAATCCGTGTGACCGCCCGTGTAGCCGACCGCGGTCGCCGTGACGCCGCGCACCTGACGGAACGTGTTCTCCGAGCCCCAGAAGCAGCCCTCCGCGAACACCGCCAGCTCATGACCGGCTTCCGGTGAGAGCGGGGTGCCCGCACCGACGTGGCCGGGGCTCGTGCCGACCGTCGCGATTCGTGAGGGAGGAGTAGCGGAGCCTGGCTGGGCAGGGGCGGCGGACGAGGAGCGCGGGACCGGGCCGTGGGAGGCATGGGGCTCACACGCTGCGGCGGCGAGCGCGACGAGCCAGACGAGGTGCTTCATACCCTCGCTTACGGCGCTCGCGCCCCGCGGTTTCCGCTTCTCGTGGAGCTGAAATGCGATGGCAGGATCCGCGAGATTACGGGGCGACCGTGCCTTCGTACTTGCCCTTGCCGCCGGTGATCTTGATCACCACCGCGCTCTTCTCGGCGTTGCGGTCCTTGTCGATCGTGATCTTGCCGGAGACGCCGTCGAAGTCCTTGGTCTGTGCGAGCGCGTCGCGCACCGCCTTGGGCTCGACCTTGCCGGCGCGCTTCACCGCGTCGAAAAGCACGGCCGCCGCGTCGTACCCGAGCATCCCGAGCCCCGTCGGCTCGTCGCCGTACTTCTTCTTGAACGCTTCGATGAACGCCTTGCCGCGCGGGCTCGCGCCTTCGGGCGCGAAGTGATTCGAGAAGTACGAGCCTTCCAGCGCGTCGCCGCCGATCTTGAAGAGCTCCGGAGCGTCCCAGCCGTCGCCGCCGAGCAACGGGACCTTCACGCCGAGCCGCTGCGCCGTGCGCGCGATCGAGCCGACCTCGCTGTAGTAGCCTGGCACGTAGATCGCCTGCGCCTTGGTCGCTTTCACGGCCGTCACCTGCGCGCTGAAATCCGTGTCACCGGCCGAGTACGACTGCTCGACCGCGATCTTGCCGCCTGCCGCGAGAAACGAGGCCTTGAACGTCTCGGCGAGACCGATCGAATAGTCGTTCTTCACGTCCTTCAAGATCGCGATGCTGTCGAGCTTGAGCGTCTCTTTCGCGAAGACGGCCATCACCTTGCCCTGGAAGGGATCGATGAAGCACACGCGAAAGATGAAGTCGCCCACCTGCGTCACCTTCGGATTGGTGGACGAGGGCGAAACCATCGGGATGCCGCGGCGCTGGGCCACGCGCCCGCCCGCGAGCGAGAGGCTCGATGCCACCTCGCCGATGAGCGCGTTCACGTGCTCGACGTCGAGCAAGCGCGTCACGGCGTTGGCCGCCTCCGCGGAGTCGCCGCGATCGTCGAGCGTCGTCACGCGCACGGGCTTGCCGAGGACGCCGCCCCCCGCGTTCACCTCGTCCACCGCCAGGCGCACGGCCTTGTCGGTGTCTTGCCCGAAATGGGCCGTATTGCCCGTCAGGGAGGCGTAGTGCCCGATCACGAGCCCGGGGCTCGGGGCCTCGGGGCTGCCGCTGCCGGCCGGCGAGGGAGCGGCCTCGGGCTTCTTGCAGGCCGCTCCGAGCGCGAGCAGCAAACCTGCGGAAAGTGCCAGAAACCGCGGGTAGAGAAGCGTCATGGGGCGACGCTAACCTCGGGCAGCGTCAGGGACAAGCGCGCAGGATCTTGATGCCGTCGACCTCGACCTCGCAAAGGCGTGGCTTCGCTGGGGCTTTCTTCACCGGTGGCGCACCGGCGAGCACGATCCGCACGTTCTGGTCGCGCTGCGCGAGCACCTTCGCCTTGCCGCTCATGCCGTCCTTCGTGGCCTCGAGCTCGAGGGTCTCGTTGGGCGCGGCACTCACCTCGCAAGGCGTCTTGTCGCAGACCTGAAATCCGTCCTTGCTGAGCATCGCGCCGGGCGGCTCGGTGACGACCGCGAGCTTCACCGCAGAGCTCGGAAGCACGCTGGCCGGAGGTGCCGGGGCGGGCGCCAACGGCGCCGGAACGGGCGCCGTGGCCGTGGGGCCCTCGACGGGCTTCGCTTTCGCCATGGGCTCTTCCGCGGTGGCGGGAGGTGACGGACCGCCTGGCTCGACCCCGCCACGTTTCAGCATGAAAGCCGCGGCCGCCGCGCCGAGCAGCGCGACCGCGAGCACGGCGAGCAACCCCGCGCGCGACTTGCCGGGCGCCACCGTGCTCGAGGTGGCGGCGTGGGTGCCCTCGCGCGGGGCCGCCGTTTGCGGCTCGACGAAAGCGGTCGCCGCGGTGCCGGCGTCGAGCCCGCCCGCGTGGCCCGGCATGCCAGGTGGCGGGGGCAAAGACGAGCTGCTGTCGTGGGCCAGCGTTGGCGCGTGACTCTCCGGGCCTTGGTTTCGGAACTGCGGCGCGGTGAAGGCGCCGGTCGCCACGGCCTGGTAGTCGCGGAATTCGGTTGCCGAAGAGGCCATCGCGGCACGCCCGCTGAAGACGCCGCGACCCTCCGGCGTCCCGCCGAGCGCCTGTGCGAGCTCGCCCATGGTTTGAAAGCGCGCCTCAGGTCGCTTTTCGAGCGCGCGCTCGATCACCGCTTGAAGCTCGGGCGAGATGCCGAGCTCCGGGCACACGGCTTTCATCGGAGGCGCCGGGTCGTTCAAATGCTTGGCGAGCACGCCGAGAAACGTCTCGCCCGTGAACGGGACCGCCCCCGTGAACATCTCGTACAGGATGATGCCGACCGCGTAGATGTCGGCGCGCAGATCGGCGTGCTTACCGCCCGCCTGCTCGGGCGACATGTACTCGGGCGTCCCGAAAATCATGCCCGTGCGCGTCAGCCGCCGCTGCTTCGAGCTCGCCGCCGCTTCCTCGTTCGTCCGCAGCTGGGCGATGCCGAAATCGACGATCTTGACGATCTCTTCGCCGTCGGGCGTGCGCTGCAAGAAGACGTTCTCGGGCTTCATGTCGCGGTGCACGACGCCCTTGGCGTGCGCCGCCGCGAGCGCGCGACAGATCTGCTGGGCAAAGCGCAGCCCCCGCGCCGGGTCGAGCACGCGATGGCGCTGGATCTCGTCGGCCAGGTCGTTGCCCTCGAGAAATTCCATCGCCAGGTAAAACGCGCCGGTCTCGAGCTGGCCGAAGTCGAAGATCTCGAGCACGTTCGGGTGCTTGATGCGCGACGCGCTGATGGCCTCCTGCTGGAAGCGCGTGACGATGTCGCCCTTGCTCGCGTACTCTGCGTGCAGCACCTTGAGCGCGATCTTCTTCTCGATGGCAACGTGCTCGGCCAGGTAGACCGCGCCCATGCCGCCCTCGCCCAGGAGCTTGAGCACTTGGTAGCGCCCGGCGACGGTAATGCCGATCAGCGGGTCGCCCAGAGCGGTCATGCTCGCTACTCGACTCGCCAGACTACCCGAAGACTACCGCCCGCGGGAGCCTCGGGCCCGCGCTCAGCACACCCAGGGCTCGCTCACGGCGAAAAACAGTGTTGAATTGACACCGTCCGCTGCGCGCACCTAGCATCACTCGGATTTTGGGTGAGACGGCCGCGGTGCGGCGGGGAGTGAACATGAAGGATGTGCATTGTAGGTCGCGCACGGGCCTTGGATTGTGCTTCGGAGCGGTGGCCCTACTGTGCGGCGCGTGCGAGGCAAAGCCCGAGCCGGTCGAAACGACCGGGGTGGCATCGCAGGCGCTCACGTCGACGGCGACGCGCGTCCTGGGGTTTGAAGCGACGTCCGACTGGACCACTACCGGTGGTCAGCTGGGTATCGCGTCGCGGCACATCGAGGGGACGGCGGCCCTCTCGATCACCAGTCCGGGCTCGTTCGCGACCCTCACCTCCCGCACACTCTCATCGCTCGGCACCGGCGTGACCAGTACGATCGGCTTCGATCTCCAGGTCCCCGAAGCGCAGCCGAACCCGGGGGTCGTGGGCACAGCTCAGCTGTCGTTGAGCATCCCCTCGAAGGGACTCAACAACGTCGTCATTGGCCTCAAAGACTTCGCGAACATGCCGCGCGGCATTTTTCGCCGCGTCGAGTTCCCGCTGAGCTCAAGCCTCCAGCAAGCGCTCAACGGCACGTATAGCGACCTTCGCTTCAGCATTGCGCTCAATGTGCCCGTCGGCGCAACTCCCTACTTCCTCGATCGGTTTTCATTCGGTCACGCCAGTTCGGAACCGGTGAGCAATGCCCGAAACGCGTCGATCCTTGGCTTCGAGACACTCACGACATGGACGGCCACTGGTGCGACTACGACTCTCGTCGACAATCGCAGCGAAAAGCTACATGCGCTTTCCGTGACCCCGACCGGGTACACCGTTCTCAAGAGCGATCGGCTGGCAACTCCGTCGGCACCCGATGCCAAGGTGGGCTTCGACCTTCACCTGCCCTCGACGCAGCCGAACCCCGCCAACTATGGTGAGGTGAAGCTCTTCCTCGATCTACCGTCGCAGGGCATCTACTCCGCCTACATCGGCAGGAACGATCTCTTGCCACTTCCGACCGACGCCTACGCGCGCGTTTCCTTCACACTGCCGGCAAGCATCGCGACCAAGCTCACTCAAGAATTCGACGACCTGAGGTTCCGCATCGAGCTCAATACGCCGCCGGGTGCCGGTCCGTATTTCGTCGACCGGTTCCGCTTCGGTTCGGTCACGGCCCCGACAGAGAGCATCTCCGTGAGCATGCCGACGCCCGCCAACCTCTCGCCGAACCAGCTGCTGTTGCTCGCGAAAGATCGGCTAACGATCGGTGCTGGGGTGAGGTTGCCAATTCAGGAGACCCGCATGGTGGCGGCGAGCCTCGGCTCCCTCAGCGTCGGTCAGGGCGCGGAGGTCGACTCGCTGCTGGCCTCGGGCAGGGTGGACGTTGGGGCGAACGCCAAGGTCCGGGGATTCATCGCCGGCACCTCCGACATCCACACGGACGGTCTGGCGCAGATCTTCGGGCAGTCCGGCGGCGCCGCGGCCCCGACTACCGTGGCGACCTGGACCACGTCGTTCGAGCCCTCGACGCTCGATGTCATCGTGAATCCGGGAGAGCGTCGGGTGCTCTCGGCGGGCCGCTATCGGAACGTCACAGTGACGGGCGGGACGCTCGCGCTGTCGCCCGGGACATATCGGCTCGACACAGTTCGAGTGGGTGCAGCGGGCGTTGTGGAGATCGACACGAACCGGGGTGGCACGACGGCTTTCGTTCGCTCGGAGTTGCGGGTTGATGGACGACTCCTCGACACCGCCATGGTCAACCCAGACCTGTTCGTCGATGGTCGGCGCCTCAACTCTGCCGTTTGGCTGTACTCGGGCACGAACAGCGTACGTATTCCGCTGAACTGGCCAGGCCTGCTCGTAGCGCCCGGAGCTACGATCACGCCCTTTTGGAACGCGCAGGTCGACGCTCAGCGGAAACCGTCGCTCGGTGGGATCTGGGCAGGCACCATCACGCTCCCGCCGCCGCCGCAGAACCTGTTCGGCGACGTTACGGTGTTGCGACCACCGTTCCACGATCTCCTTGAAAAAGGCTCTTCCTTTCTGCAGCGGTCACCTACCGATGTCCGTGTGACGGAACAACCGGGTCCCACCGACGGGAGCGTGCCGTTCTCACCGGTGTTGGTCCGACTCGACAATCCAAAGCTGTTCGGCGAGTTCGATTGGCACGCGAGTGACGAAGGCGGAAACGGGTCACCCCCGTACTACACCGACGGGGGCTGGACCCGCATCGCCGAGGCGCACCTAGCACTGCGTCATTCTCCGTCCGACGACCTCGGCTGGTCGGCCCTTCTCCTGCCGGGTGCACCAGGCCAAAGCCCCACGACGACGAACGCGGCGATGTTCCAGACACGCGCGTTCAACCTCTACCACGGAAGAACATTCAGAGTAACGCGCTCGTTCTTTCACATGTCGGACGCGACGCCGGTCGGTTTCGGGGCAGACGCAAACAGCCTCTACGTTCGGCTCGATCCCGAGATCCTGGTCGTGCCGGTGCTCCCGATCGTGTGGGACTTCCCGGAGGAGATGGAGAGCGCGTTGGCGCAGATCGACTTCCTCGCGACGCGCCAGTTCTCCGCGAGCACGACGAATGTGGGCGAGGAGCCGTTCCCGTCGAAGGCAGGGATAGACCCGCGTGCGGGCGTTCTGGGCGGCGGCGCGATACCACCCGACGAGATCTGGAGCCAGTGCGGCATTCAGATTCAAGCAATCGGTGCGCTCTACCTCGGGCCGCCAAACCCGACGATTAGACCGACTTTGTGCGTCCAGATGGACGGCCCGGACCAGGACTACGCTCTGGACTACGAGGACCTCGCCGCCAGGATCAAGGAACAGGTGCCGGCCGATCAATTCGAGCAAGTGTTCGGTTCCGACCTCCGGCAGCATCAAGGCCTGCATCCGATCATCATCCAGTATGGAAGCTACGTGCCCGGGCAAGGGCAGGCTACAACGTGCGGCGGCTATGGCGGCAAGACTGACACCACTGCCGGTCACATTCAGCTCAATAGGGACACCCAGTCGGCCACGGCGCACGAGATTGGACACGTGCTGTTTTCTGGGGCCCACTCGAACGAGCCCCAAAATCTGATGACCGCGGATTCGTCCAACCGCGAGCTCACGCCTGCCCAGTGCGCCCTCGCGCGGCAGAGGGCGGCAACGTACGACGCGCGCTTGCGCCAAGTCTATTTGGACCTCGGCCTCGCCGATGACGAGCCATCTCCGCTGCTGACGCCGGTACCGCGCGCGCCTGGGCTTTCGCTGAACCCGCTGTTCACTCCGGTGTGCTGCGAGTACGACGAAGGCAAGAAGAGCAGGGCGATCGCCACGATCTGCCTTGTCTCGGGGGGCCAGCCGGCTTCCGATTGTTATGTCTGCTGTCGGACGAAGCGGGCGTGTCCTGCGGATGCTTGCTGCGCGTACTCTTCGACGCGCTACGATTCCGTTGATGTGAATGACTGCGAGCCGGAAGATGTGGTTTCAGCCGATTCCTGTAACTGTTGCAACTTCGGTAGCGGTGACGCCTGCAAGAAGGCGAACCTTCCGATCGCGACTTGCAATGCCGCGGGCGGACAGGTCTGTCCCAACGATCCGCGCTAGAGCAGTTCTCGCAACTGGCGAGATGCGCGCTAGCGTCGGCTACAGCTGGCGGCACTGGCAAGCTGCTTGGCTTCTCCTGCTCATGGGCTGCGCGGGCGAGTCGATACGTCACGTCCCGACGTGCCAGGCGGCATGGCAGGAGCTGCTCGTGCCGGAGGAGCTCCGCCCCTTCTACCCGGAAGGTGGCGCGTGGCAGTCCGGACGTCTCGTGGGGCTCAGCTTCTCAGCCCAATCTCCCCATGAATCGCGCGAGCGCGGGCTAGTCTACGATCCGCGCGCTGGGTTCTCCGTCATGCCGGAGGAAGGCATGCCGAACATCGGAATACTCGCCGCCGCCGTCGTGATGGGCAACGACATCGCGTTCCTCAGCGTCGTCGACGGCAACGGAGCGTACAATGTGACGTCCGCGCAGTGGCTCGAAATCCCCCGTCCCGGCAGCGATGCGAATGTCCTCACGACGGCTTCGTCGGGTGCTGAGCTTGCTATCTCGTACAACGAATTCGTGGAATTGGATGGCGGGGGTGGGCGTACCCCCGAGGCAAGGTATTCCACATATGCTCCCGGAGACGAGACATGGCGCGACACGAGCGAGCCTCCCTTGGCTGACTGGCACGGAGCTGCCCTTGCCTGGACGGACCACGAGCTGCTCGCCTGGGGCGGGGCCGTCTATCGTGGCAGTGAGGACCGGAAACCAGTAAACGCCGCCGCGCGCTACGATCCAGCACTCGCCGCATGGAGCCGGGTGAGCATGCAAGACGCGCCGGCCGAACCAGGCGGGAGCATCGTGTGGACGGATCCGGAGGCTGTCGCCTGGGGAAGCGAGCGCTATGAGGTCGCGTCCGTCGGTGGGCGCTACGACCCAGAGGTCGATCGCTGGCGTCCCGTGGCAACTCCACCTACCGGAGCGGGGTTTGGCGCGCCGGCCGTGGTTGCGAGCGGGCGAGTCGTGAGCTGGACGGGGCTCGGGGAAAGCACGTCGCGCGTTGCGAGCTACGACCCGCGCGATGATTCGTGGGTGGACGCCCCCACGCGGTGCGGCCCGATGGGCCGTCGGGATCCGGTGCTCGCGTGGGTGGGCGACGGTGTAGTCGTTTGGGGCGGATCGGTCTGGCAAGACTGCGATGCGTCGCCGGATCCCAAGGTCTGTTTCGACGCTGAGCTTCAGCGCGCGTTTTATCTGCCCGCGGCCGCGCTCTTCGGCGAAGTCCACGACACGGGGGAATGTGCGTGCCCGGCGCCGCGGTGACGTCCCCGTCCTCGCGTGTGGACGAGCGACAAGTACTACGGGTCCGGCGGTGGTGACGCGGCCGTGCCGGCCACGCGACTCGCGTCGGCCGGTTCTTTGACCTCTGCCGCCGTCCCCGCCGCTCGGATGCGTTGCTTCTGCTGGAAGAGGTGCACCGACTGGTCGAGGATCACGGCCACGAGGATCACGCCGCCGATGATGATGAACGTCCAGTTCTGATCGAGGCGCCAGATGCGCGGGACCTTGTCGGCGTCCACGTAGTGGAGCTGGAACATGTTGATCCCGTTGTCGATGACGCGCATCACGGCCGAGCCGATCACCATGCCGAGCACGGTGCCCTCACCGCCGCGGAGCGAGCAGCCGCCGAGCACAGCCGCTGCAATCGCGTAAAGCTCGTAGGCGATGCCGACTTGCTGCGACATCTGCCCGATGTACGAGGCGTAGCAAACACCGGCGATGCCCGCCGTCCCGGCCGAGATGAGGTACGTGCTCGCCTCGACCCGTCGCACGTTGATGCCGGAGTACTCGGCCGCGTCGCGGTTGCCGCCGATGGCGTACACGTAGCGCCCGTACACCGTGAAATGCAGCACGTAGGTAGCGAGGGCAATCACGCCGAAAAAGACCACCAACGGGTACGGGATGAGCGCGCTGCCGGCGACGTTCAGGTACCCGCCGTTCGAGAATTCGAGCAGGGGGGAGCCACTGAGGCTCAACGTGCCGCCCTCCGAGATCGTCTGCGAAACACCGCGAATGAGCAGCATTCCACCCAGCGTCACGATGAACGGCTGCAGCCGGAGCCGCGTGATGAGCAGGCCCTGGATCGCTCCGATCGCGAGCGCCACGCCGAGCGCCACCGGGATGCCGATCCAGAGCGACATCCCACCGAGGGCCGGCGACGACAGCTTGGCGATGAGAACGCCCGTGAGCCCGATGATCGAGCCGATCGACAGGTCGATGCCGCCCGTGATGATCACGAAGCCGATGCCGACGGCGAAGATGCCGAGCATCGAGATCTGACGCAGCGTGTTGACCGCGTTCGACGGCCCGAGAAAGTCCGAGTTCGACAGATAGAGCGCCAGGCACATCAACGCCAGCGCCGCGCTCATGCCTCCCTCGCGCCTCATGCCGCCACCGCGCCTTTGCCGCCACCCGTCATCAGGGTCGCAATCCGCTCCTGCGTGAGCCCTTCGCGCGGCAGGATCCCGCGCAGTCGCTTTTCGTGCATGACCACCACTCGATCGCTCATTCCCAGGATCTCTTCCATGTCGGAGCTCACCATCAGCACCGTGATGCCGTCGGCGGCGAGCGCGGCCATATGCCGGTAAATTTCGGCCTTGGCGCCGACGTCGATGCCGCGTGTCGGCTCGTCCAAGATCAAGACGCGCGGGTTCATGGCGAGCCATTTCCCGAGCACGACCTTCTGCTGATTGCCGCCCGACAGGTTCACGACCTTCTGGGCAATGCCGAAGGCCTTGGTGCGCATGCGTTTCATCTCGGCTTCGGCGACGCGCTTCTCCGTCACCCGGTCGAGCCAGCCGAAGCGGGCGTAGCTCTCCACGTTGGGGAGCGAGGTGTTCTGGGCAATGTTCATCGGTAGAACCAGCCCGTGCCGCTTGCGATCTTCCGGGGCGAGCAGCACGCCGCGCAGGATGGCATCGCGCGGTGTCTGCGGCGCGAACGGCTTGCCCTCGAGCGTCATCGTGCCGGCGAGCGCGGGGGTGACGCCGAAGATGGTCTGCATGAGCTCCGTGCGTCCGGCGCCGACCAGGCCGGCAAACCCGAGGATTTCGCCCTTCAACGCGTTGAAGGAAACGCCGCCCGGCGTCCCCGGCACGTGCAGGCCCGCGACCTCGAGCACCGGCTCGCCGCCGCGATTTCCCGTGCGTTCGGGGAAGTAGGCGCCGCTGAGGTCGCGCCCCACCATCATCTGCACGATCTTGTCGTGCGTGGCCTCGGCGCGCGAGACGTCGCCGACGTAGCCTCCGTCGCGCAGCACGGTGATGCGATCGGAGAGGGTCATCACCTCTTCCATCCGATGCGAGATGTAGACGATGCCGATCCCCTCGGAGCGGAGCTTGTTGATGATCGCGAAAAGATGCTCCGACTCGCCCGCCGTGAGCGACGAGGTCGGCTCGTCCATGATGATGATGCGGGCGTTCATGGCGAGCGCCTTGGCGATCTCGACCATCTGCATCTGACCTGCGGTGAGGTCGGAGACCAGGGTCGTGGGCGCGCGCTCGAGGCCCACGCGCGCGAGCAGCCCGCGCGCTTTCTCGTGCATCGCGGCGCGCGGGAGAGGGGCCAGCGGCCCCACCGGCTCGCTGCCGAGGAAGATGTTGGCCGTGATGTCCAGGTTCGGCGCCAGCATCAGCTCCTGATGGATCAGGGCGATGCCGAGGCGCTTGGCCTCGCGCACGCCGCCGATCACCACGGGCTTGCCGTCCATCTGGATGGTGCCCTCGTCCTGCGGCTGCGCGCCGCCGAGGATCTTCATGAGCGTGCTCTTGCCGGCGCCATTTTCGCCCATGAGGGCCAGCACCTCACCCTGGTTGAGGGTGAGGGAGACCCCCCGGAGCGCGATCACGCCGGGGAAACGCTTGGTGATGCCGCTCATCTCGAGCAGCGCGGGCGAGCCTGACACTTACTTCTTCAGGTCGGCGAGCTTCTTCTTGAACTCTTCGACGTTCGCCTTGTTGATGATCTCGACGCCGGTGTCGATTGCCTTGTTCGCGGGGATCGTCGCCAGCGTCGCGTCCGTCTTGGTCACGAGCTCGTGCATCCACTTGCTCGCCAGGTAGCCGAACTGGAACGGCTTCTGCACGGCGGTGCAGTCGACCGAGCCGGCACCGATGCCGGCAAGCGTGCCCTCTTCCTCGTCGAAAGCGGCCGCCTTCACTTTGCCCTTCTTGCCGAGCGCTTCGACCGCCGAGGCGATGGCAGGCCCGTTGTAGGAGTAGAGGCCCGCGACGAGGCCGAGGTCCTTGTGCGCGTTGAGGATGTCCTCCACGTTCGAGCGCGCCTTGGCGCGGTCGGTATTGTCCTCGCGCTTGTCGACGATCTCGATCTTGTTGGCCTTGACCACGTCCTCGATGCCCTTGAAGCGCTGCTGGGCGTTGTCCGCCGCCAGCGATCCGACGAAAATGGCCATTTTCCCGCCGTTTGGCAGCAGCTTCACGATCTCGCCGCCGAGCGCCTTGCCGGCCTCGTAGTTGTTCGTGCCGATGTAGAGCAGGCGGTTCGACTTCGGCGCGTCCGAGTCGAAGGTGATGAGCTTCGCCTTGGTGGCCACCCGGTTGAGGATCGGCACCTGGTCGTTCGGCGCGATCGCGCTCACGGCGATGGCGTCGTAGCCCTGGCTCGAGAGGTTCTCGAGGATGTCGTTCTGTTCGGCCGCAGCACCGGTGGGCGGCATCTTGATGTCGACCTGGACCTTGCCCTCCTTCTCGTACGCGTGCACGCCGGCCGAGGCGACCTTCCAGAACTCACCCACGCCGTTGGTCACGAACGCGAGCTTCAAGACTTTGCCCGCGGCGGCCGGCGCCTCGGCGGCGCTCGCGGCGGTGGTCCCCGAGGGGGCGGGCGCTTCGCTCTTGTTGCAGGCCGTGAGGGCCGTGGCGAGCGCGGCGCCGCACCAGAGCAAGAACGAGCGTTTGCTGGAGGGTTGCATCGAAGGTCTCCTCTTGGGGTTTCGAGGGGCCGGAATCTACCCGGAAGTCGTGGCGGCGCGCCAGGCGTCGAGTGCACGCATATTCCCGAGCGTGTCCGCCCAGATCATGGCCGGCCAGGGCGCCTCCTGCCCGGGCAGGGTGTCCGCGACGAGGTCGGCCTCGAGGGCGTAACTGGCCGATTGTGCACGGACCTCCACCGCCCGCACGTCCTTGCCGTCGGCGTGCACCAGAAGGCTTGCCATCCGGCCCTGCCGTTTGCCCTCCGGCAGCCACGGGTTTGGCAAAATGATGCGCCCGCGCTCGCCAAATATGACCACTCTGGTTCCGACATCGTGACGCACCGCGCACGTGAGCTCGGCCGTGACACCCGTCGCGAAGGTGAGGTGTGCGCTGGCGAGCTCGTCGGCGCCTGCCGGGCCCACGAAGCCGCCCCCGCTGAGCTTCACGGGCTCGGCGAATTGGCTCCCCGCGACGACCCCCGCGATCAAACGCGCGAGTGACATCGGGTAGCCGCCGACGTCGAGAATGGCGCCGCCGCCGAGCGCCGGGGCGAACAGGCGACCCTCCGGATTCCGCTCCACGCGAAACCCGAAGTCCGCGCGGACATGCCGCACGTCTCCAATCGTCCCCTGCGCGAGATGCTCCACGAGTCCGCGCACGAGCGGATGGCAGCGGTACATGTACCCCTCCATCAGGAACGTGCCCCGAAGGCGTGCAGCGTCGATCATCCGCTCCGCGGACGCGGCATCCATGGCGAGCGGCTTCTCGCAGAGCACGTGTTTGCCTGCCGCGATGGCCACGAGCGCCTGCGGCTCGTGCAACGGGTGCGGCGTTGCGATGTACACGGCCTGCACCTCCGGATCGGCGCACAGCTCCTCGAGCGTGCGCGCCGAGCGCGGCAGCCGAAAACGACCGGCAAATTGCGCGGCTTTCTCGGGCGAAGACCCGCACGCGCTCAGCACCCGACAGCGCCGCGAGCCGCGCAGCGCTCGCACGAAGTCGCCCGCGATCGCACCCGTGCCGACGATTCCCCAGGCGAGGGTAGCGGTGGAGCCAGCCATGCGTTGGGTTCCGCGCTGCGCGCTACTCGACGCTGAAGCGATGAACCATGACGTGCCGGTAGGTGTCACCGGGCTTCAGGATCGCTTGCTCGCGCCACGCGGGCACGTTGATCGCGTTCGGGTACTTCTGGGTTTCGAGGCAGAGAGCCCCGTACTGTGCGTAGCTCGTACCTTTGGCGTGGATCGAGCCGTCGAGGTAGTTCCCCGTGTACACCTGCACGCCGGGCTGGTTCGCCTCGAGCGTCAGCACGCGCCCCGACTTCGGATCGCGCAGCCTTGCCACCGGCCGGAGCCCGTTCGGCTCACCGCGCACGACGAAGTTGTGGTCGTAGCCGACGGGCTTGCCGCCGGTCTTGGCGAGGTCGAGGCCAACCAGCTTTTTGGCCGTGAAATCGAACGGCGTGCCCTTCACGGGCTTGACCGCGCCGGTCGGAACCACGGGATCGCCCGGTGTGTACGCGTCCGAAAACAGCGTGAGCTCGTGATCCGTGATCGCGCCTGCGCCCACTCCACCGAGGTTCCAGTAGCTGTGGTGCGCCATGTTCACGAGCGTCGCGCGGTCGGTCACGGCTTCCATCTCGACCTTGAGCTCGTCGTTTTGCGTGAGCGTGTATGTGGTCGTTGCCGTGACCGTGCCGGGGTAGCCCTCCTCGCCGTCCTTCGAGACGTAGCTGAGCTTGAGCGCCGGACCGAGCGGCGTTTCCGCGGGAGTCGCCTCCCACACGCGCTTCGACCAACCGCTGGGGCCGCCGTGCAGATGGTGCGGCTTGTCATTCGCGGCGACCGCGTACTCCTTGCCGTCGAGCTTGAACTTCGCGTTGCGAATGCGGTTCGCCACTCGCCCGATCGTCGCGCCGAGAAACACGCCACCCGTCGCGTAGCTCTCGGCATCCTCGTAACCGAGCACGATGTCGGCGAGCTTGCCGTTGCGATCGGGGACCTCGACGGCGGTCACGGTCGCTCCGAAGCTCGTCACTTTGACCCTGAGCCCGTGTTGGTTCGTCAGCGTGAACAACCAGATGTCCTTTCCGTCGACCTTTCCGAAGGGAGCGCGCTGCACGGCCGGCGGGGCCGGCGCCGGAGGGGGTGTTGCACTCGCCGGGGGCGCGGCGCCACGGGTTTCTGCGGTCGGCAGCGTCGCCGCGGGGGGCGGCACCGGTGCAGGCGGGGGGCTCGGCGGGGGCGTCGCCTCCGCGCAAGCGGTGACGAGCAGAGTCAGGGCGAGGAGCTTCGAGCGCACGTGATGCCCTCCGGCGCCGGCACCGTAGCAAGGTCTCGGGCCCCGCTGCCACCCGCTTCCCGAGGCAATCCAAAGGATTGTCACTTTTGGGACACGGCACTAGTGTCGCCCCTCTACCGATGATCGTGGTGATGGAAGCCGGGGCGACCGATCCGGCGATCGAGAGCGTCATCGCGTTTCTCGTCTCCGCTGGGTTCGACGTGCACCGGTCGAGCGGCGCGACGCGCACCACGCTCGGCGTCGTGGGCGACGTGACCGAGAACGACGCGGCGGTCGTCCGCGAGCTCGACGGTGTGGCGCAAGTGGTGCGGGTCACCGAGCCCTTCCGCCTGGCTTCGCGCCGCTTCCGGCAGCGAGGCACCCTGGTGGAGGGCGCCTGGGGGACGATCGGCGGCGAACGACCCTGGATCGCCATCGAGCCGATCGGTCCGGGCACGCGTCGGCCGGAGGCCTCGCGGCCGGTGGAGCTCGAAGAAGCCGAGCTGGCTCCCCCGTCGGCAGATCTGCCGTACGCCGTCGCCGCCGGTCGGCCCTTCGACGCCGCCGTCACTCGCTCGCACCTCGCGCCGGACGCGATCGGAGCGCTGGCGTGCCTCTCGATGCATCCGCAGCCTTCGGCGCAACGCTTTCCGGTGCGCTTCATCGCGCGGCCGCCGAGCTCGGGAGCGAACACGTGGATCGGCGCGGCGGAGCGCGAGCTCGAGCGGGCGGAGTGCCAGGTGGTGTTGCTCGAATCCGGCGGCGAATACCCGAGCGGCGCGCGGACGCTCGAGGTGGCCGCCATCGCGCGCGCCAAGCAGCGCACGCATCTGCCGATCGTCGTCGACGTGCCCACGATTGCCCAGCGAGCCCGCTACTCGGCGCCCGTCGCGTGCGCCGCAGTGGCCGCGGGCGCCGACGGCATCGTGCTCCGCGTGTGGGTCGGCAAGCCCGGCGAGATCGCGCGGGTGCCCGCCACGCTCGCGTGGGACGAGGCGGTCGATCTCGCCGAGCGAGTGCGCGCTGCGGCAGCTGCGGTACGGCGATGAACCTGACCGTGGTCGGGCTCGGCCTGCTCGGCGGGTCGTTCGCTCTCCGCGTGCGCGAGCTCGAGCCGCTGGCGCGGATTACCGGGGTGGATCGCGCGGACGTGCTCGCTCACCCTGCCGCGGGCCGCGCGGCCCATCGCCTCGTGGACACCGACGATCAGGAAGCGGTGGACGCCGCGTTTCGCGAGGCGGATCTCGTGCTTTTGGCGGCGCCGGTCCAGGTGATCGCGCGGGTCGTGCCGCACGCGCTCGCCCACGCCAAGCTCGTCACCGACTGCGGCTCGACGAAGGCGGCCGTCGTTCGCGCCGCGGAGAGCTCGCCGCGCCGGCGTCGCTTCGTACCGGGTCATCCGATGGCCGGGGCGCCGACCGGTGGCATCGATGCGGCGCAGCCCGGGCTGTTTCGCGGACGACGCTGGCTGATTTGCCCGGAGGCGAGCGACACCGACGCCGTCGAAACGGTCGAGGCGCTCGTGCGACGCCTGGGAGCGGAGCCCATTCGCCTGTCGGCCACGGAGCACGACCGCGCCGTGGCGCTCACGAGCCACGCGACGCCGCTCGTCGCGAGCGCGCTTTCGGCGGTGGCTCTGGAAGCGGGTGCCGAGCCCGCGATCGGTCCAGCTTTCGAGGGAGCCACGCGCGTCGCAGGCGGCCCCGAGGAGATGTGGGGCGACATTTTCTCGACGAACGCAGCGGCCATCGCGGAGGCACTCGGCGCGCTCGAGGCCGAGCTCCTAGCCGTGCGGCGTGGTCTCGAGCAACCGATCCCGGATCGCGGCCCTGCTCTTGCACTGCTGGCACGCGCGCGACGCCTCCGCCGAAATCCCCACTGAATCCAGCCTGTTCAGCATGGCTGGAGTGCCGCGCTTTGGGCCAAGGTGTGCCAGGCTCAGCCTGAGCCAAGGCGACAAACCAGGCGTTCTTTGCGCTCGGCTCGTGGCCCGGAATGTGCTCCAATTGGCACAGAGAGCCATGAGGCGCAGCTTCGCGCTAGCACTGATGGTGGCCGCCACGGCACCCGCCGGCTGCCTCCTCAACCCGTTTCCGGACATGCCGGGCAAGACCGAATCGGCCAGTCCAGGCCTCGGATCCGGTGGCACTGGAGCGTCCTCACCGGCCGACAACGGGGGCACGTCGAGCGGAGCGACCAGTGGGACGAGCGGGTCGAGCGGCACGGGGGACCCGATCTTCGGCACCGGCGGCGGCACCGGTGGGAGCACGATCGGTCCCGGTGGAGGAGCTTCGAGCGCGACCGGTGGCTCGGGTGGCACGGCTCCGGGCGGCGGCATGGACGCAGGTCAGTCAGGCAATGCGGCGTCGAACGGTGGACAGAGCGGGGGACAGAGCGCGGCCGGCTCCAGCGCGTCCGGCTTCGGTGGCGAGAGCGCGGCAGGTGCGCCCGCGGCGGGTGGTGCAGGCCGCGCGGGTGCTGCGGGCGTAGGTGGTTTTGCCGGCTCCGCTGCGGGTGCTGGCGGCGCGCCGGCGGGCGCCGCTGGGGTTTCCGGTCAGGGCGGGATGCCTGCTGCCGGTCGCGGCGGAGCAGGCGAAACCGCCGTCGCGGGCGAAAGCACCGCGGGTTTCGGCTCACCCGCACAGGGCAGCTGACGGCGGATCGCCCGCCGGCGGGTCAGGTCCCGACGGGTCGCTTCGCGAGGTAGCTCTCGACCACGTTCGCGATCAAATCGGCCAGGATTCCGTCGGCGACGCGCAGGCGCCGACTGAGCTCGCGCGCCAGGTTCAGGACGATGATCGAGTAGGCGCGCACGTCGTGCCGGTAGAGCGCGTCGAGATCCGATGCGGTAATGCAGATGAGTCGCCCCGAAGCGAGCGCTCGCACGGTGGCGGAGCGGGGCTGGATGTCGACGATGCTCATCTCGCCGAACCAATCGCCGGGTCCGAGCACGGCGACGCGCGCGTCGACTCCCGCCCGGCTCTTTTTCGTTATTTCCATCTCGCCGGCGAGCACCACGTACATGGCGCTGCCTTCCTCGCCCTCGCGAAAGACGGCGGCACCCACCTCGGGAGTGACGATGGTGACGATGCCCGCCAAGTAGCCGAGCACGTCGTCGCTCAAGGCGCCGAACAACCCGATGTTGCGCAGGTCGGTGGGAGCAATCTCCGCGGGGTCCGCCATGACCTATGACGCTAGTGCCGGACCCGGGAAGCCACAACGCATTTGAAGCGGCTCAGCCTTCGCTTCAATCGTGAAAAAGCGGAGGTCGGTGGGCGCAGAAATCGGCGATGGTGCGCCGATCGTCGTCGCTGAGGAGGGTGAACGCGACGCCCATGCCAGCGGGAAGATCGCTCGTTTTCGAGCGTGTCCAGCGCACGATCCCTTCGGCGTGCAGCGTCGCCCCGTCGCCGAGCGAGAAGTAGAGGGCCACCTCCGTGCCCTCGGGCAGCGGCGCGGGCGTGCTCACGAACACACCGCCCGTGCAGACGTCGGCGGCGACGCCCGCGTAGAAGTTCGACTCGCTGAGCACGCCCACGTCGACCTGGACCGCCACGCGTGGACCGGCGCGTTGCTCGGTCACCGTGGCCGGTTGCCCCGCCGCCTGGTAAGCCGCGTCGAGACGATCCGCCATCGCGACGAGCTCGCGGCGATCGCGGCTCGCGACCGAGTCGGCCATGACCACGCCGCGCCGCCGCCGCTCGGAGACACGGACGCGTGGGTAGAGGAGCGCCAGCGCTTGAGCGACTGCCGCGGCGGAAGCGTCGAGCGGATGAAGACCCGGAACGCGCTCATGCAGGGCGTCGAGCGCACGCGTGAGCTGGTCGAGCGCCTGGCGCAAGCTGGTATTCACGCTGGCTTCGGTCGACGACTCGGCCTCGGCCGCGTAGAGCGCGCTCATCGACGCGGCGACGTGGTCGAGAACGCGCGCGTGGAGCGCCGTGGGCGCCATTCCGCGCTGCAATACGGCCAGTGCGGGTGCGAGGAGCTCGCGGGCGGCGCGCGCCGGATCTTCACCCGGAGGTCGCGAGCGGAAGCTCACAGGCTCTTTTGGAACACCACGCGCGGACGAGCGGGACCTGCGTAGTCCTCCACGTAGGTCACACCCCAGCCGGTCGCTTTGTGGAACGCGATCGAGCCTTCGTTGCCCACGGTGGTGATGGCCTTGAGGCGAGTGCAGCCGGCTGCGCGCGCGTCTTCCTCGAACGTTTGATAAAGCACCTTGCCCACGCCGCGGCGGCGATAGTCAGGGTGGATGCCGACGAGGTGCACGTAGCCGGTCTTCGGCGGTCCGGGTGCCACGAACCCGAGCAGGAAGCCGACCAGGATGCCGTCGTGCTCCACGACGCGCGCCATCGACCCGAGCTCGTAGAAGAAGATCGGATGCGCGAGCGCCGTCGTCGGACCGCCCCACCAGCGGTCGATGATCTGAACGATGTGATCGTAGTCCTGCTTGCCGAGCGGGCGTGTGATCATGGCGGGCTGGCGACTTTTCCCCCGGGGACCTCGTGAGCGTAACACTTCCCGTGGCCCGAGTAACGCTCGAGCTGGCATCGGTGGGGGAGGTCAGGTATTCGAAAGTGCGTGAGTGTGGTGCGCATTGCCCCATCCATTCTGAGCGCCGATCTCGGACGCCTGGCCGACGAGGTCCGCTCCGCCGAGGCGGCGGGCGCGGACTGGATTCATGTCGACGTGATGGATGGCCGTTTTGTTCCGAACATCACTTTCGGGCCGGCGATCGTGGCGGCGGTGCGTGCGGCGACTCGGTTGCCGGTCGATGTCCACCTGATGGTGGTCGAGCCCGAGCGTCATCTGGAGGCCTTCGCCGAGGCCGGGGCGGACGGTCTCAGCGTGCAGGTGGAGGCTTGTACCCACCTGCAGCGAACCCTCCACGCCATCCGCCAGCTCGGCAAGCGCGCCGGGGCCGTCTTGAACCCTCACACGCCTGAAGACACCTTGCGCTGGGTGCTCCCCGACCTCGATCTGATCCTCGTCATGACGGTGAATCCGGGCTTCGGCGGCCAAGCGTTCCTGCCGAGCATGCTGCCGAAGATCCGAAAAGTGCGTGAGCTCATCGACCGCGACGGCCATGCCATCGACCTCGAGGTGGACGGCGGCATCGCTCCTGACACGGCACACGCCGTCGTGGAGGCGGGCGCGCGGGTGCTCGTTGCCGGCAACTCGGTGTTCGGTCAGTCCGACCGCAGGGCGGCGCTGCACGCTCTGCGCGCGGCGGCGCGGTGAAGCGCCTCGCCCTTTGCGCGGTACTTCTCGGGTGCAGCGGTGGCGGCGCCGGGCCTGCCTTGCCGCCGCCGGCGGCACCCTCGCCGGCCCCGCCGCCAAGTAACGCGCCGGCGGCCCCGGGTACCGAAACGAAGCCGTCGCCGGGCGAGCAGCAGGCGCTGGTCGACGCCACGCTGGCACAGGTTTCGGCGGCGCGGCACCTGCCGCCGACCGGTCCCGTTCGGAGCGAGACGATCGGACGTGCCGAGCTGCTCGAGCGGATGAAGCGGGAGCTGGCCCTCGACCTCGAGCCCCCGGTGCTCCAGGGCACCACCGAGCTGCTTTTCGCACTCGGGGCCGCAGGCGCAGAGCTCGACTACCTCGGGTGCCTGCTCTCCCTGCTCGGGAGCCAGCTTGCCGGCTTCTACGATCCTCGCGAAAAGGAGATGGTCTTACTCGACGATCTCGGCACCGACATCGAGCAGGCGACGTTGTGGCACGAGCTCGTCCACGGCCTTCAGGACCAGCACTACGACCTCAAGCGACTCATGAAATGGGAGCCGGGGCGCGGTGACGCGCTGTCCGCCGTTCAGTCGCTCGCCGAGGGCGACGCGATGAGCGGCATGCTGGAAGTCTCCTTGGCGCCGACGGGTCGGACCGCGCTCGATCTGCCCGACGGTATGCTCAACGGCTCGCTCTCCATGCTGGAAGCGATGCCCGAGATCGCCGCCGTTCCGCGGCTGCTCAAGCGCTCGATCGTGGCGCCCTACGCCGACGGGCTGGCCTTCGTCCACGCGCTCCGGCGTGCAGGCGGCTGGGCCGCGGTCGACGCGGCGTGGCGCTCCCCTCCCAGCACCACCGAACAGATCATCCACCCCGACAAGTACCGCTCGCACGAGGTGGCCGACACCGTGGCGCCGCCTGGTCCGCCCGCGAGCGGCCCCGCTGACGCCATCTACCGGGATGTTCTTGGCGAGCAAGCCCTGCGCCTCGCCATGGAGGAATGGGTGCCGAACGCCTCGGCCGTCGAGGCGGCGAGCGGCTGGGGTGGCGACGCGGTCGCGGTGTTCGCCGCTGGCGAGCGCCGGGCGGTCGCGCTGCATGTGCGGTTCGACGACGAGGCCCACGCTCGGCGCGGGTTCGAGGCGTTGACGCGCGGAGCACTGCGCGTTGAGTCCGAAGCTTGGGCAAGTGACCGCCCACCGCCCTTCGTGCCGGCGACGGCGGCGGCACCCGCGCTCAAGCGGGGGGAAGTGTGCCAGATGCGGCCACAGCGTGGCGCTTTTGCCGCAGTGCGACGCGGGCGCGACGTCGGCGTCGCGTTGGGTCCGTATCAGCGTTCCGGAGCAGTGACGCATGCCGACGGCGATTGCGTCGCGGCGCTCCGGTGGGCGCACTCAATCGCCACCGCGAAGTAACCGGTATTGCGACCGGGGACGGGTACTCTTCAGCGCTGGGTGTGGTGAATGGTCGGCTGGCCGGTCATGCCTCGGAGCAGTTGGTATGAAACCTGCTTTGAGTTCTCGCGTACTCATCTCAAAGGCTCCCCGTGAAGTCTCCGAAGAAGCAGAACCGCAACCGAGCCGCCGGCGCGACCGGCGTTTCGTGGGTGGCGCTCGTCGCGGCGACCACGCTCGGCATTGCGGGCGTTCAGCGCGTCCGCGCAGCGGTCAGCGCCGACCCGCGCGAGCTCGGGGATTCCGGTGAGGGCTATCGCCTGATCGTACAGTCGTACGCCCGGTCGAGCATGGGATCCGGACAGTTGCCCGCGGGTCGCGCCCGGCCCCTCGCGTCCACCCAGCGCGCGATCACCGCGCGCGAGCTTGCTCAAGGTGTTGCGGTCGAGGTTCTCGGCCTCGAAGCCACCGAAAGCGTCTCGGGCGAAGCCCCGATCATCGTCGCCTGGGTCGAGCGTGGCCGAGCCGATCTCGCTTTCGACGGCTTCGAGTCGCGGCCGGCGGCCGATGCTTTCTACGGCGTTGCTGCCTCGGCACCGCTCGCGCACGCCACGCCCATCGTCCTCAAGCGCCACGGCTGAGCGCGGCGCCGGCGCTCAGGGATGCGCCGCGGGTGGTGGGGGGCCTGGCGTGGGGAAGGGCCGCTCCGGCACCGGGGCGGAGCGCAAGGCCTGAAGGCGTTCGAGGTAGGCGCGGCGTGCCGCCCCGTCGAGTAGCTCGCCGCCGAACCGCGCGCGCAAATAGCGCTCCGTGAGCTCCACGGCGGGTGCGCCCAGCGGGTGGCCGAGTGCTTCCAGAGAGCGGGCATGGGCCAGCGGCGGCGTGCTGACCGGGCGCGCGACGCCACGCGCCGCGAGCAGCCGTTCGAGCGAGCGATACAGCGCGGCGGCTTCGTGCGCTGCGCGCTCCACCTCGTTGCGATCACGCACCTTCTTGGGCTTTTTGCGCCGGATCCAGAGCTGATACGCGCCCACGGCGAGGCCAGCGAGCGCGAGCACCGTGAGCACCGTCTTCTGGGGCGAAGCGAGGACGCGCCCGGCGACTCCGCGCCGTGGGATCAGCGTCACGTACATGTCGCGGACCTGGTCCCACAGGCCGAGCTGCTGCCGGAGGTCGTAGCCAATCACGTGGTGGCTCCAGCGCTGTCCGAGCGCCTCCACGAAATCGCGCAGCACCGCCAGGACGCCGGTGAGCTCGCCGCGCGGCGCCGCATCCGACGGTGGCGTCGGGTCGAAGCGCGTCCATCCGCTCCCCTCCAGCCACACTTCCACCCAGGAATGCGCGTCCCCCTGGCGCACGACATACGAACGCGAAAAGCGATTGTATGTGCCGCCGACGAAGCCCGTGACGTTGCGCGCGGGAACTCCCACCTCACGCAGCATCACGGTCATGGCAGTCGAGTAGAACTCGCAGTGTCCGCGCTTGGAGTTGAAGAGGAAGTCCTCGAGCGGGTTGGCGCTCGCCCCCGATGGAGAATCGAGATCGTAGCGATACCCGCTGCGAAGCTTGCCCTCGATCAGGCGCGCCTTGTCACGCGAGGTGGCGGCGCTTGCGGTCCAGGACTCCGCGAGCTCGCCGATGCGCGGCGGCAGTGGAGGAACCGCCAGGTAACGCGCTCGCTCGCCCAGCGTGAGGGCCGGCACGGGCGGCTCGACGGCGCCCGCGAGCGACACGTCGTAGCGCAAGCCACGCTGCGCCAGCGAGCCGTAGCGGAGCACGCCTTCGGTGCCGGCGAAGATCTCGGGGCGAGATTGGTCGAGCCCGGGAGTCGGCGAGAGGACGTGCAGTGCCACGGCATCGAGCGGCAGGAAGATGACGGGGGGATCGATCGACTCGAGGTCGATCCGCATGAGCCGGTCCCGTGCGGGATCGGGAAAACGCCGGATTCTCACGTCTGATCCGGCCTGGTCGGCGGGGACCTCCTCCCGGTGGGTGCGCGACCAGGAGCGCCCGTCGTACCGATCGAAGGCGGCCCCGCGCAGGTAGAGCGCGAGGCGCGCCGGCGCAGTCGGGCCGAGCCCCGGGGGGTCCACGCGCATCACGATGGTCGGGTCGCTGCGGAGCTTACCCACGCCACCCAGGTCCACGCGCTCCGAAAACCCCACCATGCGCTCCGGGTGGTTGCGGTTCAGCAGCAAGAGCGAGAGCCCCACACGCGGGAACAGCACGAAGATGAGCGCGGTGAACACGAAGATCGGCACGGAGAGCAGGCACGTGAGCAGCAAGAACTGTCGCCCGATCACGCGCCGGCTCCGCAGTATGCGTGGCACGTCGACCGGCAGACCGGTGCGGTCGCGTGCTCCTTGCCGGTAATTGCCCTCCACCTCGCGGCGGAGGTGGCTCAAGACGAGTGCCCCCGGCGTCACGACCAGGAAGCCCAGGAAGCAGAGCCCGTAGGCGAGCCCGCTCCCGAGCACCGTTCCGGCGATCAGGTGCAACAGCGCGAGCACGATCACCTGCTGGTCGTGTGCGGCCCCGCGCCGGGTCGCCAGGCGCAGCACCTGCAGGCCTGCGGCGAACTCGATCGAGGCGGTGAGGAGGCTCTCCCCTCCGAGCAGCCGCAGGATCTGAACGCCCAACAGGCCGAGCGGGGCGACCTTCAGCACGTTGCGAAACAGCGGGCGATCCTGCACGCGCTCCGGCAGAACCAGGGCCACGAGCATCGCCCCGACGAGCAGGTAGGCCACGGCGCGATCGAGCTCCCCGCTCGTGAGCAGCGCGAGCAAGCCGAGCACGGCCAGCGTGTCCGTCATCACGCGGTGGACGACGCCGAATCTCACGCAACCTCCCGTGGCTCGCTCGGGCGCGGAACCGGAGCGTTCGGGGAGTGGTCCTCACCGGAGACTGCCTCGAGCAACGCGAGAAAGCGCAGCAACGGATCGGCGCCCCGCGACGGAACGCTGGCGGCGCGCTCGCCGGCCGTGCAGCGCACGGTCACGGTGTCGCCGCGCTTGAGGTGCGCGACGGCGCGCGAGGCGACCTCGCGGATGCGGCGCTCGAAGCGGGCCGAGAAATCGTCGGTCGGGGCGGGCCCGGGGTGTCGCGAGTCGACCACCAACGTCACCTCGCGCCGCGCTTCGCGCACCCGCTCGCGCACGACCATCTGTTCGGTCTGGGCGCTCTTGCGCCAGAAGATGTCGCGCGGGTCGTCGCCGTCGCGCATCAGCCGTACGCTCGCCGTCTCGTCACCGGTGCCGCGGCCGAGGGTGAGCACTCCCCCGAGTCGATCGCCCTGCTCGTCCGGCGGGAGAACCAGCGGGTCGACGGCCGGGTAGATGATGAGGTCGCCTTCGGAGGTCACGTCACGCGACTTTTCGAACAAGCCGAAGGGGAAGCGCGTCGCCAGGCGAAAGCCGATGTGGTGGTCGCGGCCGCGCCGCGCGGGGGTGCGACGATACGCGGCGACCTGCGCGGAATGCGGGCTGATCTTCAAGAAAAAGCAGCGCTTGTCCGCGGGTTGCCCGGCTCGCAGGTCCTCGACCTCGATCGCGTACGACGGAATGCGCTGCTTGTGGTTGTAGACCTCGATCTCGACGAGGTGCGCGCGCCCCACTTGCGCGCGGGGCGGCAGCCTTCGGGAAACCGAGAGCTGCCGCAAGCTGAGCTCGCTCATCACGCCCGAGACGATGATGAGCGAGAGGAACATGCCGAACAGCAGGTAGAGGAGGTTGTTGCCCGTGTTGATCGCGGCGAAGCCCACGCAGAACGTGATGAGCAAGAAGTAGCGTCCCTCGCGTGTGAGGCGCAGGCGGCGCGGTGGCTTGAACCAGGAAAGCCAGCCCTTCACGCGCGCGAACCGCGGCGGATCGCTTTCCGAGCCTCGACGCGCAAGCCGCCCGCTCGGCCGCGCTCTCGGCGCACCCGTCGATCGGCGGTCGTGGCCGGACGGGTTGGAGCGGGTCACAGCGGCACAGGAACGCGCGCGACGACCTCGCGCACGGCCGTCTCGGCCTCGTCACGCGACGGCACGTAGCCCTCGGCGTGTGAGGCGAGCCGAACGCGATGGGCGAGGAGCGGGACCGCCAGACTGTGGATGTCGTCGGCGATGCAGTAGTGCCGACCGTGGAGGAGCGCGCGCGCCCGCGCGGCGCGCGAGAGGTTCATGCCGGCGCGCGTCGACGCGCCGAGCGACAGGGCGGGAGCCGTGCGCGTCGCCGTGACCAAGGCCTGCAAGTACGCGCCGAGGGCGCCGTCCGTCGAAATGCGATCGACCTCGCGCTGCATGCTCACGAGCGATTGTGGGTCGAGCACGACGGGTACGGCCTCGATGCGGTCGTAATCGGGGTCGAGCATCAGGCGGGTCTCGACGTGCGGCGGCGGGTAGCCGATGCGAAGCCGCATCATGAAGCGGTCGAGCTGCGACTCGGGGAGCTGATAGGTGCCCGCGAAGTCTTGGGGGTTCTGGGTCGCGACGACGAAGAACGGCTCGGGCAGGGGCAGCGTTTTACCGTCGAGTGACACCTGGCCATCGCTCATCGCTTCGAGCAGCGCCGACTGCGTGCGCGGGCTCGCGCGGTTGATCTCGTCCGCGAGGAGCACGTTCGTGAAGATGGGCCCGGGCCGCAGCACGAACTCGCCACGATGCTGCTCGTAGATGGAGACGCCGAGCACATCGCTCGGCAAGAGGTCGCTCGTGAACTGCACGCGACGCATCTCGCCGCCGACCGCGCGCGCGAGCGCACGAGCGAGCGTCGTCTTGCCCACGCCGGGAACGTCCTCCAAGAGAACGTGGCCACGCGCGAGGAGCGCCGTGAGCGCGAGCTCCACCACCTCGGCCTTGCCCTCGAGTGCGCCCCCTACGGCGAGCTTCAGCTCGGCAAGCTGCTCTGCGCGCCTAGGCTCGAGAGCTAGTGCGGAAGAGCTCATGCTAGGACGATAGTAGCACCGCCAACGCCCGGGTCAGCGCCTGAAAACAGCGATGCTTTCCGGGGTGAGTTCGGTCGTGGCTCTCCGCTGCTTCGGGGCCGGGACCCGGGGGGCGCGCTTCGGGGCGGGCCGCCGGGGTGCTAGAAGGGCCATTCGTGCCGCGGATCGAGCGCATCATCGTGGACTCGGTGACCCGGACGTTTGGGGCCGTGGCCGCGCTTCGGGCCGTCTCGGTCACCTTCTCCGCAGGCGAGATCGTCTCGCTCGAGGGGGAGAACGGGGCGGGCAAGAGCACGCTGCTAGCGGTTCTGGCCACGGTGCTTCGCCCCACCCTGGGGAGGGTGGTGTACGAGCCCCTCGGCGAAGACCTCGACCGCGTGCGCCCGGAGCTCGGCTGGGTTTCTCACGACTCGCTCTGCTACCGGGAGCTCAGCGGACGCGAAAACGTGGAGCTCGCAGCGCGAGCGTACGGCGTCGCGCTCGAGGGAGCGTGGGAGCGCGCGCGCGATCGCGTCGACGCGGGGGCGTTCGGCGACCGGCCGGTGCGCACGCTGTCGCGGGGTCAGCGCCAGCGCATCGCGCTCGCCCGCGCGCTCGTGCACGCCCCGAGCGTGCTCTTGCTCGACGAGCCTTGGGCGGGACTCGACGCGCGGACGTCGGAGCTCTTGGAGCGAACGCTCGTCGCCGAGCGGGAGCGCGGGACGCTCGTCATCGTGTCGAGCCACGCCGCGGAGCAGGCCGAGCGGCTCGGGGCGCGCCGCATTCGCCTGGCCGGCGGCCGGATCCAGGCGAGCTAGGCGCCGAGCAGGGCGTCCACCAGGCCCACGATTCCGGTTGAATCATGCCGCCCCAGGGCAAAGGGCTGCGGGACGAGCCCGAGCCTCTGGAGCTCAGCGGCGTTCGTGCCCGTGCTTGCATCCGGCGCTCGAGCGGCAGACAGCACGACGCGGTCGGGGCTTCGTCCACGCGCCGCTGCGGCAGCCAGCGTCGCCGTCACGTCGTGCAGCACGCCGAGCGCGTCCGGGGCAACGAGCACCCACGAGCTCGGATCGAGCGCACGCGCGACATCCCAGTTGGTGGAGGACTCGTCGAGCGGACTGAAGAGTCCGCCGGCCGTCTCGACCACCAGCACGTCCGCCGCTCCGCCCGCCTGGCTAGACTTATGTGACCGGACATATCTGAGTATCTCGGCGCCGTCGATCGTGCGGTTGGCGCGCCGTGCCGCGAGGTGCGGTGAAAGGGCCTCGACGAGCTGATACGGCGGCGAGGTCGGCCGCCAGGCACTGAGGCGGGCGAGCTCCTCGGCATCGCTCGCGATGGTTCCGGTGACCCCGCTCTCGACCGGCTTGAGGCCAAGCGCGGGGATGGCTCGCCGGCGCAGCTCTCTCAGGAGCTCGCACGCGACCCATGTCTTGCCGACCGAGGTGCCGGTTCCAACGAGAACGATGTGCCGTGGCGCGGGGAGCAGACTCACGCGTGTTGCTGTAGCGCGCGAGCGACGGCTGCCGCAACGCGGAGCGGAGCGTCGGGGGGCCACTGCGCCGTGACGGTCAGGCGCACCCGGGCAGTGCCGGCGGGAACCGTCGGCGGTCGGATCGCCTGCGCGAGGACACCGTCGCGAGCGAGCTCGCTGACGACGCTCAAGGCTCGCTCGTTGTCACCGACCAGCACCGGAATGATCGGTCCGCCGAGCCAGGTCTCGACCCCCACGCGCTGCGCGACGAGCGCCTGCCGCAGGGCGCGAGCGCGATCCAGAAGCGTCGCCCTCTCCGCGTCGGCGGCGCGGACTCGTTGCACGTGGAACAGCGTCGCCTCGGCGAGAAGCGGGGAGGATGCCGTCGAGAAGACAAACGAGCGGGCGTCGTTCCAGAGCACGGTTCGCAGGGCAGGCGACCCTGCGATGAAGGCACCCTGGGATCCCACCGCCTTCCCGAGCGTCCCTACGAGGACGTCCGGGATCACCCCGGCGGCGGCGCAGCGCCCCGCACCCTCGCGGCCGAAGACGCCCAGGGCGTGCGCCTCGTCGACCACGAGACCTGCGTCGTGCCGGTCACAAATGGCCCGCAGGGCTGCCAGGTCGGGGCCGTCGCCGTCCATGCTGAAGCAAGACTCGACGACGACCCAGCGCGAGGCCGCACCCGTGCCTGCAGCCAGGGCTGCTTCGACAGCGGCCAGGTCGAGATGCGGCGTGACGACGACCTCGGCACGCCCGAGCCGGCAGCCATCGATGATCGACGCATGGTTCAGGCGGTCGGAGACGATCAAGGCTCCCGGGCGCCCGAGCGAGGAGAGGAGACCCACGTTTGCTGCGTAGCCCGAGGTGGTGATCAGGGCTGCCGGAAGGCGCAGCCACCGGGCGAGCGCGGCCTCCAGCGCGAGATGGGCGCTGCGCGTCCCGTGAATCAGGCGCGAGGCGCCGGCTCCCAGCGCGAAACCCTGAACGCCCGTTTCACGTGAAACACCGCCGGCCGCCAAGCCCAGGTAATCGTTCGAGGAGGCATCGATGAACGGAACCCCCCTCGCTACGGCGGCCTCCATGGCGGCGCTCCGAGCCCGACCATCATCCGCGACCCGCAGCAGACCCGCGCGCTCCAACTCGCTCAGACGCGCCTCCGCAAACCGCTCAACGCTCTTCGGCACCAGCCCACTATTAGCACCCAAAGCCCAGCCCGCTCTCAACCCGAACCCCACTCTCGGCCTCAGCCGACTCTCAACCCCAGCCCCCGCCCCCCGCCCCCCCCCCCCCCCCCCCGCCCC
>Ga0315912_10001472_pt1 | contig 28635 bp, 23 predicted proteins | sample VfabasoilMG_FD_204469 | JGI IMG/M metagenome (GOLD analysis project Ga0315912, IMG submission 204469) | Garden soil microbial communities collected in Santa Monica, California, United States - V. faba soil | ecosystem: Environmental > Terrestrial > Soil > Garden | place: USA: California...
GTTTAGGGCGCGCACCCCAACGGTCTGCGGGTCATCCGTTTGGTGGGTGCGATAGGCTTGCGCGCCGACGACATCATCTAAAATGCGCGCTAACGAGTCCGATTTGGCAAATTTTAAATTGCGCTTCCAGGCCCATTCCACATCGGCGGCGGTGAGGGGCGAGCCATCTGACCAACGCAATCCCTCGCGCAGGTGAATCACATACCGCGCGCCGTCCTCCAACACTTGCCACGAACGCGCTAAGTTGGGCACCACATTGAGTTCGTGATCCACCTCGGCCAAGCCCGCAAAGGTGTTCTTCATGATGGGCTGATCATGCACCCAAAAGACCTGACCCGGATCGAAGGTCGCCGGAGGGGGGGCCGCAAATAGAATTCGCGCTGATTGCAGGGGCGCGGCCTCGACCGAGCGGGCGGTGAGAGGGTGTTGGGCGCGCAGGGCAAAGGCGTTCTCATTGGCTGTGTGCGTGGCTTCAAAATCAAAATTCGCCTGATAGACTAACGCCAACTTCAGCCAAGTGCGGGCGGTACGTTCGTGGTCGCCGAGCGCCGTCAACAACGGCAAGGCGCGTTTGTAATGTTCAATGGCTTCTTCATGGGCGTCTTGTTGCCGCGTCCGGTCACCCGCTAGTAGAAGATACTCCACCGCTTTCGCCCGCTCTTCGGCCAGCACAAAGTGGTGCGCCAACATGGGGTAGAACTCTTCGAGCCGCCCGGCAAAGAGTTGCTCTAGCGCCACGCCCACTTTGTGGTGAAACTCACGTCGGCGCTCCACTAATAAAGATTGGTAGGCGGCCTCTTGGGTCAGCGAATGCTTGAAGATGTATTCCAGTTCTGGGCGGCGGGTGTGTTCATGCACCAAGTCTACCCGTTGTAATTCGGAGAGGTGCTGATCCACTTGCCGCTCGGCTTCGGTGATGGCCGCCAACAGGCGATAGAGAAAACTGCGCCCGATGACGGAGGCCAACTGCAAAGTATGGCGCACCGATTCTTCCAGTCGGTCAATCCGCGCCAACAAGACGCCTTGCAAGGTGTCCGGCACGGTGATGTGGGCGATGTCGGCTGTCGCTCGCCAATGGTCGCCCGCGCGCACGATGTAGCCTTGATCGATCAGACTGCGGATCACTTCCTCTAAATAAAACGGGTTGCCTTCGGCTTTGTTTTGGATTAACTGCCGGATATTGGGTGGCAGGTCGGCGATGACGAGCAGGTGGCTGACGAGTTGCTCTGAGTCGCTGGCGGTAAGCGGCTTGAGCACGATCTCGGTGTATTGCGCCGAGTAGTCGTGGACAAACCGCTCGCGCATCCGCCAAGACGCATGGTCTATTTCGGCGCGCATCGGGCAGAGGATGAGCAGTGGCACGCGGCGCGTGAGGGGCAAGAGTGCCTCTAGCGTGTCAAGCGTAGAGGGGTCAGCCCAATGCAAATCTTCAAATACCAACACCGTGGGTTGACGGAGCGCAATTTGTTCAAAGTAGGCAGTGATAGACACCAGCATTTGACGCTTGAGCGTTTCGCCGTCAAGCTGACCGAGGTGCTCGGCCTCGGCCGGTTCAAGTTTCAAGGTGAGCAGACTGAGCAGGTAAGGCCAGACCTCGTTCGCTCGTTCAGCAAACAAGGCGTGTACCTGTTCATGTAACTGCCACCGAGTTTGCGTTTCGTCCGAAGCATCGGACAACCCCAAATTGGCTTTGATGAGCTGAATGATCGTCCAGAAGGAAAGCGTGAGGCCGTAGGAGAGCGCGCGGCCCTCCAGCCAGGCGGAGGTCAAAGGTAAGAGGTTTGAGGTCGGAGCGGGCGTTTCCGACTTCTGACCGCCAGCTTCCAACATCCATTTTCGGCCTTCTTCGACGAGGCGGCTCTTGCCTAGCCCGGCTTCGCCGATGATGGTGACGATCTGCCCTTGCCCGCCGAACAAAGCGCGCAGACTGTTTTGGAGAGCGGCGAATTCGGCATCGCGACCTACAAGCGGGGCGGTGAGGCCAGCGATGCCGCGCGTCCGCCCCGGCGTCGCCTTGACGCCTTGCACTGTGTAGACCTCCACCGTTTGCTCACGGCCTTTGACCTGGATCGGGCCGAGCGCCTGGCATTCAAACAACGGGGCGACTAAACGATGGGTGGTCGCGCCGATGAGGATTTGGCCGCGTTCGGAAACATCTTCGAGGCGGGCGGCGAGGTTCACGGCATCGCCCATCACCGAGTATTGTTGTCGCCCGCTGGAGCCAATGCCGCCTGCCACCACCAAGCCGGTGTTGATGCCGATGTGTAAGCCGAGGTCAAGGCCCCGCTGGGTGTTGAAAGTGAGGAGCGCCTCCATCATTTCGAGCGCGGCGTGGATGGCGCGTTCTGGGTCGTTCTCGCGCGTGGTGGGCGCGCCGAATAGCGCCACCACCGCATCCCCGATGAACTTATCCACCGTGCCGGTATACTTTTCGATGGAGGGGACCAGCTGTTCAAAGCACGCGTTGGTCAAACTGCGCACCTGCTCAGGGTCCATCTGCTCAGCTAAAGCGGTGAAGCCGGAGATGTCGGCGAACATGACTGTGACCAGTTTGCGTTCGGCTTCAGCGGGCTGGGATGGGCGCGCTTCGCGCCGTTCGACCACGGGCACCACCGGCGCGGCTGGTGTGGTGGTTAGTTTTGCGCCACATTCACCGCAGAATTTTTGACCGGATGGGTTGTCGTGTTGACACTGGGGGCAGAGCATGCGGGTAGTATAGCAGAAGGCTATAAGCAGAAAGTGGTTGGCAAAGGGCAGTTAGCGAGGCGATATAAAACAATTTTCCGAGTACAATTCTTTCATCCTTTATCCTCCTCCCTCCTACCCACAATGCCACACACTTACACGCGTCCCTTCCGCATCCGCTATTATGAATGTGATCCGTATGGGCATGTCAACAATGCCACTTATTTGCGCTATGCTACCCAAGCCGCGATGGAGGCCAGCGCCGATGCCGGCTACGATCTTGAACAATATGCCGCGCTGGGCACGGTCTGGTTCATCCGGGAGGCGGGGATCGAATATCTGCGCCCGGTGAAGTATGGCGACACGTTGAACGTCAAGACGTGGGTGAGCGATTTCCGGCGGGTGCGGTCACGGCGTGAGTATGAGATGACGAATGCTGCGACTGGTAAGCTGGCCGCACGCGCCTATACCGATTGGGTGTATTTAGACGCTGCCACCAGCCAACCCGCGCGTATCCCACCCGAAATGGCCGCCGCGTTTTTCCCCGAAGGCGCGCCTGAGGCTGGAGAACGTCGCCCACCATTCCCCGAACCACCGCCACCCCCACCGGGGGCGTTTTCAGCCGTGCGCCGCGTGGGTTGGCAACATTTGGATATGGAAGGCCACATGAACAGCGCGGCCTATTTGAGCCTGTTGGAAGATGTGGTGATAGACGCCGCTGAGTATGCCGGGTGGCCGATGAGCCGCGTCGCCGAGGCCGGCTTTGCAATTTTTGCGCGCGAGACGCGCATCGAATATACGGCCCCCGCCTTGATGGGCGACGCGTTGCGTGTCACGACGTATATCGGCGAGGTCACCGACACGACCGTCACGCGGCATTACTTGATCAAAATCGAAGAGGAAGTCGTCGCGCGCGCCCAAACATTGTGGGTCTGTGTGGATGTCAAGACGGGCCGGTCACAAGTCATCCCTGAAGAATGGTTATTGGATTTTGAAGCGCAAGTAGCGGATCAGGCGTCAGGAGAGTAGCGTATCCTTGGCGACGCTAGGGCGTCATAGTGAATGTGCAGTGTTCACATGGAGACTCCTATGTCACATCATTTTTGGCGCATTAGCTTATTCGCGTGCCTTGCGCTCGGCTTGAGTAGTGGGTTGTGGTTTTCCCGCCGCGTTGTCTCCTCGCAAGCGGCCCCGCACGCCGCGCCCAACCTCGCGGGTTGCCCCATGTTCCCCACTGATAACGTCTGGAACACACGCATAGACGGCTTGCCCGTTCATGCGCAATCGGCTGACTTTATTAATTCGATTGAACCCACGCGCGGCCTCCACCCTGACTTCGGCGCGATCGAGTGGGAAGGCGCGCCTATTGGCATTCCGTTTACTATCGTCACCAGCGCGCAGATCAGCGTCAACCTTACCTTTGACGCTGAGGCCGCCGGTGAAAGCGACCCCGGCCCCTATCCCATTCCAACGAATGCGCCCGTTGAGGGCAATCGCACCGAATGGGGCGACCATCACATCCTGGTTTTAGAAAAAGATCATTGCTTGCTCTATGAAGTGTATAACTATTCCAACAACGCCTTCCCCAACCCTGATGGCAGTTGGGAGGCCTATTCAGGCGCGGTCTTTGATCTGAAATCCCACGCCCTCCGCCCCGACACGTGGACTTCGGCGGATGCGGCTGGGTTGCCCATCCTGCCTGGTTTGGCGCGTTACGATGAAGTCGCGGCGGGTGAGATCGCTCATGCGCTCCGCTTTACCGCCAACTGTTCCGCCAACTATTACATTTGGCCCGCCCGGCACCGCGCCCAGCGGGGAACGTGTGACACGCCTTTGCCCTTTGGCTTGCGGGTGCGGCTCAGCTCTTCCTATACCATCCCGGACGAATTTTCACCCCAAACTAAAGTGCTGTTGCAAGCGATGAAGACCTACGGCCTGATCTTTGCTGACAACGGGAGCAATTGGTATGTCACCGGCTCACCCAACCCGGGTTGGGATGACGAAGCGCTTGTTGATGAATTAGGCCAAGTGCATGGCTCGGATTTAGAAGTGGTGGACACCTCTTCTTTATTTTATACTGCCGACTCAGGGCAAATTAAGCCCTCAGCGCCACCCTTCACGCCGACGACATGGATCTGGCTACCCGTCATACGAAAATGACCTCTGACCGATTGGTCATTTGTCGTTAGCGTTTAGGCAATCGGTCGGTCGCTTCTTTGATCCGCTTCAAAATGGCCTCGGCTTCATGGGGCGGCGGCCAAGCTGGTTGATGTTGTTTAAAAATGCGGATGGGTAGGAGTTGCCAGTTCGTTAAGTTGCTCCCTTCAAACGTGGCTTCAAACAACACGCCTTCCTTTGTCCACAGCGTCGCCTGATCGAATACAAGATTCCCCAACGCATAGGCCACTACACCACTAGGGAAAGTCTCCACGGCTTGCACCTGATGTGGCTGGTTGCCGATGACGAGCGTCGCGCCAGCGTCAATCATCGCCCCGGCCCATTCCCATTGTTCTTCGGTAGGGTCGGGCGCATACTCCACTCCCCATTGTGGCAACACGATCACTACCTCCGCCGTTTGTCTTGCGGCACGAATGTCCTCTAAGACCTGCGGAAACGCCTCAGCCGTGAGCGGCGCGGTGCCAGCAGTCGTCGCCGTCGCCCAAATATCTTTGTCATAGATCGCGTTCACCGCCAGAAACGCGAAGCGCACGCCGTGTCGCTCGATGATCACCGGCTGGCGTGCTTCAGCGAGAGTCGCGCCGCCGCCGACAGGCCTCACGCCCGCTGTGGAGAGTGTGTGTAACGTGTCGAAAAACGCGCGGTTATCACACGTCCAACTCACCCGCCCACAATTCTTAACATGATTGGTCGCCACGGTCATCACATCGAAACCTGCATAGGCCAACCCTTCCACCGTGCGCGTCGGCCCAATGAGATTTTGATTGTCCACATCATGACAGCGCGTGGGGCGATCTAAGTCGGAGAGCGAGCCATCCAAACTACCGATCAAAATATCGGCTGAGCGAAAAGTCTCGGATAAGACCTGATAAGGCAAAGTGAAATCATTAAACTGCAACGCGATCTCCGCTGGACAACGGCCGGGGTTAATATCGCCGGTAAAGAGTAAGCGAATAGAAGTGGTCGGGGTAGGGCTCGGGGCAAGCGTCGGGGGCGCGTCCGTCGGGCGTGGGGTGGCGCTGGGCAGGCGCGTGCTGGTGGCGCGGGGAGTGGGCGTGGAAGGCACACGTGTTGGGTCAGGCATGGGCGAGACCGGCCCGGCTTGGCAGGCGCTCAAAAGCGTTAGACACAAAGCGGCGATGAATTTTTTCATGCCGCGAAATTTACCATAGTCGGTGGCGCATTAGAGTAAATTGCTACTGGATGGATGGGCACATCCTTCGACGGGCTCAGGACGCACCCATCCATTGATCAACAAATCGCTATTTTAAAGAGGATAGCTAGCCCGATTGCGTTTCAATGCCCGCGATGGGTCTTACATCTTCCCAACCTCGGTTGCTCCTAAAGACCCCTGTGCTATACTCACTTAAGGCGTAGTTATTCCTCTCAAACTCATTCTTAACAACATGTTCTCACTTTTTTGGGAAGTCGCCGCCCTCGTCAGCGCCCCACCCGGTAGCCTCGTCTACTTGTTAGTGGTGCTCTTTGCGTTGGAAATGGCGACTACCATTGCGGTCTATCAGTGGCGCAAATGGCGCACCACCGCTTTGGCGCGGGTCGCCTTTGCGGCCGGCGGCGTGTTCGCGTTGCGCCTCGCCTTGCTGGGGCTTACCTTGTTGGCCTCGCTGGCCCTCCTCGACTCGCTAGCGATCTTGCCGCCAATGGATCGCGCGCTTTCGTTCCTAACCCTCCTCATCATCGTCTGGTCGCTTTTATTTCCTGCGCCACAGCGCGCGGCGGACTTCAGCCTCATTGGTTTATTCGTCACAGGCTTGTTGGTGGCTGGCCTCAGTTTAGGGTTGTGGATTCCAGCCGTGAACGCGGGCGCGCCGTTCTATAACGGCACAACCCAAGATGCGGCCTGGGCCATCGCCCACAGCTTGTTGTTGCTCGTGGGGTTGGTCGCGCTCATCTGGCGCCGTCCGGCGGACTGGGGTTTGGGGCTGGCGTTACTCGCCGTGTTGTTGGCGGGGCAAGTGGTGCATTACCTCCAACCGCTCGCCGAGTTTAATGTCTCCGGCGTCGTACGGTTATCAGAATTGGTGGGCCTGCCGCTGTTCACCGCGCTTCTCTACAGCCGCGCGCATGCGCAACTGGCGCCCGTTGATGACGAGCCAACAATGGAAGAGGCCGTGGAAGAAATGGTGGAACCGCCCGCCTCTACTGTGCCGCGCCCACGTCGGCGTAAGGCCTCGCCGCTTGATGCGCAGGCGGCGGTGGCGCTCGCTTCACTCAATATCACAGCGAATTCCGAAGAGCTGGGGCAAGTCATCAGCCTCGCCATTTCGCGTACTTTCCGCGCCGATATTTGTTTGTTCATTACGCCGCCCGATGGGTCAGGCTCGTGCGCCATCGCCGCCGGATACGATCTCATCCGCGAACAATTCCTTCCCGGCGTCACGTTGCCCTTCTCTGAAATGCCTCACGCGAGTTGGGCCGTGCAACGTGGTGAGATCATCCGCCTCAACCGCGAAGACGACCCAGACGATCTGAACGTCTTGGCGCATGTTTTGGAGATAGATCAGAGCGGCACAGGGCCAGTGATGATCGCGCCGATCCTCAACAGCGAAGTGGCGCTGATGGGCGGCCTCATCTTGCTTTCGCCCTACGTACAACATCATTGGTCACCAGATGATCAAAAACTGCTCGCCGCGCTCATCGAACCGATTGCCGCCACCCTCAGCGCCGCCGATACCATCACCGAGCTCAAGCGGTCATTGGCTAATCAGCAAAATCAGGTCGCCGAACTAGAACAGGTGAAACGCACTACCCACGACGAGTCCGCGCAGTTAACCACCGAACTCGAAGCGCGCCGCGCCGAGGCTGAGACATTGATCGCCGATTTGCAACAGGCCCGCGTTGAGGTCGAGCGCCAACGTCAAGAAGCCGATAAGTTAGCGCGGCAATTACAACTCCAACACGAACAGGCCGAACAACAAGCGACCCAGGCGAACGAGATGAACGATCTGCGCGCGAAGTTGTTCACCGCGCAACATGAGACCGAAGCGCTCGAACTCGCCGAGGCCCAACTGCGCGCGGCCGAAGAACGCGTGGAATTGCTGGCGCAGTTTGAAGAGAAATATCAGGCCGCCCAAACTGAGTTAGAACAACAGCGTGACCGCTTCGCCCAACTGACGCTGGAGCTGAGCGAGGCGCAAGCACGCCTAAAGCAACTGCAAGTCGTGCGCGCGGCCAGCCAAGACTTGACGCTGGAAGAAACGCAAGCCGCCTTCGCCACCGCCAAGGCCGAGTTGCTGGAACACGCCAAAGTCATCTCGCTCATTAGCTCCGACCTCGCTGAAAAAGATATTTTGTACGCCGAGGCCAAGGCGCGCTTGCAACGCCAAGAAGCGCAATTGGTTGAACTGCAAGCGGTGGAGCGCGAACGCGCCACTTTGCCGCCGCCCCGCGCGTTGCCCGCACCCGAAGTGATCGCCTCGCTCACCCAAGACTTGCGCCAGCCGCTCTCCTCTATCTTTGGATATGCGGAGCTGTTGCTCGGCGAGTCGGTGGGCATCTTGGGCACGCTTCAACGCAAATTCTTAGAACGCATCAAAGTCTCGTCGGAACGTATGGTGGCCTTGCTCGATGATTTGATCCGCATCACCGCCATTGATTCCGGGCCATTGAAACTAATCACCCAAGAAGTAGATGTGGTGCAATTGATCGAGGACGCGGTCATGGGGTGTGGCACACTGTTCCGTGAGAAGGGCATCAACCTGCGGCTAGAAGTGGCCGATGACTTGCCCAAGGCGAACGTAGACGCCGATGCGTTGCGCCAGATCCTGGCTCACTTATTGAACAACGCCGCCGAAGCCTCGACCATAGAAGGCGAAGTGACCTTGACGGTGAAGCGAGAGACCGAACGCGCCAATGGCAACAATTCGTCTGGCACTTATCTGTGTTTAGCGGTGCGCGATTCGGGGGGCGGCATTTCGCTTGAAGACCAGCCACGCGTTTTCTCGCGGCTCTATCACGCCGAGGCACCGCTCATCGCCGGGCTGGGTGAGAAGGGCGTGGGGCTCTCCATCGCCAAAGCCTTAGTCGAGGCGCATGGTGGGCGGATTTGGGTGACGAGCGATTTGGGGAGTGGCAGTACGTTTAACGTGTTGTTGCCGATGCAGAAGAAGGGTGGGGCGATTGAAGCACATTAGGGTGTTAGGGTAGGGCAAGCGTTATAGTTGGGTCGTCGGTTTGACCAATCGCATTCCTCTTGTAACTGATAAGCCTCAGGCACCATAGATCGTCATCGCCTGCTCGGCTACACTCACAGCTTGTTCAACTCAATACGAGCCTTTTGTCCACAGATGAGACATCCCCGTCATCCGCGCCCTTTCCGCGTGCTCTGCATATCGAATTGCCCATAAAACGAAAACCAGCTTTTCACAAAATCGCCCCCCGCGAGTTATATCTGTTAGACGTGAGGATCAGATGCCCGATTTTGACTCGTTAGTGAACGCGCACAGCGCCGAAATTTTTAAATATCTCTGGCGCTTGATGCGTGAGACCGCCGACGCCGAAGACTGTTTGCAAGAGACTTTTCTGCGCGCGTATCGGGCCTACGGGCGGTTAGACCCCCAGGCTAATTGCCGCGCTTGGTTATATAAGATCGCCACCAATGTGGCTCGGACGCATGGCAAACGCCGTGCCCAACATATCGCGCGCGCCAGTGCCCTTGACCCCGACGCGCCGCACGCCGGACCAACGCTGTCAGAACAGATCGAACAGCAAGAATTGATGCGCCGCGTCGCACGCGCCGTGGAGCAATTGCCACACCACCAACGCGCCGCCTTGCTCATGCGGAAATATCAAGACCTCGACTACGCCGCTATCGCGGAAGCCTTGCAGTGTTCCGAAGAGGCCGCGCGCGCCAATGTGTATCAGGCGTTGAAAAAATTACGCGCGCTGTTACCAGCGTGGTCAGCTGAAGAAATGGAGTTGCCATGACCCACTCTCGTTTATCCCTCCACGAAGCCTTAGACGCGGTTTACGCCGCTGGGCCGGAAGAGGCCGTTGTGACCCAAGCCCAAGCGCGTTTGCGCCGCACGCTTCAAAACGTGACGCCCGCACCCGTGTTCTACGATGTGCTATGGCAGACGCCCATCGGACCGGTGTTCGTCGCGCTCAATGCGCGCGGCCTGTTGGCGGTGCGTTTTGATACTTCGGAAAAAGCATTCCGCGCCGCGATGCAGAAAAAATTTAAAACCGAAGTGGCGCGCGCGCCACACTCCACCGCCGCCGCGCTCCGGCAGGTGAGTGATTATCTGGCGGGCAAGCGCGTGGCGTTTGACTTACCGGTAGACCTCAGCGCTCTGACCGAGTTTCAGCGGAACGTGTTACAAGCCGCGACACAAATCCCGCGTGGGCAAGTGGCGACCTATTCGGAGATCGCGCGGCGCATCCACCGCCCCAAAGCCGCGCGCGCGGTGGGGCAAGCCTTGCGGAACAACCCTATGCCCATCGTCATCCCATGTCATCGCGTCCTCGCTACCGATGGCTCTTTGCGGGGCTATCTGGGGAAGGGCGGAACCCAAACGAAGGCCCATCTCTTGGCGCTGGAGGGTGTGCAGTTAAATTAGGTAATTTTGATGTTTAGCCTTTTTTTATTAGGCTATAGTATGTGAAAAGTTTCTTTTTGTTGACAAGATAGGGCTTAAGCCTATAATAAAGTCAAGAAAGAGTTGCTTTCCAGAAACGAGGCTAAGATGGAAAACCTATCGCGTTATCCCAAGTTCAACGATGCACCCCACGTCCGCCCGGCGTTGACCATGCACGGTCGCTCGCCCATCGGCGAATGGGTGTGGGTCATCATCCCGGTGGCTTTAGGGGTTTTGGTGATGGTACTCCGTTAAGTCATCGCCCAGCGGAGGGTGTTACACCCTCCGCTGGGCAGGTATAAAGTTATGAACGCTCCGATTGAACTCGACGACACTGATCGCAAACTACTCACTCTTTTACAGCGGGACGCGCAAATGACCAAGAATGCTTTGGCGGCGGAGGTCAACCTCACCCCACCCTCGGTCTTTGAGCGCATTCGCAAGCTTGAACAACGCGGGGTGATTCAGGGCTATGTCGCCCAAGTGTCAGCGACGGCGTTAGGCAAACATCTCACCGCTTTTATTCGGTTGTCGGTGGCCTACGATGACAAACACGCCGCTGGGGTGCAAGCCCTTAAGCACGACCCCGATATTTTGGAATGCTATAGTGTGGCGGGTGAAGATTGTTTCATCCTCAAAACACAGGTCAGCGATCCGACTGAGCTCGAAGCGCTCATCATGCGGATTCGAACCAAGATGACCGTGTTACGGAGCGTCACCATGATCGCGCTCTCCGCGCTGAAAGAAAATGCGCCACTCAATGTGTGCGCGGAGTCAGACTCGCCTCCCCCTCGACGTAAAACACGCGCTGGTTAAAGCGCACCTTCCTCTCTTTTCAACTTAGGATAAAACACCATGAAACTCAAAGAATGGGGCATCTTTGCTTTGCTCGGTATCATTTGGGGCTCGTCATTTCTCTGGATCAAAATCGCGGTCGAAGAGATCGGGCCGTTCATGCTCGTCACCTTTCGCCTGCTGTTTGGCCTACTCGGCATGGCGGCCGTGTTGATTTGGCAACGCCAATCGTTCCCGCGCGACCGGAAGACCTTGTTGGCGTATCTCTTCATGGGCGCGTTCAACACGGCGATCCCCTTCACACTCATTTCGTGGGGCGAGACACACATTGATTCCGGTTTAGCGGCGATCCTCAATGGCACCGTGCCGCTGTTCACCATCGTCATCGCGCACTTCTGGTTGCAAGATGAAAAGATCACGATCCCGCGCATCGCGGGGCTGGTCATTGGCTTTATCGGGGTGGTGATCTTAGTGAGCCGCGATCTCAACCTGCAAGGGATGAGCGGGGATAGCCTGAATATGTGGGGGCAGGGCGCGGTGTTAGTGGCGGCGATCTGCTATGCGCTAGCCGTCACGTTTTCGCGCAAATACTTGCGCGGTCAATCGCCGGTGGTGCAATCGTTGATGATCTTGCTCGTGGCGGATGTGATCATGTTTGGGGTGACGCCGATCGCTGAACCGTTGCGCCTTCCAGCTCTGCCGATCACCTGGCTGGCGATTGCCTGGCTCGGTTTGTTGGGGTCGTGCTTGGCGTATCTGTTGTTCTTCTCGCTGATCAATGCCTGGGGCCCGACGCGTGCCTCGTTGGTGACGTACGTCTTTCCGGTCATTGGCCTGATCTTGGGGATTGCCTTTTTGGGTGAGACCGCCGATTGGCGCTTGTTGCTCGGCTCGGCCCTGATCGTGGGCGGGATCGTCGTGGTCAATTTCTTGAAGTTGCCGCAACCCGCGCCCAAACCCGTCAGCGCGGCGGCGGACTAAATGACTCGCTTGACGCGGTTACGCTAGACGTAAAAAGGCCCTTTGGAGATTACTTCCAAAGGGCCTTTGTTTTTACAGCGAATTTACGCTCGTGCAGACCTCGCGCCCGACTTTAACTCACTCGGGGCGTTAACCTGACCTTCAAACCATGCTTGGGGCGCATAGTGATCCCGATCTTAGCGTCATCCGAATGTAAGGGTGTTTCGCGCACGTCAAACTTCTGCGCCATCATAGCCAGTAACAATTGGCCTTCCATCAATGCGAAGTGGTTACCGATGCACATGTGAGGCCCACTGAGGAAAGGCAGATAAGCGTTGCGGTGGAGCGTGGCCTTATTCTCTGGCAAGAAGCGCTCCGGCTTAAACGTCTCCGGCTCAGACCAGTATTGTGGGTGACGATGAATGTTGCGAATGGCGAGCGTGATAAAAGTGTCTTTGGGGATCAGCGTGCCACCGACCTCACGCGCCTCATAGGCATAGCGCACTGTGAAGGGCACGGGTGGATAAAGCCGCATGGCTTCTTCAAGTGTGGCCAACGTATAGGGCAGGTGGGGCAAGTCACTCGCCTGAACAGGATGACCGAGCGCGTCCACCTCGGCGCGCAATTTGGCTAAGACTTCAGGATATTGATTGAGAGCGTGCCAGGCCCAGCTCAGCGCCAGCGCCGTCGTCTCGTGCCCTGCGCCATAGATGCCCGCTACTTCATTCCGAATCTGTTCGTCGTTCATCGCTTCGCCGGTATCAGCGTCGCGCGCTTCAATGAGCATTTCCAGCAGATCACTCTTATGTTCGCCAGCCGCCATTGCCGCACGGCGTTCGCGAATGAGCCGGAACAGATATTCATCCAACCGCCCACGCGCTTCCCAAAACCGCTTATGCGACGGAACGATGGTCCAGCGCGCCGGTAGGGCGAAGGGGGTGCTGATGCGCCGCATAATGAATTCCAACGCCTCCTCCACCACTCCCCCGATGTGATCTACCTCGGGCAAGACATCTGTGCTGAACATCGTACGGTTGATGATGTCGAGCGTTACCAATTTCATTTCTTCGGTGAGTTCAACTAACTGGCCCTCCGGCTGGTGCGCCCAACGCGCCAGCATGGCTTCGCCCGCCGCCTGCATCTTATCGCCCATGCTGGTGATGCGCGGGCGATGAAAGACGGGTTGCATCATCCGCCGCTTCGCCAGCCAGCTCTCGCCATCGGTCGTGATGAGGCTCAGGCCTAAGATATAAGTGAGGGGTGTGCCGCCTTCAAAGCGGCTTGACCGGCGCAAGGTGTGTTTGTGTTCGGTCAAAATTTCTTGGGTGAGGTGCGCGCTAGAGATGACGTGCATCTGGCGCGGGCCTAAGTGGGTCACAAAATGATCGCCGAGCGTCTGCCACCCGCGCTCGAACACCGCCATTGGGTCGCGCCCAAATTCGCGGAGGATGCCGATAAACGGGAGACTCTTGTAAACGGGGAGTGGGCGGGTTGTAGAGGGAATGGCGACAGTGGTCATGCTTGTTTCCTTGATTATATGAGCAATTGCTCATATAATATACAAATCGCGCTCAAGAGTCAAGAGCGGCTATAATTTCTTAATAAACATTTAGAATCCCATGCCCCGCTCTCCTCAACACCGCCCGATCCGAAAAGCCGTTCCCCAACTCATCCGCCGCACGCCCAAGCAAACCCGTGGGCAAGAGCGCGTGGCTGAGATTTTGGACACCACCGAACGCCTGATGCGTACGACCGCTTGGGACGCGCTGACGACCAATCATATCGCCCGCGAAGCCGGAGTGCCGATTGGCTCGCTGTATCAGTTTTTTGCGAACAAGGAGGCGATTGCGTTTGCCTTGGTGGAGCGTTATCGCATTAAGCTAGCCGGGGTCTTCACTCAACTCCCAACCCAGATCGAGACATTGACGCCCGCCGAAGTGGTGAATACTATTTTCGATCGCGTTTTGGAAGTGGCGCAATACCACCTCGGACTACATGCCTTGCTCATCGTCGCCAGCGACGACAGCCCTCTAGGGCAAATTGCAGCGCCCATCCGCGACCTCTTGCGCGCCAATATTGAGCACGTCTTGGCCCTGCGCGCCCCTTGGCTCAACGCTGAAGAGTGCCAACTCCACGCCTTAGTGAGCCATGTGACGAATCGCGCGCTCTTCGCGCAAGCCCTGAGTTTTATGGCACGCGGCGATTACACCCGCGCGCAACGCTTATTGCAACAAGCGCGCGTGATTCAGATCGCGTACTATGATCATTTGTTGCGCGAACATGAGGCCAGCCATAGATAAACCCGAACACCCGGTAACGGAGCGGCGAGATGCGCTAGAATGGGTGGCATCCTAAACGCCTGCAGGAGGTTACGATGTTTCCTATCAGTGATGATAATACTGGCCGCCGTTCGTTCCCCATCATCAACATTGCGCTGATCGTTATTAATATCTTGGTGTTCGTCTTTTTACAAGAGCTAGGCGAGGACACTGAATTTACCTATGCCTTTAGCACCGTGCCACAAGAGATCATCACCGGACGGGACATCGTGACGCAACCGGAGGTGGTGCGCGACCCGACGACGGGGCAACGCTTTCAGGTGCCGGGGTTAGGTCCAACACCATACACAGTTTATCTCACGTTACTGGTCTCGATGTTTATGCACGGCGGCTTGGCGCATATCGCAGGCAATATGTGGTTTTTGTGGATTTTTGGCGACAATGTTGAAGATCGCCTTGGTCCCTTCGGTTATCTGATATTTTATTTAACCTGTGGCTTGTTAGCTTCGTTGGCACATGTAGCCAGCACGTACGCACTGGGGCAAGATCCGCTTGTTCCAAGTCTCGGCGCGTCGGGTGCCATTTCGGGCGTTTTGGGCGGCTACTTGTTGCTCTTCCCACAGCGTCGAGTGCGCGTGTTATTTTTACGCTTCATTACCGAAGTCCCCGCGGTTGTGGCGGTGGGGTTGTGGTTTGTTTTTCAACTGGTCAGCGGGTTGGGGATGTTAGGAGGTGGGTCAGACGGCGTCGCTTATGCCGCGCACATTGGCGGGTTCATCGCGGGCGTGGTGTTGGTAAATGTGTTTGCGGTTCGCAACCCGTTTGCGATTGAGTTTTAAAAATCTGGGTTGGCCTTGCGGCTAGGGTGGGCTCACTGGCGTTGCCGATGACTAAATAGAGGTAGCGGGTCAAACATGACTCCGATCAAAACGATCTTTAGCTTCGCCGTAATTAGCCTGCTGTGTGTGGTCGGTGTGATTTATTACCCCGCGCTCAAGGGCTTCTTTGTGTCGGATGATTTTGATTTAATTAATGCCGTCCGCACTCAAGGCCCGTGGGGTATCTGGACGGTGCAAGCTGGCTTCTTTCGGCCAGTCATTGCGCTCAGTCTTTATTTTGATTATTCGGTATGGGGATTAAATCCTATTGGTTACAAAGTCACCAATGTGGTGACTCACGCGCTAAACTCGATCCTGGTCATGCTGTCCGTGTGGTTAATGACCTCCCCATTGGCGTTTGAACGTCAAACAGCGGCCAAAATAAGCGCGGTGGCTGGAATGATTTTTGCCGTACTGCCCGCTCATGCTGAAGCGGTCGCGTGGATTTCTGGCCGAACAGATGTCATTTGCACATTTTTCGGATTATGGGCCTGGTGTGCTTTTTTAGCCTATGAACAAAACCACAAACTATCCAGCCTAGTGATATCAGCGGTTGGTTTGGCGCTGGCGCTCTTATCGAAGGAGGCCAGCCTCACCTTGCCGATCATTATGGGGGCGTATAGTGGGTATTTATATTTCAGCCGACGCGCGCCCAAGTGGGCGCTCATTGCGGCCAGTGTCAATACCTGCATGTTGTTTTTATATTTGCCCCTGCGCTATATCGCTGTGGGTGGCCTAGGAGGGTACGGGGCTAACGTGCATCTGAATTTTGAGCCAGTCCGCTGGATCGCTGGCCCGCCCATCTTTGTCGCGCGCACCATTTGGCCGTGTTGCTGGCCAGTCACGTTGCTCCCTGATACGGCCCGGCTTTCAGATCAAGTTGGGTTGATGCGTTGGTTTTACTTAGGATTGGGCTTGATCTTTATCGCCAGTGTGAGCGGAGGCGCGTTGACCCAAATCTATCAGCACCAAACGCGAGCGTGGGGCCTGAGCCTGTTTATGCTATTCGCGGGGATCATCGGGCAACTCCCTTCCATTACCATTGGTTTGCAAACTGAAACACGCATTGGAGAAAGGCTGGTCTATTTACCGTCCGTTTTTATCTCTGGCCTAATCGCGCTTCTATTAGGGCTATTACTCACCAAGCATTATCAATTGGTGGTAAGCGCGTTCGTTGTGGCGGTGATATATGGAGTATCACTTTGGCAAGCGAATGTGCTTTGGTATCAGGCCGGGGAGATTGCCCGCAGTGTATTGGCCTCCATGCGGGCCATAGACGTGTCGCGCCCAGTAAGGGTGATCTTGCCCGATCATTTGCAAGGGGCGTTTATATTTCGGAATGGCCTTCAGTCTGCCTCTGCCTGGTTTGCTATTCCGGGTGACTGGCACACGCTCGGTTGGGTGACACTCGCCACCCCTTTCGATCGTTTTGAACTTGAAGTCAAAAACGGGCAATATAGCCTGACAGTGCCTGAGCCAAACACTGCGATCCTATCCGGCCCAGCTTCCGCCAGCCTCCTTGTTTCTGCTGATAATAGATTAGCGCAAATTACTGTAGATAATGGCGTTATTGCCTATTATTCACAAGGCCGATTGCAGACTGTGCCTTGATGAATGAACTTTCGGCCGGACAGGGGCTTGTCTGCTTGGCGACGCTCAGCGTCACAGTTGTTCCACCGAACTTAAACGAGTTATCCTTCACCCCAACCCCTCTCATGCTGCCTATGCCTACCTCTCCTGTTCAATCCGGTTTTGCTGATGTCAACCAGGCCAAGCTCTATTATGAAATGGCGGGTCAGGGCCGCCCGCTGGTGATGATCCACGCTGGCGTGGCCGATAACCGCCAGTGGAATAACGAATTCGCTTTTTTCGCGCAGAGTCATCAAGTTATCCGTTACGATCAACGGGGCTATGGAAAAAGCGAACCTATCGCGGGCGAGTTTAGCCATCTCGCTGATTTCGTCGCCTTGCTAGATACCTTGCAGATCACTGAGCCCCTGATCTTGATGGGCTGTTCGATGGGGGGCGGCTTGGCTTTGGATTTTGCACTCGCGCACCCAGCCCGGGTGAAGGCTTTGCTGATGGTGGGTTCTGGCCCGAGTGGCTTAGAGTTGCCGGTGGTGACTCCACCGAAATTTGCAGAGGCCGAAAAAGCATTTGAAGCAGGTGATCTGGATTTGGTGGCGGAAATCGAAACGCAAATCTGGTTTGATGGTCAGGGACGCTCACCCGAACAGGTGAACCAGCCCATGCGGAAATTGTTATATGCCATGAATCGTTTGGCACTCGCCCATGAAGTGAAACAACTCGGCCAACGTTTACCGAATAGCCCCACCCCCGCCTTTGAGCGTCTGCACACTTTGACCGTGCCCGTATTGGTGATCGTGGGTGCCCACGACACCCCCTACATCCTCGCGGCGGCAGAGTATCTGATCAAAAAACTTCCCTCTGCGCGCAAGGTCGTCATCACCGACGCCGCTCACTTGCCGAACATGGATCACCCGCAAGAGTTCCAGCAGATTATGCAGAATTTTTTGGGAAGTCTAATCGAATGAAGCGCTCAACCGATCTAAACCCTTCATCCCCTAATCTATGAATGGCCTTTCAACTTACACGGCTTGCTTGGTCGGCGTGAAACTCACCCACGCATGAAATCTTGAGCGACCTAGAATTGCTGTTCTCTAGTTTTACCCCACCCAATCGGCCAAGATGCCTAGCTCGGCTAACACCTCGCGCAAACGGGGCAGGTCCTCGCGGCGCACCGCCACAGCCGTTGGCCCCAACACTTCACCTAAATAACGCTTCAACGCGGGCGTGCGTTGCAACGTCTTCAATAAATCAGGGGTCTTGAGTTTTAAGATCAGCGTATCACGGAGTACCGCTTCTGAGCCCACCCGCTCCCAACGCCGCAGGGCGCCCGTGAGCGTTGGGGGCAAAGTTTCCGCCCCCACCAGCTTTTGCAAGAATGCCAAGATCGCGCCAATCTTCACGCCTTGCTTCACCGCACGGTTGAGCGAAGCGGGCGTGAAGCGGTATACCGCTAGCCCGTCGGCGGGCTCGCTCCAATCGGTGAGGCGCGCCAGTTGAAATCGCTCATACCGACTCGCGGCGAAGGCGTAGCGCACCACGCCCTCGGGCGTCACTTCAGGCGTGAAACTGATCTCACTCGGCGCGGGCCACTCAGCCGATTTAACGAAGGCCGCGCCATACGCCGTGAAGCGAAAACTATCTTCGGCAAGCTCCACTAAGCCCAACCAACTCAGGGGGTGTAAGATGATCCATTTGATCAACGCGCCATCTACTTGTTCCCAATGACCGAAACCACGCAGATACTCATTCGTCTCAGCTGAGCGGATGTACCACGAATCGTAGTCCCCGGCCGGACGTTGAAAATCAGGTTGGCGTTCTTTAAGCGCCACGACCAAACTGCTCAATGACCACCAGGTTTCAGCCGGAACTTCACCTAAGGTCTTTAAGATAATTTGGCGCGCGATCACTGGGTCATTGCGCCACGCCTTACCTTCAAAGATCAAGCCCGGTAATTGGCGCAAATCATTCCATGGCAGTGCCTCACGCCAGGCTTCGGCGAGGCGTTGAACTTGCACCGAGCGCGACGCTTCTAAAAACGGGCGCGCCTGATGGGGGTCGGGCTTAAGCGGCGTGCCGCTCACCAAGCCTAAGCGCTCCGCGAGTAGCGCCCATAACTCCAAGGCCTCCGGCACGCGCAAAAAACGTTGCAGAGTGGCGCGATGTTTGGCGGGGAAAGGATGTGGCGGGCCTTGCCAGTTCACTGTCGCAATTTGCAAGTACGCGAGCAGGGTGGTGAGGTCATCGGCGCAAAAATGTTCGCGCGTTTGCCAAAAGTCTGGCGCAGGCGCGGGTATGCCGGGTAAGACCGGAACGCTCGGTTGCGCGGGCGTGAGGCGCGCCACGAGTTCGCTGGGGATGAAGATAAATTCTTGCGGCCCACGCCCGTCATCAAAAAATGCTCGTGCGATCAAACCGCGATACCAAAGTGTTTCAGCCGCACTCGGTGCGTTAAGCCAGGGTTGTTCGCGGTCGCGGCGCGCTGGGCCCATGGCGCGCAATTCACCAAAGGCGCGTGTGAAGTGCGCCACCGGCAACTGCTGGTCGTGCGTCAATCGCGCCATGGCCTGTTGCGCCAATTCAGGCAGAGTCGCCACATGTTCGCTTAAGCGTGGCTCATTGATTAAGTTTTGAATCAGTTCTTCACAGGCTTCGTTGCGCGTGGTGGCGCGCAGTTCATACGCCCACTGGCTCGCGATGATGCGCAACAGGCCGAAGTCATAGTCCACAAACGCGCGTTGCAAATCCGCTGGCATTTAGCGCATTAACTGAATGGCCCCTGGCACCAGCTGAATCTCCACATGCCGCACGTTGGTCTCATAGGGTGCGTATACTTCGCCATCTAAATGGATCGGCAAGGCTTGGTCAGCGTCAATCACCAAACGCGTCGCGCGCGCCACCTTCACATCGGGTTCGTGGATGTGCGTGGCGTTCATCACTTTCGGCAAAAGTTGCAACATGCGCGCTTGCGACACTTGCGTAATGTACATGAAGTCGAACCAGCCATCATCAATCTTTGACATAGGCGTGGTAACGAAGCCGCCGCCCTCGCGCGGGCCATTGCCCACGGTCAACATCATGATCGGTTGATCAAGCGTGCCTTCATCAAACACAACCTTCAGACGTGGCGCATGGAAATTGCGCGCAATAGTGAGGAGCGTGGCGGAGAAATACATGACGAAGCCAAACACAAATCGCATCTTGCGGCTCTGGATGTTGATCGCTGCGTCGAATCCAATGCCGGCCGTGTTATTAAAGTATTCAGTGCGTTGCGTGCCATCGGTGACTCGCCCTACATCCACCGGGTGCGCTTGCCCCGTGAAGACTTGGCGCATCGCTTGTTGCGGGTTGCGCGGCACGCCAGCCGCATAAGCAAAATCATTGCCTGACCCAATGGGCACGATGCCTAGTTTCGGGCGACGCTCGGGCGGGGTTTGCATCAGGCCGTTGATCACTTCATGCACCGTGCCGTCACCACCTAACGCCACCACAGTGGTATAACCTTTATCCGCCGCTTGCGCCGCGAGGGCTGTCGCGTGCGCAGGATATTCGGTGCCGGCCCAATCGGCCCCACCTAGGGCATCTACAATCGCCCGCAAATCCGAGGCCTTTTGCCCCGAGCGCCCACGATCCGAATTCGGGTTGAAGATGAGGAGAGTAGTGTGCATAGGGTAACTTTACCTCCAAATGAAAAAAAAGGATAAAAGCTGAAATCTTTTCCTTGTCTGACACCTTTTCTAAAAGTTGACCTTGTGAGTCTGCGGAAGTAAAATCCGCCAGAGATAGGGTTATATCTGTAGTCGCGCCTATCTATGGCATTTGTTTTGCGCTTGGTTTGAAAGCACCGTTTTGAGTTTTTATAAATTCGCTTCACGAGTCTCTCTGTGCTATACTCGCCCAAAACACTATGGAATCAGAACGAATCATGCGAGTTGCACGTCAAGTGAACGCGTGGGGCTTGGGGAGTCTCGCCGCCGCGCTCTTAACCAGCCTTGAGCCGGTCGCATTTTTAGGCGCGCAGACTCTGTATATGTTCAGCCCACTGTTGGAGCCGTTTGCACCGCAACAGAGTGTGACGGATTGGGCGCAGATTTTGGAAGACCCGGTGGCTTTGAACGACTTAACGACACATTTGATGGAGACTGCCTAATGGCTGAATTGCTTGCGCCAGTATTCGTAGTCGTCTTTGCGATCTTGATGATCGTCTTTGTGGCGTTAGGCTGGCGTAAAGGCGCGCGCCCCACCGCTGTGCGTGACATCGAGGCCTTCTTGAGTTTGCCCACGACCGTTGGGCAAGCGGTTGAGACGGGCAAGCGCCTGCACATTTCTTTGGGGAGCGGCGCGGTTGGCGAAGTGAATACCGCCGCGGCATTTGCTGGCCTGACGGTGTTGGAGCAAATCTCGGCCGCGGCCGCAGTGAGCGACAAACCCCCCATCGTGACCACCGCAGATGGGACAGCGATGTTGCTGGCGCAAGACACCCTCCGCCAAGTTTATCAACAACAAAACGCGCTCAATCGTTACGACACGGCTTCAGCCCGGGTGGCCGGTTTATCACCGATGTCATTTGGCGCGGCCCTCACGACTACTTTAAGTGACGAGTCCGTTGCCGGGACGGTTTTGATTGGTTCGGCCACCGAAGAAGTGGTGCTCTTAACCGAAGCCGCGCAACGCGCTCACACCACAACGCTCGCCGCCTCCGACAACCCTGCCACCCAGGCCTTATTGTATGTGACGGCGGATAGCGCTTTGGTGGGCGAAGATTTATTCGCGGGTGGCGCGTATATCAGCCGCCTCCCGATGCATGTCGCTAGCCTGCACGCCCAAGATGTGATGCGTTTGTTAGTGGGGGCGGCGATCATTTTAGGGGTCGTGGCAAGCACGGTGACACGGTGAGCTCACAATGAAACTCCGCGCCTCAACGATCATCGCTATCTCTATCGGGCTCGTCACCTTGCTCGGTTACTTCATGCCGGACCTGCGGTTGATCCGGGTGCAGTTTATCGCGTGGGCTGGGATGTTAGCCGCGGTGGCTGTCATCATTGGTATGTTTAATCTGTTGGGCGTCCATGGCAAAAAAATTGGGGACGGCACGCCGGGTTGGCCCTATAGCATTGTGCTGGCGCTGACCTTGCTCACTGTCCTCACTTTGCCCGCGCTGGGTTACTTGGGCCCATTCGTGCCATTTTTTAAAGACTGGGGTTTTGGCCCCGCGAACGTCGGCAGTACTTTTGTTTTTCAATATGTGCAAACGGCCATCGGCACCTCTCTGTCGGGGCTGATTGTGGTCTTTTTGATCATCGCCGGTTATCGCCTCACACGCCGCCCGATGAAACCAATGTTGATCGCCTTTCTCATGGCCGCCACGATTTCTTTACTCGGCCTGATCCCGCTCCCCGCCGGGCTTCCGGATGTCGGATTGCATACGTTGGGCAATTGGCTCGCGCAAGTCCCAGCCGTGGCTGGTGCGCGCGGTATTTTATTGGGCATTGCGCTGGGGGTGGTCGCCACCGGTCTGCGCGTTTTGTTGGCCGCTGATCGGCCTTACGGGGAATAATACGCATGGCTGTTTTGCGTTGCGCCAACTGCGGCAAGCCCAATCCCGATTTTTTGGATATTTGCCAATTTTGCGACCAGCCTCTCCGGGGTGAGGGTGCGCCCGCGGCGGCTGAATCTGCGCCGGCCGAACCCGTCGAAGCTATCCCTGATTGGTTAAGGGGCGAAGCCGCCGCCGAACCTGAAGCCGCCCCACCGCAACGCCAAGAACAGGATTGGATGTGGAAGGGCACAGGCGGCGAAGCCGAACAGCCTGCCGCTTCAGCGGAGGATGTCCCCGATTGGTTACGCGCCATGCAAGGCGAGTCGCCCGCGCCGGCGGCCGATGAGCCGAGTTCAGCCGCCATCCCAGATTGGTTATCGGGTGGGGCCGCTTCTGATCCTTTTGCCGCCCCTGCCGAATCAGCGGCCGCGATGCCCGACTGGTTAACGGGCGGCACTTCGGCTGAGCCAGCCGCGCCCGCTCCCAGCCCTGCGGCGAGTGACATCCCCGATTGGCTGCGCGGGATGGGGGAGCCGTCCACCGAACCATCTGCCTTTGATGCGCCAGCCTCAGCCGCTCCAGCGAGTGATGTGCCCGATTGGATGAATTCACTCGGTGGCGCACCTGCTGAACCAGCCCCCTCTTTCGGTACACCTGCCACCCCAGCCGCAAGTGATGTCCCGGATTGGATGAATTCACTCGGTGGCGCGCCTGCTGAACCTGTGCCTTCTTTTGGCACACCAGCCGCTCCCGCCGCGAGCGATGTCCCCGATTGGATGAGTTCACTCGGTGGTGCGCCCGCTGAACCGGCACCTTCTTTTGGCGCGTCAGCCGCTCCCGCCGCGAGCGATGTCCCCGATTGGATGAGTTCACTCGGTGGCGCGCCTGCCGAACCAGCCTCGCCGTTCGGCGCATCAGCCGCTCCGGCAAGCGACACTCCCGATTGGATGAGTTCACTCGGCGGCGCACCGGCCGAACCAGCCTCACCGTTCGGCGCATCAGCTGCTCCGGCAAGCGACACTCCCGATTGGATGAGTTCACTCGGCGGCGCACCGGCCGAACCAGCCTCGCCGTTCGGCGCATCAGTCACTCCGGCAAGCGACACTCCCGATTGGATGAGCTCACTCAGCGGTGCGCCCGCTGAACCGGCCCCCTCTTTTGCTGACCCATCATTTGAAGCGCCCGCTGAGCCTGGGCCATCTTTTGCCGCCCCCGAAACAGCGCAACCCTCTTGGATGAGTGAGGCCGGGACCGGATCGGCCTTAGCTGGTGAAACGCCCAGTTGGCTCTCGGCTTTCCGCCCCTCTGGATCAGATGCTACTGAAGGCGCGCTTCCACCGGCCGGGGCCACACCGTTTGGCGCATCAGATGAAATAGCACAGACCGCCCTCCCCAGTTGGCTGGCGGCGCTCAAACCCGCTTCACCCGATTCACCCGGCGGGGCAACCGAGGCCGATACCTATCAAGAAACCGTCGGCCTCCTCGCGGGCGTACGGGGCATTTTGCGCGCTGAGCCACTCATCGCCATGCCCCACAAGAGCAACACCGAAGTCCACAAACTCCTGGTGACGGATGCGCATGTGGCGCAAGCCGATATCTTAGCGGGCTTTCTCAAAGAAGACACTGAGACCTCACCCGAAGCCAAGCGCAAGGCGCGTTTGAGCGTGCCCTTTGAGCGTTGGTTAGTGATGGTGTTGTTGATCGTGGCGGTCATCGTCCCACCCCTCTTTACCCCTGGCATCTTTCCCGTGCCAAGGACGATCAACTTAGCGACTCAAAAAGCGTTCCAGATCATTGATAAATTGCCGAATGACAAACCAGCGCTTATCGCTTTTGATTATGACCCAGCGCAATCCGGAGAATTGAACCCAGGCGCGGAGGCCTTGGTGTCGCACCTCATTCGCCGCGGTGTGCCGCTCATCGGGGTGAGCGCACTTGCTACTGGGGCCGGCGTGGGCGAAGAAGTGTTACGCCACGCCGCCGAGGGCAAATATGCCTACGGCACACATTACACCAACTTGGGCTACATCTTAGGCGGGCCGGTGGGTTTGTACTTGTTTGCGGTCGCGCCCCGCCGCGCGTTTCAAATTGATTTTCAGGGTACCGCTCAGGCGTGGGATCAACCTCTGCTCGCCTCTTTGTGGCCACCCGATGCCGGGCGTTCGTTGGGCGATGAATTGAGTCTCATTGTCCTAATCTCCGCCACCCCTGAAGCGACACGGGCTTGGATCGAACAAACCCGGGCGCTTACCGCCAAAGTCCCAATGATCGCCGTCGTGAGCGCCGGGGCAGAGCCATTGGTGCGCCCCTATTATGAAGGCTCTTATCATGAAGGTGAACAACCGGCGTTGAATGGGCTAGTGACGGGCGTGGTGGGCGCGGCGCAATATGAGCAACAGGCTGGCGTACCGGGTTCGGCTTCCGGATTGTGGGATGCGCTGGGCGGCGGCTTAGTGATGTTGTTGGTGTTATTCGTTGCAGGCAATCTGATCTTTGGCGTGGTTGGTTTCATGCGCCGTCGGAAACGATAACCATGTTGGACTTGATCGGGCCGGTGTTGGCCTTCTCGTTGACCCTCGCGGTGCTGAGTTATCTGATCGGTGATAACCCACTCTACCGGTTGGCGATCCATATTTTCGTCGGCGCAACGGCGGGCTATGCCGCCATTGTCGCGTGGTCAAATGTGATCTACCCGTTGATGGTCGTGCCCATTTTTTCAACCGAGACACTGGGCAATCTTTTAGCGTTCAATACTCTGGCGCTCACGCAACTAATCTCACCCGCCGGTGGCTTATTGTTAGGGCTACTCTTGTTGCTTAAGTCGCGTTCCATTGCATTGGGCAGTGTCGCCACGGCCTTCATGGTGGGGGTGGGGGCGGCCATCGCCATCGGCGGTGCCGTCACGGGCACGCTCTTCCCACAGATCAATGCCACTTCACTCTCGCTGTTGCCTTTTGACGCGGGAGGTTTTAACGGCGTGACCTTGATTGAAAATCTGATCATTATTGTGGGCACCCTCACGACGCTCATGTACTTTTATTACAGTGCGCGCCGCAATGCAGATGGGCTGTCAGGGCGGATGGCGGGCCTACTGCGCCCGCTAAAGTTTGTGGGTGAAGTGTTTATCGGCCTGACCTTTGGTGTGCTATATGCAGGCGCGATGGTCGCGAGCTTGGCCTTATTCTCGGAGCGGATGCTCGCCCTGATTGACATCGCCTCACTGCTGATGACTCGCCTGATGGGGCCAAGTTAACTTATGGCAGAAGTCGCTTTTTCTTCGGATAGTATTTTGACGGTGGATTTTGGCACCGCGACCACGCGCGTGGCATTACTCGATGTGGTCGAGGGCCTCTATCGCTTTGTCGCCGCTGCGGAAGCGCCCTCTACGCTAGGCGCACCTTACCGCGATGCCTCGGAAGGCATGCGCCACGCCCTCCGGCAATTGCAAGACATTACCGGGCGTGGCTTCCTCGACGAAAACGCTAAATTGGTCCTGCCAGCGACGCAAGATGGCTTTGGCGTGGACTCGTTGGTGGCGACCGCGAGTGGTGGCGTGTTAGCGCGGGCGGTGCTGGTGGGCCTCTTGCCAGATGTCTCTATGGAACTGGCGCGTCGGATTGCAGAATCAGGTTACACAACGGTGATGGACACGATCAATCTCACTGACCGTCGCCGCGAAGAAAAACAAATTGACGCCATCCTCAATGCCAAACCCCATGTCATCATCATGGCGGGTGGGACAGATGGCGGCGCGAGCCACGCCCTGCTCCAGATCGCCGATACGGTCAGCACGGCTTGCTTCTTGCTTCCCGGCGCTAAGGCGCATCTGCTCTATGTCGGCAACGCTGAATTGCGCGATAAGATCACCGAAAAATTGGGCAACGCGACCGTGGTGCATTTTGCGCCCAACATCATGCCCCAACTCAGCGAGCCTATGCTAGCCCCAGCGCGGTTGGAATTAGCGCGCGTCTTTGACGACCTGCGCGTCACGCGTATTGGCGGTTTTGGTGAGATCGCGCATTGGGCGGGCGGACGCATTCTGCCCACCGCGCAAACCGAAGCGCAATTTATCCGCTTCCTTAACAACACTGCTTTTGGCAAACGGGGCGTGGTGGGGATCAACCTCGGCTCGGCCGCGACCTCGGTTACGGCCGTTTTCAAGGATGATGTGCGGTCGAACGTCTGCGCCGACTTGGGGATCGGAGTGCATGTCGAAAAACTGCTCACGCTGTCCCCTCTCGACCAATTGAAACGCTGGGTACCGTTCGAGATCAGCGATAGCGAACTCCGCGATTTCGTGTATACCAAAGGCGCGTACCCCCACACCTTGCCCGCTGATACCCGCGACCTGCATTTGGAATATGCGCTCGCGCGGCAGATCATCCGCGTGGCTCTAAGCAAAGCGCGCCACAATTGGCCGCTCCAGTGGGCCGGCCCGCGCCCTGAAGTGTTGCCAACCTTGGACGTGATTATGGCGGGCGGCGCGACATTTGCGCGCGGCCCCCAACCGGGTGTCACGGCGTTGCTCCTGCTCGACGCCCTGCAACCGATTGGCATCACTCGCTTACTGGTTGACCAGTATCATCTCGCGGCGGGACTCGGTGGTGCGGCCTATCTCAACCCATTAGCCGTTTCGCAAATTTTTGGGACCGGCGCGTTTCTCGAACTCGGCACGGCCGTTTCGCTCATGGGGCGCGCGCGAGCGGGTGAGGTGGTGTGTTCTGGAAAAGTGGTAGATGAAGCCGGCACTGAAACCGCCTATGAAGCGCGCGCCGGAGAGATGACCCTGGTGCCTTTCCCGGTGGGTCGTAAAGGCAAGCTCTCTTTGAAGCCCAAAGCTGGCGTTAACGCTGGTTTTGGTGCCGGACGCACGCATACTTTGGATGTAGTGGGGGGAGCGGCCGGGATCGTTTTTGACGCGCGTGGTCGTTTATTAAATTTGCCAGCGGCGGCAGAGAAGCGGTTTGAATTGTTAAAGAAGTGGCACACGAGCGTCGGAGGGAGCGCCTAAGCCATGGTTTACGTCCCTCCCACCGTTCACGTTAATTTGTTGGCGACCATTCGCCGCGACCGCTTCTTACCAGTGCCAGGCGAAGTGTTGGTGCAAATCCAACAGCACGTAGAGGCGAACACCGTGATCGCGCAAACGATCATCCCTGATTCGCACTCGATTAAACAAGTGGCCCAAGAGCTGGGCGTGCCACCAGACAAGATCGGGCCGTTCATGGTCAAGCAAGATGGCGAGGCCGTCAAGAAAGACGAACCCATTGCCGTCCGGAAAACCACGTTTGGATTAAGCACCATCACCGTCCGCTCGAATGTGGATGGCGCGTTGGTGATCACAGGCGATGGCAAGGCGTTATTGGCCGCCTATACTAAAAACTTTGAACTCCGGTCAGGGTTCCCCGGCATAGTCCAAAATGTGGTAGATGGGTTGGGCGCTGTCATTGAAACCACGGGTGCGGTTGTCGAAGGCATCTGGGGGAACGGCAAACAAGACTATTCGGTGATGCGCGCAGTGGGCGCTGGCCCGGCGGACCCGCTCAAACTTGAACAACTCGAGATGGGCTTGCGTGGCAACATCATCGTTGCGGGCGCGCTCTTGGACACCACCGCCTTCAAGCGGATGGATGAAGTGGCGATCCGGGGACTGATCGTCGGAAGCATGCGCGCTGAGCTAATGTCCGCCGTGCAAAAATTAAGTTTTCCGGTGTTAGTCACCGATGGCTTCGGCGACGGTGGTTTTTCAACAGTGGCTTATGCGCTCCTCTCGGGCAACAATGGGCGCGAAGTGTGGGTAGATGGCACGCCAGCCGACCGTCATACTGGAACGCGCCCCGAAGCCATCGTGCCGCTCCCCGGCCCCAACACGCCTCCGCCCAATTTAGCCAGTGGCGACTCATTGGCGGTGGGCAAGCGCGTGCGGATCGCGCGCGGCGTGGCCCAAAGCCGGATCGGCACGGTGAGCGCCCTCAATGACAAGGCTATGACGTTGCCCAACGGGTTACGCACGCGCTTGGCGACCATTGAGATTGAGAACGACCCTAATAACCGGGTGATGGTGCCGGTAGCGAATTTAGAAATTTTGGAGTAGGCTTAGAAGTTATTAAGCATCAGCATTTACGAGCGAGACTTTC
>Ga0315912_10001473_pt1 | contig 28623 bp, 30 predicted proteins | sample VfabasoilMG_FD_204469 | JGI IMG/M metagenome (GOLD analysis project Ga0315912, IMG submission 204469) | Garden soil microbial communities collected in Santa Monica, California, United States - V. faba soil | ecosystem: Environmental > Terrestrial > Soil > Garden | place: USA: California...
AAAACTTCTGTCGATTCCATGGCGAGCCAAATGTCTCTATCACCGAACCATCTTTTCGGACAAGATCAACCCGACCGTAGGCCACTCGTGCCCCAGATGAACCACCTTTGAGATTGAGTGCGACTCGTGCGAGGACATGCTCATCCACGAAATAGTCGTCGGCCCCGAGAAAATATACCCAATCCCCCTGGGCGACCTTCAACGCCTTGTTCCAGGCGTGATAAATTCCCCGATCAGGTTCAGTGACCCAATAGGCAATCTTCTCGCTGTTTCGTTTCAAGACCTCGACCGTGCCGTCCTTGGAGGCGCCATCGATGACAATCAATTCTTTACGTCGAATGGTTTGGCCCGACACACTCGTGATGCATCGTTCCAGCGTCGCCACCGCGTTAAATGTCGCGACGACCACGGAAATCAGCGGCTCGCCCTCGATGTCATTCGTCTGCATCGTCGCGTCCAGCCCTGAAGGCACATGCCTCCGGGGTTCCGTTTCGATCAACGGCATGTTCACCTTGAAATACCTGCACCATGCGTCATGTGGGACTTCGTTGCCCCACGCACATCTTCATACAGCGCCATATACCGGTCGCCCATTACGGTCAGGCTATACTCGGACACTGCCTTTCCGCGAGCCGCCTGCCGCAAATCAGCCGGATGCGGATGCTCCAGCAGCCACCGTATTCCTTCGGCCAACTCCGCCGAACTGAACGGTTTCGCCAACCAGCCGTTCTTCCGGTGCTCGATCATATCGGGCAATCCATTAACGGCAAAGGCCGCGCATGGCGTTCCACAGGCCAGCGCCTCGGCAACGGTATTGGGCAGATTGTCTTCACGGGAAGGACACACAAACACATCCGCCGCGGAATATGCTGCCGCCAGGATCGCATCATCCGTAACACTGCCCAACTGACGCACCGCTACATACGGCGCCTCGTCGATGACGACATTACCCTCGCCAAAGACCAACAGGGTGCACGGCCACTCCAAGCCGCGCAAGGCTTCGCGCAGCAAATCCCATCCCTTCCTCGGATCCGTCATGGCCTGTGCGCCAAACAGCACAACAGGCTTATCGGACGGTACGCCGAGCCGCACGCGCGCAATCTGGCGGTCGAGCGGCTTAAAAGTCTCGGTGTCCAGTCCGTTGGGGATTACTTCGATACGCCGGCCTGCAAACAAACTGCTTTGCTTGGCCATCTCCGCCTGCCAACGGCTTGGCGTCACCACTGTGATGTCGAGCTGTTGAAACACCTTGGTTTTCCTGCGCATGAGCATTCGCGAATAATCGTCCTCTTGTTGACTGCCGAGTTGCGGGCAATGCCCACAGAGCTTCTTGAAGCCTTCGCAGCCCTGAGTGTAATGGCACCCACCGGTGAAAGCCCATGCATCATGCAGGGTCCACACAATCGGACAAGTCAATTTGGCGAGCTCCTCCACTCCTAACATGCCGGCGACAACCCAATGCAAATGGACGATGTTCGACCTGAAACGGGTCAAACGGATGCGCAGTGGATTCGACCAAAGGTCAGGGGAAAATATTGCTTGCTGCCGCTGAGGATACAAATACAGTGGGATACGGTCCAGACGAGCGAATGCCCGAACCCCGAGACCCAGCACAGACGTGCGCAAGCGCCCGCTGACGTCTCGATCGCCACCTTCTTTCGTCAACGTAAGGTAATGGACGTCCACGGAACGGCGTCGGATTTCCGAAAAAATGCGATAGGCCGCACGAGCGGCCCCCCCGCTCCTTTCGAAAGTATTGACAAACAGCACGTCCATCTTGCCTCTTGGTGAACCCAGGCCGTTCGCGTGGCTCACGTCAGAACTATTGTCCGATCAAAAATACACGATCGAAGGGCGTGCGTTGGTTCTGCTTCCAATACTACGATGCTCTCACGAAGGTCGCGTTGCTGCCTTCAATGGCGACGCAACGCATTCCCGAATGAACCAGAAGCGCAATGTGGCGACTAATTCGCTCAGGAGCCTGAGCATCCAGAGGAGTGTGTGCTTCATCAAATTCAATAAGCAGTAATCGTGGCAAAGAACCAGACCTCACCATGTCCTCGATGACGCCATACTCCGCACCTTCGATATCGATCTTCAACAGATCGATCGCTCGATCTCCCTGCCGATCCATGATGCTGGAGAGACGAAAACAGGGCGCGGTAAAGTATTGATCGGTTTTTTGCAGGTTCATGACCGAGCAGGACACATGCGTGGGGTTTTGAGGCAGATAAAATTTCAATTCGGCATCCGTACCGGCCAACCCGACTGGGAGAATCTGCAATCTGTCGAGGTGCGCTACGGTAATTGAGTAAAAATCGGCGGTGCTATTATTTATGGGGAACCGTGTGCCTATCCGTACGGCATTTTGGAGATTCTGAAAATGCTGAACAGCCCTCGGCGTCGGATCGATGATTCGAACGTGACAGCCATACCGTTCAACCAAGGCACATTCGAAACTAATATCTTCGCCGGCCCCTGCGCAGTAACACAGGCTATCTGTCGTGAGTCCGCTATCTGCCGGAATGATCCAACCGCCGTACACAGTGCCAAGGCGCAGCAGTTTCTGCGGTGGAAACAGTCCGACCGGATCGACGGAGGAAAGCAGCAGGGATGCGTTCGCTGCCCCGCCCTTGGCCAGATTGCGCAACGATCGAACCGCTCTCTCAAAAAGCTGCTTAACAGCCACTGTCGATATGATTCCTTCCCGACTACGTGCCCAACCGATGCAGAATGCGAGTGACTAACGAACGCTTGGGCGGTGCAAAGGCATCATGAAAGCTGCGGGCGATCTGCGCATCAACGTTGTCGGCAGCACAAAACTCCCGCGGCCTCCATTGTTCATCGAATATCGTATGCTCCCGCCGTGGATCAACCCCGCAATGCATACCCGTATTATCCAGCCCGATATTCATGACCAGAGTCTTAACCGGATAGATGCAATGCATGCGATTCGCATGATGGGCATAACAGAATCGTATTGCCCAGGAGTCGATACGACCTTCATATTGCATCTTCAGCATCCCACTCATGTCGGGACCTCCTCGATTAAACAATTCCTGCGCGGTCCTGTCCCGCGCAAAAGTATTGTAATCCGCCATGCCCCAATCGATCCGCTTCCAGCGGTCGCCCCATGTCGCCCATCCCCAGGAGCAACATCGGAAGGAAGCGTACGTATCCCATGGATAGTGACTTGGGATCGGCATGGTTTTCACAGGGAAATTGTAGGCGCCGATGGAAAATGCCTTCGGATCATTCTCGTAGTGATCAAGTGCCGCATTCATATACTCAAGAAAATACGGCGATGTTACCAAATCATCCTCCAGCACGATGATACGCCCGTATTGGTTCAGCACCACTGTCACACCATCGATGATGGAATTGGCTAATCCCCAATTCCTGTCTCGCTCGACGACTCTGACCGACTTGAATCCTGCTATCTTCCGGATATATTCCCGCACATCACGTACCGACTGCTCTGTCTCAGGAGTTTTCCAGGCATCCGAGAAGATGAACAGATCGCTTTCGGCGGCCAGATCATTTTTCCGCAGTGCTTCTACTGTTCGGCAGGTGTGTGTGAAACGGTTATAGACGAACAACACAATCGGTGCGGCTTTCATTTCTTGATCTCAGTGCAAATCAACACAGCAAATACCCAGCAGGAAACGGCAACGGGTAGGCAGCGCACCATACAAATCCCTCATTGACAATCCGTCTTCTAGGCCTGCTTGGCTCCTGTTCATCCCACCTATTTATGAGGTCCTTCGTCGCGGTGAAGTCACTCTTCCGGTTGCGTCTCCCTGACCCGGCGGAGAAACTCATATTCCACGTTCAGCTGTTCCTTGAGCGCATCGAGACTTTTTTGATGAATTTCTGCTTTGTATTCGGTCTTACGTATATGAATGGTTTCCAGGTTCAGTCCAGTTTTTGCATTCAGCTTCTCGACACCTTGCGCGAACTCCTCTGTAAACATATAGTGTGAAAGTCCCTGTACCCTCTCCAACGCCTCCTCAATGTCGTACTGTGCCGAAAACATGTAGAGCTGGTTGCACAACTCCTCTTTTGGAATGTTTCGCAAAAAATCGTCAAAAGAATTGCCCAACCATTTCCCTTGGACCGACATACCGGGATGCGCGATCTTGTTGACCTGATAGTCCATCAGCATGTTATAGAGCGAAATGACTCGCCGCACGGGATCACGAAAACAGGTCACCGTAAACGTTCTCTCTGGAAGTTTCAGCGCATGCAATGGCACGTGCGAAAATGCGTAGAAGTAGTTACCTTGGTTGATGTACCTGACATTCCAGGCGACGTACGCTTTGTCATCACTGATTACGCGATGGATCTGCGCCAAACGCGCATACAGCGATGCTGAATCTTCCCCTGATATCTTGAGGAAACTTTGATTCAGCGATGTCCCCCCGGTCTTTCGTATATGCACATGGTATATACGTTTAAATCCGCCAAAATCGTACCGAGCCGTCATGGCACGAAACCGGACTTGATCGAGGGGTGACTTGAGTTTCCCCCACACCCTCCCTATAAACTGTGACGCGTTCATGCCGCCTCCAACGCCGCCTTCGATCAAAAAGACCTGGCAACTATGCCACGGCGTACTAACTCACCCGATACCTGACTAACACACTCATCAAGACCCAACTGACCGGTTTCCACGGTGAGCTTGGGCTGCTCAGGAACTTCCTAGAGGATGAAATTCCCGCAAACTCAGAAATCTGTCCCGCACGTACCTTCTTATGCATTCCCTCTGCATCCCGTACCTCGCAGACATCGAGTTGATTTCCCGGACCCCGATAATCCTGTGAACCAGAAGATTGCCTCACGATGGCCATTCCGGGCTCCGCGCGTGCCCAATTCACAGTGGCATGCTGCCAGACCACGTTGGACGAAATCGAAGCTTCGCTGCATAGAGCCATCGGAAGGCTGTGTCCGAGCTTAGTCGACACTGACATCCTCTCTTGAGGACTGCAACTAGTAGCTCGCCGACTATTGCCCACACATCCACTTGTCCGGTGCCATTTGAGATACCAATCTGCTTCTATTTCTCGCCACCGCACTGATAGACACGTAAGACCGTCTTACCTGTTCGAATCCAGATCCGAAACAAATTAGGGACTATCCATATGGGCTCGGAAGCGAACACTATAAATGAAGACCAATAGACAGGATTAGCGGCAGACTTCTTCGAATACAGCTTCTTCAGAAAGTCGGGGAAGGATGTCCCCTCGGTCGTCCGGTAACCCGTCGTCTCACTGTTTAGTTCGATCAACAGCTCAGGGCTCGTTTCACACTTGAACCCCTTGCGATGTGCCCTGATCGTGTATTCGTAATCCGATAAATAATGAGGGAGAAGCCAGGGGTGAAAATTCCCAATCTCCCGCACGTCCGCCCAGTAGGCAAACAACCCTCTTGTTGATAAGCAATTAATCTGGTCAGGAGAACTCGCAGCCTTGAAGCACAATCGGCTGAAATCCACAGTCACGCCGGTTTCTATGGCCTCTCCAATCCCAGGCTTTACAAATTGCGAGAGCACCAAAGTGTGCCGCTTGGCATCCATGATGCGGACAGCCCTTTCCAAATAGTCCGGGGCGAATCTGACATCATCATTGATAAACAATACCACCGCTTCATCCTGAACACCGCTTGTCCTTAACCAATTCAACCCCTGCTGTAGGCTTCCTGCCCACCACCAATCACCCCTGCCCTGCAGGACCGTCGTCGAGAGTATCCGAGCCTGTACCATTTCAGCAGTCCCGTCCGTCGAGCCATCATCGATCAGTACCAGGTGATAATCATTGAACGTCTGTGCAGCCAGGCATTCGATAAACCTTCGCGTTATTTCTTTCCGGTTGTGCACCGGAAGCAGGATGTATACTTTCGGCATTATGGCTTGCGAAGAAAGAAGAGCCGATTGTCACCCAATCCTAGTGCATCAAAGACACGCGTGATGACGTGATTGACTTTACACCGGTGGGCTATTGCAAGGGCTCTTCTCCCGACTCGCCCCATAACGCTCCACGTTTCCCCCGGCGCCCAAAAGACAGACGGTACGCCCTCCGATGGATACGTCAGTAGATGGAGCCATTGATAATGCAACCAGCCCGATGTTGTAATCGTCATTGTTCGATCCACAACTAAGCCGGCTTGTTCCGCAACCATTCGCATCGAGTCAAGGCTAAAAAACTGCAGATGATATGGCGCATGCCAATTGATCCACTTCCTTCCAAATACTTTCGCTCCCCATCCGTGTTCGTTTGGCGTGCTAAGGATAGCGATCCCTTGAGGCTTCATCACTGTGGCAATTCCACGCAATGTCTCTATTGGATCAGTTACGTGTTCAACCACCTGATCTAACGTGACATAATCAAAACTGTTCGGCTTATAGTTGCTCGGATCAAACAGTCCTACGTGAACATTGAACCCATATTTATCCGCCACACGCCGAATATTTTCGTCGGCTTCAACACCCCACACTTCACATCCCCTCACCTGATGATAGGCCAGCGTGTAACCAAACCCACAGCCAATATCAAGGACACGAACATTGCGTGGCACCCAACGAAAGGCCGATGACCCCTCCCCATTCAACCACGAGACAAGGCCTCGCATTTCCCGAGGTGGAGCAAACTTGTCTAGCTCTAGTTTGGATCGCGGATAAAACTTGGAATAGAGCTGCGCAAGTTCCTGAGGAGAAAAGGATGCATCGAGATGTTTGTGTCCGCACGACCTGCACTCACGTAAGGCAAATCGGCCTGGATACCCGTAGCGATCATCATAGAGATCGGTTTGACTAATTTGGCTTGGATACCTGCAAATAGGACAAACAGGGCTCGTGTGCTCCTCGTGAAGCAGATGACGTTCAACTGTGGTCACTTCAACCGACAAGTGCCCTTAACCTTTGATGATTCGATCATGCGACGGAATAACGCATTGTGCACTGACTCAAGTTCCCAAAACGAGTAACATGTGATCTGGGCCTAAAGCGGGCAACCCGCGATACTGACCACGCAACATGCCCCTCACAAATCCTTGTAGCCGCGCTTGAAGCGAGTGACGATATCCGATTGAGGCATAGGTGTGCACACACCTCTCCATTGTATAGGACGCACACTCTTTGAAAAATCTGACAGATGGGAAGACAATGTGCTCTGGATACGATGCGTACCACCAACGCTGCTGAGCTAGACGAGCACTTACACTCTCCATATTACCCGTGAGGATGACAAGCCGACCTCCAGATCGCAATCTGCGACGACACGCCTGAATAAAGGCCCGTACGTCATACAGGTGTTCGATCAGATCGAATGCGGTGATGACATCGAAGTCTTTGTCCTCTAACGCCTCAAAAGAAGGAAACCAGGCATGTCCCTTTTGTTCGAGCAACCCACGGGTATTCGAGGAATACTCCACCCCCGTTGTCACACATCCTCGTTTCCTGGAAAAATCAAGCAAGTTTCCAGCGTTACAACCTACATCCAGGTGTTCTTTACCCTGTGTAAACAGTCGGGATAACTCAACTATGATCTCCTGTGGCTTATGTTGTTCGAAGGCGACAGTTGACCAACGCCTGGTACTATCACTCTGAGAATATAGCTGCTGCGCCGCAGACTCCGGCAACACGTTTTGAACTATTCCCGATCCACACTGATCGCACTTCCAGAGCTCAGGGGGAAGCTCCAGCGTTACGCTGGTTGATGAGAAGAGAACTGGAAGTTCATAGGTAATACAGCCGACCTGACTTAACTGTGGCGAATCACAAAGAGGACATGTGAGTCGGCGAAAGTCGTTCAACATCCTTCCGGCCACAGATTGCCCCCATGTGCTTCAGCGATCTGCTGATAGAGGTCCAAATCTGACTTACTGTCAACCTCATACCACGGCTGTGTGACTGGCACAGTGGAGATCGGCACACGCTGTTCGATCAGTCTTTGAATCAAGGTCGTCATATCGAGTCTATCAATGGCGTCAGGCTTCAAGGTCCCTAGAAACGCTTCGACCCTACTCCAGCCGCTTGGTGTAAACCGCAGAAGGCCCATATATTGGCCTTCAATTTCAGAGAAGGCAGTCGGCTTTCGTCCAATCTCCAGCAGCCGGCCATCGCTATCGATCCGGAAGGTTTCTGCGTCCACCAGTGGATCGCCGAAACGGCGCTGCCACAACTGCCTCCAGTTCACATCGTATGTGATGACGATATCTCCCTCTGCGCGAACAAGCATGCGGACCGTCGACGCGGGAAACACGATATCCGAGTACGTTACAATACAGGTATCTGCACGAAGCCATTGTGAAGCGCACGCAAGCGAAACGACCATGTTAGACTCTGCCCATCGCACATTCTCAAAGCAGTGAAGTCCGGAAAATGTGAGTTGTGACGAGCGGTAGCCCCGCACAATGCCGATTTCTTCAATGCCGCCTCCACGCACTGCTTCCAATTGCCAATCTAGCAAAGTTTTCCCTCCTAAGACGGAAAAACATTTCGGCTGGCTGTCGGTCAATCCTCCCATGCGACTGCCTCTGCCGGCAGCCAGTATTATGGCCTTCATATGACTTTCCCCGTTATCTTAAACAGCTCCCGAATCATCGTCACATCTTCGTCAGGGAACGGCACAAGACGCTCAGGGTGCCACATAAACCCATATATGTTATGCACACGGTGGCGGACGGCCTTGACCACACCATCTTGGGCCACAGCACAGACTTGAAGATCGGCAACCGTGCGAGTCGTTCCATAACGGTGATAGCTATTGACCTTGCGGCGAGTCCCTCCAACGACTATTTCTTGCACATCTTTGACGTGCCCATCGACCGGGCCCAACTGCACACCAAAATAATGCTGGATCAGCTGCATCCCTCGGCATATCCCAAGCACAGGAAGGTTGTGCTCAATCCCAAATCGTAAGAGCTTCAGCTCTGTTTCATCCCGTTCGAGCACATTTCCTCCGCACGCAGCAATATCATTACCGCCGGTCAGAACGACTCCACGGATTGGCAATTCCCTGACTATTCCATCTACATGACCCGGACTATTCGGAACCAGCACCGGAAGAAGTTCACATGCCGAAAGAAAAGTCGTCCACCGTTGGTCAAGTGCATCACGACGCTCATTTCGATCAGAGATGACATCCACGCGCTGTGTCACGGCGACAAGGTTCACGAGAGTTCCTCAACCCGTCGCTCAGCACAGTCGATTCGTAACCGTCTTGCTTTTGACCACTGACCGAATAACGCCTCTCCAGCCCCGATCACAGATGGCAGGCCTAACTCGTTCGCGCGAATGGCCATGTGGCTGTTGACTCCGCCATACGCTGTCACCAATCCGGCAATCTTGTGTGTGAACAACCAGTCATAGCCTGGATCTGCGCTGGGAATGAAGACGATTCCACCAACGAGCCGTTCTTTTTCATCTGGCCGCACGACCAATCCAGTCACACAGCCCTGTGTCACGAAATTCGGTTCGCATTCAGAGACATGAAACGCCCAAACGTCTTCAGGCTTGGTAATAAGCTGTGGCAACCACAGCTGCCGCGTTTGGCCATATCGACTTTTCCCCTCGGCAATTGACTGCGCCAACACCGTTCGTGGGTCATCTGCCCCGGCATACAACTCGCGTATGCACGCAATATTGGCATAGGCAAGCTCTTCGGGAACAAAACCCAACTCTCCCCCCCATTCACAGAAGAGAGAGATCGCATCGGAAAGGTTTTTTGTGAAGACGAACTTGGCGTGTTCACGCAGTTCAATACCGGCCTGTAGGAATTCGAACAGCTCCATCACGTCCATGGAGAGCCTATGCTCTTGCAACAGCTTGGCAATGGTCCTCATCTGTGCGATTTTTAGAGCAAAGGGCGGTGAGTTGCCTTGTGCATCATGCTCGGAACGCCGGTCGCCAAGATAGTCATCGGGCGTTTCGTCGTAACGTGGTGAAAGAATGTCATACGTTCCTGGGCGTAGATGTCCATACCGCGAGAGAAATTCTGCTCGATCAAGGGTCCGCAGATCGCGTGCGAGTTTGGTCCCGACAGTTGATAGCCCGCGCAAGAACCGGTCATGGTCGTCCTGGCTTAAGACGCCCACTCGAACCAGCGATTTGAGCATCTGAACGGCAATAAATCCTGCTCGAGCCAGGCCAGCGAACGGCAACGTTCCGTACCGCTTACAGTCCTCCAGCAGCCAGTAGATGCATGACACCCGTTCCATACCTGACGTAAGAATCTGATTCCGCCTGTTTTCCAGCACATCTAATTTTGAAGCATCGGTCTTCCAGAGGCCGTTTTCACGATTGACGATACGATTCGTCAACAAGCGCAAACTTTCCGCCAATTGTGTTCGTTCACTTTCGCTGAATCCATATTCGGCCAGTTGCTTGAGCCTGTCCTCCAGATCCAAGGTGTAGCAGGAGAAAACAATCTCGAATTCGACTTTGTCGTGGAGAGACGGGGTGGCGATCAGTCGATCAATGTAGTAATCCACCAACCTGTCAGCCAAAGTGCCGTCCACATCCTTGGGGATGAAGGAATTAAAGGATAGACGGACATCGATGTATGGCTGGCCGCCGAAGTGCACAAGGAGCGGAAAACTGCGCAAGTTGCGATAGCCGTAATTGTCGCGTTGATAGGCCCAAATTGCATCGGTCACTAATTCCCTGTAGAGCGACAACGCCAGCGGCCTTGGCCGGACTCCAATAATTTCCGCAGGATTCCAGTCCGGCATGACACCGAAGACCGTGGACCGCCCGTGCAAAAAAGGGTGCGGCTGCTGCATGACCAGCACTTTGTCAGCGATGCGGGTCAGCAACGCCCTATGCTGTTTAGATTCAATTGGCGGTTGCTGTAATACGAGAGGGCGGACCTGCAGAAGATGAAGGGCATTTCCTGGCCCTCCAATCGCAAACTCGATGTCTAAAGGATGACTTGAGAATAGCGCAAGCAATTCGTCGAGCAGCTTGAGCACACAGACTATTTCAGGAGGGAGATTCTGAGCCTGGGACGTCGCCACAAACGTACGCGGTCGGCCTATGCCGCTCGTCACAGCCGTCGTGTCTGCCCCGATGGCATAATTCACCACTCGATACGGCGCACCAGTGGCCGGATCGTGGCTAAAGGCCACCCCGGACAGGCGCACATCAGTGAGCATCGGCTGCACAAGCACTTCGTCCGTTGAGTTACCCTTTGCGCTGTAGGAGCCGATGACTTGTTGGACCGCCGCTTCCAACGCCGCCATTCCTGACACATTCAACACGGTGGTATAATGTCCCGCCAACGATGCCTCGGAAGAATCCTCGCGGAGAGCACTGGACCGCACAGCCAACGGCCTGTCGCCAAACCGTGTATTCATCTCAGTCAGTAAGCCCTGCGAGTTCCTTCGCCAGTCCTCCACAGTAAACCACTTCAAAGGCAAGACTTCTGCTGAGGACAACTGTCCTAGCAACGACTCCAATGTTCGTGCTTTTGTGCTCAGCTTTGGCTTATCTAGACTCATCTTGCTTCAGATGGCTTACAAGCCACCCATGCACGCGTCAGATACGTGGCCTCAATGATCTGCGAGTCAGCAATCCGCCGTTCGACCCAGGCTAGGAATTCACCGAATTTTTGCGCGCCGAGTTGAACGCGCAAATCGTTCACCGATCGCCATGCACCAACATATCGTTCTCGCGTAAAACAAATCGTGTGTTTAGATTCCATATAGGTCACAGCACAGAACTTCCCGCACAATTCTAACCGCTCTGTCAGTTTCTCTGTGAATGCCGATCGACCAGATGATACACGATTGATTTCACCGCCCTTAAGTTCTGCCAGATATTCCTCAATCTCGATTAGCATTGGATTCACTTCGATCAAGCGAGGGTTCCATAAGGCCGCAAAACAGCCTCCAGGTCTCAAGAGACGGTCGAACTCTTCAATGGCCTGGTTAAAGTCTGCCCAGTGAAAAGAAGATGCCATTGAAATTAGATCCGCACTACGAGAATTGAGGCCGGTATTTTCTGCCGCGCCTTTGCGCCACACTATATTTCCGTTTTCGGGATTGGCAGCGCCCTGTCCGCGCATATCTTCATTCGGTTCTACTGCCGTAACCGATCGCACCCCACTGGCAGCTAGCATTCTTGTAAAAATACCCGTACCAGCTCCAACATCGACCGAATCGACCTCAGAAGGTGGTCGTCCAACAATTCCGAGAATCGCTCGTACTATTGCCGGAGCATAATCAGGTCGGTACCGAGAATAGTCTTCTGCAAGCCCAGTGAAATCACCATGCTTCATGCCAACACCAATCAATGAATTGTTATTAATCAATCTCCAAATGTCGAATTACCTTCGTCAGGGTATCTTCGGCGGTCAAGCCTGGCTCCCATTTAACATGCACGTCTGGGGCTTGAGGCTCGTCCACTTCAACATCCACTCCAGCAACATTCGCGAGCTCGCCCAGGGTTGCACGCTCATAGATCCGTTTAGGATCTCGTCGCTTCAACTCAGCCAGAGGCACCTCCAAGTAGATTTCCACATAGCCCGGCATATGGGCGCGGTTCCAATCATGGACCTCATGAAACAGGGAAATGGTAGCGATAGTGACATCCACGCCCTGTGCCGCAATCAAGGCGCACAATCGAGCGTATCGAAAGGCCAAGTCGATCCGTTCTTCTCTTGTATGTGCATGGATGGCTCCAAGCACTTCACGCAGATGGTCGCCATCTAACATAACCACGTGATGACCGCGAGCACGCAAGTAGCTTGAGAGTCCTCTGCACAGAGTGGTCTTTCCAGCTCCAGAGAGGCCAGTAATCCAATAGACTGATCCAGGTGCAAGATCTGCTTTCAACGCAGGCGGCTTCCCTTAAAAGACAAGAACTGAGCAACAGTTTCTTTTACTTGCGTTGTTACCATTTGAGACCACGGCTGAATCTCATTCCGCTTGCGCCGGGCGATCTCGCAGATCTGCGTCAGATACCGATCCACTTCCTGAACGAGCTGCTTTCTCTCATTCGGATTCAAACCTGCGCGATCCATCAGGTGAGGAGTGACGGATACTGCAAATTCACACACTCTTCCGATCAGGCCAGATTCTGGCCGTTCGGCCCCTTGCATCCCGTTGCGAAGGCTCAATTGGCGCGACACCTCCGCCAAGCTGCGGACAAGTTGCGCATGTCGCGCAAAATCCGGCTCCTGACTTTTATCTCCCAGAGCCACATACCCGAACTCTTCGAGAAGATATCCACATCGCCGAGAGACCTGTTCCATCTCTACTTTCAGCTCTGGAACCGCACTCCACTCCCTCGGCATGCCCTTCCGATTAATTACTTGCTCATCCTCAGGGTGTTCTTGGCGATATTGTGCCTCAGCAGCCGCTGCTTTCTCGAACGTGGATTCCTCCACCGCCCGATGAAGATCCGCATCTGACACCTTGATGCTAAGCGCGTTCAATGTCTTTCCCAAAGTTGCAACCGCATCGGCTTTGTAATCTTCAAACCGGACGACATGCACCCGATCGCACATCGCCCAGCTCCGAACAAACAGAATCCAGTTATCGACCTTGTCTAATAATGACCATGGATCAAGAAACGACAGAAATTCCTTAAATGTCAGATCGGTTGCTTCTCGGCGGAATCGAGAGTACAGGGCATCCCGGGGATCTCGAACAAAAACCACGATCTCCTGCTGGCGTGTTGTCGAACCAGGCCATTCATGGGTCCAGCGAACCTCGATGTCATCTCTAAAAGTAAACGAATCCTGACGGCTCAAAATGGGCAACCACTTTTTGAGAATCTGTTGATGAGAAGTCACCGTCCATGCGCCATCCTTGTACTGCCACATATCAGGACGAGAACGTCGAAACGTACGAATCCCTAACTCCAAGAAACAGTTAATCAACCACGTCGCTCCGCTCGGCTCTCTCGGGGAGACGAGCAGGATTTGTTTTGTGCTTACCACGCTTCTAACCGCCAGTCAGCCGATTGGTTGACCAGTCCCCATCTATGATCAAATGGAGTCCCGTTACGGAATGTTGGATAGACTTCAAAAGTCTGAAAATGATCGATCCATTCAAGGAATGTCAGTTTGGGATCAAAAGCGCCTGCGCTGATCGTATAGACGCCCGGCATCAATCCTAGTCCTTTCGTTCGATAGGAGAGCCGATACTTTCCGCAACTGATCTCAACCATTCCTTGATCACGCTGATGCGTGCTCAGCAGCGGTCGTCCTGTTGAATCAAAGACGATCAACCAAAAGGACATCGCTCCCTCAAAGAGAGACTCAATGGTTAGCTCAAGTTGAATGTCCTCTCCGATAAGAAACGCCGTCTTTGGCTCCCTGCTTATGCCCATCAACGACGCCCCTCTGAAGAGGATAGAGCCATTCCCTTTCACACGCATGGCAGCGCTTATTTCAACCGACGACTCACGGTTGTCTACCTGGTTATAATTCGCGATTACCGCAGCCGTTCGATCAAATTGCTTGAGACGACCACGCTCCAAATACATGCACTTGTCGCAGAGCGAACTAATGGAGCCCAGATTATGGCTGACAAAAAGCAACGTTCGTCCGTCACGACTCAATTCTTCCATTTTCTCAAGACAGCGCTTTTGGTATTCCGTATCTCCAACTGCCAACACCTCGTCGATAATGAGAATGTCAGGATTGAGATGCGCCGCTACTGAAAAAGCGAGACGCATGGTCATTCCTGACGAAAACCGCTTGACTGGAGTGTCAAGAAACGTTTCAACTCCTGAAAATTCAACAATCTCATCGAACTTCTTATCGATTTCAGCCTTGCTCATGCCGAGTATGACACCGTTGAGATAGATGTTTTCTCGCCCGGTGAGCTCGGGATGAAAGCCTGTACCGACTTCAAGCAGACTGGACACACGGCCTCGAATTTTAATTTGGCCGGAGGTTGGCTCGGTGATACGGCTCAAAATCTTGAGCAGGGTCGATTTGCCGGCGCCATTGCGGCCGATGATTCCGACCCGATCCCCTTGCTCAATGTTGAAATTGATATCTTTGAGCGCCCAGAAGGTTTCATGCGTCGCATCGTCCTCCGGCTTGGCGAAGGGATGGGTCACTTTGTGGACAAACCGCTTTGCCCCGTTCGCCAGCACATCCCGCAACGCCGTATACCGCTCCCGCGCTTGATGGCCGATGATGTATTTCTTCGACAGATTTTCGACGGCGATTGCGACGGCCATTAGATCACGTCCGCAAAACTTTTTTCCATCTTCCGAAAATACAGGATGCCGGTAATCGCACTTAGCAGAGCAAGTACCAGAGAAAGCCAAATGCCAGGCCAATACAATTGGTTCTCTCCCCCCAGGATCGCCCAACGAAACCCATCAATCACGCCCACCATCGGGTTGAGCGAATACAGCAGTCGCCACTGTTCAGGGACGATGGCGCTGCTGAATCCGACCGGCGAAACGTAGAGGCCGAACTGCACGACAAAGGGGATGATATAGCGGAAATCCCGGTACTGGACATTGAGTGCCGCAATCCACAGACCGGCTCCCATGGAAGCTACGACGGCAACAGCTAGAAACAGCGGCAGGGTCACGATCCGCCAGTCAGGCACCACGCCATACCAGAGCATCAACCCAACCAATAGCACTCCCGATATCAGAAAATCCACGAGGCCCACGATCACCGCGCTGACCGGCACGACCAACCGGGGGAAATACACCTTAGAGATCATATTGGCGTTGCTGATCAAGCTATTCCCTGCTTCGGCAAAAGCATTGGAAAAAAACTGCCAGGGCAGCAGTGCGGCAAACACTAAAATGGGATAGGGCATCCCGTCGGAAGGCAGCTTGGCCAGCTTGCCGAAGACGAACACAAAAACGACCGTAGTCAACAGCGGACGGATCAGGGCCCACGCAATTCCGATGGCGGTTTGTTTGTATCGCACTAAGATGTCGCGCCAGGCAAGGAAGTAAAACAGCTCACGGTATCGCCACAGATCTTTCCAATAATGGCGTTCCGTCCTGCCGGCCTCAATCACCAGCACACTCTGACTGTCCATTAGCTGTTGTTGGCTATGCATGCGGCATCATGCGGAACTACGCGCGCTCACAAAATCAGGACTTGCGTCCTGACGGCTTCTCTCTCAGCGACTATGGACCAACCCGTGCCGCTCCATTTCATCGATGACCCGTTGCACACAATCACCCAGCTGTAATCGGGCTGTGTTCACGGTGATATCGGGACTCTCCGGTGCTTCGTAGGGCGATGAGATGCCGGTGAATTCCGCTATTTGCCCGGCACGGGCCTTCTTGTATATGCCCTTCACATCGCGCGCCTCGCAGACTTCGATCGGTGCATCGCAATAGATCTCGATGAAGTCGCCCCGCTCGACCATACCACGCACACGTTCACGGTCTGCGCGATACGGCGAGATGAAAGCGGTCAGCACGATCACACCCGCTTCCATGAACAACTTGGCCATTTCGCCGATGCGCCGAATGTTTTCTTGGCGGGCTTGTGCTGAGAAACCCAGATCGCCGCACAATCCGTGACGCACATTGTCGCCATCAAGAACAAACGATCTGCAACCCCGCTGGTGCAAGCGCTCTTCGACTGCATGGGCGAGCGTCGATTTTCCGGACCCGGACAGCCCGGTGAACCAGAGTATTGCGCTACGATGTCCATTTTGAGCTTCACGATGCGCGCGATTTATAGTCGCATGATGCCACACGACATTGGTCGATGCCGGAGCGGTAGAGGGCTGGGCGAGTGGTACTTGATGGATCGGTTTACCGGACATCAACCTGTCCTCTCATCATCCAGTGGACGATAGTTGGCTGCTTCTTTTCACCCTTGCAACTGATACCACTCATAAGTCCTCCTGATCCCCTCTCGAAACGAGATTTTTGGACTCCAACCGAACTCGGCCATTCGCGTGTTATCCATTAACTTTCTCGGCGTCCCGTCCGGTTTGGTCCGATCCCACTGGATTTCCCCTCGATAGCCGACGACTTCGGCGACGAGCGCCGCCAAGTCGGCAATCGGAATGTCCTTTCCCGCTCCGACGTTCACAATGTCTTCCCCGGAATATTGGGCCATCAACAGCATGCAGGCTTCGGCGCAATCGTCCACATGCAAGAACTCTCGACGGGGGCTCCCGGTTCCCCATAACACGGGCGCGTGGCCCGTCTGCTTGGCTTCGTGAAACCGTCTGATCAAGGCGGGCAATACATGGGCGCTCCGCAGGTCGAAGTTGTCGTTCTGGCCATAGAGATTGGTCGGCATGGCAGCGATGAAATCGCAGCCGTACTGGCGCCGATAGGCCTGGCACATTTTGATGCCGGCGATTTTGGCCACCGCGTACCATTCGTTGGTCTTTTCCAGCGGGCCGGTGAGCAGATACTCTTCACGGATGGGCTGCGGGCAATCGCGCGGATAAATACAGGACGAACCTAGCAGCAGCAGCTTTTTGACCCCGTGGAGGTACGCCTGATGGATCAGGTTCGTCTGAATCGCCAGATTGTCGTACAGAAATTCGGCGGGCAACGTACTGTTGGCCAGGATGCCTCCCACCTTGGCCGCCGCAACAATGACATACTCCGGCTTTGTCTCTACGAAAAACTGCTCGACGGCGCGCCCATCCCGCAAATCGAGATCCTTACTGGTCCGACAGAGGAGATTTGTGTGCCCTCGTGCTTCCAGTAAACGGAGCACGGCCGAGCCTACCATGCCACGATGCCCGGCTATATACGTGCGTGCCGCTTTTTCCATGGTCTCGACCTATTTCGACCTCGAATAGTTGTTCGTTCCTTCCAGTCGCTCCCGTTCCGCTTCCAGATCCGCCTCCACCATCATCCTGGCCAGTTCCTGAAACCGCACTTTCGGTTCCCACTGTAACTGCTTCTTCGCTTTAGTCGCATCGCCGATGAGTAGATCCACCTCTGTCGGGCGATAGTACTTCGGATCGATTTTCACGTACTGCTGCCAATCCAGTCCGAGATGACTGAATGCCACGTCCAAAAACTCTCTGACCGTATGCGTTTCGCCTGTGGCAATCACATAATCATCCGGCTCGGGTTGCTGCAACATCAGCCACATAGCTTCGACATAGTCGCCGGCATAGCCCCAGTCGCGCTTCGCATCCAAGTTGCCAAGATACAACTCCCGCTGCATCCCCAACTTGATGCGGGCCGCAGCCTTCGTGATCTTCCTGGTCACGAACGTCTCTCCGCGTCTGGGTGATTCATGATTGAACAGAATGCCACTGCAGGCAAACAGGTTATACGCCTCCCGATAGTTCACAGTAATCCAATGGGCGTACAGCTTCGCTGCTCCATAGGGACTTCTCGGATAAAACGGGGTCGTCTCCCGCTGGGGAATCTCCTGAACCTTGCCGAACATTTCGCTCGATGATGCCTGATAGAACTTCGGTTTTTGCCCTGACTCTCGGATGGCTTCGAGCAGGCGGATGGTCCCGACCCCGGTCACCTCCGCCGTGTATTCAGGAATCTCAAAACTCACGCGCACGTGGCTCTGCGCCCCCAGATTATAAATCTCGTCGGGCTGTATCGTCCGCAGAATGGTATTGAGAGAACTGGCATCGTTTAAGTCTCCATAGACCAGCCGCAAGCGGACATCGGGCATATGCGGATCCTGATAGAGCGCGTCGATTCGTCCCGTATTGAATGAACTCGAACGCCGGATAATGCCGTGGACTTCGTACCCCTTTCCAAGGAGAAACTCGGCAAGGTATGACCCATCCTGGCCTGTAATACCTGTGATCAATGCTTTTTTTGCCACAACCGCTCCCCTCTCACGCCTTTTCCTGACTCTGCACTATTATCAAATTCCACAATCAATAGAACGACACAACCGCCTCGACCATCTCAGTCTGCTGCGCCATGGTCAATTCGGGATAGATAGGAATGGCGAGGGTTTCGTTGGCGGCCCGCTCCGACTCCGGGAAGTCCCCTGCTTTGTGACCCAGGTACCGGAAGCACTCTTGGAGATGGAACGGAACCGGATCTTTTGCATGCTCCATCAACCCGCGAGAGGCAGCATTCGTTCCATCAATACCGCGGGGGGAATCACGTGCACGTTCTCAGCCAAGGGGTACTCCGCCTCAACCGGAGCGACGACATAGGCTGCTTCGGGTTTCACGTCGTCGAGCGCATGCCAGAACCCCTTAGTCGGCTTAGGCGCCGTACTGAGTTTCATCTCGAAAGCCAACCGGCGACTGCCTCTCTCCGCCACGATATCCACCTCAGCCCCGGCCGCCGTCCGATAAAACGACAGCTGCCACGCCGGACCTAACACCAGAGCGAGTTGCTCCAGTACCCAGCCTTCCCATGAAGCCCCGGCGACCGGATGACCATACAACTCGCCCACGCTTCGAATACCAAGCAAACAATGGAGCAACCCGCAGTCTTGGATATACACTTTGGGCGACTTAATCAAACGCTTACCGAGATTTGCCGTTAACGGAAGCAGACGACGCACCATGTAGGTGGACTCCAGGATTTCCAGATAATGTTGCATGGTAGGCGCCGACACCCCGAACGATGACGCCAGACGGGACGCATTCCACAGTTGGCCATGGCTATGAGCCAGCATCTGCCAGAATCGTCGAAGATGAAGTCCGGGGACACGAATACCGAGCGTCGGAAGATCCCGTTCCAAGTGCGTTTGGATAAACGCTTCGCGCCATTCAAAAGAGTCCGCATCGCTGCTTGCCAGCCAACTTAGCGGATAGCCTCCTCGCTCCCAGAAACGGATCAGCCCCTCGCCTTGCGGTCGTATTTCCATCAGATCGAATGGGCCCAGTTCGTGAAAACTGACCCGACCGGCCAAGGATTCGGATGCCTGTCGCAATACTGCCGGTGAGGCCGATGCCAACAAGAGAAATCTCCCCGGATGCCTGTCTTGATCGATAAGCACCCGCAATACTGCAAACACTTCCGGCAAACGCTGCACCTCGTCCAAGACGACGAGGCTGTCTGCCAGCCGTGCCAAGAAGAGTTCCGCATCGGCCAGTTTGGCAAGGTCGGCAGGCCGTTCGAGATCGAGATGGATGGCGCGCGGAAACTCTGCGGCAATAGCCTTGGCTAACGTGGTTTTTCCAACTTGCCTTGGTCCGACCACAGCCACAGCAGGAAACCGCTGTAAGGACCCTATAATTGAGGATTGCGCACGGCGTTGAATCATCCACGTATATTAAAAGTCTGTGCTTTAATTTACAAGAATATTTATGGACATTACTGCGAAGCAAGCTACTTTGCAGACCTGACAGCGCAGCCATTCTTAATATCTCATCAGGCATAAAACGCCGCGATCGCCTCGACGACCTCCGTCTGCTGCGCCATGGTCAATTCGGGATAGATGGGGATGGCGATGGTTTCGTTGGCGGCCCGCTCCGACTCCGGGAAGTCCCCTGTTTTGTGACCCAGGTACTGGAAGCACTCTTGCAGATGGAACAGAACCGTACACAATGGGATCTGGCATGAGTATTCGCCGATATCGGCAAATGCGGACTTTTCCGCTAAGTGACGGCGCTTGTTAGATCTGATTTTTGTAATACGTCAGATCTTTATTGCCCAGCAAAAGTCCCGGGACACTGATGTCCTCATCGATCTCTTCCCAGTGCAAGCCTGTTCCTCCACCGCTCATTTCATATTTTCCTCTTTGTTCTGGAGTCGCGTTCAACAGCCTCGGGAAATAGGCGAGGGGAATTGAAAGTTGCCTTCCATCCGTTAGGGCGACCCACATATTTTCACTATCAAACCAGACCCTCGTCGCAGATGCTTCAAACGTTAAAGTGCTCATGCCACTTCTCCTTGATCAGGGCTTTATTTTCTTCAATGGCGCTTTGGAACTTGCTTAACTCTTTACTGGTAAATCCATAATTGCTTGCCAAAGAAACCATCGGCTCAATCCAAAACTTCGCCCTATGGGGTCCTTTACGCACATGAATATGACTAGGCTCCAGAGGATATCCTTCATTTGAGAAGAAATGAAACCGATATCCTTTCCATTCAAAAACCTTGGGCATGAATTGGATCTTCTTCTGATGTTATTCGTGCACACGCATCGCTCGCTTTGAACAGCCGTGCATCCGTTTTCAACAGCATACTCCCCGCACGTTGGACGATTTCCAGCAGCGAAAGGAGTCTTTTCTGCTCTGTTTTGGCTATATCCACGGTCACAGTAACACTCCTGTTTGACGTGCTATCTGGTGGATCAGTTGTTCTCGCGTTGCGGGGCCGATACGGCATCGGTTCATCCGAACCACCGCCGGGGTAACGAAAGGCCGAGACGTACGGCGTCAAGACCGCCGCCGCTTTCGCAAACTGCGTGAAATCGCCGTGCAACTTCGCCGCTTGAGCAACCGACTCTTCAACGTCGTGCGTTTTGGGAAAGGGATCGTCTTGCGATTGCAACCCGTCAGAGATAACACGACGTAATCGCCTCCACCACCTCGGTCTGCTGCGCCAGGGTCAATTCGGGATAGATGGGAATCGCGATGGTTTCGTTGGCGGCCCGTTCCGATTCCGGGAAGTCTCCCGCTTTGTGACCCAGGTACCGGAAGCACTCTTGGAGATGGAACGGAACCGGGTAGTAGATTTCCGCGCCGATGCCTTTCTGTTTCAGATGCGCGATGAGATCATCCCGCCTCTCCACCCGCAGCACGAACTGATTATAGATGTGGTAATGCTTGATGCCTTTGTCGCGATACACCGGCTCCGGCAACCGAACCTTGCCCTTTTGTACCAGGCCGCTCTGCCGGAACAGCGTTTCATAGCGTGCGGCGTTTTCCTGCCGACGCTTGGTCCACCCGTCCAGATAACTCAGCTTCACATTGAGCACGGCGGCCTGAATCGTATCGAGCCGGAAGTTGCCACCGATCAGTTTATGGTAGTACTTCGGCTGGCTGCCGTGAACGCGCAGGATTCGTATCCGTTCCGCGAGATCGGCGTCGTTGGTGACCACCATTCCCCCGTCTCCTAAACACCCAAGATTCTTGCTCGGGAAAAACGACAGGCAGCCGATGGTCCCCATGCTGCAGGCCCGCCGGCCGTCGCGATATTCCGATCCGATGGCCTGCGCGGCATCCTCGATGACGCCCAAATTATGCCGCTTGGCCAGCTCCATGATCGGCGCCATGTCTGCGCACTGACCGTAGAGATGCACCGGGATGATGGCTTTGGATTGGGGTGTCATCGCCTGGCTGATTTTTGCTGGATCGATGTTGAAGGTCTTGGGATCGATGTCCACGAGCACCGGCTTGGCTCCTAACCGGGCCACCACGCCTGCCGTGGCGAAAAATGAATAGGGCGACGTGATCACTTCGTCACCGGGGCCGACCCCGAGTGCCATGAGCGCGATCAGAAGCGCATCGGTACCCGACGTCACGCCGATTCCGTACTTGGCCTGGCAATAGGCGGCTACCCGCTCCTCTAACTTGCCGACTTCCGCCCCAAGGATAAACGCCTGGCTCTTGAATACCTGCTCAACGGCGTCCAGGATCTCTTTTTGTAGTGGTTCGTGATGCGCTTTCAGATCGAGTAAGGGCACTCCCATGAAAATCTCCTTCTACCGGCTATAAACAGTTGACTACTTTACAACCATGGATCTTTCGCATGCTCACACCGGCGCCACATCGTTCACGTCGATCTCCACCGCCGCTGCCTGTTGGATCAACCGGATACCGAGGACCAGGCGATGCCGCTTTTCTTTTCGCAGCAAAATGCCATGTACGCCCTGCAGCGGTCCGCGCACCACCTCGACCGTCATGCCTTCGTGCAAATAGGGATGGGGATCGTACGGAAGGACGCTGGTCATCAGTCGTTTTAAGGCTTCGATCTCATCGTCGGGAATAGGCTCCGGGCGACTTCCGCTGCCCACGATCTCCACCACTCCTGCCACTTTCTGGACCGGTAACTTCTCTTGCTGCCCGAATCGCACGAAACAATAGCCGGAAAAGAGCGGCGTCTCGATTTCTTTCTTGCGATCCTTCCACTGGCTCAACCGCTTCACAGTAGGAAGCAGCGGTTCGATCCCTTGCGTCGCCAGCTGATCGCGAACCTGCTTCTCGTGACGAGACCGGGTCCTTAACGCGTACCAGTGGAGTGTGTTTGTTTGGTTCATGCGACGCCCCATGCGCGACAGGCCTGAAAAGCGAGACGAGCGGGACAAGCGAGACACGCGCGACGAGCGGGAGCAGAGTTTCCAGCACACGTCATATTCGTCTCACCTACTTTTCGAGCCTCTCCTGCCAGTCCCACCCATCTCGCCTTTCACGTTTGGCCCGCTCCTCCGGTTCATATCACCGCTTACCCTTCAATCTTTTAATCAACGCACCGATCATCGCACTGAGGCCTTCAACTTTCATCCTCAAGTCGCTGGAACACTCTTGGTCTACATAACCAATGTCTTGTGCGATCAATAATTGCGTCTTCAGCTCCCCTGCTGATCCTTTCGCGATATACAAGTATCGGATGAATTCCGCGACCGTTTCCCGTTCTTTTCCCTCCGCGACATTTGAAGCAATAGAGACTGCCGCCCTCCTGACCTGATCCTTCAAACCAAAATCTTGATTGAACTTCCCGTTGTTCGAAATCTTATAGACCTCGACCGCGAGAGACTTCGCTCTTTTCCAACATTCCAGATCCTCAAACCGGGTCACAGGCATCGGATCTCTGCCAGACGAGCGGGAAAGGCGAGACGGGCGCGAGATAGACCGGACTCGTTACGCATATCCCGCAACTCTCGCTTTTCTCGCAAATCCCACATTCCTTGCCTTTATCGCACGTCCCGCCAGTCGCGCTTGTCGCGCGCCCGGCGGACACAGCTTCGCCCTCTCACTTACAGTGACTTCTAAAAACTTCCCGTTCCAGACTGCTCAGGCTAATGGCCCGAGCGCCAAAATCTTTGCGTCCGGAATATGATGCCGGCCCAGGTTCTCTTTCTGACGGACCGCCCCGTCGAGATCCGCCAGCAACACTGCGTCAAACTCCCACTCAGCCAAGGTTTGCGGCCGCCAGACGGGATAAGACAAGAAGGAGGGCTGCTGCCCGTCGTCCACAAACCCCACCAGCACCATGTTCATTTCACGAAGCGACAAGTACGCCATCTCTGCCAGTTCGCCGGTTCCGTAGATCACCACTCGTTTCATGCCGCTTTCTGCCGCGCGCAGCAACGTCTCCCTGAGCCGGGCGCGCATATCACGATAATGCGCCAACGAATACTGCATATAGAGATAGGTCAAACGAGACTTCTCGGCAAACCCTTGCGGGGTCAATAAATACCGAACGCGATGGGAGGGAATCGTGGTGACTTTAATGTAGCCTTTGCGGGCTAAGCGCTTGACGTACAAATTCGTCAGACCAAGAGCCACTCCCAACTTCACAGCAAGGGACCGCTGTGTGACGGCGCTGTCCCGCTCCAACTCTGTGAGTAGAAGAAGATCCCGTTGGCCTTGAAGATTCATACAGTTAGATGAGAAACCGGCAGTACGTTCAGGATATGAACACAGGTGGATGTGGGAGTCAAGAAAAAACACCGCAACAGATAGATCTATTGTCCGCCAAAACCAACAACGCGGACAGTGCGCAGGCAGGAAGAGACGAGCAGCCCGCTACATTTATATATGAAGTATCCTTAAGGCTGCGGGAGTCTTGGCAACATGATCGACCGCCGCCGTGACGTGATCCACGGTCAAGCGATCGAGGCAATCCCAAAACGGACACACCTCACCGATGCATTTTTCACAAGTAGGGACATCCGGCCGCAGCAGCACTCCGGTTCCCAACGGCTTCCACCTGACCGGCAAATTATTTCTCCGTGGATCGAATAGGCTGACCGTCGCAGTCCCGAGGGCTGCTGCAAGATGCGCCGGTCCCGTCGCCCCGGATACGACAACCCGGGCGTCAGCGATCACGGCCATCAATTCCCGGACTGAGAGACGCCCCATCAGATTATGGATTCCGGGCGGGAGAGATCCCTGCAACAGCGTGTCGCGCTCAAACTCAGCTCGCTCAGTCTCACTGCCCGTCAGAACAACCCCATATCCTGTTCGCGCAAGCTCGACGGCAAGATCTCGAAAATGCTCCGCCTTCCAACGCCTGGCGGATCGTCCGCCGGGATGAACCACAACGCGACGATTCGGCAAGTTTGTCCAGTACTGCGCGGCGGCGCTCCGCTCTTCGCTGCTGAGAACCAGTGTCGGACGGTGTACCGGACCCGGATTCAGACCAAGGCCTTTCAACATCTCCACGTTGTACTCGGATTCATGTTTCATAAACTCACTGCGATGCTCGTACACTCGCCGATTGGCCAGCGGGCTATACCAGCGAAATCCTGTTGCCACACGGAGCGGGACACGCGCCAGAAATGCCGACCACATGAGCTGTCGAAACGGCTTGAGAAAGATCGCCGCATCTACCCCATCGGAAAACGCGGCTCGCAGGATGCTCGGCGCATCCGTCCAGCGTATGGTCCGGGTGTAGTCCACATCGGGATGCCGTTCGAGGATAGGAGCAACAATCGGGCTCGTCAGAAATCCAATCCTCACACCAGGAAGCAGGTTCCTGAGTTGCGAGGCCACCGGAAGGGAAAGAATCACATCCCCGATACCATCCGGCCTGACGATCAGGACATTCATCGAGGCGCCTCACTTAGATGGAAGTGAACGCATGGCGCGAGTGGCACGACTAGCGGGAAAGGCGAGAATTTCCGGGAAGGTATGCGCCTGAATCTTGCCGTTCCTGCATTTCCCACCTGTTCCGCGATTCTCCCACATGCGCGTTTCGCGCCCGTCACGTTCGTCTCGCCTGTCGCACCGCGTCGAGCACCTGACCAGGCTGCACAAGCTGCAAACATTCCAACGGCACGGAATTGTAGCAGACACGGCTGAAACACGGACGACAGGAAACCGATCCGGTCAATACACGATGGCCTGTTCCGTACGGGCCGGTTCGAATCGCGCTGGTCGGGCCGAAGATGGCCGCTACGGGAACGCCCAGCGCCGCCGCGATGTGCATCGGTCCGGAATCATTCGTGATCATCACCGAGGCCTTCGAGAGAAGCGCCGGCAAGCTGCCGAGCGGAACTGCACCGGTGAGATCGACAAACGGACTCTTCGTCAGCGTCCTGAGCTGCTCGACATCATGGCGGTCTCCGGCGCTTCCGATGACGACAACCGGACCAAGACCCTCCTGATGCAATCGATCGAGAACTGCGGCAAAGGAACCGGGAAACCACCGTTTCGTCGGCCAGCGCGCCGAGACATTCATTGCAATCCACGGCTGGCCGAGAGAAATGCCTTTGCTTCGGAACAGCTCTCGTACTATCGCCATATCAGCGTCGAGGATCTTGAACCGAAATTGCGGCGATCCCTGCAGGCGAACCCCCAGCGCCGCCGCTACGAGGAGATATCGATCCACGGCATGCATCTCTGCCGTCGGTACCTCCACCCGTCTCGTGTAGAACCAGGGACTCCCCTCTCTCCCGTTGGCAAATCCGATGCGTACGGAGGCGCCGGACAATCGTGCGAGGACTCCGCTCCGGAACAGGCCCTGCAAATCAATGGCCAGGTCGAATCGCTCAGCCCGCAATGCCCACGCCTGCTTGAACCAACTGCCTGCAGTCCCCTCCACCGGCCACACGCGATCCACCCCCTCGGCTCGCTCGACCAGCTCAGCCCACTGGCGTTTGACCACCCAGGTGAGATGCACGCCCGGCCACTGTGCCTTGAGGGCCGACACGACCGGAAACGCATGCACGATATCACCGAGAGAACTTGGTTTGATCAGAAGAATGCGGCTGTGATTCAGCGCAGAAGAGCGGGACTCAATCGGGAGCACGTCTGCAAATTGCACCGGCCAACCTTCCCAGCGAAACAACCTGTGTCACAGCAAGGCGGAGGGAAAAGACATCCTCACGATGCGTGCAGAATCCACATTTGGTTATCTGTTTCCCACAGCATAGGTACGTGTCGACGAGGCATATAGGCGATCGAGCAACGTTTTCCCATTGTCTGCGCCTGCCGTTTCGCGCCGTTCGACGAGCGATCGGCAGAGACGTTGCCACGCCCGCAGATAGGGCAGCGGCGTCAAATGGCGGCGGAGGTTACTGTGCCCGCGCACAATCCTGGATACCCACTCGTAATTGCCGGGGACCACGGATTCGTCACTGCCTTCTACCGGCGGCTTCTCACTCGTAAAACACATCGTAATGTTTCCGCCGTCGCGTGAGATCAGATGCCAGACTTCATGTAACCCGTGTTTCCTGGCCAACCTGCGCAACGACACGACATTGAAATTGTAGAGATGCGCCTCATGAAACGTGCTGTGCGGAGCCTGGCACGTCGCCTCCACATTGGGGACTTCCACGACAAGCCTGCCGTCGGATCTCAGCCAGGATCGCAACAGGGCCAACACCGAACCGGGATCCTCCGTATGCTCCAGCACATGCCAAATCGTCACGAGATCGAACGATTCCGGAGGGAACGCCGCGTCCTGTACAAATCCGACCTGGACTGCCAGCCCGTATTCCCGGATCGAGTAATCCGCATACCCTTTGTTCGGCTCAATTCCGCTCACGCGATGCCCCAATGATTGGAGCAAATAGGCGAATTCTCCCCCGCCTGTCCCTACGTCCAGAATGGTTTTTTGACCGGACAGCAGCCGGTCGATCTTCTCGAAACGCGACAGCGCCACGTGGCCTGCGCGCAGAACGTGCTTCGGCTTCGGTCTGTAGGCGTGCTTGTAGGCAAGCCGATACTCATCTTCGTAAAACTGCCTGGCATCATGCGGGCGCGGATCGGACCAGACGAGCCCACATGACTTGCAAATCACCGTCCGCAACGGCTTCCCGCTCCGGCTTCGATTCGAGAGGGTCGAGACCTCAGTCCCGCCGCAGAGGTTGCAGGGAATCGAAGAAAATTCTGCTTCTTGGCTGATCGCCATATTCCACTCCCGTTCACGACACCGGAACTCGTTCAGGGTCGCTTCCCGGCAGACACACTATAGGTGCGCACTCGATCCGACGCAAGCACACCATCACTCATGGACTTCTCTTCATTCCGGAATCACCCGCGGATGCGTCACCGCCGATCACTCGCATGACTGATGCGGCTTCTCGCATCAGACAACAGCCAGTCTACAGCCTCGGCGAGAGAGGACGCCACCCGGTCAGGCACCGCCCCCGACGCCTTCAGCCCTTCCACCTGCTCCGGAAGAACGGCTCCCGTCGTCACCAGGATGCTCCGCGATCCGACGCGCTTCGCCAGTTCGATATCGCGTGCATGGTCCCCGATCAGATAGGACCGCGTGAGATCGATTTGCTGCTCGCCTACGGCTCGATCGATCAGGCCGCGATTGGGCTTCCGGCAACCACACCCGTCATCGGGATGGTGGGGGCAGACGTAAATGGCATCGAGCGAAACTCCGGCTTCACCGAGGAGATATCTCAGCTTCGCGTGAATACCGTCAAGATCGCCGGCCGAGAACAATCCCCTCGCAACCCCCGACTGATTCGTCACCACGATCAACCGCGCACCAGCCTGTTTCAACCTCGACAGGGCCTGCGCCACACCGGGAAACAATTCGAACTGGTCCGACGATTGGATGTAGCCGGGATCCGGATTCAGCGTTCCATCGCGATC
>Ga0315912_10001474_pt1 | contig 28615 bp, 28 predicted proteins | sample VfabasoilMG_FD_204469 | JGI IMG/M metagenome (GOLD analysis project Ga0315912, IMG submission 204469) | Garden soil microbial communities collected in Santa Monica, California, United States - V. faba soil | ecosystem: Environmental > Terrestrial > Soil > Garden | place: USA: California...
TCGCCGCGATTGGCGATCAGGACTTTGTCGAGCATTTTTTTCTGCGCTCGTTCGCGGACTATTCTTCGATGACGAAGAGCGGCTGGCCGAATTCGACCGGGCTGCCGTTCTCGGCGAGGACGCTGACGACGCGGCCGGCGAACTCCGATTCGATCTGGTTCATCATCTTCATCGCCTCGATGACGCAGAGCGTGTCGCCGGGTTTGACCTCGGTTCCGATCTCGACGAACGGTTTCGAGCCTGGCGCAGGCCCGCTATAGAACGTGCCGACCATCGGCGCCGTGACCTGCTGGCCGCGCACGGGCGCTGCGGCGGGCTCGGCGGCAGGGGCCGCGGCCGGTGCGGCAGCCGCGGGAGCAGGAGCCGCGGGCATGGAGGGGGCGGCGGTGATGACCGCGCCTGGCTTCGGGTAGCGGCTGATGCGGACCGATTCCTCGCCCTCGGAAATCTCGATCTCGGAGATCCCAGACTCCTCGAGGAGCTCGATCAGCTTTTTTACTTTTCGTATGTCCACTACTTCCCCCGTTTCGTGAGGTGACGAATCGCCGCCTCGAGCGCGAGCTCGTAGCTCGCGACGCCGAATCCCGCGATCGTCCCGACCGCTATGTCCGCGAAGTACGAGTGATGCCTGAAGGCCTCACGCGCCGCGACGTTCGATAGATGCAGCTCGATGAACGGCACTTGTGCAGCCAACAGCGCGTCGCGCAGGGCGACGCTCGTGTGCGTGAACGCGGCCGGATTGAACAGAATGAACGCGACGCTTTGATCGCGCGCCGCGTGAATGCGTTGGATCAGCTCGGACTCGGAGTCGCTCTGGAAGGCGTCGAGCTCGTGGCCGGCAGCCGAAGCGCGCGCGCGCAGCGTGTTCTCGACGTCCGCGAGCGTCGTCGTCCCGTAGATGCCAGGCTCACGGCGGCCGAGCTGCCCTAAGTTAGGGCCGTTGAGTAGAAGCAGGCGAGCCATTCGGCGGAAACCCATGCCGATCGATGGCGCGAGTTTACCCGGTTTTCGGCGCTTTTGGCGCCACTATGGCTGTTTTTCCGACTAGAACGGCTCTAGATGCCGTCGGCGATGCGGCTGCGGGCCTCGGCGACGTCGATCCGGCCGGCCGCGAGGTCCTCGGTGACGGCGCGGAACGCCTCGAGGTGCTCGGCGTGCAGCTCGCCCGTGTGAACGCCGAGAATGCTGCCGTCGCCGCCCGTGAAGATCGTGAACGGCAGGGCAAAAATGTTGACGCCGAGCGCGCCGGCGGCCGCCCAGGCCTCGTTTTGGCCCACGAGGATCGGATAGTTGAAGGCGATGTCCTGCGCGAACTTGCCGACGAGGTCCGGCTTGTCGATCGCGATGCCGACGACTTGCACGTCCGGCCGCGCGGCCTGGAGATCCTTCAGCATTGGGATCTCGCGCAAGCAGGGCCCGCACCAGGTGGCCCAGAAATTGATGAGCAACGGCTTGCCGGGCCAGCTCCGGATCGATTGTTGCTCGCCCGCGAGGTTGGCCAGCGAAAAGTCGGGCAGCGTCTCGACCGCAGGCGCCTGCGCCGCGGCCGCGCCGACGTCCTCGGCAGGGTCTGCCCCGCTCGTCAGGCCGCGGTAGGTGAGATAGCCGACGACCGCTGCGGCGCTCAGCACCGCGGTCAGGAGCACCGGACGTGACCTAGCCATGCCGCAACTCCCTAGAGCGCGGCGAGGTTTTGCACGTGCTCGGTGAATTTCTCGGGTGGGACGAAACCGACGAGCTTGTAGTTGTTGCGCTCGAAGCCGCTGCGATCGAAGAACGCGATCGTCGGAGGACCGAAGCTCTTGAAGCGCTGAAGCAAGGCTTTGTCATCGTCATTGTTGTCGGTCACGTCGGCGCGCAACAGCATGAACGGCTTCAGTGCACCGATCACGCCCGGCTCGGGAAACGTGTACTCCTCCATTTCCTTGCAGGAGATACACCAGTCCGCCGTGAAGTCTAGCATTACGGGTTGGCCCGCCGTCCGCGCTTCGCCTAGCGCCGCATCGAGCTCGGCAACGGTCTCGATCGGACGAAAGGCCAGTTCGTCCTTCGCCGTTGCGGCGACCACGCCTCCGCCGCTCCCGGTCACCGCCGCGCGCGGGATCGGCTCGAGAACGCTGCCTCCGCCGATCAGCGCGCCGACGAACAACAAGGCTCCGTAAAGGCAGATGAGCGCGCCAATCCCTTTGACGAAACGGTGGGCGGGCGTCGGGTTGGCCGGCAGGGGATCGAACGCGCCGAGAAAGATGCCCGTGAAAAACACGAGGAGTGCCCACAGGAACAGCGTGGGCGTCGGCGGCAAGAAACGGCCAACCAGGTAGATCGCGAAGCCGAGCATGATCACGCCGAAGCCGGCTTTGATCGTGTTCATCCACGGCCCGGCCTTCGGCAGCAGATAGCCCGCCGAGGCCCCGACCGCGAGCAAGGGCGTGCCCATGCCGATGCTCATCGCAAACAGCGCACCGCCGCCGCGAGCGACGTCGCCGGTTTGGCCGATCACGACGAGGGCGCCGACCAGCACGGGCGCGACGCACGTCGTGACGATCAACGCCGTCAAAGCGCCGATGATGGCAGTGCCGGCGAACGTCCCGGCCTTCTGTTGGTTCGCAAGGTTCGAGAGCCGCGTTTGAATCGCCGTCGGCATCTGGAACTGGAAGGCGCCGAACAACCCGAGCGCGCCCACGACGAACACGGCGGCAAACACGGACAGGATCCAGGGCTCTTGCAGAGCCGCCTGCAGCTGTTGTCCCGCCAGAGCAGACAACATTCCGAGGATCGTGTACGTGAAGGCCATGCCGAGCACGTAGCTCACGGAAAGCGCAAAGCCGCGGCTCGCCGAGACCGTGCCTTGACCCGCGATGATGCTCGACAGAATCGGCACCATCGGCAGCACGCAGGGCGTGAACGACAGCAACAGTCCGCCGAGAAAGAACCAGCCGAGAAGCTCGGGCCACGAGCCGTTCACGATCCTGGCGGCCCACTGGTCCTGCTCGGACACGAGCTCGTCGCCACCCGCTGCCGGTGTCGCGGCAGCCGGGAACTCGCTCGTGGCCGGCAGTGCGAGCGGCATGATCTGCTCGCCGGGGGGGTAGCAGATGCTGTCGTCCTTGCAGCCCTGGAATCCGGCCGTGACCTCGACTTCGAGCTCGTCGGGGCTCGCGCGCGCGAACGGGATCTTCGCTTCGATGTAGTCGCGGAAGATCTCGACGTCGCCGAAGTTGTCGTCCGTGTGCGGCTCGCCTTTCGGCAGCGTCGCCGCGCCGAGCTCGATGCGGCCGGTCGCCGCGAACGTCAGTTTGTCGCGGTAGAGGTAGTAGCCCGGCGCGATCTGCCACGCGACGGTGAGCTCGTTCGCTTTGTCGAAGCGTGCGTTCATCGTGAACGCCTGGTCGACGGGCAACAGATCGCCGGTCGCCGACGTGTCGATGGCGCCGACGCCGAGGAACGGGACCGGCGGCAGCGCCACGGTCGCGGTCCAGTCTTGGGGCAGGTAGCACAGGCCGAAATCGGCGCAGCCTTGCAGCTCGAGTTTTAGATCGAAGGTCTGAACGTTGGCGCTGCGGCGGTACGGAATCGAAACCCGGAACTCGTGCCGGTACGTTTCCTGCTCGCCGAAGAATTCGTCGCTATGGGTTTCACCGCGCGGAAATCTCGCGGCGCCAATCTCTACGCCCGCAGTGCGGCTGCCGAAGCCGAAGCGCGAGCGGTACACGTAGTAGCCGTCGAGAACGTCGAAGTCGAGATGGATTCGCTCGGCATCCGCGCTCGCGGTGTAGCGAAACACTTCCTCGGCGGGCTTGAGCTCGTCGTCTTGCGCGAACGCCGCGCTCGCCGCGAAGGCGAGGCACGCCATCCACATCCTTGCCGTGTAGCGCGACGCGATCATAGTGGCGTTAGTCCTTCAACTCCGTCACGGATTCCCGGACCCATTCGAGATACTCCGCGCTGCCGGCTTGTACGGGCAGCGCGATGAACTCCGGCAGCTCGTACTTCGATTGCTCGCGGATCGTCTGTTCGACGGCCGCGAGGCGCAAAGCCGTCGTCTTGATGATCAACAGAGTCTCCCGATCCTGCTGGACCTCGCGGTTCCAGCGGTATGTCGACCCTACATTGCTTACGGTGTTGACGCAGGCGGCGAGCCGCCGCTCGACGAGCGTGCGGGCCAGCGTGCCGGCGTCCTCGTCGTTGCCGCAAGTCGTCAAGACGACCATCGTCTCCTTACTCATTACGGCTTACCGCGAAGATTTCTGGCCGATTGGGCGCCCGCAAGCATAGCGAGGCGTCCGAATCGATGTCATGACTCGGCTCTCATTGGCCTTGCAATCCGCAATCCGATCCATATCATTAGCACTCGCTTTGGCCGAGTGCTAACAATAACTGCGTCGGCCGGTAAAATCAGTCCAAATTCAGATAGTTGAACCAATGGGAGAGCAGCTATGAAACTTCGTCCCCTGCACGATCGCGTCGTTGTCCGGCGCACCGAGGAAGAGCGCAAGTCCCCGGGCGGCATCGTGATTCCCGATACGGCCACCGAAAAACCGAGCAAGGGCGAAGTGCTCTCGGTCGGCAAAGGCAAGATCCTCGAGAACGGCGAAATCCGTCCTCTCGACCTGAAGAAGGGCGACAAGATCCTGTTCGGCAAGTACTCGGGCACTGAAGTCAAAGTCGACGGCGAAGACCTGCTGGTCATGCGCGAAGACGACGTCATGGCCGTCATCGAGAAATAGCCCGATACCCGCTTCGCTAGTTCACACAATTCCAGGAGACAGAGTCATGGCGACTCCCAAAGAAGTTCGTTTTTCCGATGACGCCCGGTCGCGGATGCTGAAAGGCGTCAACGTCCTCGCGAACGCCGTCAAAGTCACGCTCGGCCCGAAAGGCCGCAACGTCGTGCTCGAGAAGAGCTTCGGCGCCCCGACCGTCACGAAGGACGGCGTCTCGGTCGCGAAAGAGATCGAGCTCGAGGACAAGTTCGAGAACATGGGCGTACAGATGGTCAAGGAGGTCGCTTCGCAGACTTCCGACGCCGCCGGCGACGGCACGACGACGGCCACGGTGCTCGCGCAAGCGATCTTCCGTGAGGGCCTGAAGTCGGTATCCGCCGGATTCAACCCGATGGACCTGAAGCGCGGTATCGACAAGGCGGCCGCCGCCATCACCGAGGAGCTGAAGAAGCTCTCGCAGCCGTGCAAGGACGACAAGTCGATCGCGCAGGTCGGCACGATCTCGGCAAACTCCGATGAAGAGATCGGCAAGATCATCGCCGAAGCGATGAGCAAGGTCGGCAAAGAAGGCGTCATCACCGTCGAGGAAGGCTCGGGTCTCAACAACGAGCTCGACGTCGTCGAGGGTATGCAGTTCGACCGCGGTTACCTCTCGCTGTACTTCATCAACGATCAAGCGACGCAGTCCGCGAACCTCGAAAACCCGCTGATCCTGATCCACGACAAGAAGATCTCGAACATCCGCGAGCTGCTTCCGCTGCTCGAGGGCGTCGCGAAGTCCGGTCGTCCGCTCCTGATCATCGCGGAAGACATCGAAGGCGAGGCGCTTGCGACTCTCGTCGTCAACAACATCCGAGGGATCGTGAAGGTCGCGGCCGTCAAGGCTCCGGGCTTCGGCGATCGCCGTAAGGCCATGCTGCAGGACATCGCGATCCTGACGGGCGGTCAGGTCATCTCCGACGAGGTCGGCTTGTCGCTCGAGAAAGCGTCGCTGAACGATCTCGGCGAAGCGAAGAAGGTCCAGGTCTCGAAAGAGAACACGACGGTCATCGACGGCGCCGGCAAGAAGTCGGACATCAAGGGCCGTATCGACCAGATCAACAAAGAGATCGAAGAGTCGACGTCGGACTACGATCGCGAGAAGCTCCAAGAGCGCGTCGCGAAGCTGGCCGGCGGTGTCGCCGTCATCAAGGTCGGCGCGGCGACCGAAGTCGAGATGAAGGAGAAGAAGGCTCGCGTCGAAGACGCGCTGCACGCCACGCGCGCGGCCGTCGAGGAAGGCGTCGTTCCGGGCGGCGGTGTCGCTCTGCTGCGCGCGCTGAAGGGAATCGCGAACCTCCAAGGTGCCAACGAGGATCAAACCGTCGGCATCAACATCTTGCGCAAGGCCGTCGAAGAGCCGCTGCGCCAGATCGTCGGCAACGCCGGCGCGGATGCGTCCGTCGTGCTCAACGCCGTCGTGAACGGCAAGGGCAACTACGGGTTCAACGCCGCGAACGGCGAGTACGGCGACATGGTCAAGTTCGGCATCATCGACCCGACGAAGGTCACGCGGTTGGCGTTGCAGAACGCCACGTCGGTTGCCGGTCTCTTGCTGACGACCGAGGCGATGATCGCCGAGGCGCCGAAGCAGGAGAAGGAAGGCGGCGGTGCGCCGCACGGCCACGGCGGCATGGACGGCATGATGTAAGCGTCTCCGAGTCGTTCTGGCTCGAACCGAAAGCCCCGCACTCGCGGGGCTTTCTTTTTTTGCGCACGGCTGTTACATCGATACATAGTGCTTGAGATACCTGTCGTCCGCGAGTACGTTTGGCGGGCGGAAGGGCAGGCGCGCATCCACACCAAAACGAAGGGGGATTCCTATGTCGATGGACAACGACCAACAGCGGCGAATACTGCGGCGGCTCTGCGCGGGCTTGAGCGCAGTCGGCGCGCTCGGCGCGAATGCACCGGCCATTGCGCAACAAGACGGTCTCGAAGAGATCGTCGTCTCGGCGCGGTTTCGTGAAGAGAACCTCCAGCAGACGCCGCTCGCGATCACGGCCTTCAGCGGCGAGAACCTCGAAGCGCGCAACCTCACCGACGTCACGATGCTGGACACGTTCTCGCCGAACACGATCATCCAACCGCTCGGCGCCGGTTGGGGATCGACGGCGGCAGCGTTCATTCGGGGCATCGGCCTCGGCGACAACTCGCTGTCGTTCGAGCCGGGCGTGCCGATCTACATCGACGACGTCTATCACGGCCGCCCGCAGGGCGCGATCCTGGACTTGCTCGATCTCGAGCGCGTCGAGGTCTTGCGCGGTCCACAAGGCACGTTGTTCGGCAAGAACGCGATCGGCGGCACGATTCGTCTCGTCTCGCGCAAGCCCGAAGGCGACGACACGGGTTTTGCCGAGATCGTCACGGGCAGTTACGACCGGCTCGATCTGCGCGGCTCGTACGATATCGCGATCGTGCCGGAGAAACTCTTCGCGCGGTTCTCGGGCTCGTCGAAGCAGCGCGACGGCTACTTCGACATTCTCGACTACGAATGCGTGAACGGGCCCGGGAGCTTGGGCGGAGGCGGCACCGGCATCTTGCCGGGAGCAACCCACAGCACGTTCGGCATTCCTCTGCCGCTCCCGCCGACCGATCCTATCGATTTGCATGGCCAGCTTGGGCCGCAAGACATCCGCAGCGAAGACGGGTGCGTCGTCGACCAGCTCGGCAACGAGAACGTGGCGACCGGTCGCGCCGCATTCCGCTGGCTCGTGAGCGATGCGGTCGAGCTGAACGTCTCCGCCGATTTGACGAAGATGGATCAGCAGGGGCCGGCCGACAAGTACACGTTCCTGAACCCGAACCACAACTTCAACTTGAACTGGAGCAACGGCGTCGCAGTGCCGGTGTTCAACCTTCCCTACGACACGCGGTTCATCACGAATAGCCCTTACACGAGCTACCACCGCTTCGGCAGCGACCCTCTGTTCAACCGCGACGTCGAGAACGTCAACGAGATGGAGCACTGGGGTGTTGCCACCACACTCGACTGGCAGGCCTCCGACAACGTGCACTTCAAGTCGATCACGTCGTACCGCGAGTTCGAGAACACGTTCGGCCGCGACTCGGACGGCACGCCACTGCCCGTCGACCACACGTGGGATACGAGCATCCACGAGCAGCTCACGCAGGAGTTCCAGATCACAGGTCTAGCCGCGAACAACCGGCTCGACTGGGCGACGGGCGCCTTCTACTACAGCGCCGACGACTCGAACCAGGGTTGGAATTTCCTGTATCCGTTCATTCTGTCCACGAACAACCACAAGGACGTGCAGGAGATCGAAAGCTGGGCCGTGTTCGTGCACGGCACGTACGACTTGACCGACGTGCTGAGCCTCACGGCCGGAGTTCGCTACACGGACGACCAAAAGAACGTGAACGTGTATCGCCAGGACTTCCGCACGGGCGCCGTGATCATTCCGAACACGCCGGTCAGCGTGGACGCGCAGGAGACTTCGCCGAAGATCGGCCTCGAGTGGCAGCTACGCGACGACCTGATGACGTACGTGCAGTGGGCGACGGGCTTTCGCGGCGGCGGTTTCGGTCCGCGGCCTGCGAATCCGCTCCAGGTAGCGGCCTTCGACGTCGAGGAGGTCGAGACGCTCGAGGGCGGCGTCAAGACGGATCTACGCGACGGCCGATTGCGTGTGAACAGCGCGCTGTTCTTCAGCGAAGCGACGAACCAGCAACAGGGCACGCAGGAGTTCGATTCGTCGGGCGCGATCTGGTTCAGGACCGTGAACACGGGTAAGTCGGAGTACTACGGCCTCGAGGTCGAAGTACTGTCGAATCCGGTCGACCCGCTGCAGCTCGAGGCCTCCGTCGGCTATATCCATTACGAGCGCGTCGACCCGGGTCGCTCCGGCTTGTGCCGCACGCTGCCGAACGGGGACCTCTGCCCCGCGCCGCGAACGCCCGAGTGGACGGCTGCGGTCGGTGCGACCTACCAGTGGAACCTCGGCAACGCGAGCCGCTTGAGTCTTCGCGGCGACGCGGCGTATCAATCGAAGATGTTCTTCGGCACCGATCCGATCAACGGCTTTCAGGACGCGTACACCCTCGTCGACGCGCGCCTGACGTGGGAGTCCCCCGACAGGGGTTGGTCGATGGCGCTGTTCGGGACGAACCTGACGGACGAAGTGTACTTCCACGGCATGTTGAGCCTCGTCACCGTGCTCGGGCGTGAGCAAGGTAACGTCGCGCGGCCGAGCGAGTGGGGCCTTGCGCTGAAGCGTTCCTTCTAGGGGGCGCCGCGCCGGCTGAATGAACGGGCTGCGCTCGCCGGAGCTTCGCCGGCGAGCGCAGACGCTCAGCGGATCGGCGTGTCGATCTTGTGGTGCTTCGTTTCCGTGATCAGCAAGCCGCCGACGACGGCCGTCATGAGGCAGACGCCACAGGCATAGATGAACCCGGCATAGATTGCGTTGCTGCCGAACGTTTCGCTCGCCCACGCGGACGTGGTCGTCGCCGTCGCGATTAGCGGCAAGAAGCCGCCGAACCAGCCGAGCCCCAAGTGGTACGGCAACGACATCGACGTGTAGCGGATCGAGGTCGGGAACAGCTCGACGAGAAACGCGGCGATCGGCCCGTAGGTGAGGCCGACATAGACGATCTGCAGCGTGAGCAGCGCGACGATCCCGACGGCGTTCGCAAACGGCAGCGAGTCGACGACGGGTAGGCCATTCGGATTCGCGAGCGCCGTCATCCCCATGTAGATCGGCACGTACGTGACCGCGGCCAACGCGAACCCGGTCATCATGAGCTTCTTGCGACCGATGCGGTCGGAGAGCTTGCCGAAGTAGACGAACGAGGGCGTGCCGATCGCGAGAGCCGCCGCGACGAGCACGTACGACAGCTCCCAGCTCACGTTGAGCGGGCGCTGCAGGAACGTCAGCGCGTAGAACTGGCCCGCGTACCAGACGACGCCTTGGCCCGCCGTTGCGCCGAACAGTGCGAGCAGCACGTACTTCAAGTTCTTCTTGTTGCCGAAGCTCTCCTTGAGCGGATTCTTCGATATGCGGCCCGTCGCCTTGAGGCGGTCGAAGATCGGCGACTCGTGCATGCGCAGCCGCACGTACAGCGATATTCCGAGCAGGATGAACGACAGCAGGAACGGCACGCGCCAACCGTAGGCTTGAAAATCGTCCGGCCCGAAATAGATGCGCGTTGCGCCGATGACGCCGAGCGAGATGAAGAAGCCGATCGTCGCCGCAGTCTGGATGTAGCTCGTGTAGTGGCCGCGCTTGTCGTCGGGTGCATGCTCCGCGACGTACGTTGCGGCGCCCCCGTACTCGCCGCCGAGGGCGAGACCCTGCGCGAGCCGCAAGAAGACGAGCAACGCGGGTGCCCATAGGCCGATCTGCTCGTAGGTCGGCAGAAAACCCGTCAATGCGGTCGCGAGACCCATGACGAGCACGGTCAGCAAGAACGTGTGCTTGCGCCCGATCAGGTCGCCGAGCCGGCCGAAGACGAGCGCGCCGAGCGGGCGCACGCCGAAGCCCGCTCCGAACGTGGCGAGGCTCGCGAGGAGCGCCGCGCGTTCGTTGCCGGGCGGAAAGAACAGGCCGCCGAAGAACACGGCCAGCGTGCCGTAGAGATAGAAGTCGTAGTACTCGAATACCGTGCCGATCGTCGCGGCGAAGATCACCTTGCGTGTGTTCGCGGGCGCCTTCGCTGGCACGAGGGCGAGCGCGTCTGCTGCGACGACGTTCATGGGTCACTGTCCGCTCGAGTCGGTTATGGACCCTGACGCACGTCGGCGAGCGGACCCTACCCCCGGCGGTGCGCTCAGCCGGCGTCGAGCGCGCAGACGCGCGCCGTCGGCTCTTCCAAGTCGGCGCCGGACGGCAAGCCCGTGCCGGGGCTCGCGAACCAGGCCGCGAGATCGCCGAGCACGCGCGCGCCGTCGAGACTGCGCGTCAGGAGATGCCAGCCGCTCGGGTACAGGGCCGGCTGCCACGCGCTCGACGCGGGCAGGGTCTCGAGCCACGCGCACATCGGTCCGGGCGGCACGATCTCGTCGTGTGCTCCGTAAAGAACGAGCACGGGCACGCCCGGCACCACGGGCTCGAGCGTTGCGGCGTCCATGAGATCGGCGATGCCCCAGAGCACGTCGACACGAGTCTTGTGGATCACGAGCGGATCGTCATGCAGCGCACGCAGCACCGCAGGATCGTCCGACGGCTCGCGGTCGAGCGTGCGGCCGGAGAGCTTCAGCCCAGGCAGGCTGTGCGCCAGAACGTTCAGCGGAAGGCGCAGATAGCGCCGCATCAACTTGCGGTTCCAAACGGCCGGCGCGCTCACCACGACCGCGTCGATCCAGCCCGGCGGATGGCGTTTCAGCGCGTGCAGCAGCACGGCGCCCCCCATGCTCTCGCCGAGCGCGTAGAGCGGAACGCCGGGATGACGTTGGCGCAGCAGTCGCGCGATCTCCCACGCGTCGTCGGCCAGGCGCTCGTCGCCGGGCCAGATTCCGGTTTGCGGTGCGCCGCCGAAGCCGCGCTGGTCGAACGCGTAGACGGCAAAACCGCGCGCGGCCAGGAACGCGCCGGTTGCTTCGAACGCTCGCGAGTAGTCGTTCAACCCGTGCACGCCGACGACGATCGCGAGCGGCGGCGCGGCCGATTGCCAAGCGCGCAGCGGCAGCCGCGCGCCGTCGGCCATGACGGCGACGTCGGGCTCGAGCCGCGGCACCTCCACATCGGCCGACGCCGTCTGTACGCGCGGCGTCGCGCAACCCGCGAGCGCGCACGAGAGCAGCGCGGCGAAGCGGCGGGGCACGCGCGACCGCGGAGACGATACGCTCATGCGCCGATAGTGGCGGCGCTCTGCGGCGTGCGGCAAGAGGCCGTATCATGCCCTCAACTTCAAGGCTTTCACGGCGCCGTGATACTGGAACGCCCCTTCGATCTACCAACGGCGCTCGAAGAGCGCTACGCGCGTGCGGCGGCACGTCTCGCGGATCTCGAGCTCGAGCTGCCGAGCGCGTTGGCGCAGAGTGCCGCGCGCGTCGTCGTCGTCAGCGACTTCGTGCTCGGCGTTCTGTTGCGTCACGGGAAGGCGTTCGCCGAGCGCCTCGCCGACGACTCGCCGCTCGATCCGCATTCGATCGCGGAGCGGCTCGCTCTGGCGGGCCTCACCGAGCAGCAGGCCATGGCGGCGCTGCGCCGCACTCGCGAGGTCGAAATGGCCCGCATCGCGTGGCGCGACCTCGCGAGCGTCGCCGATCTCGACACGACGCTCGCCGACGTCTCGATTCTGGCCGAATGCTTGATCGACTGCGCGCTGCGCCATGCCGCGGCCGCGCTCGAGCCGAAGCTCGGGCGGCCGCGCAATGCTAGCGGCGACGAGCTGCCGCTGATCGTGCTCGGCATGGGCAAGCTCGGCGGAGGCGAGCTGAACTTCTCGTCGGATGTGGACTTGGTTTTCCTGTACCCCGACGGCACGGCGGAGGGAAGCGTCTCGGTCGAGCCCGAGAGCTACTACGTCCGTCTCGGTCAGCTCCTGATCAAACTGCTCGACCAGCGCACGGAGGACGGTTTCGCGTATCGCGTCGACATGCGGTTGCGGCCGTTCGGGGGGAGCGGGCCGCTCGCCGTCGGGCTCGGCTCGTTCGAGGCGTACTTGGTCGAGCACGGTCGCGACTGGGAGCGGTATGCCTACGTCAAGGCGCGTCTCTTGACGGGGCTTCAGTTTGCGCGCGACGTCTTCGACGAAATTCTCAGGCCGTTCGTGTACCGCCGTTACTTGGATTACGGCGTGTTCGACGCGCTTCGGCAGATGAAACGCCTGATCGCCCAAGAGGTGGCCCGCAAGGATCTCGCCGAGAACATCAAGCTCGGTCCCGGAGGCATCCGCGAGATCGAGTTCATCGTGCAAGCGTTTCAGATCGTTCGCGGGGGGCGCAGGCCGGAGCTCAGAGCTCGATCGTTGCTGACGGTGCTGCCGCTGCTCGCCGGCGATCGGCAGCTTCCTCAGAGCACGGTCGCTGCGCTCGCGACCGCGTATCGGCATCTGCGCACCGTCGAGAACCGCATCCAAGCCATGAACGACGCGCAGACTCACGACCTGCCCGCCGACGACGAGGGGCGGGCGCGGCTCGCATATGCGCTGTACGAGCCGAGCTGGGCGGCGTTCTACGAGCGCTTGCGCAATCAGCGCGCGATCGTCGAGGCCGAGTTCCAACGCGTGGCTTGGGATCCCGAAGGCGCTGCTCGCAACGAGACCGACCCGTTCTTGGCCGCGTGGCACGCAGGGGACGTGGTCGCGATGCTCGCGGGAACTGCGCTCGCAGGCGACGAACGCGCAATGGATCTACTCAAGGACCTTAGGCACGGCGCGTTGTACCAGCGCGTGGACGAAGTCTCCCGCCAACGGCTCGCGGCCGTCATGCTCCGGACGCTCTACGCGCTCGCCGAGAACCCGGCCGCGCTGAAATGCTTCGAGCGTGTGTTGCCCGTGTACCGAGCGGTCGGCCGGCGCAGCGCATATCTCGCGTTGCTGAACGAGAATCCGGCCGCGCTCGATCGGCTGCTCAAGCTCGTCGCGGACAGCTCCTGGCTCGCGCGGCAGGTTGCCGAGCAGCCCATGCTGCTCGACGAGCTGCTCGACGCGCGAGTTTTCGACACGCCGCCGTCGCGCGAGGAGCTCGAGTCGTTGCTCGAGCGTGCGACGGAAGGAATCGAAGAGTCCGATGTCGAAGCGACGCTCGATGCGATCCGCGTCTTTCAGCGCACCGCGATCTTTCGCATCGCGGTAGCGGACCGATTCGGTTCCTTGCCGCTCATGAAAGTCAGCGACCGGCTGACCGACACGGCCGAGCTCGTGGTCGATTACTCGCTGCGAGCCGCGCGGCGCGAGCTCGTCGCGAAATACGGCACGCCGCGCTGCGACCCGCCACCGCGCGAAGCCGGCTTCGCCGTGATCGGCTACGGCAAGCTCGCGGGCCTCGAGCTCGGGTACGGCTCGGACTTGGACCTCGTTTTCCTGCACGACTCGAGCGGCGCGCAGCAAGAGACCGACGGCGTGCCGCCCGTGGACAACGAGCGCTTCTTCGGGCGGCTCGTGCAACGGCTGATTCATTTCTTGAGCGTGCAAACGAGCTCGGGGCGCTTGTACGAGGTCGACACGCGTCTGCGGCCGAGCGGCCGTTCGGGGCTGCTCGTCACGAGCCTCGAAGGGTTCCGCCTGTATCAGACGCAGGAGGCGTGGGTCTGGGAGCATCAGGCGCTGCTGCGCAGCCGCGCGCTTGCCGGTTCGCCGGAGGTCTGCCGCGGGTTCGAGGCGATCCGCCGCGACGTGCTCGTCTCGCACGTGGACCGTACGAAGCTCAAGGGCGAGGTCGCGAAGATGCGGGGCCGGATGCGCGCGGAGCTGTCGCTCGCAAAGGCGGGCACGTTCGACATCAAGCAGGATCAGGGTGGGATCGCCGACATCGAGTTTCTCGTCGACTACTGGGTCTTGGCCCACTCGGCGCAGTTCCCGGAGCTCGTGGAGTTTCCCGACAACATTCGCCAGCTAGAGGCTCTCGCGCGAGTCGGTCTCGTGGCCGAGGAGCGCTGCCTGCGCCTGAAGGATGCCTATCTCGCGTTGCGCCAGCGCGTGCACGAGCTCGCGCTCGACGAAGGCGGGCGCGTGGTGCCGGAGGCCGAGTTTGCGGGCATCCGCGACTTCGTCAGCGGCGTCTGGCGCGAGGTGTTCGCGGACGTCGAAGGCGATTAGAGCCGGCCCGCAGGTATAATCGCGGCCTCGTCGGCCAGGAGTGCGAGCGGTGCGGCAACGTCACGGCAGTGTGAAAGAGAGCTTGATCACGGCGAACGCCGAGCGCGTCTACGAGGTCACGCAGGCCGATCTGCCGCTGCACTGCCCGCAGCCGAGCATGTACCTCTGGAACTCTCATCCAAAAGTCTATTTGCCGATCGAAGCGACGGGGGAGGCCAAGTGCCCGTACTGCAGCGCCACGTATCGGTTGGTCCAGGGCGAGGAGCGTTGATCGGCCGAGCGCCATGATCGTCGTCACCGGCGGGGCCGGGTTCATCGGTAGCAACTTGGTCCGCGAGCTGAACGCCCGCGGCCGCGACGACATCGTCGTCGTCGACGACTTGAGCGACGGCCGCAAGTTCGTGAACCTGGTCGGCTGCAAGATCGCGGACTACTTCGACAAGGAACAATTCCTCGCTCGAGTCCGCGCCGGCGGGCTCGACGACGTCGAAGTGATTTTCCATCAGGGCGCGTGCGCCGTGACGACCGAGTGGAACGGCCGCTACATGATGGAGACGAACTATCGCTATTCGGTCGAGCTCTACGAGTACTGCACGCTGCACGGCGTGCCGTTCATCTACGCGTCGTCCGCGGCCGTCTACGGCGCGAGCGCCGTGTTCAAGGAAGACGACGCCGCGGCCGAGCGGCCGCTGAACGTCTACGGCTATTCGAAGCTGCTGTTCGACCAGTACGTGCGGCGGCGCCAAGGGGAGCGGCGCGGCAAGCGCTCGAAGAGACGCGCTCCGGTCGTCGGGCTGCGCTACTTCAACGTCTACGGTCCCGGCGAGGCGCACAAAGGCTCGATGGCCAGCGTCGCGTTCCACTTGCACGGCCAGGTTGCCGAGACGGGCGAGGCGCGGCTGTTCGAAGGCAGCGGCGGCTACGGGGCCGGCGAGCAACGCCGCGATTTCGTGTACGTCGGCGACGTCGTCGACGTGAACTTGTGGTTCCTCGAGCGCAAGAAGATCTCCGGCGTGTTCAACGTCGGCACGGGCGCGAGCGCGACATTCAACGACGTCGCGAAGGCGATCATCGCGTGGCACGGCAAAGGCGCGATCCACTACATCGCGTTTCCGGAGGAGCTCAAGTCGCGCTATCAGAGCTATACCGAAGCGGATATCACGGCGCTGCGCAGCGCCGGCTACTCGCGCGCGTTTCGCGACGTGAGCGAAGGCATCAAGGATTACCTCGACGCGCTCGGCGCGCGGTCGTGACGGCAGCCGACAAGGTTCTCGTCGTCGGTCCCTCGTGGGTGGGCGACATGGTCATGGCGCAGGCGCTGTACAAGTTGCTGAAGGAACGGAGCCCGCGTGCGGAGATTCACGTCGTTGCACCGCCTTGGTCGGTGCCTGTGCTCGAGCGCATGGCCGAGGTCGCGCGCGGCATCGAGCTCGCGGTCGGGCACGGCGAGCTCGGCCTCTCCCGCCGCATGGAGCTCGCACGGGGGCTGCGCCCGGAAGGCTACGCGCGCGCGATCGTTCTGCCGCGTTCTCTGAAAGCGGCGCTCGTGCCGTGGCTCGCGAAGGTTCCCGTGCGCACGGGGTTTCGCGGCGAGCTCCGCTACGGCTTGCTGAACGACGTGCGTACGCTCGATTCGAGCCTCGATCAAACGGTCAAGCGCTTCGTGGCGCTCGGCCTGCCGCGCGGCGAGGCTGCGCCCGCCGCGTTGCCCACCGCTTGGCAGCCGCGCTTGCGCAGCGATGCGTGGAATCTCGAGCGGCTGCGTGCGCAGCACGGGTTCGCCGGTGCGCGTCTAGTCGCGTTGATGCCGGGCGCCGAGTACGGTCCTGCCAAGCGATGGCCAGCAGCGCACTTCGGCGCGCTGGCGGCTTCGCTCGCGAGCGCTGGGGCCGACGTCATCGTGCTCGGCTCCGCGAAGGAGCGCGCGATCGGGGACGAGGTCGTGGCGCGGGCCGCGGATGCGCGCGTGCGCAACCTGACGGGCGCCACGTCGCTCTCGGACGTCGTCGACCTGCTCGCGGCCGCGGACGTCGCCGTCAGCAACGATTCCGGCTTGTTGCACGTGGCCGCCGCAGCCGGCGCACCGGTCGTCGCGCTGTACGGCTCGTCGTCGCCGCACTTCACGCCGCCGTTGACGGATGCCGCCGCCGTCGTCTCGCTCGGGCTCGAGTGCAGCCCGTGTTTTGCGCGTGAGTGCCCGCTGAAGCACCTGCGCTGCTTGAACGACCTCACGCCGACCATGGTGCTGCGCGCGATCGAGACGCTGCCTTCGAGGCGCCGCGCGGAGACTCACTGATGCCAGTTGGCGAGAAGCTCGTAACCGAGGGCCGGCATTTCATGCTCGCGGCCGCCGATCGCGCCGAGGCGCCGCTCGCGGCGTGGTTCGACGCGAACGAGTGGCGGAGCGCCGGGGCCGTGGCGATCGAGACGTCGGGCCGTGGCCAGGTGCTGATCGTAGCGCACGGCGACGAGACGTGGGTGCTACGCCACTACCGGCGCGGCGGCCTCGTCTCGCGGTTCATCGACGATCATTATCTTTGGTTCGGCGCGGATCGTGCGCGCGCGTTTCGCGAATGGCGCCTCTTGCGCAAGCTGCGCGCGGCGGGGCTGCCCGTGCCGAACCCCGTGGCCGCGCACCTGTACCGAACCGGAGTCATCTACACGGCCGACATCATCACGTCGTACTTGCCCGACACGCGCAAGCTCTCGTGGTTCATCGAGCAGGGCCGCGTGCCGGCCGACTGCTGGCGGCGAATCGGCGGCATGATCCGCGCGGTTCACGACCACGGCGTCGATCATCCCGATCTCACGGCTCACAACGTGCTGCTCGACGGAGCCGGCAAGTCGTTCCTCGTCGATTTCGACAATGCGCGCGAAAAGCCGCCCGGCGAGTGGCGGCGGCTCGGCATGGAGCGCTTCAACCGCTCGCTGCGCAAGGTCGCGCTCGAGACCGGCACGGAATACGACTCGGCGGCGTGGGCCGAGATCGCGGCAGGCTACGGAGACAGGCGTTAGCGGCTCTGTGCGCGCAGCAGGTCGCGGATCTCGGTCAGCAATCTTTCCTCGGCGCCCGGAGGCGGAGGGGGCGGCGGAGGCGCCGCTTCCTGTTTGCGGCGGAATTTGTTGATGCCGCGGATGACGAGGAAGATCGCGAACGCGACGATCATGAAGTCGATGACCGTGTTGATGAAGATACCGTACTTGATGATCGGCGCGCCCGCCGCTTCGGCTTCTGCGACGCTCGCGTACGTCTGAGTCATGTTTAGATTGACGAACAGATCGCTGAAGTCGACGTTGCCCAAGACGAGGCCGATCGGCGGCATGATGATGTCGTTGACGAGCGACGTGACGATCTTGCCGAATGCGGCACCGATGATGATGCCGACGGCCAGGTCGATGACGTTGCCGCGCATCGCGAACTCTTTGAACTCTTTTAGCATTGGTTTTTCTCCGGTTCCGAACAGTCGATGGCCGCGTTCTGCGGTAGGCCCAGTCTACTCCTCGCGCGTGCGGCGGCGAGGCTCGTTCAGCGCGCGTAGGGGTCCTCGAACGGCGGCGGCCGGCCCTTGAACTTCTTGTAGAGCCACAGGTATTGCTCGGGCGCGAGCCGAATGTAGTCCTCCAGCAGCCCGAACAACCGTTCCGCGTCGTGTTTCGGCGATTCGCTCGGGAAGCCCGCGAGTGGCGGCCCGATGTCGACGCGGTAGTCGCCGCTCGGCAACCGGCGGAAGAAATACGGCAGCATCGTGGCGCCGCTGATCGCGACGAGCTTGGTCGTCGCCGTGTTCGTGACGGCGGGCTCGCCGAAGAACGGGATCAACTCGCTTTGGTTGCCGAGGTGGGTCTGATCGGGCAGGTAGCCGACGGCGTAGCCGTCTCGCAAAGCGCGCACGAGCGCACGCACGTTGTCGCGCGAAATCTGATGCTTCGCAAATCGATAGCGGCCGCGGCGGATCATGACGTCCATCATTGCGTTGCGCTGCGGCCGATACATGCAGCTCGCACGCGGCGTCAGCGCCTCGAGCACGGCGTAGCCGACCTCGAGCGTCGTGAAGTGCGCGCCGACGAGCAGAGCGCCTCCGCGCGCGAGCGCCTGCTCGAGATGCTCGCGGCCGTGAATGCTGACTCTCTCGAGCAGCCGATCGATCGGTGTGTGCCAGCCGATCGCCATCTCGACGAACGACATGCCGACGGCGTCGAAATGCCGGTCGAGCAGCTCGCGCTGCTCCGCAGCGTCGAGCTCGGGGAAACAAAGCTCGAGGTTGCGGCGCGCGGCGCGCTCCTCGCGCTTCTTGAACCGCCGCAGCACGCGCCCGAGCCCGCGGCCGAGGCCGAGCTGCCACGAGGCCGGCAGCTTCGCGGCCACGTGCATGCAGCCGAGCAGCACCCAAGTGGGCCAGTAACGAGGCCCCCAGAACGGCGCGAGCGAGAGCTCCTTCGGTACGTTCACGCGCCTCTATCCGGCGAGCGCGGCTTCACGCGGAGGCAGCATAGAGATTCGGGAGCGGCGCCGGTCGGCCCTTGAAACGTTGGTGAATCCACCAGTATTGCTCAGGGCAGAGGCGTATGAAGTCCTCGACGAGCCGCATCAACGCACGTGTATCCGCGGCGTCGTCGCCGCTCGGGACTCCGTCGAGCGGCGCTCCAATCGTCATCTCGTAGCGTCCGTTCGCGAGCCTTCGGCAATAGTAGGGAAGGATCGTTGCGCCGGTCATTCTCGCGATTCGGCCTATCGCCGTGTTCGTCATCGCAGGCTCGCCGAAGAAGGGCAGCAGCACGCTGCCCTTGCCGCCGTAGCTTTGATCCGCGGCATACCAGAACACGGCGTTGTCGCGCAGCGCGCGCAGCATTCCGCGCACGTCGTCTTTCGAGATCATGATGTCGTAGTGGCGCCCGCGCCCCCGAGTCATGGCTTCGTTCATGACGGGATTGCGCTGCCACTTGTACATGCCCGCGAGCTTCGGGCAGAGCGGGCGCAGCGCGGCCCAAAAGAACTCGAACGGCGTGAAGTGCGCCGAGAACAGGACGACACCCTTGCCCTTCGCGAGCGCCGTGCGCAGGTGCTCATCGCCATGAACGTCGATGCGGCTGCGAACGGCTTCCGGCGAGCCGAACCACCCCATCGCCATTTCGACGAGCGAGAGCCCGAGCGCCTCGAAGTGTTCCTTCAATATTTTCGCGCGTTGCTCGCTCGGCAGATCGCGCAAGCAGGTATCGATGTTGCGCGCGGCGACGCGTCGACGCCGCGGCAGCAGCACGTAGGCGGACCGGCCGAGCGCGCGCCCGAGCGCCATCTGCACGCGGTAAGGTAGAAGCACGAGGAGGCGCATCCAAGCCAACCCGAGCCAGGCCACGGCATAGCGCAGGGGGGCGAACTTAGTGGCCCAGAAGTTATCTGAGGGCATGTGCCGTGAGGCGTGTTGCGCCAGAAATCTTGAGGTGATCTTAACAGCAAGCGCTCGGCAAACTGCTTGAGATGGCTACTCGGCGTCTCCATGTCAGGCGCCGGCGAACCTTGCTTTCCGCCCTGGAGAAATCGATGAAGCGTATCGTCCTGTTTGTCGCGACCAACGTAGCGGTTCTCGCCGTCATCTACCTCGTGCTCAACATCTTGGGCGTCGAGCAAGTGCTCACGGCGAATGGCACGCAGCTCGATCTCGGCGCGCTGCTCGTGTTTTCCGCCGTCGTCGGCTTCTCGGGCTCGTTGATCTCGCTGGCCATGTCGAAGTGGATGGCCAAGATGTCGACGGGCGCCCACGTCATCGATACGCCGCGCAACTCGGCCGAGAGCTGGCTCAAGAGCACGGTGCATCGCTTCGCCGACGAAGCGGGGATCGGGCGGCCGGAGGTCGCGATCTACGACTCGCCCGACGTGAATGCTTTCGCGACGGGGCCGACGCGCAACAACGCGCTCGTCGCCGTCAGCACGGGGCTCTTGCAGCGGCTCTCCGAGCGCGAGGTCGAGGCCGTGCTCGGGCACGAGGTCAGCCATATCGCCAACGGCGACATGGTGACGCTGACGCTGATCCAAGGCGTCGTGAACACGTTCGTGATTTTCCTCTCTCGCGTAGTCGGCTTCGTCGTCGACCGCGTGCTGCTGCGCAACGAGCGCGGCACGGGACCCGGTTTCTTCATCGCGAGCTTCGTCGCGCAGATCCTGCTCGGCATTCTCGCGACCATGATCGTGATGTGGTTCTCGCGGCAGCGGGAGTTTCGCGCCGATGCGGGCGGCGCCAAGTTGGCCGGGCGCGAGTCGATGATTCGCGCGCTGGAAGGCTTGCGCCGCTCTACGCAGCCGGCGCACTTGCCTGAAGCGATGCGCGCGTTCGGCATCGCCGGCGGCCGCGCGGGCTTGGGCAGGCTCTTCATGTCGCATCCGCCGCTCGAGGAGCGCATTGCCGCGCTGCAGCGCGCGAGCTGACGGCGCGGTACTGGTTCGTTGCTATTTTTCGCGCCGTTGATCTAGAGTCTCGCCGATGATCGGATCTCGCGGTTTGTTGGCCGTTCTCGGCGTCACGACTCTAATGGGCAGCGTAGCGGCGGAGGAGCAAGCGGTTTCCGCAGCAGGGCCGGACCGCGCGGACTATGTCGTCGTCGACAAGTCCGACCGCAAGCTCTACTTGTACCGGGCTGGCCGCGTCTTGCGCGAATTTGACGTCGCGCTCGGTCAAATGCCTACGGGGCCGAAGCAGCGCGAAGGCGACTTCAGGACTCCGGAAGGCAAGTACTTTCTCGATGGACGCAACGTCAACAGCGACTACTTTCTCTCGATCCACGTCTCGTATCCGAACGACGCCGATCGCGCGCGTGCGCGCGCCGAAGGGGTCGATCCGGGCGGGCAGATCATGATTCACGGCTTGCCGAACGAGCCGAAGTACGACCTGCGGCACTATCGGGACACCGATTGGACAGACGGCTGCATCGCGGTCAGCAACTCCGACATGGTCGACATCTGGCTCATGACGCGCGAAGCGACGCCGATCGAGATTCGGCCGTAGAGCGCGACGTTCGAGTTAGCTAGCGATGGACGCGCTGATAGGCCCGACAGAAGGTAGCCTCGAGATCCTGTCTCGAATGGAGGCCAACCAGCTTCGTGACGCTGGCGGCGGCGGTCTCCACGAGCTCTGGCGCCAGTGCTCGCTCGCGATCTTGAACTCCGGCGCGTCCGACGACGACGTCCGCAAGATTTTGAGCCGGCATGAGAAGTTCAGCATCGAGGTGGTTCAGTACGAGCGCGGCATCGCGCTCGAGCTCAAGAACGCGCCGGACATCGCGTTCGTCGGCAACGAGATGATCAGAGGGATCCGCGAGCATCTGTTCGCCGTGCTGCGCGACTTGCTCTACGCCCACGACGACGTCCTGAACAGCCCGCGCTTCGATCTCGAGCGCTCCGAAGGCATCACGGACGCCGTGTTCCACATCCTGCGCAATGCGCGTGTGCTGCGCGCTCACGAGGAGCCGCGGCTCGTCGTCTGCTGGGGCGGCCACGCGATCGAGCGCGAGGAGTACGACTACACGAAAGTCGTCGGCTACGCGCTCGGGCTCCAAGGTCTCGACATCTGCACGGGGTGCGGCGCCGGCGCAATGAAAGGCCCCATGAAAGGCGCGACGGTCGGCCATGCCAAGCAGCGCAATCGCACGGGCCGCTATTTGGGCCTCACGGAACCGACGATCATCGCGGCCGAGTCGCCGAATCCGATCGTGAACGAGCTCGTGATCCTGCCCGACATGGAGAAGCGGCTCGAGGCGTTCGTGCGGATGGCCCACGCGATCATCGTGTTTCCGGGCGGTGTGGGCACGGCCGAAGAAATCCTCTATTTGCTCGGCCTCTTGCTGGCCCCCGCGAACGCCGAAGAGAGTCTGCCCGTGATCTTCACGGGCCCCACGTCGAGCAAGAAGTACTTCGAGCGCTTGCATGCGTTCATCGGCGCCACGCTCGGCCCCATGGCGCAGCAGCGCTACAAGGTCATTCTCGGCGATCCCTCTGCCGTGGCCGCGGAGACGGTGAACGGCTTGAAGCGCGTCCGCGAGCGGCGCGCGGCCGACGACAACGCGTACTTCTTCAACTGGGGCCTCGATATCGGAGTCGAGTTCCAGAAGCCGTTCGAGGCCACTCACGAGTCGATGCGCGCGCTCGCGCTCAATCGCGATCAGCCCGCCCACAGCTTGGCGTTCAACTTGCGCCGAGCGTTCTCAGGGATAGTGGCGGGCAACGTCCGCGAAGCCGGCATCGAGCGCGTCGAGAGGCACGGCCCTTTCGAGCTGCGAGGCGACCCGAAGATCATCGGTGCGCTCGGAAATCTGCTGCAGGATTTCGTGACCGAGCGGCGCATGCGCCTGTCGGAGCCGAGCGCCTACGTGCCGTGTTATCGAATCGTCGCCTGACGAATCGCTCGATCGCGTCATTATCGTCAAAACGCGAGCGGTGAGTGCACCGCGGTTGTGACTTGGTTCCTCGGCCCGCGACGCCCGACCCAGTACCCTGCTCACATCTCTAGACAGGGATCGTCGAAAGACCATGAGCGACCAGAAGCCACACCAATTCAGGCCGGCTCTGTCGGGAAACGGCGCCGACGAGCCGCGTACCAACGAACAACACGGGTGGGACGCCTACCGCAAGTGGCTATCGCGCGTGAGCACGAAGTCGACCGGCGAGCGCACTCCGCTCGATCACTCGATCTATAGCTGGCGCGGCTACCACACGTGGGCGGACAAGGTCCGCCAGTCCTGGAAGGACGGCTAAGCTCTACTCGCGCGCTGCCGCGCTCGCCAAGCCGGCGACCGACACGACCGCGGATCGGTCGGGCTCGGGCACAGAGCGGTCGATCGAGACGAGATTCGCTGCCGGAGCCTGAGAAGCCCGCGGCCGCCCCGAGAGCCACGACAGCACTTCCTGCCAATGCGGCAGATCCTGTTGAACCTGCCAGTGCGGCATCTCGTAGACCCCCAAACCGATCTCCGCCGAACGCACGTAGCTTTGCGTATCGCGCAACGTCGCGATCAGCGGGATGTCGAGGCTGTTCAAGAATCTCGTCAGCGACTGCGATACGCGCGTGTTGCCGCGCACGCGGTTCGCGATGATGCCGATGCGTTTCTGCGAGCGCCGCAGCTTGGCGACGAGCAGGAGGTCGGCGATGCACTTCGCGGTCGCATGAATGTCGATCTCGGAAGGCATGACGGGCACGAGCACGGCGTCGACGCCGCGCGTGAGATCGGGTAACGAATGCGGATCGACGGCAGCCGGCGTATCGGTGATCACGACACCGCAATCTGCCGGGATTCTGGTCTGCCAGCTTCGCGTGACGGCGGCGGAGCGCTCGAATGCCGCGATTCCGTGGATCGGCGGCGCCTCTTCGGGGCGCTTGCGCAGCCAGCGCATGCTCGACCCCTGCGGGTCGAGATCCATCAGAGTGGGCCGCTCGCCGTTCGCGGCGTAACACGCTGCAAGATTGGTCGCGATCGTGCTCTTGCCGGAGCCACCCTTCGGGTTGAGGACGACGATCCTTTGCATGTTTCGTATCAGCTCGGGGACGCGGACAGCCGACGCGTCCAACTTACAATAAGTAAAACGCTTTGTCGCGTCTTGGTTCTTGAGAGCACTTTCACAGCGACCGCGCGCGACGCTAGTTATAGTTCGTTCGTCACAGCGCAGATCTTCTAGCCATGGACGCAAAAGATCACAGCGACCACTCGCACGACAAGAATAGCATTTGCAGCCTCGAATGGATTGCGTGGGCGATCGACGCCGCGCGCCGCCACAAGAAAGACGAGCACCGCCAACCGCCGCTGCGGCCGAGGCCGGTGTTGACGCTCGTAAGAATGACTTGCGCTCCCCGCTGATGCGAGAGGTTCTCCCGAACATGGAAGTCGTGCTGCTTTGGCTGGACGATCTCGACGATTGCTTGTTCTCCGTGGCGCTCGTCTGGGAGCGACTACGACGTGCCGTTCTTCGGGTTGGTCTCGTTTCGGCCTTCGCTCTGGCGGCCGCCGAGCTTTCCGCAATAGCGACTCAGTGGTCGCCGGCGTTCGCTTACGTCGCCGCGGCCAGTGTCGGCGCTTGGATCGCCGGCGCAATACTGCGTGCGTTCTACTATCGGGAGTCCGGCCGCGTTCTGACGGCCGCTTGAAAAAACTCGGTCAGCGCCTAACCTAGCCCCCCATTCCTCAAGCATCACTTCGGGGGCGCCAATGGAAAACGGCGGGCCGTCAACTTTCGCGTTTCAAGCCGAGGTCAAGCAGCTTCTGCACCTCATGGTGCATTCGTTGTACAGCGAGCGAGAGATCTTCTTGCGCGAGCTGATCTCGAACGCTTCCGACGCCAACGACCGGCTGCGTTTCGAGAGCCTCGCGCACCCCGAGCTGCTCGCGACCGATCCCGAGCTCGGCATCCGCGTCACTGTCGACGCAGAGCGGCGCACGCTCACCGTGAGCGACAACGGCATCGGCATGAGCCGCGAGGAAGTCATCGACAACTTGGGCACGATCGCGCGCTCGGGCACCGGTCAGTTCCTCGAACGGCTGACCGGCGATCAGCGCAAGGACTCGCAGCTGATCGGCCAATTCGGCGTGGGCTTCTATTCGGCGTTCATCGTGGCCGACGAGGTTACGGTGCGAACGCGGCGCGCCGATGCGCCGGCCGGCGCGGGCGTGCAGTGGGTGTCCGACGGGCGCGGCGAGTACCGTGTAGAGACCGTCGAGCGGCAAGAGCGCGGGACGACCGTGCAGCTCGCGCTCAAGGCCGACGCGGACGAGTTCTTGCGCCCCGAGCGCTTGAAGGCGCTGATCCGCAAGTACTCCGACCACATCGCGTTCCCCGTTCGCTTCGGCGAAGGCGGCGAGCAGGAAGAAGCCGTCAACCGCGCCAAAGCTCTGTGGGCGCGGCCGCGTGCGGAGATCAAGGACGAAGAGTACGTCGAGTTCTACAAGCACCTCTCGCACGACACGGAGGATCCTTTGACGTGGAGCCACAACCGCGTCGAAGGCAAGCGCGAGTACACGAGTCTTCTCTATGTACCCGCCGTCGCGCCGTTCGATCTGTGGAACCGCGAAGCGCCGAAAGGCGTCAAGTTGTACGTGCAGCGCGTGTTCATCACCGACCAGGCCACGCAGTTCTTGCCGTTGTACCTGCGGTTCGTTCGCGGAGTCGTCGATTCGAGCGAGCTCGCGCTGAACGTCTCGCGAGAGCTGCTTCAGCAAGACGAAGCGATCGGCGCCATGCGCACCGCGTTGACTCGCCGCGTTCTCGACATGCTCGAGCGCCTCGCCGAGGACGGCACGAAGTACGAGAAATTCTGGAGCGAGCTCGGCGCGCTGCTGAAGGAGGGCCTCATCGAGGATCTCCCGAACCGCGACCGGCTGGCATCGCTCGTGCGTTTCAGCACGACGAAGACGGCCGGCGAAGAGCAGACGCGGAGCCTCGCGCAGTACCTCGCGGATGCGAAAGCGGAGCAGGCGGCGATCTATTACTTGATAGCCGAGTCGCCGACGGCGGCGCGGAACAGCCCGCACTTGGAGACGTTCAAGGAACGCGGCATAGAAGTGCTGCTTCTCACCGACCGGCTCGACGAGTGGGTCATGCAGCATTTGACCGAGCACGGCGGCAAGCCGCTCAAGGACGTCCGCCGCGGTGTGCTCGAGCTCGACGACGCGGCCGCCGCGAAGCCGAAAGCCGAGGAGCAAGATCGCGAGCAGCAAGCGCTGCTGAAGCGCGTCAAGCAAGTGCTGCGCGAGCGAGTCGAGGAGGTCCGCGTCGGCGGCCGGTTGCGCCAGTCCGCGGCGTGCCTCGTGCTGAGCGAGCACGACTTGGGCTATCAGATGCGCGAGATGCTCGCGGCAGCGGGCCACAAGCCCCCCGCCGCGGTCCCGAGCCTCGAGTTGAATCTCGAGCACGCACTCGTCAAGCGGCTCGACGCCGAATCCGACCCCGCGCGGTTCGAGCGGCTCGCTTTGTTGCTGTTCGAGCAGGCAGTGCTCGCCGAGGGCCGCCAGCTCGACGATCCCGCCGCGTTCGTTGCGCGGCTCAACGAGCTGCTGGCCGATCTCGGCGGACAGGTCGGGGCGTGAGCGAAGCGGTGCGGTCGAGCGCAGCAGCCCACATCGAGATCGAAGGGCCCGTCGGCGCGCTCGAGGCGGCGATCGACGTAAGCTCCGGGCCGGCCGTCGCGACGGCCGTGATCTGCCATCCGCATCCTTTGCAGCAGGGCACGATGACGAACAAGGTCGTGACCACGCTCGCGCGCACGTTCGCGCGTCTCGGCGCGGACGCCGTACGGTTCAACTTCCGCGGCGTAGGCAAGTCGGCCGGCACGCATGCCGGCGGGCTCGGCGAGCGCGACGACGCGCTCGCCGTCGTGGAGTGGTGCCGGCAGCGTTGGCCGCAGCGGCCGCTCTACCTCGGCGGGTTCTCGTTCGGCGCCGCCGTCGCGGCCGCGATCGCTGCGCGCGCCGCGCCGGAGGGCCTCGTCACGGTCGCGCCGGCCGTTGCAGCGCTGCGCGACGATTTCGTCGCGCCGCATTGCTCTTGGTTGTTGATTCACGGCGAGGCCGACGACGTCGTGCCGCCGGGGCCCGTGCTTCAGTGGTGCGCGGGTCTACCGGCGCCGCCGAAGATCGTGCTGCTGCCCGGAGTCGGTCATTTCTTTCATGGCCGCTTGGCCGCGATAACCGAGGCCGTGACCGAGGTCTTCGGCGCCGAGTTCGCGGCTCGCGGGGCTTCCGATGCTTCGTAAGCTCGCCACGCTGTTCGACCGCGCGCTCGCACGCGATCACGAGGACCCGGAAGCGCGCGAGCATGCGCTGCGTGTTGCGACGGCGTTGCTGCTGATCGAGGTCGCGAAGGCCGATTTCGCCGACGACCTTGCAGAGGACGAAGCGATGCTGGCTTCGCTGAGGCAATTCTTCGCGCTCGACGATGCTTCTGCGGGCTTGCTGCTCGAGGAGGCTCGTTCGACAGCCGACCGAGCCGTCGAGCTGCAGCAATTCACGCGCCGGCTCCACGAGCAGCTCTCCGTCGCGGAGAAGCTGCGCGTCGTCGAGATGCTCTGGCAAGTCGCGCTGGCCGACAGCCGGCTCGACAAGCACGAGGATCACCTCGTGCGGCGCATCGCCGAGCTACTCTATGTGCCGCATTCGGATCTGATCCGCATACGCAATCGTGTGCGGCCCGCGCAGTGAGCGGCAGCTATTCTTCGACGAAGAACTGCTTCTTGAACCGCACCGTGAATCGGCTCTGGCCCGGCTCGTTGCCCGGCGTCGCGTCGATCGTATAGATCAGCACCTCGCCGTCGGTGATTGCGAGCTCGCCGATGTAGTAGATCGCGGCTTCCTCGCGAACCTCGCGCAAGCTCATCGTCTTCAGTTGGCCGTTCAAGTTGATGGCCGAGGCCGAGACGGCGCCCGTGACGGCCTCCGTCGTGCCGTTCTGCAGTTTGCGATGAATGCTGACGTTCAGCAGCGCGCGGCTCTTGCTGCGCACGATGTTGTATTCACGCGCGATGTCCGGCGAGAGTTGATCGGTGAGCAGCGCGTTGAAGTAGACGACGTACTCACCGAAGTCCTTGCTGCTTTCGGTCGCGGGCAGGACGCCTTCCTGCGTGCTCGTGAGGTCGACGCTGTTCGTGGGCTCGCAGGCGGCGAGTCCCGCCAGAAGAACGAGGCAAGCCAACGTGCGAAGGCGTCTAACCATGCTCCCCTCCCAACGCGTGCGGCGTTGTTGTTGCCGCACGACCGACATTACGCGCGTGCAGGAAACCTGTCTAGCGAAGGTAAAGCGGGAGAGGGAGCGGAATCATGGCGGCCCTGAGCAACAGCAGGACGATCATGGGCGACAGGTCGAGACCGCCGATCGGCGGCAGCAAGCGGCGCGCCGGACGCAACAACGGCTCGACGAGCTCTTCGAGGAACGCGCCCGTTGGATTTCCACCGCGATCGCCGATCCAACTGAGCAGCACGTAAATCAGCGTCGCTCCGAAATAGAACCACAGCACGAGCGCAACGAGACGAAGCAGCGAATAGAACAGCAGCACCGGCACGGGCAGTATCTGGCCGTACACGCGCGACAACCCGAACGTGACGACGATCTCGAGAACGGCGAGCACGACGAGCGTCGGAGCATCGAGCCCTCCGACGCT